>OHYL01000009.1_pt1 | contig 131293 bp, 189 predicted proteins | sample 1580261 | NCBI WGS metagenome assembly OHYL01 (sample SAMEA3882548, study PRJEB24775) | human gut metagenome | biome: human-associated habitat; feature: intestine environment; material: feces | place: Netherlands | collected 2009/2010 | reverse complement strand
CTCTCCCGAATAAATAACAATATCTTTATATTTATGCTCTTTTCACAATCACATAACCAGCTCCATGAGCCGTTCCTTTCCACCAGTTAGCCTGATTTTTTCTGCCAGCTTTACCGTGCAGTACGGTCTTAATAAGCCAGTTCATAGTAACTTTTTTTGTCGTACCGTTTGTCGCAACAACATATTTACCGTCAACGCTTCGCCCAATAATCACATTTGTATGAATTGGATTTTTCTGCTCAAGTAATACGATATGTCCATCATGAATCGCTTTCTGAATATTATTTCTAATCCGCTTGTTCGCATCCGATGGACAACCTTTCCAAGTAGCAATTTTCTTTTCTGCAATTTTATTAATCGCTTTTTCAATGCCGAAAATAGTTAACTTACTTCCTGTATAACCGCCCAAATGCTTTTTCGCATATTGATGTACTTCCGCAGGAGATTTCAAAATTCCTCTAAACTGCAAAGCAATAGAAGCAGCTGCCATAGAACATCCGTGTTCTTGACAAAAGGAACCAAATTTCTTTTGTTGTGGAATTTTAATTCTTCGTGAAGCTCGTCCAGATGCAATAACCGCTAACTTAGGATATTTTGCATTATTTCGACTTTTTACCTTTAGAACTAAACCTCTAAGATACCTTCCATTAATAAAACCTCGTTGTCCGTTGTACATTGCTTTTACAAATGGAACATTATCTTTCCAAATGATTTTAGTTCCGACAATTTCGACATCCGTATTTGCATGAACAACGCATTTAACAGGCGCAGTTTTAGAAGCCGACTGTCGGAGATTAATCCGAGAAATTGTTTGTAAAACCATAATAACCACCATCCGTTACTGAAAACTTATAAAAAGTTATAAACTTTTATGTTTCATTCCTACTTTAACGAGTATGCTTTTGCACTGTCGAAACAGATACTACTCACAAGTTCTTGTACTCTCCATAGGCGTAAATTCCGAACTAACGTATCCGTACACATCTATAATAACTTTAAAGTGTTATGCTACAGATTCCTTCAAAACATTCTTTCCATATCTTTTAAGATTCAAAGCTGCTTGAAAATCTCTGTCGATTACATTTCCACATTCACATTTATAAATACGGTCTGATAACTTTAAATCTTTTTTGATACTTCCACAACAACTACATAATTTAGAACTTGGAAAAAATCTATCTGCAATGATTACTGGAATATTATTCCATGCTGACTTATATTCGATCTGTCGCCTAAATTCATAAAATCCCTGTTGTTGTACTGCTTTAGATAAATGTTTATTCTTCATCATTCCACTTACATTCAAATCCTCAATACATATAAAACTTGGTTTTCGTTTTACGATCTCAGATGTTGTTTGATGTAAGTAATCTTTACGAATATTTGTTAGTCGATGATTTAATTTCAATAAAAGTTTTTCCTTTTTGATTACATTTTTTGTTTTACAGTAACTTACTCCTTTCTTATTTATCTCATATCTTCTCGATATGGAACGCTGCAACCTACGTTTTCTTTTTTCTAATTTCTTTACTCTTTTTGTTTTATTTATGTTTTTATAAGTGTTTCTGTCAGAACAAATTGCTAAATCTTTGATACCTAAATCAATTCCAATACCTTCGTTTGATGGAAGACTAGTATTATCATCCACTTCAATTCCAACTGACACATACCAATATAGTTCGTCATAGGTAAAACGTGGATTCATGTATTTACAGTCAGTTGGTATTCTTCCCCTTTCACAAAGTTTAATCCAATTCAGTTTTTGTTTATTCTTCTTTTTACTCATTGAAAACCCTTCAACTTTCACATGAGTATCTGTAAACCGAATCTGAATATTATCTTGATAAAAAGATGGAGTAGAGTGTTTCTTACTCTTAAATTTAGGATATTTGCATTGCCCTTTGAAAAATCTCTTATAGGTATTACAAGCGTCTTTAATTGCTTGTTTTGTTACATTATTACTTACTTTATTCAGCCATTTGTATTCTTGTAGTTTCTTTAACTGTGTGAATTCTTTTCGTAATTCACTATCCGATAAGAATTTATTTCCTTGCTTATAATTTTCTTGTTCTTTTGCAATAGCCCAATTATAAGCAAATCTTGCACAGCCTGCGTATTGAAATAACTTAGTCAATTGTTTATTATTTGGATTCAATCTCACTTTTATTGACTTTATCATTTTTCCATTTGCGTCCCAATTTCTAATCGTTTGTGCTGACACCCCCTAAAATTTTTGAAAATTCATTTCATTGATAGAATAGTATTCATCAAAATCTCCTTATAATGTTTGTACCTTGTTCCATAATTAAAAGTTGTAAAAAATTAACACATGTTTATAACTTTTTATAAGTTTCTATCAACAGTTGCTATCCTTTATATAATAAAAAAGACTCCACCGAAGTAGAGCCATTAAATCATTATTTATTTTCTTTATCTTTTTCCACTGTATCATCGTATGAAACTCACATCACCTCCATTTATATCTCGGCTTTTCTTCACCAAACCATTTCCATCTAACAAAATCATCAATAATAATAGCAATTGCACTTAACGGCAAAAATAATAGAGCAAACTGCAAACAAGTCTGACCCATAATATTTCCTGGTAAACCGCTATAATCCCATACATCTAATCCAAGCCAAAGATTAACAATGCACCCTGTAATAAACTCAGCACTTAATATAAACGCTTCAACTCTTAATACTTGTTTCCAGAACGGATAATCCCATTCAACTTGTTCGTTCTGTAGTCCTGCATAAATAAAGCAGATTCCACCGCATATAATCATGCTATAGTGAGAATACCCACGCCAGAGGATTTCAATGCCGTAATATGTATAACCGCCAAGTAAAAAGAGTATAAGGTATTTAATAAAGATTTTAATATTATGCGTTTGAATCACCTTCTTTCGTTTTCTTCTTGCCAATATCTTCTTTTACATTTATAATATAAATAAATGTTTTTTATTCGTCATAAGGAGAGAGGAGAAGAATATGAAAAGAGTTAAAATGTTGCTTGTTGCAATGCTATGTGTTGTTATGGCATTTGGCGCAACGAGTGTTCCTGCAAGTGCGGAAATTATTGAAGGGGAGAAACCTGCGGAACCAAGAGAAGTCTCCGTTGAATCAATCAATCCTAGTAAAAAAGCATATCATACAGATGACAATATTGAACTTGTTATAAAATTCAAAGATTTAACGAAAGAAGATATTGAAAATATAAAATCCTGTGTTATCCATATAGGAGAATTATCTCAAGGTCATTATTTTGATTCGGATCTTCCTATTGCAGCAACTTATAATAAAACTATAAACGGATTTATAGGTATTATAAATAAAAAAATAGCATTAAAAGAAATGGATTATATACTAAATATTAGATATACAATGCATTTTCTTTATAAAGATTCAAACAACCTTATTAAAATAAAAGAGAACTCTTATAACAGTAAAAGAATTACATTTACTGTTAATAATAATTGTGCAGATGGGAAGCATACTATATATAAGGATAACTGGGTAGAAAATAAAACACATTCCCCTTGTACTGAAAGTTGGGATAAAACTATAAGTTGTAATATTTGTCACCAAGTTGTATATCGAAAAATCATTCCTGCTCTTGGGCATGATATTAGCGAATGGATGTTGATGAATAATCCTACACTTTCACAGAATGGACTTGAAGAAAAAATATGCAAAAGATGTGGAATTGTTTTGCAATCACGAATTATACCTAAATTAACTCCTACTTCTAAGCTCAAATTTAAGAAAAAATCCATTACAATCAAAAAAGGAAAATCTATAAGACTTAAATACACAAGAAAACCTGCAAATGCTCAAGATATTTTATCTTGGAAATCTTCTAAATCAAAAGTTGTAAAAATTCTTAAAAATGGTAGAGTGAAAGGTCTTAAAAAAGGAAAATCTGTAATTACATTAAAAACGAATACTGGAAAGAAAGCTAAAATTACGATAAAAGTAAAATAGAAATTTTATTAATTTGGGGGTTCAAAAGATAACCCCCCTTTATTATTATCTAACTATATTTATCATCATAATCCAATGCATAAATTAAAATATCTACCATATTAACATTAACAGAGTAGCCATCTATAGGAGCAATTCTAAAATCTATAGTATCTCCCTCAGATAAATATAATATATAGTTGTTTAATTGACCCAACGTATAATCAACTGGAGTAGCATAACTTGCGGAATATGCCGCATACCTACTTCCATTTTTAAATAACGCAACCTCAACTCTCTTATTTGCAGTCGGAGAATTAATAGCAAGACGAGTTTGAAAACTATATACTCCATTTCTAGATATTGCAATTTGATAATTCGATTTTTTATAATATAATTCGCTTAACTTACCTTCCGTGCCATTACTGAACGAAGTAAGTTTTACATAGTTATCCTTTTTTGTTCCGCAACTTGTATTATTAGAATTCCAATAATGAGCGACTAAGCCAGCACAGCAAGATTTAACGCTACTTAATTGTGAACTATCGTTAAATATAATTCCGTTTGCGGCATAACTTGTACGAGTGATATCTGTTCCTTCTGATGTTGTTCTAGTCCAAACGCACTCTATTCCATTACTAGCATTTATTTCTATTGTATCGTTTCCAGATTCATCCTGAGAAGGAATCTCTGCTTTAAAAGATAATTTTATTATGTCATCTCCTATTTCTATTTTTGTCTCTGAATTATCCGAAAGATTAATATTATCATTCCATATTTTATCTAGAATTATCATAGGAACATCGTCATTCTTTGAAAATAAAGATAAAGAATATTCAGTCTCCGCAATAGTGTCTCCGCTCGAATTAAGAACGTTATCCTTCTCAAGAGAATAAATCCTATTCCTTTCTATCTTCCATCCTCCAATATTACCATTTATAGAATTAATAATTCCAGAAATATCCGCATCCGAAGCGTATAATTTCCCATCATATCCAACTTTAAACGGCGAATCATCCATAGTTAAAGAACCTGCCCAAAAAGCCTGAGAACTACCGCCTAAACCTGCACAAGTTACATCAGTATCTCCAGTAACTAAAGCTAAATTGTCAAGATTAAATTTTCCAATTTTGCCCGATTCAGCCGTAATATTGCCCACAACAGTAGCTCCCTGTAGTGTTGCAATTCCATCATTGTTAACAATAAATTTATCATTAACATTAATTGAACCACCAGCTACAGTTATATCATTTGCAATAACTTTTCCTGCATTATCCCATTTTAAATATTTGCTATCAAAACTACCATCCTCAAGATTTAAGAAGCTACCAGATTCTCCTGTCACATAATTTCTAGATTTTAAAGCATCAGCCATAATCTTTTCTGCTGTAATAGAATTTGCTGAGAGCATATCAGTAGTAATACTTTCAGCATTAATCGCACCATTTTCAATTACAACACTTTCTTTATCTGGTGACCTAACAACAAATTTTCCTGTAATTGCTTCAATCAATCCATTTGTTATTTTCAAGCTTGTTTCGCTTGAACCAGATTCTACAAGCCAAGAGAACATATCTTTTGTTTGTTCTTCTACGGTTTTAATATTATGCGCCACATCGTCAGGAGAAGGAGAGTAAGAAGTGGATTTTATTCCTTTCTCAATCTTTAACGTTTTAGCGTCCGCAAGTAAAAATGAAAAACGCATATAAACTGCACCATCTGGTATTTGAAGCATTTTTCGTTTAGATTCTTTGCTATTAGCAAGTTCTGATTTTATACCCGAAAGAAAGACTTTATCGGCATTATAAAAGCAAGTAGCAGGAGCGTTACCAAGATTTGTAAATCCAGATGCAATATAATAATCCATATCACTGACATTTATGTAATCAGAATAACCCCACGCTGCATCATTTATCTCTACATTCTCTGAGCTTAAATATTTTCCTTCGATAGCGGTATTTTGAACAAATAAATTCACGCCACCTATCTCCAAATCATTATATTGCTGTTTAACTTCCCTCTTAAAACCATATAAATCTTGTGTAGAAGAGGATAAAATATCTTTAAGAGTCTTTTTTACTTTTCCGTTCTCATCTGTTACTTCAAAAATTGTTGTTTCTTCAACTTTTGATTTAATCTCACCAGCTAAATCGTCTACAGTAGATTCAATCTTTCTAATTTTTGAAATGCTATCTCCAAGTTTAGAAATAGTAATTATATCGTAATAGGCACTGTTATTAGAAAGACATTTAAAAGAAATTACTGTAATTGCATCGGTATATAAGTCACAAGTTTTAGATACAATAAGAGTAGAAGAAGATATAGTCAATCCATTTTTCCCATTTGTAATATCTTTCCATGTTGTTCCGCTATCAATACTATATTGCCATTTAGAAAATGTAATGCCACCTTGAAAAGTCGGAGTAATACGAATTGTATCGGGAGAAAATGTTTCTCCACCATCTGTACTTTTAAATACTGTAGATTCTGCTATAACCTTAACTGACTTAGCAGCTGCGCCTTCTTTTTGACAACACCATGAAAATACTTTTGTTACTGTGTCTTTTCCTAATGTGATAGGAATATTAAAAGTTCCTGTATCGGCAGAAATTGTAGTTCCTGCTTTAATAGTAAATGTAATTCTTGCCGAGGATTTTGTAACAGTAATGCCATTTGCAGAAGAAATATTTCCAATTATAAAATCAGTATGAGGAGTCATTCCCTGTGTCACTTTTATATCTGTATAACAAATAAAATCCTTTGTAACTTTTCTATTTGCATCTGTAGGAATAGATTGAGCTTCATTTGATAAGATAACTGAAAATGGTTCTTCTACGTTAATTATTGTACATTCCCCGTAAGCAATTTTAGCCATATATTCACCTTCCTTTCTTATCGGAAGGTTTTACTCTTCCACAATTTTTTCACTATTTTCATCCATAAATGTAAGCATATAAAGATCATCTACGGTAAGTGCAGGGTTAGAATCTACGAATGCATCTAAATCAAATACTCTTAAAGTATAGACTTCTCCTTCTTTTCCAAGTTCTTGAATTTTCTCATTTATATCATTAATTTTTTCACTATATTCTTCTTTATATTCATCTTTTAAAATATGCTCAAAAACTTCTTTTTCTTCACCGTTTTCATTCTTTTGAATTTTTTTTTCTTCAATAGTCTTTTCTTCTGTAAAATATTCTTTTTGAACATTCATAACTAATTGTTTACATACTTTTTCATATGATTGAGCAGCTTCAATTAAACTTCCGATATTTCTCTGTAAGTCTAACTGTAATTTTAGTGGCAATACTTCATTTCTTTTATTTTTTTTAAAATCGTTATTGTACCATCCAACAACTTCAAATACCTGTGTATTAGATAATGCTACTTTTTTCATAATACTCATATAAAAATCTCCTATTCATTTTAGTTTAAAAGAGCCTATCAAAATGATAAGCTCTATATATTATTCAAATACTAAATTTCCAGTCATATTAAATTCTTCAATATTAGATACTTTCTGTACCATTTTTTCATACGCTTGCTGTTTTTCAACAAGTGGAGTTACATAAGCATCAATCTCCATTGCAAGCTTTGTTAATTCTTCAACTGTCCAATCTTCACAGATATTTCCTACGTCATTCCACTTGAGAAGAGGATATGAGAGAGACTGTTGAGAATAAATATTGTACATCGCCATTTTTGATGTAAGTTGTCTTTGTTTTTCTTCTGTAACTGTATAATATCTTCCTTCTTCATATTTTGCTTTAGAAAATAGAGGATGAGAAGATAAGTACTCAGCTAATAATGTTTTAGATTCTGCAATCTTTTCATTCTTCAATTTATCCAATTCAGGATTTACAATGTAATTTAAATAGTTTTCAGGATTACTATTTAAATCATCCATATCAAGTAATGATTTTTCTTCTACAAATTCATTGTAGTCATATTCAATATAACTTGTTAAAGACTCTTCAAAAGCATTTTCATCTGTTTTTTCAACTCCATTTAGACAAATAAACACCGTAACCATATCACCATTTTCGATGATTTTAACAGGTTGCTGAGATTCCGAGAATCTTGCCTTTACCATAATCGCTCACCACCTTTTTACAAATTTTTATAATCTTTCTTACTTTATATTTCTTTTTAAATTTATTGCTATCACTATTTACAATTTGTCCCCAATATGATATTGCTCGTCTAGCCCATACCAACGGTATAAATTTATGTGTAGCAATCATTTTACCCAATTTTAAAAATGTATGCCGTATTCGTTTAAAAGTTCTACGTCTAATAGTTGTATGCCATCTATAGATACGAAATCCCATCATATCTATAAATTTAGTGTCATGTTCTTTATCTTTATTATCAATTTTTGAGACAAACCAATCAACTTTTATAATTAATCCTAGTTTATCTTTTGCATATTTAATCATCAATTTAACTGCCTTATGCAAATCTTTAGAATTTGTAGATATAAGAAGGATATCATCCATGTAGAATAATTGGTGCTTTATAAGAGAAATATATTCACTTGTTTTGTTTCTACGATATTTTCTAATTTTATGCATATGACTAATTTCATGATATAGTTGAGATAAGTATAGATTACATAAAAATTGAGATAAATAAGAACCAATAGATAACCCTTTATCAAATGTATTAATAATAGTTTCAATTAACCACAACAGCATATCATTTTTAATATGTTTTCTAAGAAATTCCATTAATAATTTTCTATCTATACTTTCATAACATTTTTTAATATCTGCTTTCGCAAAATAAGTTAACGATTTATTTCTCAACCATCTTCTTATTTGACGTACACCTTTTGAACAACCTCTTCCTTTAATAGCCGCACATTGATATACACCTATACGACAAAAGAAAGGTTTTAATCCTTCTACGGCAATATAATCGTATATTTGCTGTTTTACATTTTGTATTCCAATTCGTCTTTCTTTAAAGGAAGATGGATCAATTTTGATTTTATACCAAATTGGAGGAAAATGTAATTCTTTATTTAGCAATTCATTACGAATAGTATCAATAATTTTTTCTACTATCCATTTTACAGCTTCTTTACCATATCTATAAATGATACAATATACCTGATTGGATGTTAAACCAGATTCCTTAGAAAATAATCTTAGTGTATCATTTCTTTTATATTTTCCATCAAGACAATTATAAGTAGCTCTACTTATTAAATCTCTATCTGTAATATCTATATTTTTACAATATCCTTTCGTATTTTTAAGACCATCCTTTTCTAAATTTATGTCCAGACATTTTCGATTGTCTTTAAAAGGCTTTTCGGTTTTTTAATTTCTACTAAGCCCAACTATAATCATGCATTATAGTTTCCGTTTACCCTTGGACGAGAGTAAACAGATTGGTCTTATAAAAAGAATTTTACGCATCTGCGAAGGTGTGATAAATCACAATAAACTTTTCGTCTACGAATTATGATGCTAAAGATTAAAATGAAATTAAACAATTTCGGCAGCCGTAATTCCAGTTCGTCCTGTCAAGCCTGTTCCTGCAATTCAGATGGAAACCTGCATTAGAACCATTCCTGAGATTACCGCCAGCACCATAAGTCCCTATATTTAAATTTTAATTTTTATATTATTTTGCAAAGTAATATATTTTGGTCAATAGGAGAGAAGGGGAAGACCCCTCTTTTTACTACGCTACGCTTCGTAAAAATTCACCCCTAAAGACCAGAAGATTAATCGCGGCAGCCGTAATGCCAGCCCGCCCCGCCAAGCCCGCCCCAGCAATAAAGAAGGAAACCAGCAGCAGAACCACTCCAGAGACAACCGCCTTGAAGATATTCTCTAGTTCCAGAAGTACTTGTACCCCCCGAATATAATTTACTTGCAATACCCTGTTTATCACTTGCTCCAATAGCAGAAGGGAACCACGCACCAGTAGAAGTATCAATAGTCAAATCGCCAATCCACCAATCACTTCCTTTTCCGTCAATAGAAGCAGGAATATTACCTATCTTTGTATATGTCTTTTTAATAGTTGCTTCATCAGAACTTCTAGCAACTCCTTTTGGACATACATATACATCTTTACTATAATCTGGTTGAAATACCATTACAGTATCCGAAGCAATTTCATAAGCACCGTTTCTATATTCTCTACCCTGTACACGATATACATGTTTCCAATCTGTATTAGAAATTGGAGAACCATCGTGATGTCCGATTACAGAATCAGTACTTCCAGAATACCAAGGCATTGTTGACATTGTAATATCTGCTGTAACGGTATCTGAAAGAACAATAGGAGTAGTATCAAATCCTGTGTCAACATCAAGATATACTGCCTTATTATTATCATCTAGAGTTTCAATATTTAGAATTTTAACAACCTTGGCATATTTATGCATATTAGTAACTCCACGATCTAAATTAACTCCTGTTCCTGTATCATTTAATTGTCCATATCCAACTGATACAGATGAACCTACTAATAAATTGTTTGCTTGTGCATTTGTAACAGGGAAATATGTTTCTTTCGTATTTCTAACAACAGAAGCAGAATATTGAAGATTATAATTCGTACATCCTTTATATAAACTCTGAGAATCTTTTGTAGCACCTTTAATCACATTAAAGATAAATTGAAACGTCATATGTTCCGCACCTGCACCATGATGACCTTTTCCTTTTTTTGGGAATTCAGTCATCATTTTATTATAATATGTAAAAGTTTCTGGTTTACCATCTTTTACAGAACGTAAAAATCCATCATCACCAATACTTGCATAATATTTACTACCAATACACCAAGGCAATACTTCTCCATCAGCGGTAACACATTCACTCCAAGGTTTTAATTGTACATCCGTTCTTAATGGATTTCTCATATCAGAAATTGTAACATCTGCATATCCTTCATCTTGATTTACTTGAAAATCATAATAAAAAGACATTTGCATAGCTCCAACATCCACATTACCTGTAAATGAAAAATTTTCATCCCCCTCGATAGCAGTAGGATATGGTGAACCATCATCATTTCTTTTATAATTACAATTTACCCATTCAAATAATGGATGTTGTCCATTTAAATAATCATCTTTACCTTCAACAGTATCAGTAGAAGGGGTAAATTCAAGTCCTGCATTATCTAAAAGTTTCGTACCAGTAGAGGTAGGGTTGGTGGCAAATAACCAAATTCTTGTTCTATATACCTTACCAGTTCGTTTCATATCATAAAATTTACTAATTGTTTCTACATGAGGAGTGTTATTTAGAACATCCCTAATAACATCTGTTGTAACTGCCTTGTCATTCCATTCTTTTTCTGTACCCGTAAAAGTACCTAATCGAATGGCTGTTTCATAAGCAGATTCTCCTTTTAATGCAGGAATTGATTCCCAATTTTTTGAGGTGGGATTTTTAATTTTTGCTGTTGCATAATTAAAAGTCTTCAAATTTTATTACCTCCTTTTTGTTTAAATAAAAAGACACTACATATGTAATGCCTTTTAAATAATTTTGTATTGAAAGAATAATTTCATATGTTATAATAAAAAAGTCATCTTGTAAGAGATGTGGATTGAAATTATCTTTTTTATTTTAAGAGTGGCGTTTTATATTTTTATAGAACGCTATTTTCTTTTATAAATTTTATCAAGTTAACTAAAGTCTGCTTTAGTTAATTAGTACACCATCAGCTTTTGCCCACCCATTTTTTGTTGCATAAAGATAATAATAGTATCCGTCTTCATTAACATAATATGGTGTTCCGTGTTGCAATGTTTCATAGTGTGGTCTTTGTGACAGAGGTCCTCTTCTGGTAACAGCTGTATTAATAAGTTGCATTAACTCACACGAACCATTTTCAACCATTCGGTTAGTTGCCCACTTGTCGGAAAAATCCATTTCAATTCTTCCACGATAAGCCCCCTTTGTGATTTCTAAGATTGGTAATGTAACTTGTGAAGTTTTTCCATTCCGTTCATTTATTGGAATGTCCCACGAATCCTCAGTTGAACCTCCTATCCATATTAATGTACTAATAGAATTATTATCATCGGGTGTAAAGTCTTCTTCCTTTGTAATGCCATTTTTAGATAATGTCATTAAACGATAGCATCCCTCAATAGAACATCCGATTGCAACGTTAGGGTGTTGATATTTTCCAACAGTTTTCCTGTCTCCAAAAACAAAACCTACATAATCATGATGAGTTTTAACATCTTCAAAAATAAAATGCTCTCCATTGCAAGCGACTCCTTTACCACAATACCAATAGTTCGAATGTTTTACAAAATTTTGGATACCATAATCAGAACCCCTACCAACCCTGATTCCAGTACACTCAATATTTGGTGTATCGTCAAATGGTAAATATAATCCAATATCTTTATACCACGACCTTACATTAACCGAATCAACCATAGAGTTCGTTGCCGCTGTAAGGTCAATATATGTAATTGGCTTGTCATATTTGTAACCAATCACATTAAAATTGCTTAAAACTGGGACTGTATATGAACGTTGTACACGGTCATTTATTCTATACGGAAATCCAATTATATATGATGCTTCTGTTCCAGAAAGCATGTTATGTAATTTTTCCGAAACAACCAATTTTACGGAATGTGCACTTTGTGGGCTACATGGTTTTTGACCCATGATTGATACATATCGCCTACCGTTTTCATTATCAATTTTGCTCACTTGCATAGGGAGTGCACATTGAATACCATTAACTGAATACGCATCATTAATCGTATATGTGCCGTCCATTAGTAAGGCTTTGATTCCTTCAAGATTTCCAAACAAAGAAGCTAATATTTGAGTATCATTTTTACCGTCGCATACAATATCACACTTAGCTTTATCTGTATCGCTTGTATCAGAAGCACCTACAACAACGTCATATTCACTATCATTGGCTACTCTGTACATTTTAAACTCATCAAGTAATGGGCTGGTAATATCGATTGGGCTTCCGTCTGAATTAAATACACCGCAATATATTCCTTTGTCATAATTTTTATAAGAAAATGGGTGCTCTAAAATCATATTGTAATCTGTACCAGTGACATTATTATGATAGGAAAACTTTACTTTCATATCACTCGGAAAAGTTACTAAATAAAGTCCGGGCAACGAATGTTCAATAGTACATGCTGTTTTAACTCTAGCTTCAGAAATGAAAGTTCTATCGTCTGTAAAATCACCACTCACCCATTCACAATTTAATTTGTTTTCTGTTCCTGTAATGTCTAGTATATTAGTAGCTAACGGTTTCTCAGCATCTTCGTTTTGCCATATATAAACCTCGTCATAATCAGAACCCAACGTCAGTGAAGCACGTGGTTTTTTGGTATTATCCCAAATCGTTAAATTTTCAACTCCGTTACCTCTTAAAATTAAACTATTATTTACAGAATAATTTGACGTGAATAAATATGTGTGATTTTTATATAGTTTTAGTTTATATACTGTAGCTTTTGTTTGTAAAGCATTAAAACTTCTATTAGGTGAAATAAGATTTTCTAAATCTTCCTTTAGTGAACTAATCTTTTTATCCCTTTTATCCAAAGCATCCTTAACCTGCCCTAAAGTTGCTAATTTTTTGCGAAGGGGAGTACCAGTTGGATTTTGAACTTTTACTTCGTCACTCATTATTCATTTCCTCCTAAATATGTAGCAGCATCTTCATCTGATGCAACATGTGTTTTAGTTTCTAATGCTGTGATTTTTGCTAACAGAGATTGAGAGTCTGTGTAGATTTTTTGAGAACTCCAAGTATCAACTTCATTAGTTTCATTATCTTTGATTTCTGGAAGAGAAAAACTTTCATTTGACTCAGAGTTAATCCATGCTTGAGTATTTTCATCGGTTGGAGTAGTAGAAGATACTTCTAAAGATTTAATTGTTTTTAATCGTTCTCTCGAATAAGAATCTTCAAATTCATGTACAACTCCACCAACTTCAATATTTTTAATATTTGTAGCCATTTAATTCCTCCCTTCTAAATATGTAATGTTCCATCATCATCAACTGACATATTATTTTTTACAGCAGTAATCATCAATTCTGCTAATTTTTCCATTTTAAAATTTTTCACCTGTGACGTACCTGTATCCCATAACATACCAACATCGTTTTTGCTAATGTCTTCTTTTAGAGGATAAGTATTAAACATTTTTTCTGATGCCATATTTTTTCCTCCTATCTAATTACTAATGTTCCATCAGATGTTACGGTTATATTCAGTTCCTTATCCCATCCTTCTATTTTTTCTTTTGTAATTGAATCAAGTATCTCTTTATTAGAATGAGCGTGTTCTGAGTCCTTAGAAGCATATTTTTTATCGTGATTATGGTCTTTACTTGAAACTCCAATTTCATCCGAAGAAAGGTTACCTGTTAGTTCTTTCCCATTAATAGATGGTTTATTTTTTAAATCATTATAATTAGAGGTAGATGGAGTAGAAGGGGAAGAAGAACCGACTTTTTTATCTGTATACTTTTTTGCTATCGCAAAAGTCTCAACGTCAATCATTTTTAGACCTCCTTCCAAACACCAGAGCTATTTAACACATATAATTTACATTTATCAATTACAAAACATGTTGAACCGATTGAACATTCTGAAATTTGTGATTTGTCTGTTGCACTTTCCAATATACCTTTTTTTGTATTTGTTGGAAGTTTAGATATATCTTCTTCTAAATCACAATAAAATTCTTTTAAATTAGGTCTATTATTATTACCAACATCATTAACCCAATAAGCCATATAAAACACCTCCTTCAATTTAAAAAGAGAAGAGTATGTTCATCTCTTCTCTAAAATTATTCATATACAATTGTTGAAATAGAATTATCAGATTCATCAACAACTGGTCTTTGTACTTCATCAGTAAGAATATATACATGAGTATCCTCTTCTGTACAAGCTGTATATTTACAAACAAATGAGATTTTCTTATTAACTATAGAATTATCAAGATAAATTGCTTTTCCTGTTTTATAAGGCTTTACTGTATCCAGTGATTCACCATTTTTATTTCTTCGATACCACTCATAAGTACCACTTGGCAAATCATCTCCCGTAGCTTCAACCCACCTTTTATCACTTGTAGAATACTTCATAAGAGTTACACTTTTTGAAGTTGTATTAACTTTATAAAAATACCCAATTGTTCCATCAGAAGGTTCTTCTGTAAGGAAATCTGTAGATTTTATCTCGTCAATCTGTTGTCCATTCTGAAAAACCATTGCATAGACTCCACCAACTCCAGAACCATTCACTAATTTATCTCCTAAAGAAGAAAAACATTCTACACTAATAGGGTCAGTTTTGTCCATAACCGTATAGAATGCCTGATAAGTTCTAGTTTTGTAAACTGCACGACATCTAAATGATGCAGTAGAATCAACCATAGGAGGAGTAACTGTAAGATAATCATTGGTACATCCATTAATATCTTGGTAACTACCATCAATATATTTGCTCCATTGATATGTTACTCCTGTTGTTGCTGTATCCATACCATCATGAAGTATTGTTCTTAAAATAACATTATTATTTCCATTATTAATAGTAGAGTCACCAGTTACATATACCTCAAGAAATACAGCATTCTCTCCGCTTTTTGCCTGAATAATTTTATTGATACTAAATTTAAAAGTATTAGAAAGTCCATTTGATGTAATAGTGATAGTGATTTCTCCAGATAATCCAGAAAATAAAGTTGCTCCTTTTGCGACAGAAAGAATAATACATCCTTCAGAGCTTGTAGTAGCAGGAGTGTTAGATTTTACTGTAATTCCAGATGGAAGAGGAGTAGCTACAACAGCAGTGCCATCCGTAGCTTTCATACCTAATTCACATTTAAAAGGAATTGTAATTTCTTTTGCTTCACTAACAGTTTCATCAGTATCGCAGTTGATATTATCAGAGAAATTCCCCAACCTAATACTTAATGCATCAGCACCAGAATCACCTTGTTCGCCATCAATACCATCTTTTACTATAGGAATAGATTGGCTATCTTTATAATTAGTTGTTGTTCCAGCTTCATATAATTCACCTTTAATAAGTTTAATCTTATTACTAGATGGTCTATAAATGTGTGAATTCTCATCTGCTCCTGAAGTATATTTTAAATCAAAATTTTCTCCATCCGTGGACTCATAAATTTTAAATCTACCTGAATAAGCTGTATCAGGGTTATTGCCTACTCGTTTTGTAGCAGAAAATGTCACTGTCTCAGGAACAAACACATCATTTTTATCAATCTTTAAATAGGACAAATCTGAATTAATATAGTAGAAAATTGGGTCAGCAGCATCAGCACCAGATCTATCTTTATGAACAGTAAATCTTTTATTTAAAATGGTATAACCTGGACGTGTAGCAATAAAATCTACATATCCAGTCTCTGCGGTAATACCTGTGACAGTATATACAAAAGTATTTGAATTAAAAGTTCCTGTAATTCCATCACTTGGAGTAGCAGTAATATTCCAATTAGCTGTATCATCTTTTGAACCTTTTAATATAGTAAATTTAGTATTTGCTCCATTTAAAGACGTTGGGTATAATTCTCCATTTGCTTTAGTAGGAATTGACTGAGAATCATTTGTTAAATTACAAGTGATTGTTGATGAACCAGCTGCACCATTACGAACTTTCCAAATTTGATGAATGTCAGAAAGATTTTCTGTGTTTGTTACAAGTTTAATCACCGCCATATCTCCCACAAATACATCATCTGTATCATTAACAGTAAGAGTAGTTGTATTAGAAGAATTAGGATATACTTCAAAACTTCCATCAGCTTTTTTATACTGCCATTGTTTTACAGTTGTATTTTCTAATGTTGCGGTAAGTATAATAGATGGGGCAGAAATAAGGTTTCCTTCTCCATTATATTTAAAAGCTGTTTCACCTGTAATATCACATTTAGATAGTTTTTTTACATTTTTAATAAGACCAAAAGTCATCTGCGCTTTTGCTTTTACTTCGACATCTTCTGCATCAGGGTCACGATAAGTAATTGTACAGATATATGTAATCAAATCTGCATCAGCTAAAACATTTTTTGAAACAGTTAATACTCCACCTGAAACCTTTTCTCCTGTAACTAAAGCAGTTGGATTTCCTGAGCCAGCTTGTCTTTCCCACACAAAACTAAGACCGTTTGAACTTAAAGCCATCATTTCACCATTTAATTCAACAAAGGGTGTTAAAACTAAATTGTTTGTTTCCCAGTTGGGAAAATAAGCTGGCGATTTATTTGGATCATAAACAGTTGTAAGGGGAAGAGAAGAGCCTAGCCATGCACTTAATTTTCCTACATCAGAAACATCAATGATGGCAATTCCACCATAGGCTTGTTGTTTTGCCATACAAAACCTCCTTTATTTACTTTTGCTTTGCTGAATAGAAGCTTGTGCCAATGCTTCCCCATCATAAGAAAAAGTGCAGGTAAAATACGCTGCACTAAACATTACATCACTTCTATTAATTGTTATTGTTTTTGCTCCACTTGAATGTTGTTCGTTCCAATATTTATCACTAGAAGAGTCATAACTAGAACGCTCCCAAGTGAAACAAGAATTATCATATTTATCAGTTACATTTTCACCATTTTGGAATAAATTTACCTTTACGGTAATTTGAGATATTTTTCTACTCGTATTGACTCCTTGAGGAGTAACAAATCTTATCTCAAAAGGTATAGAATTATCAATTTTAGAGTTTAAATTTTCAAGAGATTCATTGGTACTATTTTGAAATTCTGTATATTTAACTCCAAATAAATTTCCACTTCCATCAAGAATATTTTTTATAGAAATATTTCCATTTTTATCTGTCTCAACAATCGGGAAGTTTAATTTGGACTTTGAAATAGTATCATTAGAAATCATATTTCCAATAATTGTACTATCAGGTATACCCTCTTGTGTGATACCATTCTCGTCAAACATAGCAGTTTTACCATCAGTACCTTTTACAATAAAATTAAAATTACCATTGCCATCTTGCCCAATTTGAACTCTAATATTTCCATCTTTATCATAAAATTGCTGAGTAGAATCTTTAAATGCAATAGATGGGTTTCCATTACTAGATATTAAAGTTATTAATTCAGCAGTAGCAGAGTGGGTCATTAAATCCGCAACAGAAATTTTAGATGCGATTAAATTTTTAATAACACCTTCATCAATTACAACATTTGCGGCTGTTAAATGAATTGCTTCTAAATCTCCGACTGTACCAGTTCCTGCCAAAAGATGTTTAATATTACCTACAGTTGTATTAAGCTCAGATGTATTTATTTGCTTATTAACAAGATCGATAATTACATTTCCAGATTCATCTTTAATTAATTGAGTTGTTAATTCTTTAAAGAATCCTGAATCTGCGTTAAGAATTTTCGTTGTAAGAATATCTGTTTGGATTGATTCTGATACAAGAGTTTTAAATTCTGCACTGTTAGCTTTTATAAGTTGCGCTGTAATTTGGTCACCATCTATATATTTAGAATAAAGATTTGTGAAATTACCTGTAATACCAGAAACTGTTCCTGCATTATTTTTACTCATGTAAGCATTAAAAGAAGAACTTCCAAGTAATGATTTTATAAATTCTGGTGTAATTGTGTAAGATGTGACATCTTTCGAATTTCCTGCTGAAAGAGTAAGTGCATTTTTCTGTGCTGATAAAGCAGAGCTTAACAAATCATTGAAATCATTTTTCTTTGTTTTATATCTCGTTACAGATGAAAAGGTGAGTGTAAAATCACCTTGATAAATACAAGGATTGTAAGTAATTCCTGTAACTCTTAATTTTTCAAATGTACCATTATTATTGATTTCTGCGTGAATAAAATTGTAAATATCTAATGGTTCAATTAAGCATTGAAATTCTTCTAAACCATAAATATTATCTAGGGTATCTTCCCATGTATATTGTGGGTGAGAAGCTGCATATAAACGCTCAACCGCATCTAAGTATAGTTTATATTCCTTTTCAATCTTTTCAACGGAAGAAGTGATAGATGTTGAAATAATGTTTTCATTCTGATAATCTGTATGCTTATAAAGTTTCTTTAAAAGAAATTCTTCATATTTCGTAAAAGCAGGATATTCAGTCTGTACGTTTTCAAAATTTTCTCTTTTTACATTTTTCGCAATCGTATCATATTCGGATTTATAACTATTTCTTTCTGAAATTAAATTGTCATATTCTTTTTGTCTTTCCGCAAGAGCAGATGTGCAATCATCATATAACTTTTTATAGTCAAGATATAATTGATGATAAGAATTATAAACTTCTTCTGTGCTATCAGTAATTGAAGAATCATATTCCTGAGAATATCTTTCCAATACTCCCATTTGGTCAGAATATTTTTTTTGGCAAGATGTAAGTTCATCTACTCCATATAATTTCCAATCAGTAAGGTATGATTTTTGATATTCCTCATCCATTTGAAAATATTGAAATGTAGATGCACTTTCTCCTAACTCTAGCATTGGCGCAGTAATATCAAAAGCTATATTTGTTCCTTCGCATAAAAAGTAAATTTCTGAAATATCAGATGGTGCAGTAAAGGTAATCTGAACCCTTGTCCAAGTAGAAGTAATATCTCTTTCTGTATAAGTGACTTTTGAATAATCATTATTATCGTTAGATGAACAATAACCTAATTTGATTTTATTAGCATTTGCTGAACGAATAAAAGCACTTAAAGTATATGTGCTTCCTTTAGAGGTAGATATTTCCTTTTGTTTTATTCCGCAAGAATCACTATTACTATGAATTGTCATGTAACGAGTTGCACCATAAACAGGAGAAGTATCAAGTACATTACATTCACTAAGAGAACTCCCAATTCCATACCAATTAGAAGATGTGATAAATGTTGCATTTTTTAAGATATTTCCAGAACCATAATCTTTAAGAGATTCTTTAATATTATTTGCTTCGGAATCTGTTGTGCTTACAAGTTTATTAATGATTGTAGGAAGGATGTAATTTACAATCTGTTCATATCTATCCCAATCTGCGGATTTTTTCAAAGCATCTAAATCAAAACTTCCATCTTCTTTTATATATTCAGATTCATAAGCACGAATCAAAGCAGTATAATCGTCATATGCCTGAATTAAATCTTTAATAGATTTACTTGACCAATCCTCTGTTGATCCATCTATAGGAACTCTTGACTTTACCTCAGTAGCTTTTTCCTGTACATCTACATATTTTTTTTGAAGATTAATATAATCTAATCGTTTGGATTCTCTATATTTTACCCATGCCTTATATTTTTCTTTTAAAGATGTAGGAATATATCTTTCATCTTCAAGAAGATATGAATAATCCTCAATATCTGTATCGCCAAAGTTTACTGAAACAATATTATCAATTCCTTCACCGCCAGATACAGTAACAGTAGTAAATAATTCGTCCTTACGTGTAGCTTTTAAAGAATTCTGTATATTGCGCCAACCAATATAAGCATTTGTATCTTTCCCAATATGGTCTACATAAGTTGCATTAATTTTACAATTAATTGTATCAAATGTAAAAATACAAGAAAATGCATTTGAAACATCCTGCGTAAGAACAGAATATAAATCTGAATTGTCAATATCAAATGCATAAGAATCTTCTGGAAGATATGTAGGATTTTCTAATTCTTGTCCAGAACTATCTATATGACGAGGCATGGTATCAACTTCACCAATCTGCCAAGGAGAGTCTGCAATATTATCTGTCCAATTATCAATTTCATTTCCATTGCTATCAATTACTTTTTTTGAAGGAATTAAACCTGCGTGATGTAAAAGAATATGCAATAATGATAATTCTGGTTCATCTGGATTATAGAATTTTACTGTTGGAATACCATTTTTATATTTATCAGGATATTTTTCTTTTGGATATTTAGATTGGAACATCATTTCATAAGATGATTCTGTGCCTTGCCCAACTTTAAAACGCTGAATGTCGTAATTCTGTAATCCAATCTCATATGATTCAGCTTCAATGGTTTTACTTTCAATCTTTCCATCATGATTTACTTCTGGCGGATTTTTAATGATAAACCAAATTCCATCCACAAAGATTTCCATTAATTCATCAAGATAATCATACCACGCACTTTTTTCACCATTGAAAGATTCATAAGCAACAAAAGATAAAGAAACAGTATTATTTCCTTTTTTATTAATCTGAGCAGTTGAATAATCAACTCCACCAACAACACCTAAAAGTCTTTTTCCTGGCTGTGCAATATATATAAACTGTTGGACAGCATATTTATTTGTATAATCCATTAATATGCACCAACCTTTCTATATTCTCTATATTTTATTTTGACAATTGCGTTACCAGAAAATTTTATTTTGTTTTGTCCAGATAACAATTTAAACCAATATATTTTTTGTGGATCTAAGATGTTTAAATCAGTAAGAGGAATTAATGAACCTATATAGTTCTTAATGGTAAGTCGCTGACAATCAATATAAATTGTATTATTTGCGCCTATGGGATTAAACGTGATAGAAGATGAGTTGTCTGTGATATTTGTCAGAGTGATATCTTTATCGTCTTTTGGGTTAATCTCAATAACAGGATAAATATAATTTTCTAAATCATCTGTATCATTCTGAATAGTATATTCCTTTTCACTTTCTGTAAGTGTAAGAGTTTTTTCTTCGCTATATCCAAACGGAGAATCACAATTAAGAGTAAATTTTAATCCCACAACTCTTTGAATAAAAGTAGATTCTACATTTTGCACAGTAACAAAATAATCCACATATTCATCTGACTCTATATCATTATCATAATCCGTCATATGAAATAATTCTGGGAAACGGGGAGAAGTAAGCCATGCATTAATTTTACTGATTTCTGAACGAGTAAAGAAATTTCTCTCATTAGAATCAGGGTCTTTAACCACAGTGACAGTAAATTGAAGAGTAGAAGAGTAGGTTGCGCCAAAATGATTTGGACGTTGCCTAAAGATATTCATTTCTCCAATATTAATCGTTCTTTCCAACCCCATAGGAATAGAATCTAACATATCAAAAGATACTATTTTTAATCCAAAATCTTTGGACGACTTTCCATTAAAATCAAAATATTTACCAAAAATAGCCATGTTTTATACCTCCTTTCTGATTTTTTAATAGAAAAGAGTACCAGAACTTTGACATTCTGATACTCTGAATCATAAAAATATTTATTTTACAGTTTCGTTTTATAACCAGATTTTTGTCTTTGGTCTGTTAGCTGTTTCACTATATAATCATAAGACATTTCTTGCATTTTCTTAACTCCAGGGAATGTGTCTTTATCAATACTTCCTTGGACAATCAAGTTATTTTCAATGTTGATATCTCCCATACCACCATTTTTCATCATAGCGTTTGCTTTCTCAACATTACTAATAAAATCTGGTACTAAATTTTTAACAGGTTTCTCAGGAAGAATCATTTCTCCTAAACGTGCAGTAATTAAGCCTTCATCGCCATTTGATGTAATAACATTGCTTAAAGCAGGAATTATTTTTGTAATATCATTTACAGGAACAAGTTCGTTTGCGATTCCACCTTTTGCAAATCCTTTAATACCACCCATTATTTTACTAGGATTTACGAGAGATTCTTTTACTCCATATTTACTTAATTGATTTATATAACCCTGTACTGTTTTCTTAGCTTGAGATTCTTTTTTAACTAAGTTATTATGGGTTTTTGCGGCATCAAGACCTTTTCCCTTTTTAAGATGTTTCGTACTAATAGATTCGTGGGCTTTAACTTTCTTTTTCTTGGCATCAGCGAAATTCTTCCACCAACTGCTTTCTTTCATGTTTTGAACATGTCTTTCAGTTTTTCCCCATGCATTAGCATATGATTCATTAGCTTTAGCCAATCCAGCCCGAAGAGATTCTATTTTTTTATTTTTTTCATATTGTGCTTTTTTCGCCTGTTGTGCCGCTTTTTGTTTTTTAGCGGCTTCTTGTTGCGCTTTAATTGTTTGCTGGCGATTCCATTCTGCCTGTTGCTCCGATAAATCAATTTTAGAAGCACCATTTACTGTGCTATCATTAAGTTCTTGCTTTTTAAGAATATTATCAGCTTTATCTGCATTTTCTCCTCTTCCGATATTATTTACATTAATATCATCAACAGTAGAAGTAGTAGTTCCGTTTTTAACATTTTCAATATTATTACTTAACTCAGTTTGAGTTTTATTTGTAATATCTTTTGTAAAAGTATCAACAAAAGTACCAGACGATGCAATAATATCTCTGATTTTCGCATAAGCTTCATCATAAGATTCAACCATACCATCAAGCATTTTATTAACAACATCAGTCTGCATTTTAGAATTGCTATCTAAAGCAGTTAATGTCTTATCTAATACATTGGATGCGTCTTCTGAAACTTTATCATATCCTTCACTACGAAGTTCATCTTCATGGTCTCTTACAGTTTCATCATAATCATCTTTAGCATCTTTAAGTTGTGCTTTCAATTCTTCCAAACGTGCTTTCCCTGCGGCACTAGAAGTACCTTCTAAGGCTGCGATTTCGTTTTGAAGAATATTAATATTCTTATTTTTTTCTTTTAAAGTCTTATCGTAATTGTAATAATCCTTTTTCTTTTGTAAAGCATCTTTTCTTTTATCAATGTTCTTTTGAAGAAGTTCATTTTCTTTTTGAAGAGAATTTTTGTAAATTTGTAGAATTGCATTTCTACTTTCTTTAACAGTAGAAGCTTCTTTCTGTTGAGCCTCAATAAGTTCTCGTTTCTTTTCTGTCCATTCTTCCTCTGACATTGAAGTATCCGTATAAGAGCTACCCAAAGCATCAAGACCTTTTTGATAATTTGCAATAGCTGTTTGAGCTTGTTGAATTTTATTTGAATTTAGAAAAATTTGTGCATTACCAGTATCAGTAATTTTCCCATCATCTGCAACAATTTCTGCATCACCCATGAGGTCGATTAAATGATCCATATCGCTGATATTATTATCAAGAATTTCGTTTTCACGTTTAAGTTTATCAAAACGAAGTTCAATAATATCATTTAATTTTTCTTCACGATGTTGCATACGGTCATAATTATCATTCTCTAAGTCAAGAATTTCTTTGCGAATTTGAACAGCTTTTTCACCTGTAAGATTAGGGTCACCTGTATTTTTGAGTTCTACCAAACGCTGTTTCTTAATATTTATCATATCTTGATTGGCTACGATAATATTATTGTCAGTAGTCATTTGATTCTTATAGGTTTGTTCTAATCGACTATCACGTTCTTTATTAGAAATGTTCTTTACACTAATCAATGATGCGAGAGAAGATAATTTATCCATAGCAGAAGTCCATTTATCAATAGCAATCTGTTTTAGATTATATGTTACTTCTCTAATTTGCTCATTTAATTCTTCGTATGAAGTTTTAGATTCATTTAAAGATTTTATAATCTCGTTATATTTTGTTTGTGCTGCTAAAGCTTCTTCACTATTCGCACCAAATCGTTTTCTGGCAGTTTGAAGTTCTTTTGCATAGGCATTAGCCTCTTGTTGAAGAATGGACGTTTGTGATGCCTGTTTACTTCTTTGAGAAATTAAATTTTTATGATATGCTGAATTTAAATCTTCTGAACCACCTTTAGCTCTAATCATTTCATTTTCAGAACTATAGATATCTTGTTCAGATTTATATAAGTCATTTACGGTATCATAATAATCTGTAATAGAATCAAGCTTTTTTTGTTCTAACTCATATAGTTGTTGTTGAAGGTCAAGCTGATTTGTACGACATTCTTCTGCCTTATCCCAGTATTCCTGATATGATTTAATAAACTCTTGTGCTTTTTCACCATAGGAATTAATATTAATCGTACCATTTTTAATCTTTTTAATAAGATTCTTTGCTTGTTTTGGCTTAACAATCTTACGTTTTACAGCTTGTTTCTTAACAGTATTTGCCTGTTTTCTATATCTAATAGCAGCCTTTTTATTGGTAGAAATTTCCTTATTTGTATTCTTATAGGCATTTTCGTAATTAGAATTTCTTCCTCTTAATGTACGAGAATTTTCAGCTTTCTTTTCAAACCGTTCTGTATTAGTTTGAAGTTTCTTTAAGCGTACTTCAATCCAATCAAAGAATTTCTCAAGATAATCTTGGAATTTTTCTAAAGCTGTTTTACCTTTTTTTTTGGTTTTCTTTTTGGATTTATCGGAATTGGATTTAGTTTTCTTTGTGGCAGAAGAAGTAGTAGATTTAGTAGTTTTCTTATTGTTATTAGTCGATGTGGATGATGTATAATATCCAGGTCTATGTCCACCTTTTCCTGTTTTAGCTCTAGCAGTTGTTCCATTTAGACTACCATGAGCATAAGCAGTAACATCATCTAAATAATCATTATCAAGTACATCGCTTAAATCATCAACTGTACCTGTCGCAAAAGCAGACATACCTCCAACAATTTTTGCATGACTATTGGTAATGTATCCCTTTTCTTCTAAGGATTTCATTTGTTCCGAATATGTTTTCTATAATTCGCTACATTATAGAGGATAAAATTTTATCCCTCATAGTTTCCTATGAGTCCAGACTATATCAGTATGTGAATAATTTTATATTAATAATTTGCTTTTTAAAATAGTAGAAATATTATTTAATTCAGTATTCACATATTTATTTTTTCGAATTACCAATCGCTTGTAATTCTACTCCCATTTCAGGGATAGTCGTTGAACCTTCCTCTATTCGAGGCTTGGCTGCTGATTTCCCATTTTTACGACACTTAGGACATTATTTGTATTTCAACAAATATGCTTTTATTTCACCATATGTCATCTATATATTTTTTTCTACTTTCGTAACATTCACGCTTGATTTTATTTCATATCTACGTTGTAGTATATATAGCTTTAGGGTGGATACGAATATATCCTTTGTCCCAGCAATTAAATAAAATTTTCTTACACCTGTCACCAGATATAAGCACTTTTTTTAAAAATGATTAAAGACAATATCTCCCCTGTGTAAATCAACAAGAGCAGGATAACCATTGTTATAGATATTTAATTTACCATCTCTAACAACACCCTCAGTTCCAACTTCATTAATTAACGTCTTTTCACTTTTAGGTATACCAACAGATGATGAGTTTAAAGTTCCCTGTGCTTTCGCAGGAACAGAAGGATGGAACGTACCGTTAAATTGATGAGATTTATGCCCATTACTAGAGAATCGTTGACTTCCACCAGATTTATATGCTTTAGTCCCATAAGATTTTGTTCTAACTACATTTACATGTTCTGTAGTTATTGTAACAGTTTTTCCATGTACAGAATCAATTTCACCTTTAATAGATCTAACTGTTCCACTCGCATTATCTTTTGCTTTAATAGAAAACGACTTATCTTTTATTTTTTGAGCATTAACTTTTGAAATTGCTTTATCCGCAGCAGAACTATCTCCATTAATAATTGCCGTTTTTTGCTCTGCCGTTAATCCATTCCAAATAGAAACAAGGGCAGTAGCTTTATCCTCAGCACTTAAACTAGAGAATTTATCATTTGCACTCATGGCGTTCCATAAAGTTACGATTGCTGTTGCCTGGTCTTTACCAGATAACTTGGTGTTCTTATCTGGGGCATCCATACTATCCCATTTTTCAATGATAGGAGTAGCATTGTCTTTGCCAACAAGCTCAACTATTTTTTGTTTAGCATCTTTAGAATTGATGTCTTTGTCAATTTTATCAAGTTCTTTTGAATCTACTTTACAGTTTACTTTTTTTTCAACAGGTTTCTTACTGTCGCTTTTTATTTTTTTATCGGTCTTATCAACTTCATCTGTATTAGTAGTATATTTTACGGTTTTTTCTTCTGTATCTTTTTTATTTTTTTTAGAAGATTTTTTATTTCGTTTGGCTTTGTCAGGTGCTTTAACTTGAATTTTATCTTCGCTAACACCCAATGTATTTGCAGATGTCTTTTTTGCATTAGCACTATACTTATTAAGATTATTCAAATCATCTCTATGACTCTTTGAATAACTTTCCCAGTTTTCACCAGAATGTATAAAATCTTCAATAAATTTTTGTTGTTGTTCCCGAATGGAAGATGCTTGTTGCTGTAATAATGTCTTTTTATTTTCATCATTAGTTAATAATGTAGCTCGTTCTATTGCATCAGCAGTATTACCAGCTAATTGGAAATTTGCATTTTTTTCTGCTTTTTTAGCATGAATATTCTTACCATTTTTATCGGTGTAATGTTTAGCATCTTGAATAGTTTGTTTTTGTACAGCATTATATTGACCCCAAGACTCATTTGTATTTGAAGTTTCTGCACTGTTTTTTGCTTCTTGCAACTTCAATTTAAGGTCTGCTAAATTATACTCAAATTTGATTTTTACAACTTTTTCTTTTGTAAGATCGGACATATCTTTGTTATATTTTTTAACATTTTTATCCCAACCTTCAATTTTAGTTCCGAGTTGTTCTTTATATCCACCTTTTCCATCATCTTCTAATTTATCATAGATTTCTTTGATTCCAGAAAGAGATTTTTTATATGTAGTTAGATTTTCTCCGTTCCAATTCATGCCCGAAAACTCAAATCCATAACTACTAAGATTTTTCATTGCTGTTTCAGTGGCACTAACACTAAGGTCTAATTCTTTTGCGGCTTTAGCAGAACTATCAAATGCTTTTGTCCAAGTTATATCGCCATTGTCATTTTCTTTTGCCAAACCATGCTTTTTTAAATCATTTATGAAATTATTGGCACTATCCATTGGATTGTCAGAATCAAAATATCGTTTTCGTTTTTCGTTTGCTTCTGACCATTTTTCAGCATATGCATCAGCATCAAACTTAATACCTTTTTTATCAGGATTGATTTTATCGTAAAACATATACTGAGTAGATTCTTGGAAATCATCAGTACCGATTTTACCTTTCTTATAGAGGTCGTTTGCCTGAGATAAATAATCAGACATTTTCTTCCATTCAGAATCCTGATTTTCTGTATTATCAAAAGCATTTGTCACACTGTCTACAGTACCATCAAGATAATCATTTGTCTTTTTCGCAGACTCAGAAGCTTTATCTAAGTAATCTTTAAGCTGTGAAATTTTATCAATTCCTAAATCATTTAAAGACAATCCAATGCTACTTAGAGCCGTCTGTAAATCCTGTCCAGAGTTAACGGCATCTTGTAATTCTTCTTTAATAGCGTTTTTACCCGTGGAGCCATCGAAGAATGTATTTAATGAACTTAACGCTTTTTCTGTACTATTAAGGTCTTTGTTAGAAATAGCATTTACTATTGATTTAAGATTATTAAATCCTTTGCTATGTTCAGCAAGTGCTTCGACACCCTCACCATTAACAGATAAAGCTTTCATCATAGTAGATAATTCTTCTTGTCTACTATCCAAGCTACTTCCAATTTTATCTTTTGCTGTTTCTGCTTCTTTAATCTGTTTTTCAATTGCTTTTGATTCAGAAACAGAAGTAGCCTTTGATTGTTTTTCACGAAGTTTTGCGATTTTATCAGAATATTCCTGATATCCTTTCAAATCCTGTGCAGTCGCATCTATTACATTTTGAGGTCTAGGATTTGTACCGACTCCTACACCTGTACCTGCACCAATATATTCATAATTACCATCTTCATTTTGAATAACATTAGGACTGACTTTCTTTTTCAGATTCTTTTCGGCATCTGCCGCAGCTTCTTTTTGTTCTTGAGATAGAATATTCTGTTTATTTTTCAGAGTACCTTTTAATTGAGTATTTGCGACTTGAACTTTCTGAACTTCCGCTTGATCTACTAAAGAAATTCCACCTACGCTATTAATTTTCTGAATAATAGCATCTACAGATTCTAAACCAGAAACATCAATGTCATTATTTGTGGCAATCTGTTGTAAAGATTCTTTATATCCATCAACCTTAGACTGTAAATCATCAACCTGTGATTTTGTATCTTGAACGCTCTTTAATGACTTACTTGTATTTCCGTAAGCACCATTATAAGTTAATCCGAACTTACTATCTACAGCCTTAAATACTTTATAGGCGGCAAAGATAGAAGTAAGACCGATACCAAGTGAACCTAAAGGAGAAGATACAAATTTTGTTAATTTATTTCCTAATATTGCTTTAAGAGCTGTTCCGCCTGTAAATATATCATCTTTATTTCCCTTAGAATTAAAAATTATATCTTTGAATACTTTAGCGTATTCTTTAACTTGCATTAATATTTATAAATAATTGTTGGATTTATTATATAAATATGATAAAATATACTAAAATACAAATATAAAATTTTAAGAGAAAGGTATATATTATTATGGCACTCATTAAATGTCCAGAATGCGGAAAAGAAATATCAAATAAAGCCAAATGCTGTATTCATTGTGGATACCCGTTAGATGAAATTTCTTCTAATGAATACAAAGATATTTTAACAAGAGAATGTTTAAATGAAAAAGAAGATACTCATAATTTTTCTCAAAAAATAAACTCTTCTTTTGATAAAATTAATTATACACAAAAACAACCAGAAACTCTTAGAGATTTAGTCCAAAAACGAGATTCTGAAACTAAAAATATAGAAATTATTGAATCTCAGCCAATTCCTAAATCAATTCCAAAATGTCCTACCTGTGGTTCTACCGATATTCGCAAAATATCAACAACTTCAAAAGCAGTAAGCGTAGGATTATTTGGTATATTTAGTTCTAAAATCCGCAAACAATTTCACTGTAATTCATGCAAATACGAATGGTAGAAGAGAGGAACATACAAAATGCTTGATAAACAAATTATTGATATACTATTAAAATATAAAGATAAAAATTCTCAAGAGATTACTAATATAAATAATTCAATTAACTCTATTAAAGGAGAGTTAGAGAATGTACAAGCTAATTTATCTCTTCAAGCTTATAAAGAGTTAGCTGATTTAAATAAAAAAGATAATAATATGTTCCTTCAAAAATCTCAAGATGCTTTATATCTTAAAGAGTATTATCAAAAATTTGATACTTTTCTTATTCCTATAGATACAGAAGAAGAGGATGATAATAAATTTGATAATAATGAAAGTGTACAATCCTCTAAAGAATCCGATGAATCTTTAGAATTATATCTTACTCCTGATGAAGTATGTCCTTGTTGTCATGCATCAATGAATAATGTTAAAGATTACTATTATAATTCTTCTGAAAAAGATTATAAACAAATCTCAATTTTTAAATGTGATGTTTGTGATAAAAAGTATGTCACTTTTGAAGAATTAGAAAGTATTCAAAATAATATTGATCGTACAAATATTTCTCTTTATATGAATTATCATCACCTATTAGATATTCATAGTAAAATAACTTTACAGGTAAAAGGAACGACATCCAGTTGTATAAATAAAAAGCACACAACCTCAGATATAACTGTTCAAATTCCTGTGATATATGAATCAGGAGATATAGGTTTCGAAATTTCACACGCTATATATTGTCATCAATGTGATGCTTATATCATTTTAAAAAATGATTTTGATAAAATAAATGGTGTTATTTTATGCAAAGTAATAGATGAAACTTTTGAAAGTAAACCTGTATCTAATAAATTTGGGTTTGATGAAAAACAATCTGAATTATATCAACATGGATACAATGTTCAAAAGAAAAATCCATTATCAGATAAGCAACGTCATTTTATATTATTATCATTATTAAATACAGGAATAATGAATTTAAATCAAATTTGTACGCATTTAGATAAACTAGTACAGATTCACAAGAAAGACAATAATTTTGCATTAGCTATAAAGAAATGGAAACGTGATCGTGATTTTATTACATCAAATTCCAAAAACTTTTCATCTTATACAGTTGATAAAATCGTATTAAAATTTAGTTGTAAAAAATCACTTGCACCTTATTAATTATACAACCCCACTTCATTTTAATTCAGAATGAGGTGGGTTTTGCTCCCATTCCTTTTCCAATTCTTCAATCTCTTTTTTAATTTTCTCAAATCTTCTAATCCTTTAGAATAATCATATGGATGTTTAGGTTCTACCAATCTTGATTTTCTCTTTTTCATAACTTTATGTAATCTTTTCTTGTCAATAAGATGCCATGTGATGTATCGAATAATTCTTTTCATAAAATTCTTCCTGTGATATATTATTTCTCTTGTTGTATGAAACATTTATAAATCAATAAATATTTTTAAAAATTATCAGTATTTACATATCTGTTCTTTTGTGATATTATATTTTCCACTTATAATAAAATAAAAAGATAATAAGAGAGGATGATAATAAATAATGAAAAATTATTCAGAAAAAGAGTTAAATATAATTTGTAATAGCATCCGTAGAGAAATCAAAGAAGAAAATAGTTATCTCAATAACTCCATATATATGAATAGAGTGGATATAGTTCTGGATGTATTACAGCGGTTTGTTTTAAAAATACAAGAAGATAATAGGGCAGAAGAGTAGTAGTCTTCTGCTTTTGTTATTTCTGTATAATAAAAAGAACCAGAGAAAATCTCTAGTTCTTTCTTAAAATAAAATTTATATGGGTCACAAGCCTACGAAAGATGGTAGGCTATATACATCTTTTTTATTCTTTGCATTGAGAGTAATCAATCTTAATGCGTTCAAAATCCTTTGTATTAAGAAGAATGAATTTATTTGTATTATCAAAATAATCTTTAACAATTCTATTATCTTTATTAAACTCCTGATATCTTGATAATAGAATAAATGGTTCTCTCTCAAAACTTTCTGACTTTCTATATATACCTAGATAAGAAGTACCATCCTTCATATATATTCGTAAAAACATTCCAGTTTTTATAATATCGTCCCAAATATTTTCATTTGTACTTCTATAAATATGAAGTTTAATTAACTTATCATTAAACCAAGTTGTATGTAATACTTCTCCTAATATTAATGCAATAACAAATGTTATTACACAAAGTAAAATTACAACAATTGGACGATTTTCATATTTATTAGAAATAAACTGAAAAAATGTTATTTTATAAAAATTTTTCAATATGTAATTAGCGATCACACTTTTTATAATAAAATTTTTATAACTATTTTGTCTTACAAAACTTATCCAATAGTAAGCGGATAAAAATATGTATCCATAAACAATATTAGATATCAAATTTGGGATATTATTTATAAGTTCAATTACCCAATTAATACTTATCACTCCTTTTTATTTTTCGTTACTTCTTCATCTTCTAAACGAGATTGATTTTCAATCTCAGGTCTTTGCTTAGAAGAAATCTCAAATATTCTGTCTTCGTTATTATTGTTATTTTTCTCTGTTCCCATAATATATTCTCCTTTGTTTAATATAATTTTCTCTATTATACATCTAAAAGGAAAAATATACCATACAGAACATTTTGTTCTATTTTTATCCAACAAACGTCAGAATAGTAACTGACGCATGGTTTACCATGATTTTTGTTTACCCTGGAACATTCATTCAAAGCATATATAATAAGGCAATATATACTTTGGAGGAATGGTGTTCTCTCTACACTTCTCAATATTTCATATGTTTCCCTCGTCACAGTGACGTATCGCATATTACTTAATCGTACATTGAGTTGGCTCGTGCGTTGCCACGAAATTTTCATTCGATTCACTGTTATAATAACAGAATAGTGGTTTCAACGAATTATTCCTCTAATTTAAAATTTCTAACATCTAAGAATCCTCGTCTCCCTACATTGTTTATTATTCCATTTCTATAATATTCTCTGCATGGATAGACCAAGTTAAAAGTAAACTGTAGCTAGGATTTTAGCTAATCCAGATTCTTAAATGCTTTTACTGCACCGATAGCTGTTAATACAGCAGGTACACCATTTGCAACACTAATGAATTTTGTAAGGACGTTGATAGCAGTAGTACCACCATCTATAAATCCTTTAAATACATCAGAGCTAACTGCGGTTGTGGACAATTCTTGAAATGATGCTTTCATTTGTCCTATATGATATTCGATAGACTTCTGATAATTTGATAATTCTTTTTCAGCAGAACCTTCTGAACCAAATTCTGCTGTGTTGTAGGCTTGTTTAATAAGGTCACTGTTGTTAAGGGCGGCTGCCAATGCGTTACCATTATTCTTCTTTTATGTTATAAAACATTCGCAATATGTTTTAATTTTGTTAGTATAAATTTCTATGCTATTTTATTTTTAATAATATCATCATAAATTTCATTGGTATAATTTTTTTTAAATTGATACCATTGTTCAGGTGTATTATAATATTGACCATATAAACTATGAAATAAAACATGTATTTCTTTTCTTATACACACACCTAATGGATATTTAGATTGTTCTTTAATAAAAATATTTAAAATATATTGTAATTCATCTTTTGAATAATCATTTATATTATTCTTTATTACAATATGATAGTTATTTACTATATCATTTAAAATATTACTTACTCCATATAAATGATGTATTTGAAAATCTTTACTTCCTGTGAATATACATTGATAATTACAATTTTTCATGGAATCTTTTTTCCATTGTTGAATATTACCTCGAATATACTTAGATAAACTTTCATATTTAGTTGAATCCATATCTCTTCTATAACAATTTAAATATAATCTTCTTACTTGAACAGCATTTGGAGTTCTATTTAAATTGTTTGCTAAAATAACATCAGGTTGTAAAAACCAATGCTCTTTTATGTAATCATCTTCGTTTTGTGTCCAAGGGTTATAATCAATAGATTTTAAATTTAATTTTATGGCTCGTTTTATTATGGAATTTCTTGACCTATCTGGAAATTTATTTAATATATCATCTATGTGATGAATAGGATATAATTTTATAAGTAATTCATCTTCATCTTTCGTCCATAATCTTCTACTTTTTATATTTAAACGTTTCGCTTTTGTTGTGATTGCTTTGTAAGAATGATTCGGTAGAAGAGTAGTTAATTGTCGTATGTCTCCAAATTTATAATTTTCTTTTAAAATAAGAATTTCTTCATCTGTCCACTTATTAGGATTTTCTTGATAAATACCTAATTCACTCGTTTTTGTCATAATTGACTGTTTTGTTGCATTTGGAAACCTTTTAAAAATTATATTCCAATCTCCAGACGGATAATGTTCTTTCAAAAATTCGATATCTTCTTTTGTAAATCTATAATTATAATTCTTATAAACATTTAATGATTTTAGTTTTTGGATAATACTTGATGATCTTTGATTATATTTTTTTCGCTAATTGATATGGACGTAACCCATATCCATTATTATAATCTTTTACAATGTTTTCTAATTCTTCTTGTGTATATTTTTGCATTATAGCATCTCCTTTAATATAAAATTTATTATTCTAAATTTTTATTCTTTTTTCGCATATAAAAATAGAAGTCAAGAGATTCTTTAAAATTATCTGACTTCTTAAAAATCCAATATTCTTTTCCATTATTTATATTCTCTGTTCTATCAAAACCTAACGAATATAAATATTTTGCTAATCGTTTATTATTTGTTTTAAATATGTCTATTCACTCCTTGTATACTAACAAAATCTAATATTTTCATATTAGAACTGACTATTTCTTAACCACGTTCTTTATGAACAGCAGTCATACCTTTTCGATTTAAAGGGTTTTCACCTACGTCATTTGCGATTACGCCCTACGAGTATTGAATTAGATATTCGAGATTTCCACTCTTATTTTATAATTCTATTAAAGAATATTTCTAATTCCCGACATGGCTCTAGTCGATGAACCTTTACCCTCGACTTAGTACCGTATGGTCTACGGGATACGTTAGGGTACTTGGATGCAAGAACAACAATTCCTAATTTATAAAAATTAGTAAATGTGATATTTAGGCTTTTGACCATGTATCATCCTTACGTTTTTTCTACTTTCGCCCCATCATAGCGTGATTGTCTCCACTATTGTGGTGTAAGGCTTTATGTATTACCTGCAATTAAATATGTTCTTTTATGCACATTTCTGTACATACTGGTAAAATATACCAGCCATTACATCAAGCAACTTGGCTTGGGTTTTATCAGAATATCCTGAAAAATTACCACCAATATCAGTGATGATTTTCATAATATCCTTATAACCTGTACCTTGCTTATTCATAATGTCATAACCGATAAGGTTTAAAATTTTATCTCTAGTATCTTCACTACGAAGTCTCATGGAAACTGTTTTCCACATATTACCTGTACGATTCGCATCCTGGGTGACAGAAAAAGTTCCTGTAATCAAGGCGATTGCCGATGAAAGGTCTGTATGAGCCGCATTAAAGGATGAAGCACTTCGTTTTAACGCTTCGCCTAGTTGACTGGTATTGATAGGTTGTGTATTACTTACCTCATTTATCCGATCTACAATACTACCAGCATCTTTCGCCTTTAATTTGAAGCCTTGAAGTGTACTGATTAAATTTTCTGACGCTGATTCTTGCGTCATGTTATCTCCAACTTTTTGATAGAGAGTGGTCATGTCAGATAAATATTTACTATCTTGTAAATTGTATCCAAGCCTAGACCATGAAGCAGTACTACTAATAACATCGCTAATCGTAGCACCGTACTTCTTAGCACTCTCCGCAGCTTCGTTCCAATAATCACTTAACTGACTTGTTGGAGCATCACTTACTTTTGTCAATTCGATTTTCGCCGCATCAACGTCTTTTACCGCATCCATCATCTGCGATGGAAGTTCCACCATAACATTCTGTAATGCAGCATAAACTCCTGTAAACTGAGCAATTTGTCCTAAAGCTCGTTTCGTGTCTGAAATCCATGATTTTCCTTCTTTTCCACTACTTTTAATCTCAGACTTAAAACTAGCTATTTGTTTTTTTAATTCAGAAGACCTACCAGATGTTAATTTAGTATTTTCTAATTCCGATACAATAGATTCATAATCAGGACTAAAATCTTTATGAGCTTTAGTATTTTCATTCCAATAACTCTTAAAATCATTCAACATTTTATTCTGTGATAACCTATCCACAGGTTGCATCAATTTTTCATATTGTTTTGATGCACTCGTAGTTAATGTATTGAATTCTTTTAAGCTTGCGTTCATGCTATCAAGATTAGCATTAGAACCTTTTGTAGATTCTGCATTAAAATTCGCAAGAGCTTGTTCAGCTTTATTAATTTTATAAGCCAATTGATCGTAAGCGTATTCACCTAGATTATATTTTCCAGCAGAAGATATATTTGATTTTAAATTCCCGAAATTAGAATTTGTATTGTTGAATTTATTTTGGAGAGAATTGTATTTTTTATAGAAATTGGATGTATCCTTTTCTTGTTGTTGTACATATTTAGAAGCATCCTTAAAAGCATTTTCGGGTGTTATTTTATTAAAACTTTTCTGAATCTCATTTGATGTTTTTTGAATATTATCTCGAATTTTTTGTTGATTTTTGGAAAAGTCAACTGCACTAATTCCTTTTTGAATTCCAGTACCAATTTGTTGTCCTACTTTCACACCAATATTAGCACCAGAATTACTTCCAACCCCTTTTAAAAGATTATCTATTCCCTTGGCATCAAATTGAACCTGAACCTTCTTATTACTTAACTCGTTTATTTTTCGTTCATATTCATCTAATTTTTCAAATCCTTTCAAGCTCGCTTGAATATCAACACTATAATCAGCCATATTTTTAAATCACCACCTTTTTAATAACAAAAAAGAGAGGTGTATAAAAATACAGCCTCTCAAATAGTTGAGTTATTTTTTAAAATATTAAAATTTTATAAAATATATATTTACATTTTTAATTATACATGTTATACTAAACAGGTCGAAGGAACTTTCACTCTTTGACTTTAAGTATTCTTTATCCTTTGAGAACAGTTGTATGTTGACTGTTCTCTTTTCACTTCCCAAATTGTGATGCAAAATTAGCTTTTGCAGTTTCAATAATCAATCTAAAAGCTTCTTCATCATACGAAGGGTCACCAACAACTCCATAAGTACCTGTCATGGTAGCACCTAAAACCTCTGCGCCACTAAAAGTACCATCAGAATAACTAATCTGATTTCCTTCATAACCTGCTTTTAAATATGCTGTGTCTCCACTTATTCTAGGTGGGTCAACTTTTTTTGAACCTTCTAGAGTACCAGTTCTTGGTCTTTTTGGATTTCCTTGTCCATAAAAAGTAGCAAAAGAATAGTCAATAATGCTACCTGCATCAGAATAAGTTTCTCTTATTGCACTAGCTAATTTTCTTTGACAATCTTTATGTATTTCTGATAATTTCATTTATTTTACCCTTTGTAAATTTCCTTCTTTACCATTTTCTAATTTCTTGATTTTCTCTTTTAACTCACGAATTTCTGAATTTTTAGCATCAACGATTTCCTTAGTTGCTTCATCCATATTAAAAGAAGAAGCATCTTTAATTACATTAATAATATTCTCTGCTGTGAGTTCAAATCCAGACTCAGAAATCTTATTGAAAATTTTCTGTGCCTTTTCTAAGTTTTCAGGTGTAAAAATTTCAAAATTCATTTGTGAAAAATTCTCAAAAGAATCAATAATAGTATCAGCCGCCATAACAATTTTATCTAAGTCAGGGTTAGCATGAAGATATTTTTGTTTCTCAAATTCTACTTTGTCTGCAACATATTCTCTGATAGTTTCCATCATATCATATAATTCTCTAATAGAATTCTGAATTCTTTCATCTTCTTCACTTTCTGGTTCTTTATCAACAGGTTTTAAAATGAACATATTAACTAATTTTCTAAGGTTTTCATCATTGTAATAAGCACTAAAAACACTTTCACCTTTTTCAAACTCAATACCATCAATAAAATTTCTAATAACAGCAGAAATTTCTCCTTCATCTTTATAATAAGGTGTATAATCCCCATCCATAAAATAGAAAGAAACTATGGTTTCGATAGCATTAATTCTGTCCTGAAGAGTGATAGATTCTTTAATTCTCATATTGTCTTTAATCATAAAATAAAACTCCTTTTTATTATTTCTATAGATGTGTATTCTCTACAAAGTTTTGCACATCGTAACTATAATTAACTTTTTTCAATTTTGACTCTATATATATTGCATTATGTTCTTCTAAGTCCTTGACATTAAAAGATTTTTTCTGAATTTTATTCATCATATTGTTAAAATCACATATCTCAATAAAATATGTATCATTATTTTTATTTCTAAAATTTACAATAAAACCTGCAACCAAATTATGTTTACTTGCTTCAGTTAATTCTTTAATTTGATTATCTCTGATACAAGATAGTGGGAGAGAAGTAGACTTTGTACTTTTTAATTCTAGGCAATAAAATGTCCTTGAATTATCATCCCACATGATGTAGTCGCACATATTATGTGAAGTAAAACGAGTATTAGACCCTTTCCCAAAACTAGCTGCATTATCCTTTAAGCGATATATCCATATATTCTCTAATTTATTAGCGGATTCTTTCCAACAATCTTCAAATTTTTTTCCTACATTTTTAGATATAAAATCACACCTTTCTATAAAATATTTGTATCAAATCACAACCCATCTCATACAAATATTTTATTTTAACGACCCTCTATCAAATAAAGCAGAAGAGAGTCGTTATTTCTAAATTCTGTCAATGTGTTCCCATGTGTACATTTCCTTCTGAACCAATGAATGTACAAAGCTGTTTTTGCCTCCATAATCTTCATAGGTTTTAATCAAACCTTCAAGAGTTTCCATTTCAATATCATTTATTTTCTTAACTTCATGATAATAGCGATACGATTGCCCAATTTTGTCTTTTAATTCTGCCTGAACACGCCTATTTTCCTTTTCTTCATTTTCTTTAAATCGTTTATCTGTATTGTCTTGCATTTCTGTAAGTTTTTTTTCAAGAGAATTGATTAATTTTGAAATATTTTCTTGAGAAGTAATTAATTCTTTTTGTATAGAAAAAGATTGTTCTCTATCGTGAATACGATTGTTTGAAAAAGAATCCATATCTTCTTTATGTTTTTCTGATAATCTTTTTAATTCATTTGCTGTCTCAATAAGTAATTCATGTTCTTGCTTTTTTAAACGCATACTTTTTGTTTCAATTCCTAAAAGATCGAATAAAAACCATTGAAATAATTTAATACAAGTTTGAAGCCCTAGTAAAACAAGAAAAATAGTAATGCCAAATGCTTTCCAGTCAATCTCAAATAGTTGTTGTATTGAATCCATTCATATAAAAATCCTTCCTTTATAAAGCATTTTTCTTTGGACGATTAGTCATCCAATCTGTATATGGCTTTTTTGTTTCTGCCTTTATAAAATAATAAGCCATGCGATCAGACTTTTTCTCAGAAGGAGCAATCCATATAGGCTGAATATTATATCTGGAAATATAAAAAATCACCTGTTTCATTTCTGTAATAGCAATAATACCATCTTCTCCAAAAGCTTCTTTAATTTCATCCAAAGAATCAAAAATTTGTTTTTTGATAATGTTCACCTCAAATCATAATTTCGTAAAAAATAGGGAAGACTAAATCTAATAATAATTAGCCTTCCCTATCTGATTATACTAACTACTATTAAACTATTCAGATTCATTTTTGTTCCTCTATTGTAACATCATCAGCTAACTCAACTTCCGTTACTTTCTTTTTCTTATTTCTTGAAATTGGTTTTATTTTTACTGGTTTAGATTCTTCTAATTTATCAGTAATAGAATATTTACCATTTTCATATTTAACAAATACCTTATTGAAATCACTATGATCTGACGGCATTTGAATTTCTTTTCCATCAAATTCAATAACCATTACATATTGATTTCTCAATAAAACTTTACATTCTTTTACCATTGTGGTTATATTCTCCTTTATGATGCGTGAGATACAAATAGTTCTCCGTATACTTTGTCTGGATATTCTTCTTTTAATTTATTGAATTGTTCTTGAGTAATATATTTGAATTTCATATTATTAACATGATTACGTTTACCTGTACATACTGAACGAATATTTCTGTCGCAGAGTTTCTTTCCTGTGAGAGATTGATAATATTCTACAAATTTTGTTGCACTACGATGGTATGTATCTGTAGTGATACAATGGATAGGACGATTATTCACAGGTATATCTTCACGCTGATAGCGCAATTTTAAATCGTCAAATATTTCATATGTACACCAACCAAGTTTTGCGCCTTTTTTGACCCAACGCCTTATAGTATCGTGACATACATGAAATAATGGTGCAATTTCTTTCATCGTCATATCAGGATGTTCATTTCGATAATTACATATTTGTTTAACCATATTTGATGAAGCAAATTTATCACATTCATCAAAATTAATATTTTCTGGACTTATATTTAAGATTGAAAATAATTCAGAATTGATGATAGAACTTTTGATGTATTCTTTTGTAGATTCCCTACAGTCTAAAACTATATATTTATTAATACCATTTTTAATTGCGAGATTATATTTTAATTTATCATTTTCTTGTTCTTCTTCAACAGATTTCGCATTTTTATTTATTTTTCTTTCATAATGCTGTATTCCATGTTGTTCTGTTATAATTTTTAACCCATTATATTCAATATAATCATCGTATTTTTTACTATCAGACCAATCAAAAATTTTTTCTGATTCAAAATTAACACCAGCTTGTTCCAAAACTGAATACATAAATTTATTTGGATAACTCCAACTATCTTGACATGGACATGATAAATTATGTGTGGTGTATAATGTAGATATTTTATTTTTATGATGCCTACCGCAATCAGGGCAAACAAAATCTATTACTTTTTTTGATCCTTTCGTGTATTTTGTTGCATCTTCTGAATTCTCAAAATACTTCACCATCCAAGGAGCAGTAGTAGTTATATCATTTATTCCTGGAATAACTTTCTTTGGTGATTGACAACAAGCGTTACAACCTACATGTTGACGACCAACAAATGCATTTTCTATAATCCAATCAATATTTCCACATTTTAAACACTTGTATTTATACCATTTTTCATTACAATTATATGTCTTCCCATTTTTATATATAGGTTTATGTCTATACTCACGATCAATTATTTTCATATTTCTATCATATGAAGTTATTATGTCGTCAATTTCTAATTTAAACTTAGGTAATTGTTGATTACTCAATCCTAACTCCTTTATTAAAAGAAGAAGTAGGATAAACATTACGTTATCCTACTTCAAAAATATTACTCTTCGATTTCGATAATATCCATTACATCTCCGTCTTCATTGGTGAGGCAACTCATTTCTATCGTAACCTCTGCGGGTTCTCCATCAGAACTGAAAGAAAGGTCAAGTTTACGAGTAGGAGAAGCCTTGTAAGCAGTAATTCTTACTGGTACAAGATTACCTTTTTCATCTTTATCAACTGTTTCCATCTGAATGAAGAAATCTTTAGGTGTTTTGTTGTTATTGAAAGAAATTTTCTTAATTCCAGATGTCTTCTCTTCAAGATAAGATACTTCATATGTTGTTCCAACCTTAATCTTACTTGTTTCAGTTGCTGTAAATTTCTTTTCTGCAACTGTACCTTCAATAATATCTCCTGTTGCTAAATCTGTTACATATGCTGTACCAGCTTTTGGTGTATTCTCCAAAGTGATAGTACCACCTTCTTCACCAGCTTTCTTTTCTCTTCTAACGATAAGACCAGAATTTTCAAGTGTACCATCAGAATATAATGCATAAATCTCAAATGGATGTACTTGGAATACCATAGTCATTGTACCTTCAAGTGGATTATCAAACTTAATATCTTTTGCACCTTTCTTATTAGCATATACGGCATCAGATTCAAAACCAGCAGTAGTAGTATTGCAGAAATCTACAAACATCCAAGGTTTCATTGTAGCATAGTCAAGAATATGTACATTACAGCACTGGCGGTTAGCCATATTTAAACTCTTATTCATTTCCATTCCTCCTATAAATTTCATTTTTATTGCAATAAAAAAGACTTGATAAACCAAGCCTTATTATTCTTCGTATAATTTCAACCATCCTAAAATATCAAATTTGTTATTAGAATCACCCCATATAGAAACACTGCGTTTCATGATTTCATAATAATCTTCAATTTGTTGTTTTTGGAATTGGTCATATAATTGAAAAACTGTCAAATTGCCTATATCTATGAGATTCAGATTTTTACTATGAACTGATAAAGAAGATATAATATTTGCTAATTCAAATCGTTTATCAGTTTTATCGTCTTTTTTTTCTTTCCCATGTAATTTTGCAAATATTTCAGCAGCTTTTTTATTTTTAAATTTTATTTCTTCTTCATTTTTTTTCCGTTTGATATTGACTCGTGAAAGAATGATATCTATAACAGAAGAGTAATTTTCTGAATAGATAACACCAACAGGATTTTCTTCATCTATTGTTTTGTCATATGTATAAAAACAAACATCTTCATAATTAAAAACAATCTCTTCTACAAAAAAGAAATTTAAAGCTAAAGATAATATTTTAATAAAATAATCATCATTTTTAACAACATCAATAATAGATAATTTTTGTTTATCCTCGTCAGACAATAAAGAATATTCATTTTTTAACTGAGAAACAAACTCTTTTAATTCTGGTTTATCTGGATAATTTTCGCTATTCTTTTCCAACATAGAAAAATAAGTTGGTATATCTATGATTAAATAATCTATATATGTTTGATAGACAGGAAATGTGATTTTTTTAATATCATTTATCTTAGGGCTTTTAATACTTCCTATATTTTGTAGCTTAACGGGTTCTTCTGAAAGGAGAGTAAAATAATCTAATTGCATTACCCCACCTCTTTTGTTTTGAAATCAGATATATTATATTTAATTTGTCTTCCAAAATATTTTGATTGAGGAATAATATATCCAATATCTGACAAACTTGGATTACCTATACCCAAATCATTGGAATCCCATAATAATCGTTCTATAATATCTGTTAGAACATCAGCACGATTACCCATATATGTTTTAATGTGTTGTTTATTCATCTGCATACAGTCACGATGCACGAAAATCCAAATATATAAATCTATAGATTTTGTTGTACGATTTGCACCTCTGCAAACAGTTTCTATACAAACAAATGGCATAACTTCTTCTTGAGTTCCGTCAACATACGGATAATCAAACACTTGAGTATACTCCATATCGTTTTTCTCATCATCAGTAAAATCTTCCTTACGCAACATTACTTTTGCAAATTCATCAGATTCTAATAGACGAGAAATTACTTTTGACTTGACAAAAGCCAAATCTCTAGCAACTGATTTTTCCATAATATACCTCCGATTTATCCTACAATAATAATAGTTGTTTCAGATAAAATGTTACTTTCATTATCGAGAACTTGTAGCGTAAACATACAGTCGATTGCCCTATCATCTGTACATTTTAACTGTATTTTATTATCTGCGATATTTTGAGTAATTTTAAAATCTGATTTTACATTCCATGTGAAATTTAACGGTGTAATTTCTGCGCCTGTGCTATCAGTAAATGTAACTGTCCATGTTTTTGATCTACCATAACGAAGGGTGTCTCCACCTGTAATTATAACAGAAGTAGTTGGATTATCTGGCTCTGATGGTGGGAGAGTGGAAGTGGACGGGGTTTTATAATCACAAATCCATAAATCTTGTCTATCTGTAATTTTATTAAACTCACTTTTATTAGCAATAAAACTTAATATTCCACCATGATCTTTCCCAAAAAGATATAAGACATCATCGCTTCTTGTTATTTCAAATACTTTTGTTGGTAATTGTCCAGTTTTTACTCTATCAATAAATACTCTACATCCATCAAGAGTTGTTCCATCATCATCTTCTGGAATTAATACAGTAAAATCATTTGATGTAAGAATTATTGTGGAATTTCCAACTCGTCCATTATCATATTTTGAAGCCGAAACAAAATTAGCCCAACGTCTTATGATCTTTCCATCATTATCTTGCCATATTAGTTCATATTGACATAATACAGCAGTTGCCTTTTCATACACTCCATTATTACCAGGATAACCACTAATCAACCAATACTGATTCTCAAATTTTATATACATTCCTGCTTTTAATGTACCAATGACAGCAAAAACGGAACGTTCCATAGATTTAAGTTGTGTATTAGCTAAATTATCCATAATAATAACTCTGATTTCTCCAATTTCTGTCATATCAGAATTGCACAAAATAACTGTTTTAGCTATATCTGTAGAAAGAGCTTCCGCAAAAGCATCTTCTTTGTAATCTAAAAAAGCATCATTTTCAAAACCACCTGTAATATTAGGTCTTGTTTCATGTGTCATCAAATACCATTCTTGCATTTTTAGACACCTCCTAATCATAAGCAGAAGGAGTTTGCTTATATATCATTTCGTCTAATTCTTCTGATACTTTTTCAAGTTCGTTTAATGTAGCAGTTTTACTTCCATTTGAACCATCAATAGATAAGTCTTTGGAAACAATACTGATACGCTTATTAACTTTTGATAGCTCACGTTCTTGATAAAATTTCTTCATCATAAGACCAAGAGTATCTATTGTGTATCTTTTTAATTTAGAATCAAACTCATTTAATTCTTCATCAAAATTGATGGAGTCAATCTCAAAAGAATATTTTCCAACTGCTTTTAAAAACCATACCTTTTCAAGTTCTTCTGGTATTATGACCTTATCTTGAAATGTACTATGGAAGCTATTTATGACTTCCGTATAAGTTGTGTTTTTCTCCATCAATTCACCATCCTTATACTTGTAATTTTGTATAATCTTCTACTGCACGTACTTTATTATAATCATTGAAATTTCCTTTTCGGATAAATCCCATAATAGCATGTTTTTCTGCTCTAGTTATGACCATAGAATGTAATGTAGATTCAAAATCTTTTATTGATTTGATAGCAAATAAATCATCAACACGTTCTTTATTAATTACATTCTGCGAAGAAGTTTCTGTTTCAAAATCTGCCTCAATTCTCGTAGGTTTATCTTCAATATAAAGAGTTGCATGAGAACCTTGACCGTCTATTCCTGTGAATAAAAGATTTCCATTCTGAACCTGTGAAATAATTTCACCTCTGGATAATCTTACTGTTCCGTTTGGTGGAATAGTAACATCTCCATTTGTTTCAATTCTTTGGAATCCTGTTGTCCATTCTGCAATACTTCTTACAGTGACTTTCTTTTCAAGATTAAAATCCTCTTCAACATCAACTGGGGTTTCTTCTACAACAATTTCTTCTGTTGGATTTACTTCTTCAACTTTTTTTGTAGTGGTAGTAGTTGTTCTTTTTGTTGGCATTTTAAATTCTCCTTATCGACTATATTTTTTCTTAACGATTAAATTGTGTGAATTACTTTTCTATATAGATCAATTATTTTATCCATTCGTTCTGTTTTCTTAAATGTATAATAAGGCATACCGTTTTTCTGATTTATAAGTTTTTTCTCATAACGAATACCAAATGCCATGATGAAACAAGCAAGCCTTTTAGAATAGCAATGGAAATAATCTCTCATAATGTTGACTCCTTTTGACTAAGTAAAATAGAGCCACAAATAATGTGACTCTATTCACAATAAGACTATATAATATTACCTTTGATTAACAATTAATCTGCTAATGAATCAAGGTTTGTATCATGCACCATCCCTACACGGAATTCCTGACCAGGAACAACAAGACATCCTACTTCAAGGTCAAATCTTGAAATTAACTGACCAGTTGTAATGTCATTACCAGAGATGGATGTAAGACCACCACGAGTAACGGTATAAATTGGTGATTGTCCACCTGTAGGCATTACAAATCCAAGACCTGCTGGAAGCATTGTTTCAAAATTATTTCCATCTGTTGTAAGAGTAGTCATATCATAAGCGTTTGGAATTTCACTCAGAGTTGTACCATTATATACACCCATCAGACCAGTATTATGAATCTCATTCATAACTGCTTCGGAAATTCCATTTACAGTAGGTGTAACACCTTGATATCCTGCAAATCCATTGAACTGAGAAATAAGTGCATAATCACCAGATACTGTTGGTTTACCAAAACGTCTTACTTTAGAAATAACTCCATCTACACCAGTCTTTGTAAGACCACTTCCTTCAAAGAAGTATTTTACACCAGTTGCGTTTTTAATTGCTTTGTATACAGTATCAACAACATATTTTGCTGCTTTATTTCTAATCTGAACACGTACCTGATCCTGTAATTCGTTCTCGTCACTCATATCACCAAGAGCAGCTTTTCTATAATCTACAGCATAACCACCAGAAATAGTGATTGTAGAAATCGGTACACGTTTCTTTCTGATTACAGGGAATTTAACATCTTGACCAAGAGCCTGCTCATTTGCAGAAAGATTTGCAAACTCTGGAATTTCAATTTCACAAGATTCATTGTAACCAATTGGTTTATAATTACCATAGATACCAAGTAATTTAATTTCCTGTAATAGAACTGGTTGCATAGAAAATCTACGAAGCTCATTTAACTCAGAGATTGCAGATAAGTCATTATTACTTGCTTTCTCGTTTAATTCCATAATATATTTAGCAGCTACGTCTGCTTTCTTGCCATATGGAGCAAGATCTTTTCCATCTCTCATTGCAGAGAAAATTTCTACAATTGCAGATTTCCCATTAATTTTACCGCTAACAAAGTTAGCGTCTTTTCTTTCATTATTTAATTCAATAGTATAAGACATCCGTATAATCCTCCTTTAATTAGGCAGTTACAACCTTGGCTTCAACACCAAGATGGTTTCCTACGATTGCAGTAACTTCAAGATATGGAGCTGCGTTAGCACCTTTTACAAGTTTTCCAGTTGCATCAGATTCAAGTTTATCTCCTTTAGCGACATCTGCTGGAAGTTCATCACCATAAACTTCTACAAGTTGTCCGTTTAATTTTGCAAGGTCAAGAACCCTTACATGTTCACCTTTTACGATTTTATATGTAGGCATATATTCATCATCGCCACGCTCAATCTGCATGATAACTTTACCTTTTTTAGCACCTACGGCAAAAGAACCAGAGGTTACTTCACCATATGCTCCATTAAATGTATCTGCGGAAGCAATAGCATCTTCAAATGGATAGTCATTATGCTCGATCTGCTTAATTGAACTAAATTTAATCATTTAATTATCCTCCTTAATTTTTGATAATAATTTTTGTGTTAAAATTGATTCGATATTATTAAAATCCCAATATGGAATTCTAATTAAATCTATATTGTTTGAAATTGCATATTTGTTTTTAATTCGTCTCGAATAAGGGATGTTTCAAAAAAACCATTTTAAAAAATATTGAGGTCTTCTTCATCAGAAGTAGTAACCTCTGTACACATTTCTGAGAAAATATCCTCAGTTTCTACAGTTTCTTTTTTTGAATTTTGTTCTGCGATTTTTGCATCAGCCTCGGCTTTTTTCTGTTTTTCAACAATGCTCATACAGATTTTAGATTTGATAGAATTGATTTCAGAAGTAACGTTATTTAGTTCCTCTTTCTTTTTGCAAGCGTTAATATCCGCTTTTAATTTTTCAATATCATCTTTCGCAACTTCTTTTTCTTCTGCGCTAAATTCTCCAAGAGCAGAATCAACTTCACTAAGTTTTTCAGCTACTTTGGCTTTAGCAATTTCTTTCTCAAGGACTCTTATTTGATCCCAAGAAGATGATTGTTCTGCTTTAATATCATCAAGAACTTTCTGCATATCAGCAATTGAAGTATTCAATTCTGAAATTTTAGAATCCTTTTCTGCTAATTCAGCATCTTTTGCTTCAATCTGAGAATTTAACTCAGAAATCTTTGTTTCATAAGATTCAGATTTCTCATTCATCTCAGAAATAGCAGCTTGGATTGTGCTTTTAATTTCATCCATATTAAATTCCATTTCTTTGTTTTCCTCCTTGTTTTCTTTCTTTTGAGCGACTTCTAATACAATGGCATCATCATCTGCTGGTGAAACACCAAGAATTGCTGAACCAGTAAAACAGAAAGTTTTCGGAGTACGAAATTCTTCTTTTGGTTCATCTTCTTCATAAATAATTTGATTTTCGTTTTCTGGTGTTCCCATAATTTCAATAGATGTGTCTACTTTTCCAATTGCATAATTTTTTCTTACCCATTTGACAAATTTTGGATAACGCTGATTATATAAATATCCATCTGTAGCAAGAACTTCTATTTCGTTTCCGTTTTCATCTATAATAGTTTCAATAGAAACTGATTCACACGTTCCAACTACAACTGAGTTTTCAAAAACAGGTTGAGCATTTCCATTAGAGTCATACTCACTTCCTGTCAATCCATGACCAATTGGAACTTCTTTATCATCATCTGCAAATTCAGTGCATAATGGCATACCAATTACACTATCCATTGCATTTTGAACATATTCTTTTTTCCAATGAAGTCCATTTTTATTTGTACTTGTTGAATCATTATGGATTTTTAGAAGAGCAATCTTGATTGGTACACGACCATTTTTAGAAGCACGTTTAGAAATTTCGAGGATATTATTTAACATAATTTAATCCTCCTTGTTAAAAAGTTGTATAATAAAAAGAACTATCAAAATAGCTCTTTATTATTTGTTGTCACTAGGACTTGGTAAATCATTTGCATTATTTGATTTGCTTATAATTGTATTTTCATTAGTTGGATTATCAACTGTAGGTCTACCATTAGAATCTTCTTGATTTTTACTTAAAGTGTAACTTGTTTCATGGGGTTTGTAGCGGTCGTATATACCATCTTCAATTTCTTGGTCAAGAATATTAAAATACACATCAGGATCAATACCTGCGCTTGCGACTAAGAAAGTTAATGAACCGCTTGCTTCCGAATATAGTGTCTTCATTTGATCAAAGAATGTTTTTCTATTTACAAAAGAAGTAGGGAAGTAGTAGATTTCCACTTTATTTTTATCATCTTTAATGATATTTTTATTAATTACATAATTTAATTCTGTTTGCCATTCATAAACCCATGTATATAGTTGTGCAGTTATCATTTCCAAATTTGATTGTCCAGATGCAAAATTACCCGTTGACATTGCACCGATTAATGATGCACAAATACCTAAATCTAAAGATATATTATTATTTAAGTCTGATTCATTTTTAGAATCAAATAAATCCGTATCAACTTTAATAGAATCAAGTTTTGTACCAGCTGCAACGGAAAAGAAACTAACTCCTCCACGGCTATTTTTATTCATTACGGCTTGTTTAACAGTATTATGTTGATCTTCTTGTTGCTTCTTACTTAAAGCACAAGTGCCTTTATCTTTACCTTCTGGAAATGTCTCGTACACAATTCGAGAATTAATTTCATCTAACACATTACGCTTAGTGTCAGTATAATAATCTTTATATAAAACATCTTCTAATGCAGCAATAACCAAACTTCGTCCCCAAGGCTCAGAGTCTTTACATTTGATTTTTCTACACATGGTCTTATCACTATCAAGAATTAACCAATCTTTAATTAATCCATTACGCTTTTTGTTATATCCATCTGATATTTCTTTTGGATATTTCTTTAATTTTCTTTCCTGTGTATCGCCAGTAAAATCATCAAAATATCTAAGATTAAAAGCTAGGACATAACGACCATTTTTCTTTCCAACAATTTTTGTATATTGCCAAGGAAGAGTAACGATTCTTGCATTGATTCCAAGTTCATTAATTTCAACGATATTTTCTACATCATAATCAGACATAGATTGCTGAAAGTCCTTACTTGGTTTACGTATATCAAAATAATAAAAAGCTATGCCTTCACGCATTTCTGTATGTAGTGCATCACGAATAAATAATTTATCATCAATAGTTTTCAATGTAGCTGACATTTTTTCTTTATTCTCTTTTATCTTTTTTACACTACGTTTACTTTTTATGGTAATCACTCTATCCAGACATGGGAGAGCAGTCATGTAATCTATAGAATTAGATACAATACCATTTTTTGTATATACTAAATCAGATAAACGAATGGCTTCATCATGATAAGTAACGGGATCTCTGATTACACAGTCAATTGTAGACTTTGAAAAATAGTTATATAAGCCACATGAAAATAGAATACTATCTAAATTTAAAGAATTTGTTGTGATACAACTACTAAATTCATAATTGGTATTATTTTGTACAGTTGAAGATTGTGAATTTGATTCTACAGTCTGTTGCTCTATTGGTTTTTGTTTTGGAGGGCGACCCCTCTTACGTTTTACTTCTTCTGGCATGTGTCGCCTCCTTTCAGTTTATTAAGGTGCAATATTCGTAATCGCTTGAATTTCCCATCATATCAAGTTCAAGTTGATCAAAGAAATGAGATCCGTATGAAACAGAAGTATATCTATCTTTTCGATTTTTCCCTTGTTCATAAATTTTAATAATTCCTGTTTGCGGCATTTTTTCATATTGTAATTCTGCACATTCGCTTACCATTTCTTGAGTTTCTAAAAATGGACGTTCATACTCAATTTGTGTATCAACATCTATTTCAGAATTGTAATCTTTGTTATTGGATAAAATATCCTCTTTTGCGGTATTATAATTAACCAAAAAATCTATTTTATTTTCAATTAAATTCTTACGAAAGGAAACGGCTATTTCACTGTTTAAAGTTTGTGTTGCGTTAATAGCATATATACATGCTGGGGCATTTGGGTCAGGACATACTTTTGCGTATTCATCAACATTCATACAGCGCAGTGGAGAATATTCCACTGATCTTTCTTCATCGTATAAAACTTTTTGAAGTGCATAAATTATTTGAAGTCCACCATTTCTGGCATCAATAACAATATAATCTGCATCAAAATCTTCATATAACTGCCTAATCCTAATTGCTTGTAAGGTAGTATCTCCTATTTGATTTGACTCAATATAAGGGACTTGTCTTCGATATCCTTGTTTTACTTCCACAGAACTGTCGTTTTCAGACGTATAAACAATAGATTCAGGAATTCCTCTCATACAACTATAAACAGAGTTATCATTTTGACTACCTGCTACAAAAGCTATATCATTTGATATTAAACGAATTTCATTATCCATTTTAGGAATAGCATATTTATTTTTTTTATTCATTTTATAATCAAATATATTTCGAGGATAAAAGACATGCTTTAGAATCTGTCTATTAATTAACATAGAATATGTAAAGTAAGAAGATAGAGAATCCTTTACTCTAAGATTTAAAAATTCAATTTTCCAAGTAATGGGGTCTTGTTTCTTTTTTTCATTAATTAATTGCTTCAGGGTTTTTAAATGGTGTTTTAATGTAATGCTTTCGTCAAATGTAAGGAAAACAGAACCATCATGCTTTTGCATACCTTCATATGCTTGGTCTACAATATCCCACATCCAATGTCCATCATCAATCCAACTAGAACTGATATAAACATCTATCGGGTCTTCTTGTAAAACAGGATTTTCTCCATAGTATGAATTAAGCATATATGGCTGATTTCGTATTGTTTGGAATGGTGAAATAACAGAATCTTCAATTTTTTTATCTATCTGTCGAAACTCTTCTCTGCAAATTGCATTACTTCTTAAACCTCTTGCATTATCATTTGCCACAAATACAGTAATCTTAGACCCATTCTTAAACTTTACAAAAATATTATTTTCACTTGTACTCCAATCAGCTATTTCTGCTTTTAAAGGTTTACTCCATTCACATAGTTCATCGAGTATTTTATCTGACACAATTAATTTAGCTTGTTTTTTTGTAGAAGATCCTATACGAAACTTTGTACCAGGGTAAAGGATACATCTACAACAAGCATATAAAGCAATAATAAATGATTTTGCATCATTACGACTAGCAACAATACATATAAAATTAGAAACTCCCATGAGATATATTGCTAATTCTTGATAAATATATAAAGAAATTTTTAGATAATCTCTTACAAAACGATGCATATTTCTACGCCAAAAAGAACACCATGCAATCATGTGAATTACATTATTAGGATTACTTAAATAATGAGTAGAAGGGAATTTCTTATATAATTCTTTTTGGTTTTTATCCACAGGATATTGATTTAGATTACTCATCATCATCACCATTTTCTGGTACGAAATATTCTTTATCCCTGATATCACTACCTGTCATAATATTCTGCATTGGACGACAAACATGACGTTCAAAATATTCGCCTATTTTGTCCCAATCTTCATAAAGAGTTTTATCTTTGTAAAATTCTTCTGGAGTAAATTGAGATATTGTTGCAAGTGTAACACCTACAACTTCGTCATTACTAGAATCTTTTTCTTCTATAGTTTTTAAACCTGCTTGCTTGAATGTTTTACTATATTGTTCAACAAGATTACTATATTCTTTAGAATCACCTTTTGTTAAAGCCCTAACCATTAGCATATTGATATTACACAATGATTTAATAAAAATTTCCTGATTATTATCAGCATTTGGATTATTCTTTTTCAACATACGGTAATGATCGTCAAGATTCTTATAATCGGCTTCTGTAAAACCAACACCCCATCTATCAACAGCAGAAGCAGAAATACTAACATCATCCTGCTTTGTCTGTTCTCTGGATAAAATAAGTTGTCCTTGTTTTTCTTCGTAATCATTTATCATAGAATCAAAATACGTTTTCATACTTCCAACATTCAAGTTCTTCTTTGCTGCATAATGAGAAATTCTACTTCTATCAGAAGATATTTCTCTCGCTGCTTTTAATGGTTCAATATTATATACCCAATCCACTTGCTGACAGAAATGTTTAATTGCGTGTTCTTCATTTCCACAATAGAAAGCAACTAATGTATTCATATATTTATCAGTACATTCTTTACACCAAGGTAAATACCCATCGTTTGCCTGAAATAATGGACTACTAGATTTTTGAAAGTTCTGTTTTAAACTATTAAATCCTTTCCCACAGCATGAACATTTATATTTATGTTTTTTTGGATCGAATTGCACATTAGCTCTTGGAATACTAAATGTAATTGTTGGATCGAGTTTTATTGGTGAGTTCATTGACTCACGAATCGCTTCTTCTCTTGATTGTATAGGTTTTCTATTAGCCAAGAACACCACCTCCTTCATTTTTGCATAAAATTAAGCACTGATATCCAAAGAAGTAGTGCTTCGTAAATAATAATCTTTTAATTTCATCCATGATAGTTTTTCCTTTGTAATAGGATGTTTTCCAGAAAATTTATATTTATGTGGTTCATATAGATTTGCTGTTATAGAGCTTCCGCACCATTTTTGTGCATCAATAGTCGTTTTAAAAACTGTTCTTGTATTCAAACATATAACCATTTTGTCATAAAATTTAAACATAATGGAATCTTGTATTTTCTTTAAAATATCTATATCTGACAACTTTATATAATCGTCATAATACGCAAATACTAACGGTAACCCATTTTCATCAATACCATTTCCAGCATTTAAGGCTTTTCCAAGGCAACATTGTTGAATTGCAGCTGTACTAACATTATAAAAATCACCTGCGTCTTTTATCATATCGTAATATTTATTATCATTTAAACACACAACATGCCTTTTATTATCATCATGATTATACTTACATAAACCAATCTGTGTGCCATAATCTAAATATTTTGATATTGTCCCTTTATCTTTTTTGTATTTAGATGCTAATTCAGTTATAGTTATACCATTTTTATAATCTACACAAACTTCTTTTGTCACGCTTTTAATTGATTGATAAAAACACTTGTTCCAATTGATATTTGACAAATCAAAAATTTCAGACAACTTACTATTAATAATTCCGTTTTTTATTATAGTTGTTGTACTTGGAATACAAGAAATTCTAATTACTTCTATATTATTTTCTAATACTAATCTGTCTTTTTCATCATCTATGAATTTAAAGTCAGATGCACTTTGCCCATTCATATAATTATCATATTTATGAAAATATCCATCCATCTCAATGACATATTTTTTTTATTTTTATTTTCAAAATAGAAATCATATATCCCATATTTATCTTTATTTTCTATTTTAAATTTACACCAATCAAAAATAATTTCACTTTCAAAATTAATACTCATAGAAGATAATAAATTATACATAATTCTATTTGGTAAAGATACATTATCATTACAAGATCTGCAAAATAGTCCACTATCATATACACTTGATATTGCTTTAAGTTTTGTAATCTTTCCACAATCAGGGCATTTCCATTTAACTTTTTTACTTGTGCGTTGAGTGTATTTATATCCGTCATTTGGATCTGCTAATAATTTTGCTAATTCTGGATTGGTCGTCCACATATCATTTTTTCCAACTACAATTGTATCTGTACCACCATTACACATAGGACATCCACTATGCTTTTTACCAGTTAACGAACTAGGAAATACCTTCCACTCATGACCACAAATTAAACATTTATGCTCAAGTCTTTCATCCATTCTGTGATATGTACCAATTCGTATTATCATTGGATTTTCATTTTTTAATAATAAATCGTATTCTTCTTGAGTTCTTTTTCTTCCCATATTTTTACCTTAACCTTTCCATAACCTTAATCAACAGTTAAAGAAGAGTAGTAGAAGTGGAAGGTTAGGTAAAACCACATTCAAATTGGTAGCTACTCCAATTTGCCTACTACTCATTCCAACCAGTCACGTTCTACTGACAGAACACCAAACACCATTATACTCACAACCTGTTTATGACCATATATTTATTCTCTTTTAAACAACAAAAAAGAAGAGTAGAATCCACTCTTCTTGATAATTCAATATTCGTTTTTAATTTTTAAATATAATCTTTATATATTACAAATCATGCATAGCACTTCTAAAATACTGGAATCGACCCTGTACTTTGGCGGCACTTGTCGTACCAGAATTGCAATATTGTAAGAATTCTTCATTATTTTCATAACCAGCTAAGAAATCATCCAACCAATTAAAATATTTCTCAAATGATTTATTGTCTTTAATCATACGATACATACCATAAATACATAAAGGCATAAGTAATTTAGGCATTTTCGTATCTTTTTCAAAATGGTTACCAAGTCTATTTAATCCTTCTGATATTTTATCCATTTTTTCATATTGATTATCAGGTTCTTCTTTGAATTTCTCACTGTAATAAACAGCAAATTTTTTCTTTTCTCCAGCCGTAAAACTCTTGAGTTCTCTATCTTTATTTGAATCAATCATCATAAGAGATTCAATAATAATATCTACGTCAACAGAATCATTAAGTTGTTTTTCTGTAAGAACATTATTAAAAAACAGATTTTCCACCATAGAAGAAATTATATCAATAAGTTCAACTGACATAAAAGTAGTTAATTTCTGTGTACTGTTAAGCGGCTTTCCGTTATTAATACGAGAAAATAACTCTATAATATCTTTATCTGTAGCATCTCGAAGTTCACATAAAACTATTTCTGCGCCAGATATTTCTTCTTTTACAGCAGGATCAAGTTCAGAAAATTTCTTTCCTGATAACTTTCTAGGAACACCGTCTATTTCTATGTTATCTAATGTGGAAAGAGTAAATTCATCATTTATATAACTTTTAATGGTGCTTAATCTTTGTAAACCATCAATCACTCGTTTTGGTTCTCCTTCTTCAACAACAAGATAAACAGGGTTTGTAGGATAGTGTTTCAATAAAGAATCTATTAATAAAGATTTCTGTTTCTTTGTCCAGACCCCTTCTCGTCTTTGTAACTTATGTTTAAATGATATCTTTTCTTTTTCTATATCATTCATTAATGAGTGAACAACTCTTGTTCTAGTAGTTGTATCCATTTTCTTCCATCCTCCTTACCAAAAAATACTAATTTTAATATTTTTACAATATCATATTTTAATATTTTTGTAAACAGCGAAGAATGAGAGAATATGACGAGTGGTGTTAAAAGGGTATTAGAAAGAAAATCTATCTTTATTTTCTTTTACCTTTTTCTTATTAGTAGTTAGGTAATGTTTAACCGTAGTCTCTGTTGATGCATGATGTAATAATTCAGCAATATCTTGTAATTCCATGCCAAGTTCTTTCAATATATTACTACCTGAATGACGGAGATCGTGATTATGAAGAGTAGGGATGCCAATCATGTTTCCTGCTTTTTTACACCACTCATTTAAAGTACCATTCTGGATACATTTTTCTTCATTAACATATGGTGTAATGAATACCCAACCATAATCATTTATATTATTATCTTCTCTATATTTTTTCAATTTTTTCAATAAATCTGCAACCTCAGAAGAAAAATAAAGGTCAACAATTTTTTGTTCCTTTTCTAATACATCGGTGCAAATTCGTTCATCCAAATCTACTTGTTCCCAACGCAAATGAGCCATTGCGTTAACTCTTGCCATAGTAGATAATCCAAATAAGATATATGTCTGTAATTGAATGTCTCCATATTTTTCAAGTTTTTGACGCAAATCATTTACCTGTTCTACAGATAAGAACGTCTGCTTTGTAATTGGCATACCTTGTTTTGGTCTTTCTAAAAATTCAGTAGGTGATTCCTTTATAAGTTTTTTCTTGCGAAGAAATTTATAAAAAGCGGATATTGAAGACATTATTCTTTTTTGTCTGCAAACATTATTTCCATTTTGTTTTCTCCAATAAAAATATTCTTCTACGTCCTCATCTGTTGCACTCAAAACAGATAAATTGAATTGATTATCGTACATATATATAAACCATTGTTTTAAGTCTGCATTATACTGTTCTATGGTATTTTTTGATAAATCTCTGATTGACATATCAATTTGATATTTTTGAAACAATTTCAATGTTTCAGGATTAATATGTTTCATCTTATCTTTATTGTATAATGTAATTCTTTTACTTCGTTCTGCCATTTTTTTCACTTCCTTCCAATAAAAATCATTTAATAACACGCCAATCTGGACTTGAACCAGAATCTAAAGAGTTGGAGTCTTTAATGCTTGCCATTTACACCATTGACGTAGAGAAAGAATAGGGATTTCACCTGCTCTCATAAATCTCTCCATTAGTTAGTGCGATAGGAACGTACCCTATACATGAGTTTCACTAACGAAGACAAGATAGAACAAAGATATTCTACAGAATGTATATTTTCTAACAACATTCAGACAATATACCAAACGCAACACACTGTACTCGAAACAGATGCCAGATGGCACACATTGATTAGCAGCCAAGTCACAGACCGTCTGAGTTTATGTTGCACACAAAAGGACTCACATGAAAAATCATGTAAGTCCCTAAATAAATAACTATCTACATCCTCGATTACATTTTTCTCCGTAGATTTAATTTTTATCTCCACATATCAGGTTATGTGTTCCGAGAATAAAAATGTATTTATTTTAAATATCTAATTCCTGAACAAGTTTGCGAAATTTATTTAAATTATCTTCATTATTACTTGTGATACAATAAGAGGTGTATTTCCCATCGTGGCTACCAGAAAAAGTTAACACTTTTAAGTCAGAGATCTCAATTTCGTCATCCACTCCATCTGAATATTCACAATCCTTACAATCACAATTTCCATCACATTCACAAATATCAGAACAATCTCCATCTTCACATTTATACAAATCATCACGAATATCAAATTCAATAATCTCTTCTGCATCATGGATATAAGTTAGAATCTTAGAATTTGCATCAGAATCAATATATAAAATTTTATCATAAAAATTCAAATATCCGTTTTCTCTCTTTGCTTTTTCACACCAAATACATCCTGTATCGTCAATAGTGATAACAAATTCATCTTTATATCCAGTTAGCTCATAACTTTCTAATTCAATGTTATTTAATGTAAATTCATGAAAAATTAATTCTTCAATAATTTCTTTTGCTTTATCATGAAATGTTAAAATAGAAACTCCATAAAATTCATCTTTTTGTGAATAATCATGATATTTCTGAGCAATATCTAAACATAAATCTTCAATATCAGAATAAAATTCAGTTTTCAATAGGTCATCTCCTTATCTAACAGCATCCTTTAATGTTTTACTGATTTTAAATTTAGGTTTTCTATGAGCAGGAATATTGACTGGCTGACCAGTTTTTGGATTCTTACCAATACGTTCCTCAACATCTGCCGTTTCAAAAGCACCTAATCCAACAATAGGGATTCTTTCCCCTTTGATTAATCCTTCTGTGATTGTCTCTGTAAAAGCTTTTAACACTTCTTCTACAGTTGCTTTACTAATCCCATCTGTTTTTTCTGCTGTCGCAGCAATATATTCTTTTTTATTCATAATTTTTTAATCCTTTCAAATTTCAAACAATAAAATAAAGAGAGCAGTTAGACACTAACCACTCTCTTTATTGAGTAACCATTATTTATTTTTATAATCGTTTAATATCATTTAGATATTCTGTTAATTTCTTTGTTAACCAAATTTGACCTCTTCCTGTCAAAAGTGGTTTATAGGTAACATATTTACGTCCATTTTGGTCATATGGATTTTCTTCATATTCCATATATCCAGACTCAATCATTTGTTGGATTTTCTATTTTACGAATAATTGGGCGAAATCCTTCATATTCATCATCTAACATATTTTCAACATAATTACTAAGAGATGAGAGAGTAGACTTAACTCTTTTTATCCTTGCAGGACTCCATTTTAATTCAGTCAAGCAATAACTTTGATATTTAGAAATTTCACGTTTAGATAAATTAATAAAGAATTTGTTATTACATTTCTCTAATAGATATACCCAAAAAATATTAAGATCATGAGCATATGCATCAATTGTTGATTTTGCTCTGTCTACTGATACAAGATAATCTAAAAAGTCATTTCCTAATTCAACATAAAACATTATACTGTACAGTTCTTCCTGCTATTTGCTCACTTGCTTTCGAGTTTTCAAATAATTCACTTAGTATAATTGAAACTGCTTCATCAATTGAATATTCATCTGTTACTCTTATAAATTTACATCCAATCTCATTCTTAATATTCATTTCTCTAAGTTCTTGAGCTTCATATGTATAATGTTTATGTGCATTTTCGTCGTATTCAATTGCTATGTTAAAATCAGGTAAATAAATATCTATTCTGTATTGAAATACAGGATATTGAAATTGATATCTAATTTTAAATTTATTTAATATTATAGATAATTGGTTTCTAAACCTTATTTCTTTATTTTGCACAAAATGAATATATTTATCATCTGAATTAATCTCAAAATATTCATTCATTATAATATTAAAAATATATTCATTTTTATTTCTAATTAAATTATAATATTTTAAATATCCACTTGAAGATAATAAGAAACAGTGTCTTTGTCTATTACTATCAATAATATTAATATTAATTTTTTTTAATATAGGCTTTAATGTTTTAAAATTTTCATCACAAAGGTCAAGAATATCTACACCAAATTCAAACTCATCAATGTTTTGAAGAATTAAATCTTGAATATCATTTGTTCTTACACCATGAATCTTAGCAACAGTTTTCGCTAAAATAATTTTCTGGTTTTCGCCAAATCCACCTTCAATAACAGGAATTTCAATTCCCATAAAAATTTGAGTACCGTTAACCTTGATATCGTTCATATGTACCTCTTTCTTCTACACTTTAGCAGTAGACTCTAAATATTTTTCTAACTTTTCAGTTCTTTCAAAGTAATAAGTGATATTTCCATTATTGAAACGGTCTTTTCTAAAATTTGTATAATTAAAACCTACATCAATAAGTTTTTTCATTTCATCTCTAGTAAGACATCTATACCAATTTTTCTCACTTCTCAATATAACTATTCTCCGTTCTATTTCTATTAGGGGACTATTATCACTTTCCCACAATTTTCTTTGTCAAATAAAAAAGAACAGTAAATAAAACTGTTCTAAATGAGCTTTAACATTTAATTTAACGAAACGATCTTCGTTTTATTTTCAATAATCTTTCCATCTTTATCAAGACAGATAATCATATAACCCTCTTTCTGAGAATTAATAAGCTTACCATCTGTATATCTCATTTTATCTGTTTCACAGCAGCATCCTTGTTCATAACACATTGTATTTCCAATCTTGTATTTAAACATAAGACCATATTAATTTTTCTCCAGTTATAGGATGTTTTTTATAATGATAAAATCCGTCATTTTTTAAAGTTCTACAAAAATTTCCTGGATTTCCACCACACCATTTCATTGCTTCTTTTAAAGAATGAAAAATATGTTCTGTATTTAAACATTTTATTTTTTTACAATTGTTTTTCCCAGTATGTAATTTTGAATATCTATTTTTCGTATATAAAATCTTTTTTTCTGCTAATTGAATATCTGACTTATAGCACCAAACTAAGGGTTCATGTGTTGTAGGGTCTTTTCCTGCTGATAATAATTTGTTCCTACAGCATTGTAAAATTGAACCACTACTTATACCATATAATCTTCCTGCTTCTGATGCATTTTTAAAAGTCTCTTTTCTATTAATACAGTAAACTTCATTAATATATTCATATTTTTTTCTTTTAAAAGGAACATAAGAATACGTTTTATTTTCATCGTAATATTCCCAAACTCCACGTTCTCCTTTTATATATCCAGCAGTATGCAAATCTGTTTTTTTTGAACAACATTGTTGAATATGAATTTTATTAATACCTGTCTGCTGAGAAGCCTCAACAATACTATCATATATTTTCATAGTATTTAAACAAATTACTTTTCGAGAACTGCCATTTAAACTTCCTAAATTTATTTTTCCTTTTCTCATTTTGCTTAATTTTTCTGAAAGTTCACGTTTTTGATTTTCACTATATCCCGAAATGGTATCACCACCATCTCCACCAGAAGCAATATTATAAAATTCATTAGAATTTACCGCATTATAAAAAGAAATCCAATATTTTTCTCTTTCGTCTAACTGTTCTTTTAATTCACATTCTTCAATAATCTCTTTTGAAAAATGTTCCTTTCCATATTTTTTTATTGCTCGTTTTAAATGTACGCCACTTCCTAGATATTTTTTCCAATTTCCATTTTTATCATATTTCTTTTGACCAATATATCGTTTTCCATTTATATGATTTGTTGTAATATAAATAAATCCGTACATTCCACACCTCCATATATTTCTACATAATTATTTCCATTAAAAAAGGTGATCTACTTACTTACAGACCACCTATCTAATAATTCATCAAGTTCTTTAGTTTTTATATAAACCCAAAACAGCTTTTTACTATTTGGATTTAATGCTGCTAATTTATATCTCATTCCATTGTCACGCAAGTAATTTCGTAAAGGAAGAGAATAACAACAGTAAAGATTTACATTCATGTATTTTACCTCTTAATTAATCCAATTGAATGTCATATAAACAAACTAAACCATCCTGTCCCACAACAGATACAGTCTGTTCAGGACGATTAGTTTTCCTAATAGACATTGCATATTGGTCTGTTCCTGAACAACATCCTGATTCAATGACTTTTGTATTATACACAGTAGTTAATCCATTTAAGTGCCTATGCCCTAACAACACAATGTCTGGTTTAATTCCAAACATCATTGTAAAATTTTGAACAACACTTGCAGGATTATCTTTATGACCATGTGACGCAAAAACATTATTTCCTCGAATATTAAACATTGCAATTTCAGGGTCAATATTATTTTCACAAATATCAATATTATTTATATTTTGTAATTTTGCTTTTAAATAAAATGGCAACAATACATCCATGTTTTCTCCATCTAAAGCATCATCTTTCTTAGGAGAAATTCTTGAATGATTGCCAGGTGTAACATACACATAAACATGGTTCAATTGATTTGATATTCTAATTAGCATTGCTGAAATTAATTCTGAAACATATTTGAATTGTTCCATTAAATCCATATTATTTTGTAATCTAAGATTGTTATGGATAATACCAGATAAAATTTCACCGATGACTAAATAACAATTTTCAGATTTATGTAAATCTCTAATTTTAAGAATTTCGGAAGTGAATTTTTCAATTCGTTCTTTTAGAATATCTTGATTAAATATATTATTCCAAGTATTAATCTCAATTCCTGTGTGAAGATCAGTGAGATGTACCAGTAAATCAGCATTACTATTAAAAGTACGATATTGTACTTTTAAATCAATTGGCTCTACATTCTCACAAATAATTCTTTTAACCATCTCAGAATAAGACTCTTTACGGGCTTCTTGTCTGATTTGACGATTATACTCAACTCTTGCGTCAGATAATTTCTGACGTTCTTTCTTCAATCTAATAATTTCATCAGATTCAGAAATACTCATTTCAGTTGGTTTATGTACCCATCCTGCATCCAAATATTCATATAAAAGTTTACTTCCTTTACGAATAGTATCTCTATGTTCAGATTCTCCATTGTAGTCTGATCTGAAATCAGCAATATCTTGCCATTCAATATTTGAATTTTTCTGTTTTCGTTTTAATAAATCTAGCTGTTGTTCTAAAAACTCAACTTTATTTATATCATCCACCACCCAACTTATTCTTCATCTGGAAGTTCAATAGTAATTTTGAAGTTAATCGTATCAATTTCATCTGGAATTTCATTAATAACTTCCTGAGAAATATCTTCCCCAGTATCAGTATCTATAAGGCGTAAATCTTTTACAGAAATATTCTTTAACTGAATATTTTTCTTAGCTGGTGTTGTTTTGCTTTCTGTATTACTAATTTTAATCATATATAAAAAACTCCTTTTCAATTAACTAAAAATATAAAAAAATAGAAGAGTAGTAGATACTCTTCCTAGATAATTTCATCAACAAGACCTTTTTCAAGCATAATATCACTTGTCATATACCATTCATACCGTTCCATTTTTTCATATTCTTCTGGAGTGATATTGCTATGAGAAAGTGTATAATCTTTAATAATGTCCTCAAACTTCTGATAGAAATTAAATTGATCTTTTACAGATGTATTATTTCCTTCAAGATAACTACTTCCTGCGTGTAGAAGAGCAGTTGAAAATTTATAACAACGCTTTTTAACATTTGGGTTATTATATCCTGCCATAAGAATGATACTTCCCATTGAATACGCATATGTCATAACTGTAATTGTTGTTGGACACTTGAGATTATCAATGATATTACATAAGGACGCTCCATCAAATAATGAACCGCCAATTGTATTTAAAATAATATCAATTGGTTTGCCAGTACCATCATTATCCATCTCTAACAACGGAAGCATGACCATTTCAACAATATCTGAACCAATTTGCTCATTAATAATAATTTTTCTTTCTTTTAATCCCTTATAATACTGGTATGTGACAGGGTCAGGTAAAGGGTCATTTAATCCTAAGTCACTTAATGGAATTTCTAACAATTCTTTATTTACCATAAATTAAGATACCTCAATTTTCATAATATTTTTATAATGTAAATTTTAGACTAGAATTTGCAATAACAACTCGTGTTGATTTGCATTTCTTTTCTAATTCTTTTTCTAAAACCTTTTTCAATGTTTCTTTAGCACTTTTTGAACCGTGATGTAAAATAATTTTTTGACAATTTATACTTGTATAATTATCTACCAACTGCCAGAAAGGTGCATGACCACTGAGTGATTTTAATGAATAAGAAGCACATCTACAAGGATATTCTTTTTGGTCAATGGTAACAGATTTTCTTTTATTATCTTTCAACAAACTTGCAAGACTTCCTTCTGTACTAAAGCCTACAAATAAAACTGTTGCATTAGATTCAGGAATACATTTCTTCAAATAATGTCTAATACGTCCACATTGACACATTCCACTTGTCGTTAATATAACTGAATGTTCACTACTTTCTACCAATTGTTTACTATCTTCCGCATCTTTTACAAAAGTAAACATTCCGCTTGATAACATTTCATCAAAATCTTTTTTATCATCCCCATCTAAACATTCATTGTAATCTTTAAAAATTTTGATAGAAAGTGGAGAATCTATATATACTTTTGGTTTCCATTCAGATTCTTTATACATTTCATAAATCATGAGTACGAGCTGTTGAAGTCTTGATTGAGCAAAACTGGGAATGATAACTCTACCTTTCATTTCATGAACCTGTGTTTCTATAATAGATTTAAATTTATCTAAATCATATTTTCGTTCTTTAATTCCAGTTTTTAAATCTGGTCTATCTCCATATGTAGATTCTCCTATAACAACATCTGCATGAGATACTTGTTGATATTTTCCTACAAACCTATTTTTAATAACCTTATTTCCGATATCTCCTGTAATAAGACAAGTTTTTGTAAGACCATCAATGGTAAAATATAATTTTATTTGGCAACTTCCTAATAAATGACCACTTGGAATTAATTCAAAAGCTAATTCATCGTCAATTTTAATCTTTTCATTCATAGGTTTTTCAATAGTATACTCTAACATTTTTTCTACATCATCAATAGAATAAAGGGGATAGTAGTTTTTATTATTTTGTGAATTAATAATTAAAATATCTCTCTCGTTTATTAAAGCAGAATCTATAGCCATGTCTCTCAAAACCTGTTTTGAACCAGAAGAAACAATAGTTGCTGCTCTACATCCTTCTTTATATAATTTGGGTAATAACAAGCAATGATCTCCATGATTATGAGTAATAAAAACAAAATCTATATCTTTAGGTTTAAATTCTTTATATTTTCGATTATTTATCAGAAAATCCTTATATTTATCGTTTGTCTGATGCAATCCACAATCTACTAATATTTTATGATTCTGAGTTGAGATATAAATAAGACTCCCTGTTACATCTTCTGACGATGGAGAATCTACAAAAGATATCCTAATATTATTTTTTCTTTTTTTCTTTCCGATGGTAATGTACCACCTTTCTTATATATTTTGTTATTTGACAATATTTTTTCTGATTTCGTTTAATGCATTTAGATTATAATTACTCTCTGTCAAATAATAAGTTTTCTTTTTATGATGACAAGAGCAAGTGCGAGTGATTCCACCAAATTCTTTAAATGGAATTTCATATTTTACATTAAGTATTTGTGCTTCATTTTTTGCGATTTTTACCAAAAATCATAACATCCTTTCGTTCAATATTTCTCCAAAATAGGAGAGGAGAGCAGGAACAGGACTTGAACCTGTGTGCATAGCTTATGAGGCTATCGTGGAAACCATCTCCAACGTATCCTGCTATAATATTTATAAGGGCGAGATAAGGGGAATACCTTGTAATTCTCTTTAGTAGCCTAACTGACTGACCCATGATGTGTAAATTTCTTTGTTTTTTTATTCTCTACCTAAAGCTTACTTATCACAAAACTGAAAAACACCCATAGAACGGGCATTTTTCGATTTTAAAAATTGCCTTGGGGGATTTTTTTGCTGAATTTTCGGTTATATATTATGATTTCACCATCTTTATTTTCAATCAAATAAGTATTTATACAATCATATTGTTCTAAAATCTTTATCAATGTGTCGTTCTTATAACTGAACAAAATATAAAATAATAAATTCTTAATAGAAGAATTCCTCTTCATATCCAAGTGATACAAAAGTCGATACATGGTATGCTCATTAATTTTCATTCTATTAATTTCATATAATAAATCTTCCTTTGCATTTACAATATGAGTATGTTTTTCTTCGCTTGTCAGATAAGAATTTTGAGCAATCGTCTTATTATAGGCACAAGTATTAATTGCCATTTCAATAATTCTTTTTATTTGTGGTTTTGAAACCTTGTTTCTATCAAAATCTCTTGGCTTAAAAATATCTACTAATGGTATAAAATCACTTCCTTTTGATTTACTAGCACGTTTTGTCCCGATACAAATATGAAGTAAATCCATACTCGTGTTATATTTCTGATAATCTTTTCGATCAATATTTTTATAATTCTTCGTATCTGCAATAAATCCTAAGAAAAAAGGCATCTTTTTTCTACCATCTGACATAGTTAATAGATTCTCATATTTTTTTCTCATCCTTTTTAATTCAGCAGTAGTATCTACAGGATATTCTTTTTTTGCCTTATCACTTTTATATTATGTTAAGTACGCTACATTTAACAATTGGGATAAATCCCAATCTTATATTTTCATATAAGAATAGACTATATCTTTACCTTTAACTTAATAGTAAGGTATGTACCACTGGTTATACGTTTTTATAACTCTTAGTCGTTGAACCTTCCTCTATTCGAGGCTTGGCTGCTGATTTCCGATTTTTTATTTTCTTTTACTTTTAAGATAAAATGTGTTTATGATATTTTTCTTCTGCTTTTCTTCTTTCATTAACAGCTTCATCAAGTGTATCAAAAGAACCTAAATAAATTCTTTTTCCATCACAATTTATTTGTGCTGCGTATCTATCATATCCATTAATTTTATACACTCCAATATATCCAGAGGTATTATTCGAAGCTAACCCTCTATTAATACAATTTTCAGACCTGCTAACTATTCTAAGATTATTTCTACAATTATTTAAAGGGTTTCTGTCTTTGTGGTCTATTTCTTCGTTACTTTTTGGCGATAATAAAAAACGATGAAGTTTTATCGTCCTCCCGTTTATTTTACTGATAACATATCCATGCAATACATGCCATGTATACTTATTTACCAAATCATAATCTTTAGAATCTATTTGAAATATACTTTTATCAAAGCACTCTACTTCGTAATAGTTCCCGCATAATTTGTATCTATTCCCATAAAATAAGCTATCCCTTCTATAATCGAACTTATTTCTCAATAAAACTTTTTTATTATTCTTATTTAAATTCAATATAAATCTGGATAATAATGTAGTTTTTCCGTTAATTATAGTTACAATAAGTCCATTTTTGTTTTTCTTCCAAACATGTTTTGATATTCTATCATAGTCTTCAATATCAAATAAAAACTTTGTATCATCTTCACAAACACCAACAACATAATCGTTTTCAAATATAAATTTATTTAATTTTTTCTTCAAAATTTCTCCTCTACAATATAAATTTACATTTTATCTTTTATAAAAGAAACCGTGAACTTAGGATTTGACCATATTCACATATTTATTATTTTTTCTACTTTCGTAACATTCACACTTATGTATTTCAACATTATGTTGTAGTTAATAAATCTTTACGGATTTCCAGCAATTCAATACATTAATTTTTACGCATATTTCTATACGCCGAGACTAACAAATCTAATCTCTATATTAGAAAGTACATCTAACTGACATACATCATAATAAATTTCCTTAATATATTCATATTGACTCTCTACGGATTCTCCAGATTTTGCAACCATATCCCATAAAAGAGAGTTTAATTCCTGAGATAAATTAACAATTTCTCCAATTTTATTGTTACTTGTCTTATCATCTAAGTCTGCTAAATCATCAAATGTATAGTGACGTTTTGATTTTGGTGGATTGATGTTGCGGGTAGGCACTTTAAAAAACTCATAATTCTTTTTAGCTGCGTTAATTAAAATAGAATTATTTGTAATTAATAGTGTATCACTGTCAAAATCTGCACCTGATAATCTTTCTAAAATATTCTCATTTATACTATTTATACAAATTATATTAAATGTGAGATTGAAATATTTATCAATTAAATCACAAGCAATATTTTTTGAAAGTAAAATATTTCCAATGGTTACGTGAGGAGATCGACTTCCTAAAATATCCATCCCGTAATCATATCGGGTATTATGTACTGTTCCTACAGGAAGGATAGAGGTACCATCAAATTTCCCGATAGATTGTAATAACATTTCATATGGGTTACCTAATAAAGTAGCATATGTACCATCTAATAACACATGTCCTTTTTTCATATTCTTTAGATAAGAACTGCATAGATTTTTCTTAAAATCGTAGTAAATGCGTGTTTTATCAAAATTACAATCGTAATTTAATAATTTGTAAACAATCTCATTTTTATCCTTCATGACATTATCTGTTTCAAGTTCAGAGTCTTCTTTAAATTTTAAATGATATCTCATAACATCAACATCCGTATTAAGAAGATTAATATAATCCAACCCATCCTGAACAATCTCTTGTAGTTCTTCTTTAGACAATTGAAGAGTATTTAATAACTGATAATGCGCCTGAACCATACGTCCATTGAAATAATGAGTATCTTTATCATACTTCACAACACCAAAATAAGGATAGATATGCGTAAACCAATCTTCCAAATTCCCAAATTTAAAATATTTGATGCTAGAAGGAGTAGTAATAAGCTTAATATCTTTTATATCCGTTGCTATAGTCTTACCATTTAACTGAGAAATTTCAGTAATATTATTATCCTTGAAGAATTTTTGAATATTCGTATTAAAACAACAAGATTTAAAGAACTTGTTTCTTAATAGTAACATCCCTTTTGAGGAATATTTATCCATCAATGAAATATCAATAAGAGATTGTCCATCCCAAATAGAATTTGAGATTTTCATATTTTTTTCTTCTGTCTTTAACCAACCATCCTCACCTAAATCTGTACATACAGCATCTTCATAAAAAACACTATCCCAATCATCAACCACTAAGAAATTCTCTGGCTTAATATCAATGATATCAATAATACTACTTGTAGGTAAAGAAATATATGCTTCAAAAGCAGCAATATCTAACTCATCACCAATTTGAACATCTAACCCACATTGCTCAGACTTATGCATATCAGGATACAATCGTTTATCAATAAAAAGACATTTTCCTACTCTAGCTGATCCACTGGAACGCTTAAACCTACAATAGTTGATTCCATTACAAATAAATCCATTTTTATAACACCATTCCCGTAACTGTTTAGCTGTCTTAACAGTTTTAATCGTTCCCTTTAACTTATAAGTGTAAGTCAATGTTTTTTCATCATATTCACATGAAAAAAAAGAGGGTAGAAGAGTAGTATCTATTGAATTGTAAAACGGCTCATTTATTTTAATCGCAACTAAAGTAATGACACCGTCTTCATCAGAATCTACGACATAGCCATTATCTAAAGAATAATCTCTTAAATTGTAACCATTCCTAACATATGTATTTTTAGCAACTTTATTAAATTCTTTCACAGCATATTTAAAAGTTACGTTGATCACTTTTGAAGAGAACTCCTTACCCCTAGAGGTAAAGGATAAAGAGTCTTTCTTTCCGTAAACAGATTTTGCCACTTCTCGTAACTCAATTAAATCCAAACTATAATCAAAAGCATTAATATATTTTCTAAAATTATCTGTCCCATCTTTTTTTGTAAGTTTATATCCATAAGGTACATTATGGATATAATTATTAGACAAATATAAGTCTTTAGCATCAACAGATGGAATATAAATCGCATTACTCATTACTATATTCCTCCATAATTCTGTAACCATATCTTTGAATATTTTTAAATATTAAATACATTGCTTCTTTAATGAAATTTACTAGAGTATTCTCTTCTAAAAATTCATTGATTTCTAAATAAATTTGCTCAGAAGTAAAATCATTATCGAATATTTTCTGGTTAATGCTAATTACTTTTTTATTAACAACAGGATTATAATAAAACCTTGCATTCCAAAACTTGTTTTTACAATTATTAATTTTATCTACAAGTTTTAACCCAACATTATTTTCTTTTACAAAAGAATTGATTAATGGTTTACAATCATTTATCTTTTTATTGAAATCTTCAATGGTACAGGCTAGCTGTTCACTATAAACACAATTACCATAAGTATATATATTAAAATAAAGTTTATTATCAAAATCAGTGGAATATTTCTCTATTTCAAATTTAAGACCTACATTCATATATTTTTTCACATATGATGAAAACAAATTATATTCATCTGTATTAAAAAGTTCTTTTAAAAACTCATTATTCTTAATTAAAGTTTCCTCTAATCGTATTTTTCTAGTTACATTATCAATTGATAACTTATCAAGCGTCATACCATTAAATAAAGATTTTTTTGTTGCGCCATTTATTGCAATAACACTACACGAATAGTTATTAATTCTCACTATATAATTAGGATTTTCTTTTTCAAAATTAGATAATTCTTTTTCAAAAAGAAATAATTTTTCTTTAAAATCTTTCACATAATTATATTTTTTTCTTAATCTCCGAACTTCAATTTCTGAAAAACTTATATTTTCTTTATTAAACACAGTTTTATCAAAAATTATTTTTGGGTATCCAGATAATTTATCAATATCACAATAATTATCATCCAGTGAAGAAAATAATCTATTAAAAATAATATGATTTGTTTTTAAATTCAATCTAATACCAACAATATATGTTCTTCCTCTAATATGTTCTAAATCAAAATAGATATCGTCTTCATTTGGTAAGCCATAAACTTGTCTCACATCATCTATAACTCTTTTATTTATCATATCCAGAACCATTTGTTTCAAATACGATACACATTGTTTCTTTTTAATAATCTCATAACATGAAACCATATCATCATATTCCATTTTTGAAATACTGTTTAAAATAGTTTCGCTATCACCAGAATTACGTTGTACTTCTTGCCAAAACCAATCTAGTTGTTCAATTCTAGCCTTATAATTAAGAATTTTTTGTCTGGTTAATTCTTTTTTTATTTTGGCAATAGTATTAGCATACAAATCTCTCTTCACATAAGATTTTGAATAACATGCCCCATCATGATATAGATATTTGAAAACAGGAATTTCTGTCAAGTCTACTTTAGATGCGTATTCTTTAACATTAACTTCTACAACATCATTTCCTAAATAATCCCATTTGCAAAAATAATCATCGCTAGTTTTTCTATTGGTGAAAAACATTTCAAAATAAATTATCTTACCAGAAGTAGTATGAACCGTAATATCTGGTTTGTATTTCCCAAATGGCGTATCATACATTTTTTCAATTTCAATTGAATCAACTTCAAAAAGTTCATCATTAATATAAAATCTACTTCCAGATTCAAATAGCCAATGTTTACAAAAAAAATGTAACTGACTTTCTTTTGTACATTTTCCTGTCTTATGATAATAATGAGATTGTTCTTTATTACTATCTAAAGCTCTAGGTTTAACAATTCCTCCACAACATGGACAATAATAATCTTTATTTTTATCAGCTTTTTTCACATGAATAAGATTCGCAAATTTATCATCACCATCATAAGCAACGATCAATTGTGGCAAATATTCAAAAATATCCATTTAATTCCTCCTTTTATCACTTCTTTTAAAATAGAAGCTCTTTTACATTTCGTACCGCCTTAATTCTCTGATTTCTCTTTCAATCTCTTTCAAGCTTGGACGAATCATTTCAACAATATCTAATTCCTTATTCTTCACGATGTTTAAAACCAAATTTTCAACTTCTCTTTCTGCCATTCTCATGAGTGTAGAGCCTTGGATTAACTGAGTGTTCCCAACTACGTCTAACAACAACTGTGTTCCATTCTCTCTCACTAACATAATAAAAAGAATTGTCACTATTGGCTCGTCATACATTTCCTCTATATTTTTCTTTTTAATGACGATAGAGTCTGTTTCTTTATAAAACACATAATTACCTGTCGGCGTTTTAATTAACATTCTTTGCCTCCCTTGATAATCAAAATTTCTTCAACTAAAATTCATTTAACCTCTACACTAATATTCTCCATCACCATCCATTCCAAATTCTTTAATCTCATATCCTAACCAGTCAATCAGCCACTTGATACCTTGAATACATTCTAAATGAACCAGATCACCACCATTATTTTCTAAATACTCTTCACCCTCATATATGAATTCTCCACATACATCACAATGTGACAAATGTTTCCCTTCATAATAAGGACACCCAACTATATGATTTTCATGTTGACAAATCTCACATCTCATCAAGCCACCTCACCATAACGAATTCTCTCATAAGCAAATCCATAATTAGTCGTATAATAGATATGTTTTATACCTAAATCTTTAATGGCAGCCATACAAGAAGGACAAGGCTTACATATACCAATCAATCTATCTTTTCTAGCACGATAGATATATAACTTAACCTTTGAAAAATTGATATTCATATGCCTGATTGCATTTAAACAGTTAATTTCAGCATGGAGTTTTGGTAGAAGAGAAGAGCAAAGAGAAATATCTTTATTTCTAAAAATATTATAATGCGCCTGTATAGGATGTGTTTTTTCAAGATTACAACCAATTCCGATTATTTGCGCCTGGTACACAGCAACACAACCGATATGTACTTTTTTATAATCTGAAAGTAATGCGACTTTTCTAGCTTTTTTAAAAAATTTCATATCAGTCTTTGTCATGTAATCGTTCATCTTCAAACATCTCATTCCCTTTATCAAAGCATTTCAGCATATATACTATTCTCTCAATATAGTAATTGAAAAATCCCTCATTATATTTTTCTTCAACGAATTTAACAATAACAGTTTTGATTGTACCTTTATCACCTTCAAGATAATATGTATCAATTTTATCTAAGAAATCTATATTATTTCTGGTAAGATATAAATTTACTCCATATTTATTGTTCTCTTTTATAAAATTGTAACTACAATAAATGGAATATCCATCCTTTAACTCAAATTTAATTACATATCCTTTGTTTCTATATCTCATAATTATTCATCTTCTTTCTGTCTATTATTTCTTTTATATCGAATATTATTTTTACATTGTCTATCAAATCGCCAATCACTCATGATAGCATTGGCAATAGAAGATAGGTAATGCTGTCCTAAATTATTATAATTTGTATCAAATTCCGCAAGACTTTTAATACTACAAGCTCCTCTAGTTTCAAAAATTTCATCTGTCATATTTTTCTTAAAATCCTTTCTTTATGTGTTTTAATTTCATTTATGTTTCAGTTTCATTTATGTTTCATTTTGTTGTGAGATAGTGATTAATAATTACTCATGTATATATTCTCTTCTTATTTGTTCAATCATGTGTATCAACATCCTTTCTATTTATTCACATCTTTACCTGTTAATTCTCCAAATGAATCCACATTATATACTTCTAACATCTTTAAAATAGCCCATTCAATTTCTTGTTCATATCCTTCTTTATTAAGTACATAGATATTTGGAACATTTTGTGGTGGCTTTTTAGGATCTGGTTGTATACTACCTACTTCTCTTTTTATCAAAAGAGGTTTTTGGTTTTCGCTAGAAGAAGTTAAACATTGAATACATTGATTTAATGTATCTTTTGAAATTGCCAATTCTTTTGCCATACTTTTCATGCTGCGAAAAAATGCTTCTGGTTTAGATTTAGGATTACTTATTGTTTCTTCATTATTTTTATTTTTTGGACGAATAAAAATATAAGAATTGATATAAAGGAATGCCATTAATATATTCTCTTTGTTAATACTTGATTCACTCATCATTATGAAGTCAAATTGCGAAGATGTAATTTTTGAGAAATTATCTGTTGCGTCAAAATTAGAAGATATAATATCCATTTGAATACAATCAGTATATCCAACAGTGTAAATATCAAAATTAGATGTAATTCTAATCATATTGCTTTCATTTAAGAATAATAGACACTTTATAATTTCATAAAATACCTTTGGTTTATTTCTCCCTTGTTTATAACCACATAAGTCAAATATTTCTGAAATTACAATATATGATTTATCCTCATAACTTCTATGTTTATCAATGAGGATGTATATAACATAAAATATTCTGTGAAGATTATATTTCTTTCTAATATCAACTTGTATAAATTCATTTGGCACTCTAGTGAAGTATTCCTTATTGTTATTTATTTCTACATCAGGATTATCTATTGGAGTAAAATTATCAAAATCGAATTGCAAAGATCCACTTAAATTAAAATTTGCATTATTATATCCATTTGAAACAGAATTATATTTTGATATATAATACTTCTCTAAACGCCTTGCTTCACTATATGATAAATTGTCTTGTATAATCTCATGAGTAAATCCATCATCCCAACCATACTTCTGAATATCTTTATAGAATTTTTGATTTTCTGTATATCCATTACCATTATTCCATCGTTGTTTTTTATTCTTTCTGGTTATTCCAACATATTTCATTTTATTTGCTATATTTGTATGTATATATACTTTATAGCTATTTATACTTTTATTAATAATTTCCACCTCCATCTTAATCTCTACGAGCGTTCAGAATATTAACGCTGAAGCATGTCAAAACATCAAATGAGCGTTCAGTATATTAACACCAGCGTATGTCAACTGAACAGAAAGAAGATATACTACTTTTTAATAAGACAGACTAATTTAATTTTTATTCATTACATTCATAAAAATTAAATTTAAAACTTGAAATTTTACCTTCTTGTTATTTGTGTAATCTTAATGTCATCTTCATATATTTTCTTTTTGTAAACACACTCCTTAATGTATTTTTTATTTCGTATCAAAAATAGTTGATACTACAAAATTCTCTTTTGGTGTTGCTAAGTTATATTTCTCTAAAAGATTATCTACTAATTTCTCAAATAGAATTCTTACTCTACGATTATGTTCTATTGCATCTAATGGATAACATGTCTCAAGATGATTCTCATAACAATAATCATCTACAATCTGATTAACTTCCACATCAGGATATCTATTTTCTAATTCTCTATATAAGTTCTTGTATAATTCTTTATAAGAGATCTCAAAATATTCTGCTAATGCTTGATATTTAGGAAACATCTTGGATTGCCAGTATGTGAACCGTTGTTTCTTTGGTAATGATTTTGGGGTAGTGTTTTCTAATGTAGATATTCTAGCTTCTAATGAATCAAATTTATTATCAATCTTTTGTACAAGATTATTTACACTCTGTGCTAAAGCTTGAATATCATCATTTCTTGCCTGTAATTTAGCGGTAGCGATTTTTAATCCTTGCTCACAAGCAATAAAATAATTTCTTGCTTGCTCATGTTTTTCAGTGTTACCTGTCATTGAAAGTTTCTTTGCAAATTCAGATGTAAGTTTATAGTCTGTTTTTGGTTTTGGATTTTTTGGTTTATCTCGTTCTTCTTGCATGATGAACGGGAAATAATCTTCATTTTCAGTTGCAAATTTATTATTTACGATATTTTTCTTACACCATCTAGCAAAATTTGATGGTAATAATTCTAAGAAAGCATATAGTTTACTTGCCGTTGTCATTCCATCTTTATCAATCTGTAATGCAATCTCAATAGGTGTCTTATCAGATGTAGATTGTGTGATAGTAGTAGTTGTGTTATTTTTGTTGTCTTTTAATTTTCTCATAGTGGTTAATCTCCTTTATTGTTTAATTAGTGAAAATATTTTTCTTCTGGCGCAATATTATATTCTCCAAAAGACATATCAAATGGTTATTTTCATTCTTGTAAAGCCATGATGTGTTGCTTAGGAACATTTTGATATGATTAATTTAATTTCATAATCAAAATCTCTTAGTTGTGTATTCTCTTTGTGAGATTGTTGTTATTGACCTCTTAAAATAGCGTAATAATGATTAGCTTGCGTGTCTCTGGATTGTTCTGTATACTGTCATCAGTTTACAGAAAGAAAAAAGTCTCAGAGCACCTTCCCTGGAAAGTCGTGTACTCTGAGACCTGGTCGCTAAAACCATGGTTATTATATCAGACTATACGTTAACCCTCAAGGGGAATTCAGGTGTTTTTTGTTGAGAGCAGTGTGACCAGCCATATATGTCCCAGATGTCAGGGGATTCTTGCCTACCGGGATTCACGCGTACGTATCCGAAGGAAAGAAGGCGGACGTAAGGAGCGTCTGATGATACGACGTTTCAGATGTAAAAACTGCCATTCCTATCATAATGAACTTCCGGATTGCCTCTCCCCGTATAAGCATTATGAAACTGAGGTTATATCAGGAGTTCTTGATGGAGTTGTCACTCCTGAAGATGCTGATTCCGAGGACTATCCGTCCATGCAGACCATGCAGCGCTGGCTCCTGTGGTTGCAGGTCAATCTGACCAACATAGAAGGCTACCTTAGAAGTGCCGGCTACAGTATCTTCAGACTTGGGGAAGGAGTCCTCTTCTCCAAAGGTTCACTGCTCGAAGCTATACGAAAAAAATATCAAAGCTGGCTGGAGATCATTCTCCGCCTGATCTATAACAGCGGGGGATTCCTGGTGCCGATCCCCTGGTAGCACTGTGCACCTACTTTGGTTCGTCTGTCACCGGCTGCTTCTGTATAGTGGTCTCAAAGGAGGTCGCTATACTATGAATACAAGCAAAAATCTTATGAAACAACAGTGGCAGGAACAGGAAGCACTCAAACGCTTTCAGCTTATATCTCCCCTTCTCAGGGAAGATATGGATGACGCAAAACGTCTGCAGCTGCGCAGGCAGATTGCACAGGAGAATAACATCTCCGTCCGCTCTCTTTATCGTTACGAGAAAGCATATGCAGAAAGCCAGTTCTCTGGACTCAAACCGGCAGACCGGCAAAAACACAGATCCCAGAGACTTCCGGACAATTTCGATTTTCTTCTGGAACAGGCAATCCAGCTCAGGAAAGAGGTCCCGGAACGGTCTGTTGCACAGATCATCTTCATTCTGGAAGCAGAAGGCTTTGTAGCACCGGGGGTATTAAAACGCCCAACCCTGGAAAGACATCTTTATAAAGCAGGGTTTGGCCGTGAACATATGCAGATGTACAGAGAAGCCCGTGAGAGTTCATCGAAACGCTTCTGCAAACCACACCGCATGATGCTGATCCAGGGAGATATCAAGTATGGTCCCAAACTTCCTATTGGAAAAAACGGTGCCAAAGTACAGACCTATCTGTCCTCGGCTATTGATGACCATTCCAGACGGCTGCTATTCTCCCGGTTCTATGATAATCAGGAAGAAGCGATCATCGAGGATACCTTTCACCAGGCGATCCTGCGTCACGGAACTTTTGATGCCTGTTACTTTGATAACGGATCACAGTATATCGCAAAGCAAATCCGTTTTTCCCTTTCCAAACTCGGCATCCGTGTCATTCATGCAAAGCCGAGAAGCGGAAAAAGCAAAGGCAAGATCGAAAAGTTCCACCAGGTCGTGGATGATTTTATCCGCGAATCGAAGCTGAAGGGTATCAAAAGCCTGGATGAATTAAACCGTCTCTGGGAGATCTTCGCAGACGAGTATTATCACAAGAAATCTCATGAAGGGATCAGTGAGTACTATGAAAGCCTTGGAGCTGCGGTCCCGGAAGAAGGGATCACACCTCTTCAGGAATGGAACCGCGACAGCCGCCCGCTCACTTTCCTGGATGTTTCAGTCGTAGCGGAAGCTTTCCTTCATCACGAAGAACGCAAAGTTGACAAAGGCGGATGTATCAGTTTCCGCGGAATAAAATACGAGACAAAACCATCACTGATTGGGCATAAAGTTGAAATTTCTTATGACCCTGCCGCGCCTGAAACGATCACGGTTTCTTATCCAGGCTATGAACGTTTTACAGCACAGCCTATAAAAATCGGCTCATACTGTGACAAACGTCCCGTATTACCGGCATCCATGCAGGAACAGAAACCGAGCACATCCCGTTTTCTTGATGCTTTAGAAAACCGCCATGCACAGACACAGCGTCAGATGGCTGACGCGATTTCATTTGCATCCTATCGGAAGGAGGCGAATGACAATGTATGAGGCATTCTTCGGTATGGAACACACACCCTTTGTCCGTGATGTTCCGCCTGAAAAGCTGTATGAATCATCTGCTTTTCGCGAGACATTAGGGCGTTTATCCTATGTGGCAGACCGCCAGATGTTTGCGGTTGTAACCGCTGATTCCGGATGTGGGAAATCAACGCTGATCCGCCGGTTTTACTCAGAGCTTCCTAAAGAGGATTACATCGTTCTTTATCTTTCAGACTCAAAGCTGACTCCAAGATGGTTTTATAAGGGGCTGCTGGATCAGCTCGGTCTGGAATCAAGGTTTTATCGGGGAGATTCCAAACGCCAGCTACAGCAGGAAATTGAAATCATCCGTGGAGTACAGCACAAGAAAGTTGTCTGTATCCTTGATGAAGCTCATCTATTGGAAAAAGAAACGCTGGAAGAATTCCGATTTCTTTTGAATTACAAATTTGATTCTGTCAGTCCCATGGCAGTAGTCCTTGTCGGGCAGACAGAACTTTGGGAAAACAAACTGAAGTTACAGCGTTACGCTGCTATTCGCCAGAGAATCGATATGTATTGTACGCTTCCACATCTGGACAGATCGGAAACAGAACAGTACATCGGAAGTCATATGGCGTATTCTGGATGTTCTCAGGAGGTTTTTACTGAAAAAGCAGTGGATGAGATCCACAAGGCATCTGCCGGAATTCCCCGTATGATCAACCGGATCTGCGAAAAGGCACTGATGTATGCCTTCCAACAGCAGAGACGTCTGGTCGATGACTATATGATCAAGTTTGTAGTAGAGCATGAAATGCTCACGGTCACAACTAAGTAAAAGTCAGCCGCCCGTTTTCGGGCGGCGAATCCACCATTATCTATGACAGGCAGTTAAGCAATCTGATGACAATTCGTGTGAGCAGTCTGGTGACAGCTCATGAAATCATTAACAAGATTGTGAATAGGTATAAGTTTCTATTCTCTTTATTTATTATCTTTTGAAAAAAGTGTTGTTGTATTTTAGAAGAGAGAATGTTACATGTTTATACATTTTGAGATTGGGTGTAGGATATATTAAAAGATTCTCTACCTGAGATTGTTAGACTAAATTTAAGCTATTTGTGCTAGAATCAATTTTATATGCTTAGAGGATAAATTGCTCATGTAAAAAATAAAATGGATTTTAGACCTGATTTTTACCGATTTAGTTAAGGGATATATGAGAAAGTGAGTTTTTGAGATATTAAATAGTAGAAATGTTATAGACTTGTGATTTAAGTTTGGATGAGATATACTAGAAACTTTCTTACCTTAGATTAGCTTAGAATTTTAACGCTATTTTGGCTAGAATGGATTTCAGTGTAAGAAAAGGTAAGTTGTAAGGGTAAGAGTTAAAATTGATTTTATGGTCATTTTTTGGAGATTTAAGCTAAGGATATTTACAAATAAATTTTTGTAATAGTATGAGATGAGATTATTTAAGATATGGAAGAGTAGAGGAGAGATAGGATAGATGAATGATAATTGAATAAAAGATCATTTAGATATTCCAGATATGGGTGTAATGAATGTTATGTTACCCTGGATTACGAGAGTATTTTTGAATTTTTAAGGGTGAAATTGAATTTTAATGCATAAGACGATAAGTTACAAGTAAAATGAATAGAATTAATTTTTGGGTCGAATAACGTAAATTTGAACAAAGGATATTTTTAATAGGAGTAAAGGGTGAGTAGAGAGTGAATTTTAGAGGACTTCGAAAATAAGGTTTACTGGCGCAGATAGAAATGAATGATTTTGTTTATTTTTATTACATATTTTAAAGGTAGATGTACGGGTAGCAAGGAATAAAATTGGCTATGTTTCGTAGATTTTATAACTGACTTCGATAAAGTGTAGGATTTTATTGACAAAAATGAAGGTTTGAGAGGGATTTTTGCGATTTTAGGGTATTTTTGATGTGAAGATTTTGTTTATTTTATAAGGACTTTCTCGAACTCGTTCTCGAACTCATTTTGTGTATTTTGGCTATTTTTTGTGTGGGGTTGAGTGAAATGCTGTGGGGAGAAGGGATTTCAAATTTTGAACGTGGGGTGTGAGTTGAACACCTAGGGCATTTACAGGAATTGACAGTATGTCAAAAAATGTAAACATACCCCCTGTACAACATAGTTTTTAATACTATGTCATGTGGTTTTTTGTTATAAAAAACAAGGAGTTTTGTCAAAAAGTCCGTGTTTTATAATATTCATACCAGAAGATATAGTTTTTAATACTATATGTAAATGATTTACAAACATGGATATAATATATAAAGCTGCGTTGGTAAAGGGATATAAAATTGTAATGATATGACAGGACATAAAAATTTCGCCTAAGATACTATTTTTAGGATGTAAAAGGGTAAAATATGAATTGTTAACATTTGTTAACATCATTTGTTCATTGGTTCGCCTGGTAAGATGCTAAATTTTATACTTTAAAACACAAACAAACACAATCAAACAAAAGTAAACATAAGTCAAAAACACAATAACATAGTATACAATCTGCACAACTACACGACACCAGTTAACCATTGCACAAAAACATAAATATATAATCAACCAAATCAATATATCATACTGTATATATAACTAGCACATCATATATATATATATATAACCAATACATAATAGCATCATATAACCTATGATAATACAATACTATCCAAAACAACACAATATAATTATATATTATATCACATAATAACATATCACATCATAATATAACATACAATCATCATACTATAATACATTTCACAATAACTATAACATCTATTATTATACACTACCACACACAATATAACTATATACTACTACACAATACATATAACATATTAATCAATATATAATATTAAATATAAATATATAATACATACAACATAACTATAATATCTAATATAATAATACTATCATACCTATAATACGCACTATATAATAACAATACATTATATACTAACACAAAACATAACTATAATATACAATATAAACATATTAATTATACACATAACAAATTAATAAATATATCTATCAAATAACAATACATAAAACATAATAATAAAACACATTACAATATTATCACGTACACAAACGCCCTAAAAATCAATTTAAAAATTAAAATAGGATGATAGATACATTACGCATATAAAATCCCATACAGGGCAAAATAAGACGTTTAAACGGCTATATACCTATATAATAATTATAATAACCAGACTACACCTGCAAACCAGATCACGCTGCATATTGCCAATTTCTGACTAAAACACAATATAATTTCCAATAAATAAGCTTTATTGATTGAGTTTCTTCTATATAATAGCAAACAAAACGATTATATAATCATCTGGTATCAATCATTATCAGGGTAAGGTATACCTTTATTATCCAAATCTTCTTTTATTAGTTGCTGTATATAATTATTAGCACTTATACCAGATACTTCCAAATATAAATTTAATCGTAATAATTCTATACTATCTTTCCTATATTTAGCAGATACTGTTTTAAAATTATTTGCTCTATTTCTTTCATAATTTTTTCTTGATTCTGATAATGCCATTTATTTCCTCCAATTACATATATTATAATAATTAATAGTGCATTATACACAATAAAACAATATATATAACTTTATTGATTGTATATAATAACTAAAATATAAAATTATCAAAATAATACTTGCAATACGGTCAACCGTATGCTACAATAAAACCACGTTAAAGATAACGAGTTGATAAAAGCAACTTGACAGTTAGCAATCAACTTATTATTTATAGCGTATGCAACTTATTAATTAGTCTTTATTATAGCACAACCTTCTGGTTGTTGCACAAAAAACTTTTTAAAAAAGTTCTTGACATACGGTAAACCGTATGATATAATAAAGGCAAGTTAAGAGATACAAGCTTAACAGCTTAAATCTTTTAACTATACATAAAAGGGACGTGCTTCCAACACATCCCCTAAAAATTGGATAAAGTCTTGATAGACTATAAACCTAGCAATTTATATTCTATCATTTCTAAAAACTTTTGTCAAGTCTGGCAAGAGAATATCCAATTAAAATTAAAACTGAATAATATGCCTGTCCACTCTTTACAGGACAGGTGGGTAAATCGAAACAGCCCGTGAGATCTCTTAGTAATAAGAGCCGTGAAAAAGCCGTGAGGCTACGCCGGACTTGAAAAAGTAGATACCTATAAATAATGTAGAGGGTGAAATACCGAAAAACATCAGTCAAGACAGATTGTGACTTTAAAATGCTGTGACCTCTTGCCGTGGTCTTTTGTAACGGCTATTTACTAAATGCACGGAACTACAAACAGTCGACACGATGATGGAATCAGGCAACCAAAATTGAAATACATCTAAGACTATAAAAAGAAGTGAATCCTGAAGGTGTAATGATTATTAATCATTGTTATGTCACATGCGAAGCACCTAGCAAATGAAACATAACAAAATAGCAACTATCAATCAATACTTGTCAAGTAGCAAGTAAACCAGTAGAACGGATAAACTAGACAGCGAATATATAAAAGTAACTATTAACAATTTTATTTTTTATTCTAGCCCACATTGTCAAAAGTAACAAACAACGGACGGCATAAAAGTATCATGAACCACTGCACAAACAGGACATAGTTAACGCTTTTAATGTGACAGTCATTAATTGAAAAATGCTAGACATTAAAATGTGGGTCTGAATAAGCAATAAAACAATAACAGGAGGTAACACAATGAAAATATATATAACTTATGAAGCACCACTTGAAAACAGATGCTTTACAGAAAAGCAGATGCACGAAGTATATAGAGATTTAGCAGACAAAAACGAATATCCAACTTTTGATATCTGGTTTTCAGATATGCTTAAAAGTGGAGTATTTGAACAGGTAACAATAACAGCTCATACTTATGTATGTCAGTTACCCGAAACTGTACAGAATCACATTTTACAGGAGTGCAAAGAAACTTTTGAAAGCCTTGCTTTTCCTGTAGATATTAACGCAGAACTTGAAACTGTCAAGGGATGTAAAATCTGTGATTTAGAAGATACAATCAACGTACAGAAGTACTATACCAGATAGGAGGACAACATAATGAGAAACAATGAAATTATGACACTGAAGCTTGAAAGAATTAAAGTCAATGATATTGAAATGGCTATTATGTCAATTATCTTTAATCTTGAACAAGAAATCAATAATCCTAAAACAACGGATGACAGAAAGGAGATTGCAAAGTCATCAATAGAAAGAAGATGGAAACCACTTTTAGAAGAAGTCAGAAAGCAATTTAAAGAACAGGATAAAGAATGAAATCCATGTTTTAAGGAGGTTTTCAGAATGATTGAAACAATCAAATATAATGGTAAAGATTTAGTAATACGTGGTGGTGCATGGTTAGATATTATGAATAGTTGTTTTTATTCTGTGATTGATAAAATCAAAGGTTATGACATATGTCAGGAAAATGGAAACAATACAGTTTTTGCTTTACCTAATCGCAATAATGATTAGTAAATAAAAGTGACATTCTATCAGGAGGAAAACAAAAAGAGAATACATATATAACAGGAGGTATTACATATGTTTGATGAGACAAAACAAGCAGTTAAGGCATTAGAAAGTAAAGGCTATTACATTGAAAATATGTTTGATGGTTTTAATTCTACACTGGAAAATGAATGGGAACTGTTAAGTAATGAAGGTGATGTGTTGATGGATCACTTAACGCAGGCGCATATCATGCAACTAGCAAAAATTTTATAGGTAGTAACATAGCACACAAGAAATTGTCTTGTGTGTTTTTTAGTGCCTATAAATAGAGAATAAGGAAGAAGTAAGGTATAAAAACATGGGAAATGAAAAATTGTATTTAATCGGTGAAAAGCATGGAAAGATTCTTACTGCTACAGAATCAGAAATCATTAATAACGCTTTAGAACAGGAAAAAGATGGAATCAAACCACATTTTGTATGGTGGGATTACAAAAATCAACGTCCTGTTACTAATAAGGGTTGGCGTATATGGTCAAGTATCAATCATGGTTGTGGCGTGGTTTACCGCCGTAATGATGGAAAAATGGTTATTGTGACAGGTGTGCAAGGTGATTTTGCATATATGTCATAGAGAACAGGAGGAAATGAGATTATGATGAAAGTAAATATTTACTTATCAAATTTAAGAAAATATACAGAAGGAAATGAAAATGGGAAGTGGTTACAACTTCCAATGGAATCCAAAAAGTTACATAAAGTTTTCAATGCAATCGTTGGAAAAGATGAAGAATGGATCATTTTAGACACTGATGCACCATTTTTCATTTCTGAATACGATGATATTTTTGAGTTAAATGACATGTTAGAAAATTTCAATGAGAATGGAATTGACGATATAACAGTAAAACTCATTTGTAGAGTATCAGATACCAAAGAGGAAGCATTGGAAAGACTGGAAACAGGTTCATACATTGTTATTGACGTTGATGCGGTTTCTAGCACATGGATGAGCGGAATTGACTATGAAGAGTTATATGGTATGGTTTTACATGAAGAAGGTTATAATAACCTTTTCAAAGAACCAATTCCAGAAGATATGATTGATTACATTGACTTTTCACAAGTATGGACTGATTTATCTATCAATGATGGATGGAAAGCGGTAACAATTAACAATGAAACATATTTAGTTACAACAAGAATTTAAGAAAGGTTAAACAGGTGGAAAACATGAGCGAATACATTATGAATAAAGAAACGGGAAAAATCGAATTACATTTTGATAAAGCGGATTATTTAGCACTTGCAGAAGAACAGAAGAAAGATATTAAAAGCAATTACTTATTTAGTCGTGCAAAAAGCGCATGGGTAAGTCGTGCAAAATTTCCGAATCTGTATAGAGCGGAAAAAGTAGCTAAAGATTTAGGACTTCTCAACGGTGGTAACGTTGGAGAAAAACTTACATTTGCGGAACAGATGGAACGTAAAGCGGAAAGAGCAGAAGCAAGAGCAGAACGATTTGATTATAAATCAAACAGGGCAGAAGAAAATGGAAAAACCTTACAGAAACCTATTAATGATATGCACGGAGATATTGCTTTCTTTACTCAACCAAATATCAATAGTTCATCCGGTAGAGCATTTACAAAAAGAAGAAATAGAATGTGGGATGCATGGGAAAAAGGTTTTGATGAATTTAAAAAATCAGAATACTATGCAGAACGTGCAGAAGTAGCAAGACAGACAGCGGAAAACACAAGACCTAAAGACAAGGCATTTTGTGATCGTAGAATCAAAGATGCCGAAAAGACTATCAGAGCGCAAAAAAAGAACATTGAAAGTTATAAACAGTATATTGATAGAATTTCCAATGGCGAAGAAATTAAACGCTATTCTGGTGAAGTTCTCACAATTGAAACAGTCAATGAATGGATAGAACATGCAGAAGAAATTATTGATGATGCTATTAGCAAGTCTGTATATTATCATGAATGCATTGAAGAATTGGGAGGTATTCAGTTCTCAAAAGAAAACATTAAAGAAGGTTATATAGTAGACATTGACAGATGGGGAAAATGTCTTGTTAGAGGAACAGGAAAAGTCAATATTACATATATAATTCTTGAAGGTGGTGCTTCTGGTTTAGGTGGAAAAGCTACATATGCGGAAATTAAAAGCATTATATCTGATAAAGTAGAAGATAAGCCTATTCATCCATTTAAAGAAGGCGAAAAGTATACAGTTAAAGAATGGAATGGAAAAGAATACGCTGAAAAAGAATATACGATCACAAAAATCACTAATGACAAAGTAACATTGAAAAGCGGAAATGAAAGAGCAAAATCTATTAAGCCTAGAAGAATCAGAACAGGAAACGGGGAAATAGAATGGACTTTATCATTTAAAGGTGCTGTATATGGTTATACGGCTATTCATAAGAAAGAAGAGGTGGAATAATATGTCAAAAATTTATCATGAGAATACATATACAGATGAAAACGGAATCGAATGGTTAAGCATTAATGGATATACTGATTATCCATTAAACAAATGGACAAAAGAAGAAGCAAGAAAAGACTATTTAAGCCCTGAATCAGAAACGGAAAGACAAGTTGAGTTTATGAGGGCGTATGGCTTTTATGATTAACTTATAATCACTAAATAGGGCATGAATGGAAATTATATCATTCGTGCCTTTTATAGTGCTTATAATGGCAAATAATACGCAAATAACACAACAAGAAAAGAGGGAAACTACTATGGAAAAGATTTATGGAACAAAAGCCTATTGGAAAGCAGTGTTCAGAAGAGAAAAACAATATAGGAGGTAATGAACAATGATGTTATACAACGTGGAATTTTCGCAGGACGGAAAAACTTTTGACGATTACATCGGAGACTATGTGAAAGCGTGGAACGCAGAAGAAGCGAAAGATTACGCTCTTACGTGGTACATAGAGCAAGGTGGAAAAGAAGAGGATATAGAAGATGTGCATGTGTCATTACATGACATAGAGAATAACACAATGGATCTCATTTGCTCTTATATGGATGACGAAATAAGAGAACGAATACATATTGAAACATGGGAAAATAATCTTGATTTTCTCATTGCTTATTGTGAAGAAGATGATTCTTTGAAAGATATTCTTGAGAATGAATTTAGCATTGAATTATAGGAAGGTGGTGGAAATTATGTCATTAAGAAATAAAATGAATAGACTTGTTGACAAGGTAACAGATATTATACCTGCATGGTTTACAGAATGTCATATTGGAGAAATTGAAGTTGATACATATTGGGGATGTAAATACTTTTTGCGATTTACAAATACAAATAAGGTCATTTGTGCAACACGGTCACAAGCCGATATGATAGAAGCGTTGCAAGATATTATTGAAGTTGGTGGTGTATGGGATGGTAGTTACTTTTTCGGGAAACCGACAGACCCATATTTTTATACTAACTAGGAGGAAAGAATCATGTTAGGAAACAATTTGAAAGAACTAGGAACTATGTTAGTAAAGGCAGGAAATACCATTGAAAGACAGAAAGAAGAGATTGAACGATTACAACAAGCAAATCGCAGATTAACAAACGAAAAGAGAAGCGTAGAATTTGAAAATAAAATGTTAAAAGAAAAGAATAAAAATATTTCTATGGATGCTTTTAAATTTAGTTTTGTTGGTGATTTTAATGTTTTAATTTATGACCCAATCATGAAAAAGAGTGCATTTTTTGAAGATGGAAATACTTTATATATGAAAAATCTTAGTGAATATGAAAATAGAGAAATTGTAGCCGTAGGAGTCTATAAGGATTGTGAGGACGTTCCTTTTTTGGAGATAACTTTAAATGACACAAAAAATTAGCCACGCAAGCCCATTCCTTTAGGTGTGACATATGGAAGATGGACAGAGGAAAAAGATTATAGTACATATCCAAAAGAAAAATGGTGTGATTATGATTATATGACAATCTGGATTAGAGAACAGGGTTATACACCAGAAACGTCAATGGAAAATTTAATCACAATGATATTTTCATAATATGAAGAAGAAATTGGAAATCATGTTAGTGATTATGATACAGAGAACGGAAATTTTGATGGAACATATACCGAAGCTGTACAGGCTTATGTGATGGATAGTGGTGGTTTAGTGGAATTTGATTACATACCGTAGGTATGATAGAACGAATGTAATTGAGAGGTTAATAATAAATGGATAATTGGAGTAGAGGATGGAGAAAACTTATTGAATGGGACAGTATAAATAAAGTATATTTATATAAAGGATACAAAATTATACCGTTATCTTATTCTGATCAAATTAAATTACCTAATCATTTACAAAATGAGTATTATTGGGGAGAAATAAGTCATATAGATAATGTTATAAAAAACAAAAACAATAAAAATTCAAATATTGAAGGACAAAAAGAGATGGAAAAGGCATTTGATTTATTTTGGAAGTCAGTTGGAATGTAAGATGGTGATTGTATATGAAAAAAAGAACATATAATAATGTTGTGAAAGCTACAAAGATGATAGAAAGAAAAGGATATTCACATGAAGAAGCAAATGAAATTGCTATACAAATTTTTGATGAGTCAGAACGTCAAAAAAATTCTATGTCAATAGAATGGTATATTGATAAAATTCGTAATAATAATGAATGAAATGTATCTTTTATAGCCTTGTAGAGAATATATCTATAAGGCTATTTTTATACCAAAAACAAGAGAAAATAAAAAGAAAGCAGGTGAAAGCAATGGGATATATCGTTGGTTTTTGTTTATTTTATTTAATCATAGGAATTATCATTTATGCCATTATTAATGGGTAGATGATATAACACATCGGGCTATGTCGGGGCAGCCGTATCCGCAAAGGAAACATAGTCCTTACTTACAAATCAAGAAGAAAGAGAGGATTATATCATGAAAAATACAGCAAGGAAGATTCAGGAAACGGAAACTAAAGAAAAGAAGGAATTCAAAGTAATTGATGGAAGGAAAGAACGGAAAATCACAAAGGAAGAACTGTTAGTGTCTATGGTACAGAAGTTCTTAGGAATGTCTATAGTTTGTTTAATGTCCTATGTTGGATATTATGCAGGAAAAGATATAAGAGCCTGGGTAATTTGTTTACCAATGATTCTGTTTGGTTTAAAGCTTATCACAACTAAGAAATGGTGGCTCTACGGAGAAGGAATTTAAAAGCTATGCAGGACGATAGACGGATTCTAATGAACAAAGGTATAAACGTATACCTTAGAGAACTAGAAAAGGAAGAAAAGCCTGTTATGGAGAATAGTTATTATGACAGAGTGGAAGATTTATGGAAACGTAAATTGATAAGTAAAAGACGTTTAGGTATTAGGATTGATAGATTCAATGATTTTTTCGGATAGAAAGGACGTAACAATGGGAAAAGAAAATTTACAGAGAAATAAAGCTATTAATATAACAAAGATTATTAGAAAACAGATTATGGAAATATATGAGAAAAATAATATTCCAAACTTGTACGGATTCAAATTGACACATGAAGAATTAATTAGAGATACAGATGGATTGGAAAAAGAAATCATAGAGATTATGAATCATCCACGGAAATATAAAGCGTTGTTAAATGTGTTTACATATTTTGGTAATATAGAAGGTATATAGCTATTTTGAAAGAAAGGATTAAATAATTATGGACGATATGGAATTTGCAAGATATTCATGTGATATTAGAAAAGTGTTGAAAAATATGAAAAATACAGAACAGTTTGAAGCTTTGGTGCGTAACGTAGTTGCTTATGCGGTAGCAAATAATAAGTGTAAGACAAACTGGACTGCTCAAGAATTATTTGTAGATGTTATTCCAGATGAATTGATAGCTGAAATATTCAATAAATAACGGATGAAAGAGATATTTCAGAGAGGTGGATAATATGATTATTAATAAGATGGAAAATGGAATATGGACAAGCACTGATACAGAAAGAAATGAAGTGTTATGCACTATAGAATCACTTGGAAATCATGTCTATAAAGCTACAAATAGTTTTTTAAAAATAACCGCAGAAGTATTTCCTATTGATGAATATAGAACTTCTGTTAAATGTATCGAAAATAAAAACAGAACTAAGAATGGGATATATAGAAAATCAAGGAAATTAATGGATTCTAATATGAAATGGTTGGTTTATATGTTAGAAGAATATGGATTTATTAGAAAGCCAAAAACTATATCATAAAACAATGAAACAATAGTTTCTTTAGATAAGGAGAATGAGTCATGAAATATAATATAGAAAAAATTATTACAACTTCACATCATATTAAGCAAGAAGTAGAATTATTACCATGTCCCTTTTGTGGTGGAGAAAGTGAATTAAGGATACAGAAACATTGCGGAGGTGGAGCGGAATATGAATACACGCCAAGATGTAAAGTACCTTCTTGTCCTGGAAGATTAACAAAGAAATGGTTAAATTCTTTTGATGCGGTAATATCGTGGAATAAAAGATATACAACTGTTGAAAAATAAATTTAAAGATGAAATGATGATTTCGAGATAGGAGATAGAATACTATGTTAATAAGTCAATATATAAAAACAAATAAGAATACATTTTACAAAAGTTTTACATTTGAGCTTCCTAATCCATATTGGAAAGTTGTAGATGGGAAAATATATTCAGTATTTGCGACTGGTAAATATGGAACTAATGAGTATAAAGAAAGATTATTGGAAGTTTGTATGAGTGAAGAAGAAGCTATTAAGGAAGAATGCGGTTGTTATTATAAATTAGAAAGTTGAAACAGCGATTTCAATAATTAGAGGTATACACTATGAGAAAGAATATTACAGATGAATTTACAGGGGCAGTAGAAAAGAATCTGACAGTATTCTATAATGATGACACAGGAGAATTTGAAGTTTGGTACAATAAAGAATATTCAGAAAACTTCTACGATAATCCAGAGGAGAATACAATAGAAAAGGTTCAGGAATTTATTAATGATTGGTAGGTAAATTATGAAGAAAGAAAAAGCATTAGAAAAGTTACGAAAAGCAAAAGTAGAAGCTGTATCAAATTCTACAGTAATTGAAGTAGGTAGATTGAAATTAAACGAAGCAATAAAAGCATTGAGAATTATCATTGCTCTACAGAATATATTAAAGGAAGATTAAGATTGAAACGGAAATTTCAGAAGAAGAAACAGAAAATAAAAATGAATGTTTTAAAACCAGATAAAAACCGCATTTCAAGTAAAGGAAGATAAAATATGTTTAAAGTAACAGTGACTCATCGTGATGATAATACAAAAGAAACAGAAGTGATAGGTGGTTTTGATGCACCAGACTTAAAATCTGTATTTATGAAAATTAGAAAGCAAATCATAAAAATGGAGGATGATGGAAAACAAAATTACTGGTGTATGAAAGGTAATATCATAGTGATATTTTGGGATGGTGAAAACAATAGAGATTATACAACATGGAAGATTAAAGAAATAGCAGGTGAATAGAATATGAATACAGAAGAATTTTGTGGAATAAAAATATTTGAGTGGGAAGAATGGGATGATATAAGTGTAGGAATCTTACAATATTATAATGTAAAATTCTTATTTTCTTCGATGAAACAATATGATGGGAATATAGTGTCAATGAATATTGACGGACAAATGATAATTTATAATGACCCTATCAAAATTATCTGGAAAGGTTATATCACTGATATTCCAGAAGTAATGGAAAAACCGAATAATAGATATAGAAAGAACTGAATTTGGATTTCAAATTATATATAGAGAATATAAGATGGCGAAACATACCTCTTATTTTTATACAAGGAAAGGAATAGAACGATGAAAAAGTTGATTACATGGTTAATGATTGGATGCTTATTGATTGGATTCGGAGTACCTACACAGGCTGCACAGCAGGGAATTAAAACAAAGTATGGATACATAGAACTGTATGACCCTGATACGGCTATTTACATTAAGCCTGTAAGAAATCAGAGAATAGTTAGAGTACCAGATCAAGTTGTTGTGGACGGATATAATGTAAGAATTATCGGAGTAAAAAGGAATGCTTTTAAATCTAAGAAAATAAGAACTATATATCTAGGAAAGAATGTGTTTTTAATTCCGAAAAGAACATTTAGTGGAACAAAAAAGAGGATTATTGTTAAGAACACGATGACATGGCGAGCAGTGAAGAAAAGTGGAAATGGAAAGTTTAAGTTAATGATGAAATGATATGGAGCTGACAGTTGCAATATGGTATAATCATATTAAATATATAATAAGAAAGGACGTGTATCTATTATGAGAACAATGTATTTGAAAGCTTTGAATTTGAAAGAACAACATAAATGGGATGAATTTTTAAGTTATATGACTCAAATTTATGTTGGCTTAGATGAATTTATTCCAGAAGGGTTGGCAGAGATCGCACGAAACGACTTAGAAGAAAACGAGAAAATAAGAATTGCAACTATTGAATTAATTAATTTGCAAAACTATTTAAAAAAGAATGGAAAATGGTAGAATCTAATTTTAAGTAAGCTTAAGTTTTTAATAGATACATTTTGGAATAATATCAAAGATATGAAACAATTAATTCTACTCTTGGTATAGCAAATGCATTTATTGTAGAAAAAATAGCGAATGTACTAGGGGTAAATGTAGAAGATTTAGTTTGTTGTGGAACAGTTATGTTGAAAGAATAGATTCAAGAGATAGGAGATTAAATTTATGAGACAGTTTGAATGTGTTGCGGATAAGAAAATATATACAGAAAGTCAGTTACGACAATTGTTCCAGTTTAAAGTTGTTCATGGATATGATAATAAATTTGAGAATTGGATCAATGAAGAAATCCAGAATGGTTATTTAAGACTCCTTACTGATATGGAAATTGCAAATAACCATATTAAGAAATATAACAGCAGAAAAAGAAGATGAAGCCTAAGTTTCAGGAGGTAATAAGATGATTGTGGGTACAAGGTGTTTTCTTTATGCATATAAGAAGTCTGATTTCGAGAATCAGTTTGATAGTGTTGGACTACTGGTAAGAATGGGTTCGAGTCCCATCGCCCACATATCTTGAAATTTCACTTTTATAAAATGACGGTTTTATCTACTGGAGAATGATATATGACAGACGAAGAAAAATATAAAGCATTACAATGTATCATTATATGTGGTGAAAATCCTAGATTATTTGAATTTTCACCATTGGATTTTTTGGAAGAAATCTACATTGTATACCGAAGAAACAAAACAGATGATGCAAATAATTAGATGAATGATTGTTTTCATGTATATAGAAAGCTGGTGTGTAAATGGAAGATAAAAAGAAAGCAACAACTATGATGGTTGATGGTATAACTACTTGTTGTGGGTATGATTTTGGTATTGATGGGTTTAATAAGAAGATAAAGTATTGTCCGATTTGTGGAAAGAAAATCGTAATAAAACATAATAGTTAAAACAGACATTTCATGGGAAAATACCACTAAAAATAAAAATTTAGTGGTATTTTTTGTTGTAAAACCAAATAAATATGTTGACAATAACAATATATAGATGTATAATGACAATATCAAAGGAGGTAAGCATTATGAAGAAGGCTTTTAACACTTCCATTGATGCAGAAATACTTGAACAGTTTAAAGAAAAATGTAAAGCAGAAAAACTTCCAATTAATATAGTATTGGAGCGATTTATGCAAGGTTACATTAATGAAGATTTTAAACTGGAAATGAAGTATTTCCATAGTGGAAAATAAAATAGTGTAGGTTTCCACCGACCAAAGCGATAACCTACACTACAGCAACTTGAACCTAAGTTCAGTCATTTATATTCTATCATAATTCTGGACTTTTTCAAGTCAAATTTTCCAAAACAAATTTGTACATTGAGAATTAAATAGTAGATTGACTATCTGTAAAAGTTGTCGTGATGGAGTTGGAATACTCTTGGTAGTCTGCGAGCAAAATGAATAGAGAATATATTCATTAGGAGACTATTAACAAATTTATTATTTTATATGAAAGGAAGTAATTATATGAACAAAATTCAAGAATTTTTTAATGAACAATTTGGAACTGTTCGCACAGTAAACCTTGATGGAAGAATTTATTTCGTTGGAATTGACATTGCAAAAGCACTTGGGTATGTAAATGCTTCAAAAGCTATATCAACACATTGTAAAAAAGCATTTAAAACAGAAATTGATGTGAGTTCCCAAAATGGGAATGCACATAAAGCTAGGAAATCACTAACATATGTTAGTGATTTCAAAATCCGATATTTATAGATTAATTGTAAAGTCAAAATTAGATTCAGCGGACGATTTTGAGTCTTGGGTGTTTGATGATATTCTTCCAAGGATTGAATCAACGGGTGCTTACATTGAGCAAGGTAGAGAAGAAGAAATGATAGAAAAATATTTTCCATCATTTTCAGAAGATACCAAGAAAGATATGGTTAAGGACTTGATTAAACAGAATATGGAATTAAAAGAATTCTATGATACTTTAATGAGTACAGAAGGACTTATGGATATTAATACAATGGCAAAAGAACTAGGGATTGGAGAATATAAGTTGTTTGCTTTTCTAAGAGATAAGAAAGTATTCTTCTACAATAAAGATATGATAAATATTCCTTACGAAAGATTTAGAAAAGAAGGAAAATTCAAAGTTAAAGAAAATCCTTGTCGTGATGGGAATATTCGTTCCACTACATACGCAACTAAGAAGGGATTGGAATATGTTAGAAAGCTTCTCAAGAAGAATGGCTATTATCCTAATCCTGTAACAGAATAGTAAATACATAATTCCACGCTGTATCATAAGTGATGGGAGCTGTCTTATGTTTTCCAGCTCCAAAGAAAGCAGTATTTCATAGTTGCTTTTTTACAAAAAATATGTTACTATTTATACAAATAATAACATATTGGAATGTAAAGGTTAGTTTAATTTTGAAACTTTCTTTTTTAATAGTCACATACTGGAATGTAAAATATGTAATTATTTGCAACAAAATTAAAAGTAGCTCCATATTGGAATGTAGATAATAATATTATTATTTATATTGATTAAAAGTAGAACCACATTGGATATTAATATTAAAGGAGGTTTTACAAAAATGAATAGTAAAAACAATGGAATTGAAACAGAAGAACAGATGATACAAACTGAGATTGAAGAACTTGAAAAAGAAAGTGGATTGAAATGGTCAAGAGATCAAAAAGCTTGGTATACTATGGGTATCAAGTTGGGTAAAAAAGCTAAAAAAGATAAAAAAATTCAAAGCTATATTAGGCTTAAAGTGCATAATATAATGCATAGTGACCCTATAAAAGACTTAGAAAATCTTATGCTATATATGGCAGAACATGAGATTAATTCAGATTTATTATTTAATCCAATTTTTATTGAAGATGAAAGAGAAAGAGAAAAAGAATGTTTTAAAGCGAGAGGATATATCCTCACAGCTTATCAAAAAGGTAAAAATTTAGAAAAGAAAAAATAAATTAAATATCAAAAGTATTGCAACCCAGTTAGATTAAAATTCTAACTGGGTTTTCTTATACAGAAAGGATGGTAAAAATGAGTGAATTAGCATTAATAAGTAAAAAAGAAGAATGTAAGATGTATAATTTCCCTACGCGACAGAAAGAGATAAAACATAGAGAGTCTACAAAAACAGATGCACTTCATACAGAAGAAGAAATTTCAGCAGTTGCCAATTATTTTAAATCATGTATTGAAGAATGTACAACCTTTAAGAAAGAAACAATGGCTAGAAGAAACCTTACTATGTTTATATGTGGAATTAACATAGGATTACGGGGGGGAGATCTTTGTAAGCTTACATGGAGTACATTTTTTGATGATGATTGGGAATGGAGATTGACTAAAGATTTTATTCCTGAAAAGACTCGTCATGTTGGTGGTACTGGTAAAAGAGTAGAATTGTCGTGGAATGAAGACTTGAAATTTGCATTAGAAGACTGGTTACGGTGGTTACGCATATCAAATAATGTTTCTTTAAATGATTATATCTTTATATCTCCACATGGACATATAAGCCTGGATAGATTTGAAAATATCATGAATAAAGCAACAAGAGCTGTTGGCATTAAAAGAAGAATTGGTGTTCATGGTCTTAGAAAAACTATGGGTAATAGATACTACAAGATGTCTGAAGATAAAACAGAAGCATTGGTAGACTTAAAAGATTATTTTAATCATGCGGATTTACACACTACGATGCTCTATATTTGTCTTGAAAAAGAAAGAATGCAGAAGACAAAAGATAAGATGAGTTTCTTATATGATAAGGATGGTAATTGGAATGTGTAAAAACAAGGCGGTACTATTCCGTATCGCCTTTAATATAATTCATTATCTCTGGATTATCAGAAATGAATAAATCGTTAGGAGAACAGTGAAGTTCTCGACATAAAGATTCAAGTGTATCAAATGCTATACGAGATGTTTCTCCTTCGTATAATTTACAAGCAGCAGGAAATCCCACACCAATAGCTTTAGCAAATTGATTTTTGTTTTCAAAATACTTATTAACACGATCTTTTATATTTAAAAATAACATTTTTTCACTCCTTAAAAATATATCTTTGAGAATATATTGTTAAAATGATAATATCATAATTTTTCATAAAAATAAATATATTTTTAAAGATATATTTTTTAGAATATACTCTTGACAGTATACTCTAAAAAGTATATAATAAAACCATGAAAAGCAAGTGGAGAAAGGAGGATGCTTTAGATGATAGGAGAATACAAAAGATATGATGTCGTATTAATTGACTTTGGAGAAAATACAATCGGTTCTGAACAAGACGGCATCAGACCAGCAATTATTATACAAAATAATAAAGGCAATTTATTTTCAAATACCACAATTGTAATGCCTTGTACTTCCAATATAAAGCATTTGTACCAGCCTACACATGCTTTATTAAAGAGAGACAAAGAAAATGGATTACCATATAATTCAATGATTTTAGCTGAATGTCTTAGACAGGTATCAGAAAAAAGAATCATTAAGAAAATGGGAGCCATTAAAAATAAAGAAATGCGAGAAAAAATTAAAGAAATTTATCTTGCTAATTTTGAAGGATAGGAAAGGAGAACAATATGCCATATATTGAAATGACTTTGGAAGAAGCATTAAAATATGTCGAAGCAGGATTAATTGATCCAAATACAAGAGCGTTAGTTTCAACGCAAAACTTAGAGAAAGAAGAAAATATCATTCAGTTTAGAAAAAAGACAAGAACGGAAACATTAGAAATCATTCAAAAAAGTAAATCTTTTGCCAGACTCGAAGGAGATAATTTCATAAATCAAGTAAAAGCTTTTTCAGTTCCACAGAATATTCATAAACCTAAACGAATGGGGGAACTTAATACTATTTTATTAAGAAGAAAAATAGAATAGATTAACATTTGTTATGTTTCAGGAAAAAGATGGAAGTGTTAATTCCCCCAAAACATATTGACAAGAACATTCGTTCGGAGTATAATATGAGACATAAAAAGGAAATAAAATCAAAAATGCCACCCATACAAACGATGCTGGTAACATCTCTGGGCGGCAAAAATACATATAATGTGCTATATTTTCATATAACACTTTCTTTATTATCGCACTTCTAGCAATAAAAAGCAAGTCTTGAAAGTAAAATAGCTAATCTATTTATTTCCAGTTTATAAAAATTAAAAACAAATAGTTCTTAGAGAATATTTATATAGACTCTAGGTCTATTAAATTTACCCAAAATTAAATATTGGAGGTGTTTGTGATGCAAAGCTTTAGAATTACGAATGGTAAAAAGTACATTTATAAAACAAGAGGAAAGTATATCACTTGTACTTCACTATCCGTTGCTGGCAAATGGAGCTTTAGGGATGCACAAAAAATATTAATGAATAATATTCCTAAAGAGCAACAGAAATCTTTTTATCTGGAAGGTGTAGATGATTTAGTTTCTCTTAATCCTGATGTGATAGATGAGAATTTGAGAAAAGAAGAATTTGAAAAACACTCTTTAAAGGAAATTCCACTACCCATAGATGATTTAAAGATGATTGAAACCTATGTTTCATCTGTATCTTCATTGCCACAAATTAGTCGGGAGCAGCTTTTATGTATGAAGAATAACTTCAAAACGAATGTTATTCAGTATGACAACCAGATTGAAGACGTAAAGCATTGGATTTTACTTAGAAATCCACCTGTGTATATGTACCCGTACCTTGGTATAAGATTTTATAAGATATTAAAATCTCGTGCAAGGGTCAAACAGAATATCAATTACATAAATGGGCTACTAAAGGCTTACGAGAAGAATTATCCTTTCAATCAATTAATCTTTGAAATAAAAGAAAGAGAATATAAAGATTATAAACCACGTACAGCAATCTTTCGTGAGTTTGATGATTATTATAAGAAAACGATTAGAAGAAAGGATAAGAAGACAGTATGACAAGAGAAGAATTACATAAAGCATCTACTGAAAAGATGAAATATCAATTAGAAAATTTATCAGACGAGCAGATGAAACTTATACATACATATTGTGACAATGATTTACGAGAATTAAAAAAGTTATGTCACAAAATCACTCGTCATAAACCAGATGTATTTCAAAAGGATTTGGATGATATTTACGATAACGCAATCAAAGTTCTTTTAGAAACAGTGATTTCTTACAATTCTGATAGTGATACACAATTTAAAACATTTTTATATTCAAATTTGAATCGTTCTTTTTGGGAATGGTCAAGAGATAGACACAGGGGAGTGAGAGCAAACGTATTAGTGAAGAATGGCAAAATTCTTTATGATGAAAAACAGAAAAGGGCTATTGTGATTCCTGATATGTCTTTAGATGAGATTTATGATGATGAAGTTTCGGGGCATAGTAAAATTAAATCTAATTTTGATTTAGACGAGAAATTAGATTTAAAGGAAGAAATAGTAGATGAGAAAAAAAATAAGCGTGTAAAAAAATTCTTAGAGAATATATCTAAGAAGAATAGAAGAGTTGCAGAACTGATAATGGATGGTAGGAACGTAGCAAATATTACAGAAGTATGTGGAATATCCTATTCTCAATATCGTGATGCAATTTCTGAGTTCCGACTGTACGAAAACATAAGTATATTATTGAAAGACGAGGAAGAGTGAAATGAGCGTATTAGTAGGAAGAGATAAGACAAAAAGAGACACCTATACAATATCAAGCTTATTGGAAGCAGTAAAATTAAAGCAAATCAGAGATGACCATAAACAGCAAAGAGATCCAGATCAGTTTTCCGATGACTATAGAGATGGTTTTATATCAACTATTGTAAAAAACGAAGATTTTGACCCAATAAAATTATGTGAACAAATAACAGAAATGGGTGTAATCAACTGGCTAATAGATGGAAAACAAAGACTGACAACTATACAGTCTTTTGTAATGGGTGGTTTTTGTTTGGGACAAAACATAGAAAATCCAATAATAAAGTATCTTGAAAATACAGTAGATGGTGAAGGAAATCCTATTCAAAAAATAAAAGAATTTGATTTAAGAGGTAAAGGTTATACAGACTTACCACCAGAATTAAAGTTGATTTTTGATAATTACAATGTTTTAGTTGTAAAACATTTAGATTGTACAGATGATGAAATTGGTTATCATATCCGTAGATATAATAGACAGGTAAATATGAATGGTAATCAGAAAGCCATTACATACATTAATACAGTAGCAGGAGATATTAAGAAAGTAGCTACTCATAGATTTTTTAAAGATTGTGTGTCATTTAAAGGAAAAGATAAAATCAATGGTACAAGTGAAAGAATTGTAATTGAAAGTTTGATGTTTTTAAATCATTTTGATTCTTGGAAAAAAGATGCTAAAAGGCAAGGAATATTTCTTGATACGAATTCTAAAAAAGAAGATTTTGAAGAATTAAATTCTTTATTAGATGAATTACAAGAAGTAGTCGAAGATAGACATTTGGAGTTATTCAAGAAGAAGAATTCATTCTTATGGATTTCACTTTTTAAAGAGTTTAAGAAATATAATCTTGATAATAGTAGATTCGATGAATTTTTAACAGCTTTTGAAAATGGTTTAAATGAGAAACTTGTAAGTATTCCAAAGCCTACAAAAATTTCAAGAAAATTAGTAAACGAATGTTCATTTAATGATTTAGATGCAGAGCGATCTTCAAAAGATAAAGGGTATATATCTACAAAAATACATATTATGAAATCCCTTATGGAAGATTATTTAAAAGAATACATAGAAGAATCTAAATCAGAGAAAGAAAATGTAAATGATAATACAGAAGTTATTGAAGAGAATAATGTAGATAAAGAAAACACAACAAATTCTGTATTAGATTTTATTAAGGAGAATGTATCGGATGATATTGACGAAAGAGATTTAGAATGTTTTGAGGATACGTTAGATGACCTTACAGTGGAAGTAGATAACAATTCAAAGTTACTTGAATCAGGTAATATAAAATCACTACTTGCTATGGTAGCATATTCATTTAAAAAAGATGAAGACCTGGATAAATGGTTCCCTAATTATTTTAGTAAAAATGATGATTATTTTACAGACCAAAAAGAAAATTTCTTATATATGAAAGAAGATTTCGATGAGTGGACAGAGAATAAGAAAGGAGAAAAATAATGGGTGGTTATAAAACAAATTATTAAATTAGAGAATTACTTTCATCAAGAAGGACACAAAAAAGAATTTACATTTTAGTAATAGGAGGAAATTATATGGTAAATAATAATTTAATGATTTTTGAAGGATACGATGTTGAAGTGTTTGAGCTGAATGGACAGGTGTTATTTAATCCTAAACATGTAGCGGAGATTTTAGAGATTAAAAACGTCAATGATAATCTTAGGAAGATGAATGATAAACAGGTTATCAAACTTAAAAATTCAGATGTAAAAGATAAAAATTTTAGAAAAATAAGCAATCGTGGAGAAAATTTTTTAACATCAGAGGGTGTATTAAAATTGATTTCAAGTGCCAGAAAAGGTCAGGAAGTAAAGACAAAATTAATTAAAGCATTATTTCCCTAAAAAAGATTTAATTGTTATTAATGATATGCAAGAAATAAAATTTTTAGATATGTTAGAAAAAACTTTATCAGTATTTGAATTGAAAGGTATTAGACAATTTAAAGTAGGTAAATATAAAATTGACTATTACTTACCAAGTCTTAACATAGCAATCGAATATGATGAAAATGAACATAAAAGTTATACATATGAACAGCAAGAATTAAGACAGAAAATAATCGAAAGAGAACTTGGCTGTAGTTTTATAAGAGCCGATGATTCAAAATCTCATAATGAAAACATAGGAATTGTATTAAAAGATATATTAAAGCGTAAAGGAGAATATATAAAATGTTTGAGGTACAAGAAAGATTTGGACAAACAGAACGAGTAATTACGGTTTATGCAGTAAAAAAGAAGAAAGGTGGTATAACATTTTTCCTTATATATAATAGAGGACGTGGACAATGGGAATGGGAGGATGCAGATAATTTTATTCCTGTAGAGCAGTAAGAAATATCCCTCTCATTGGCTTTTAGAAAGGAGAACTATAAATAATGACACACGACTTAGAATTAATGGATAAACAACTTGAAAGATTACATATTGTACCAAAGGTAGATGCAATGAACGAATATAGAAATTGGAGTAAAAAACTTCCATCTTTTCATTTTGATAAAGAATGGGATGTTAAAATTATTCCACCATTTCAAGGTGCAATTATTAGATTTTATATTAGTTACAATGGAAAATTTGTATCTGTATATTTTGATGCATATTCAGAACTTGGTTGGATGTATGACGAAAATGAAAATCCAGTTCCATATTTTGAATATTTTGATGGAGAAGATATTTATAGATATTATTTAGATCAATCAGAACAGATGATGGAAGATATTAGAAATTTCTTAAATAGTTAAGAAAGGAGAGAATATAAATCATGAGAACAACAGTTAAATTATCAAGTATCAAAATTCCAAAATCATATGCAGCAACTATCCCATCAGAAAAGAAAGTAAGAACAAAAAGGAAGAAATATAGAAAAGGAAAGTTACGAGCCATAACAATTAATACAGATGGATTTCTGATTAATGGCTATATTAATTATCTTATCTTAAAAGAGAATAATGTAGAAGATGCAGAAGTTAATATTGTAGATATTAAAAAGAATGATAATAGCAATGTTCCTGAATCATATAGAAATATAAAGACTACATATATCTATGGAAAACATCCTAATAATAAATCAGAGAAGATTTATATATGGCGAATCCCTAATAAAGAGAATTGGAGAAAGTTTTCTGAAATGGTTCTTCCAGATGATTTGATTTTCTGTAAAACAAAATTTGGTTGCTCACCTGTGATTGTACAAGCGATTCAAACAGTGGATAAATGTCCAGTTGAATTTCCAGTAAAGAAGGTTCTGAGTAAGAAAATCATACGAAATAGAAAAGGGTTAGAATAAAAATAAAATCGGGTTTGGTAACACTCCTTTGCCAGTATTATATACGAAGTTTTATACATGGGGATAATTAGTCGAAAGGCTACAGGTGGTTTTGCACCTGAAAAGTGAGGTTTTAAAAACACTCACTAAAATTCATGTAATTTGGTTATTCATGAATTTTAGGGTTGATTACTATATTAAATTACATGGATACAAAATATGCTATTTCGGGATTTGTTTTCGCATCATGGTTGATAACCATATAAAATTATACATAAAAGGAAAATATTATGGAAAATAAAGATAATAAAACATACATAAAAACAATGAAAATTAATCTCACTTTAATGTCTCCATTTGAAAATGAGGAAGATATTAAAAAATATAATAATGAAGTATATTCATATCTTAGAGATGCTATTTGGGCACAAAATAGAGCAATGAATATTGTATTAGATAGAACAAAAGAAGCTTTTTCATTAGGTAGAGGAATGGATAGAGTAAAAGAGATTTATTTCTCATATTCGCATCAGAAACCAATACCTACCGATAAAAAAGAAAGTTTCTTAGAACGATTATTACAGTTTGCTCCAATTGATGAAGTATTTGTTGAAAAAGAGGTATCGAATTTACGAAAATTCTACGAAGGAAAGAAAAAGCCACCTAAAGAAGAAACAATTTTAAAAAATTGCGAAGCAACGAGAAAGAAATATTTGAAATATATAGGAAAATCTAAAGAAGACATTCAAAAAGAATTAAAACGAATAGAAAATTATTGTGCGTATCCAGAAGATGTATATGAAAAATTTGCAAATGGATTAAGCACGCCAGCGTATGTAAAACAAAAGGTGGAAGCCTATTGGAAACAGGATGGTGTTAAAACAAAAGTAATTTACTCTTTGGACGAGAAATTGAGATATGTCAAAGGTAGTACACCTTTATTTCTTCCTCCAAATGTTTTCTATAGAAAAAATAAAGATGGCTCAACAGATCTAATGGGATTAATTTATGATTATGATAATTACTTAGACTTTCTAAATGACTTAGAGAAGAAAAGAAGTGTAAATCTTTATTTAAACATACCTTATAAAAAAGGTGAACCTAAATTAAAATTCAAATTAATTCTTGGAAATCCACATAAATCTCATGAATTAAGACTTTCGCTAAAAAGAATCTTTGAAAGAGAATATACTATTAAAGGTAGCAGTATTGGATTTACTAAGAATAAAGAAACTGGAAAGAAAACAAATTTAACACTATATTTAACGGTAGAAATTCCACAGAATAATAATAATACATTAGATGAAAATGTAGTAGTTGGAGTTGACGTGGGAGTTGCAATTCCTTGTGCTTGTGCTTTAAATAACGACAAATATCCTAGAGAATATATAGGTAACTATAAAAGTTTATTTGGGAAAAGAAAACAATTTAAAGAACAGAGAAGCAGGTTGAATAAACAATTAACTTTAGCAAAAGGAGGGCATGGAAGAAAACGAAAACTCGGTGCGTTGGAACGACTTTCAGACAAAGAAAGAAATTATGCCGATACAGAATGTAGGAAATATGCAAAACAAGTAATTAAATTTTGTTTAAAATATCACGCTAAATACATAAATCTTGAAAATCTTAAAGGTTATAAAGAAAGTCCTCAAATTTTAGAAGGATGGAGTTTTTATAAAATTCAATCATACATAGAACAAGTTGCAATAAAACATGGAATTATTGTAAGGAAGATTATTCCATGTTACACTTCCCAAGTTTGTAGTGAATGTGGATGTTATCATCCTGATAACAGACCTAAAGGAAAGAAAGGACAAAGTTATTTCTATTGTCATAACGAATTTTGCGACACACATAAAAGTGATTATGAAGTAAATGCTGATTATAATGCAGCTAGAAATATCGCAATGTCAACTTTATTTGTTTCAGGTTCAAATGAAATTACAGAAAATGATAAAAAGAAAGCCAGAGAATATTATGGTATTCCAGAACCAGAAACAAAAGAAAATGAAGAAGTAGCATAAAACTACTTTATATTTATAAAACAAATGGTGTGTTTTGAATATCTATTATGTTAGAAATAGATATTGCTTATATACAATATATGAGTACGCCAGAAGGTGAGAGTATATTTTTATTACTCACTAAAATCTGTGTAATTAATTATCTAACAATATAAAATAGTACGCTGTGCTTATTACAAATTAAAATTTGAGGTTTAAGACCTATTATAAATTACACAGGTACAAAACTGTGGCATGTTTTGAAGACGAACTTTCCTCTAAAGTAAGTCTTGCTTACATATAATATGTGAGTATGCCAAAAAGTGAGAAATAAGTTTACTCACTAAAATCTATGTTATTCGTATCTATGGATTTGTTGTTCACGAGGTATATAAAATAACATAGGTACAAAACAAAAATTCCTCTACATCAATGTTTTTATTTGATTGAGAGGTATATAAAATAATAATCACATTAATAATGTTAAATTAATTCTCTGATAAAATTTATTGTCATGCAAATCCCCTTGTGAAAATATTGAATATTATTAATTTTATATAAATTCTGGTGCTGATTTAAAAACCAGTGCCAGAGATTTAAGAACAAGCAAATCCGTTAAGCGTTGAGTCCATATTTGTTGGTTTATAAATGGGTTATATGTTTTTAGTAATAACCGCTATCTAATGGCGATGCCACCTATCACTTTTAATAAAATTCAACGCATATTTGAAAATAAATAGAAAATAATCGTAGTGGTAGGTGGTATTAATTCGATAAAAATGAAAGGAGAATATAAATATGGTAATGTTGGTGATGCATATTCTACTTGCAATCATAAGTGGATTAAACGCAAGCAGGATGAAAGACGAATTTCAAAAGTTCACATGGGTAGGGATGGCTGTGTGTTGGCTTGGAATTTGTATAGATGAAATTATTAAGATGATATAGAGATTAAAGGAATTTTACTTGGATGTCATGGAGGAAGAGATGCCAGAAATTAGAGGATTGATACTTTTTATAATAGGATACATAATTAGAAAATTGATTTTTAAATATTAGAATATTAAAAGAGGGAGAAATAAGATGAGTGTAATCGAGGTTTTAGTATTAACAGCAGTAGGAGCTTTAATAGGAAATATTGTTGGTGAAATTTTAGCTGGTTTGTATTTGAAATATATCAAGCGTAAAAAGAAGAAATAGTAAAAATTGATTAGTGTTGTACGCAAGTGAAAGGAAGAGAAAATGTATACAATAGATAATAAGTTTGAATTAGGAGAAGAATGTTGGAGTGCATATAGAGAGAAAATATCATATCGGTGTCCAGTTTGTAATGGGGAAATGGAAATTACTTATAAAGGATATAAAATCCCATGTCCTGCATGTGATGGAAATGGATTTGAAGAAAGTTCAAAATATGCATTAACTCATTGTAAAGTAAAAATAAAGAGGGTCATAGCTTCAATAGGTGAAAATGAAGTAGATATAAGGTACAATGTTGAACCTATAGGAAAGAATCGGTTCAATATTAATGTCAAGCATCGTAATGAGTCTATGTTATTCAAGACAGAAGAAGAAGCAGAATCCTTTTGTATTGCTGTGAATAAGAAAGAAATATCATCAGAATTTTAATGAAATCGAAATTTCATCCATAATTCATATGGAACGCTTGATGAAGATATTGTAAATGCCTTAGAATTCGTAGTAAAAAAATAAAGGAGAAATGATATGTGGTTTCTATGTCAAGAACCATACAAAACGTTAGAAGAAGCACGAAAACGAGCAATGGAAGTAGGACGAGCAAATTATGATTCGATCCATAAAGAACATTATGGTTTATTTTTTAAAAGAACGGTATATGTGGTTCTCTGGTGGAGATGGATTGAGAAAGGATGTGATGAAGCAGATGGAGAGATTAACACTTGATGAAGCTATTAAACACGCAAAAGAAGTAGCAAAAATAAATCGTGCCGAAGCAACATATAATTTTCCTAATTTGAAAGAGTATTACGACAATTGTTAGAATGCGCTAATCAGCACAATCAACTTGCGGAGTGGCTTGAAGAATTAAAATCTTACAAAGAAGCAGAAGAACATGGATTGCTTGTGAGATTGCCGTGTAAGGTCGGAGATAAGGTATGGGATAACGATTTTGGACATCCAGAATCGTATGAAATAAAAGCATTTTCATATGGATATTGCGATGGTTATGTTGAGCCAGATATAGAAGATCAAATTATATTTTACTATGAAAATTATAGCGGTTCAATAGCAGGAGCTTTTCCAATGAGTCAGCTTGGTAAAACAGTATTCCTCACCCGTGAAGAAGCTGAGAAGAAGTTGGAGGAGATGAAGAAAAATGATAATGATTGAGATTGTAAAAACGATTTTTATGATATTAGGTGCGTATGTATTTGGTGTTTTTATTTATGCGACTGTACGTGTATCGATTAATAGATTCAATAGATGGCGCAAGAATGGATGCAAAATCAAATGTCTATGCAAACCTCATATCTATGATTTTTATTGGTTCTTTCCTGATTCTGGGGAGTTAGCATTAAAGTGTAAAAAATGTAGGAAAATAAAGAAAATTATAGTTGATAGAGAATCTTTTGATAGCGGGATGTGGAAGTGAATATGGAAAATAAAATTGAAAAAGTGATTGGTGTGCTACTTATCACAAATAGAATATGTTATGGAAAAGTAGATAAAGAAAAGAAACTTTGGGTTGGGAATAGAGAAGATGTCACAGATATGGCTATTTCGGCAGTATTCGATTGGTTCTTTAATCAGATGGATGGAAAAGATGAATTCTCTATATGTTACCCAGATGTTCCTGGCATGAAGTTAAAAATGGTAAGAGAAGAATAAATAAGGAGATGAAATGATGACTAACGAAGAAGCAATAAAAGAATTAAGTTATGATAATACGGATTATGGTGGCAACTGTACCTATGAAGTCAGAATGGCTGCAATTAAAGCGTTAAGAAAACAAATCCCAATGAAGCCAAATAATATAAAAGATATTCTTGATTTTTCTGGTAGATATTATACAACAAGGGGTGATTGTCCAGTGTGTGGAAGAGAAAGAGTTTCTATATCAGATTCATATTGTGATAATTGTGGACAGAAATTTGATTGGGAGTAATAACAAATGTGTGATGTAAATGCAAATATTAAACATAATCCAAAAACAAAAGTAACTGACATAGAACAAATATTTGAAGTCATATATGATAAACCACTTTATTCATTAAAGTATAAAAAAGTTGGAGAAGATTATTACCATATAGGGTATAGTTCATATGATTTTCATAATGTCATTCAATGGGAGTTAGAATATTTTGAGTTGGCTAATTGTATTGAATGTAAATATGCACAGAAAGATGTTGTAGGAAGAAAATGTCAAGCGTGTATAAATAAAAATATGTTTGAGAAAATTTGAAACGGCAGTTTCATCTGTATTTTAAAACTATATATAGTGTTTTCGCAAATTATAAAATACTATATATAGTATTGGAAGGAGTAGAAATGGATAAACGTAAAAATAATGAAAACTTAACAGATAACATAATTGAATGGTTGTTTAATTCGTGCCTGATTGAAAAATCAACAGTGTATATCGTTGGAAAAGAACCGTTCAAGTTACATTGTTCAGAGAAGTTAAAACAAATTACAAAAGAACATAGCTATAAGTTGCAGCACGTAAGAGATCCAAGATCAGAAGATGAAATAATTTTTAAAAATGGTAGCAGAATAAAAATTAAGACAGCATCAATGGGGGCGAGAGGTATTGCAACAAATTATTTATTACTTGATTCAAGCGTAGATGAAGAATTGAAATACTGTTTTCGATCAAGAGTTTTTCCTACCCCTTATGAAATGAATAATGATGTATATGTTGATTTAAGTACCAGATGTTTTACAGTTGATTTTTGTTAAGGAAAACACATATGAGTAAGTTATCACACTTTAAACATAGTAACAATTATTTTGGTTGCTATCGTAATGATTATGAATTTTTGTCAGTCAGAATATATGACTGCAATCACATATCTGTTGATTACATTTTTAATGAGTTGCAATTATAAAGAGAGAATAAGTAAGTAAGAAAATAAATAAGGAGGAAAGGGAGTAGCTACCGAAAGTTCATGAATCCTTCTTAGATAATTGAAAGATAACAGAATAAGGTATTCAGATAAATGGATTGTTTATAAACATACATCTCCAAGTGGGAAATGCTATATAGGAATAACGTCAGCCATAAATCCATCTTTAAGGTGGGGACGTAATGGAAGTAGATATTTATATACATACAAAACAACAGGAAGCCACCGTAAATTTGTGTATGCAATTAAAAAATATGGATGGGACAACTTTTCGCATGAAATATTAGAAACAGATTTGACAGAAGAACAAGCAAAAGAATTCGAAAAATATTATATAGATAAATTTGATTCTTTTTATCATGGATATAATGGGACAATGGGTGGAGAAGGAACAAAGGGATTATCTGGGAATAAATGTGTTTGGTATGGCAGACACCACTCAAATGAAACAAAAAAGAAAATGAGAGAAATTAGGCTTGGGATTCAGATGAGTGATGAAGCAATCCAAAATTTATGTGATGCTATAGGAGTTAGGAAAATTATTCAATTAACATTACAAGGTAAACCTATACATATTTATAGAAGTGCCAATCAAGCAAAAACAGAAACAAAAACATATGAAATTTTAGAGTGCTGTTATCATAATAGAAGAACCGCAAATGGATTCGCATGGATGTTTCTTGATGAATATGAAAGTTTAGGTTTTGATAATAGGTTTATTGAAAAACATGTATATAACAAGATGGAAGTTTCGCAATACGATTTAAAAGGTAATCTTATTAAAATATATAAAAGTATAACAATGGCAGCAAATAATACAAATAGTGATGCCCCCAGTATAATTGATTGTTGTAAAAGGAGAAGAAAATCACATAATGGCTATCAGTGGAGGTATTCTGATGATTGTGATGATATAGGTAAATATAACGAAGAGAATTACAAAAGATATATATTAAAATGGAAACAAATTGTTGAACAGTATGATTTGAATGCAAATAAACTAAACGAGTTTGATTCCGTAAGGGACGCAAGTGAAAGAACAAATGTAGATATATCTACTATATATGATTGTTGTAGACATGATTCAAATATGGCAGGTGGGTATATTTGGAAATATAAGGATGATGATTATGTTATAAAACCTTATAAAAATCCTTGTCATAAAGAAGTTTATAAGATGAATAAGGATACATTTAAGATTATTGATAAATATTCAAGTATAACCAATGCGTCATTAGACACAGGAATATCAAGATCGTGTATTAGTGCTTGTTGTAGAGGAATGCAACAAACAGCAGGTGGATTTATATGGAGATATAAAAATCAACAACAAGATATAGCCATATAAACGCAATAAAAGATTAGTTTCATGAAAAGAATTGGAGAGATATTTATGAAAGTAGGAGTTACAGGACATAGAAATCAAAGATTGGGTTTACCAGAAGATGAAGCAAGTAAATAATGGGAACATATTAGATGTTGGATTTCACACGAATTAAGTAAATGTATTCAAATTTGTACAGAAAGAAATGAACCATTAGAACTATATTGCGGAATGGCTTCTGGAAGTGATATTGCTTTTGCGATTGCAGGAGTGTCAATGCATTACATAGATATCATTAAATTACACTGTATTCTTCCTTGTAAAGATTATAACTCATCACATAAATATTATAAATTTTTAAATCTAAAAGCAACTGAATGGGTTGAATTATCAGATAAATTTTATAAAGGCTGTGATAACGTAAGAGATCAATACATAGTTGATAAGTGTGATGTCTTACTAGTAATTTGGGACGGCAATAAGTCAGGTGGATTTTGGTCTACCATTCGTAAAGCTCAAAAAGCAGGAAAGAGAATTATTTATTGTCCAAAAGAATTACTTATTAATAAATAAAATGTTGTTTTCAAGGAGGTTAAGATGAAAAGACAGATAAGAAAATCAGTTTTTGAAACAAATTCGTCAAGTACACACGCTATTTGCATTACTAAAAAGAAAGATAATTATAAACTTCCAGATCATATTGATTTTGAATTTGGCGAGTTTGGGTGGGAATATGACGAATATAGTGATACACATAATAAAGCATCATATTTAATTACATCAATTTTTAGTTTTAGTAAAAGTGAAACAGATGAAAACCTTGCACGATTAAAAAATATTTTGGACTCTCATAATATTACATACTCAATTCCAGAACCAAAAGTTGAATCATCTACATGGAGAGGGAAAGAATATTATTATTATGATCTTGGTTATAATTATATTGACCACGTAGGAGAAACGAAAGACTTTGTAGATGCGGTTTTATCAGATTCAGAAAAACTATTTAGATATTTATTCGGAGATTCTTTTATTATTACTGGCAATGATAATGATGATAGTTACAGGGATAGAATGTGTATCTATGAAGGTGAAGAAGAAACTGATTATGGAAGTTATCCGATTTATGGAAATTTAAAACCGGAATTTAATGATTATGAAATTTATGAGAAAGGAAATTAACAATATGAAGAGACAAATTAGAAGAGGAACTTTTGAAACCAATAGTAGCTCTGTTCATTCGCTGACCATGTGTATGAAATCTGATTATGACAGATGGAAGAGCGATAATTTATTTTTATTTACTGGATCGGGTTTGTGTTATCCAGATTACAATAAACCAGAAAAAAATCATTTTTACACAAGAGAAGAAGCAATTGCTTTTGAAAAAACAGATAAATATGTCAGTAAAGATACAGATTGGACAGATGAAGATACAGTAAATGAGATTCTTCATGAAAATGAGTTTTATGATTACAATTATTTCTGGGATGAATATTGCGAATATTATGAAACTTTTGAAAGCTCAATGATAACTACAAATGGAGAAGAAGTAATTTCGTTTGGTTATTATGGACATGACTAATACATAAATTTGGAGGAAGTAAGAATGGAATTATTAGGAAGATATAAAAACGGTAACTTTGTGACAACTATTTTGAGTGACGGAACAAAAATTAGAGAAACAAAAGATGATGAATTTATTCCTGGCTTTGCTGAAAACATGGATGTAAAAATTTGTAACTACTGTGATATGGGATGTAAATTTTGTCATGAGGGTAGCTCTTTACATGGTAAATTTGGAGATATTTTGAATGAAAAATTTATTGATACTTTACATCCATATCAAGAAGTTGCGATTGGTGGTGGAGATGCAACCAGTCATCCTGATTTAATCCCATTCTTACAAAAGCTAAAAGAGAAAAAAGTTATTGCAAATATGACTGTTAATCAGATCCATTTTGAAAAGAAGCATGAATTAATTAAAAAGTTAGTTGACGAGAAATTAATCTATGGTCTTGGCGTTTCGCTAGTAAATCCCACAAAACATTTTATTGAACTTATAAAACAATATCCAAATGCAGTTATTCATGTAATTAATGGTGTATTAAAACCATCTGATATAAAAGCATTAGATAATAATAATTTAAAGATGTTAATTCTTGGGTATAAACATTTGCGTAGAGGTAATGAGTATTTTGAAGAAGAACAGAATGATATTGAGACTAAGCAGCAATGGTTATATGAAAATCTTGAAGATATTATTCAGAAATTTAAAGTTGTAAGTTTTGATAATCTTGCTATTGAGCAGTTGAATGTAAAAAGATTATTAACTCAGGAAGAATGGAATGAGTTTTATATGGGCGATGACGGAAAAGTTACATATTATGTCGATATGGTAGAGCGTAAATTTGCTCAGAGTTCAACAGCCCCGTTTAATAAAAGATACGATTTACTTGATTCAGTAGATGATATGTTTGAAATTATCATAAATTCATAGAGGTAATATATTATGACAAAACAAGAAATGATTGAATATTTAAAATCAACAAGATTATACGAGGAACATGAAGATTTCTTTTATGAGAAAGAAATGATGAACACAAATAAAACAGTTCCAATTAGTGATCTTGTTGAAAGATTTATTGGAATTGATAAAGAATTTGAAGGAAGACCTTGGAATATCTTACAAATTCTTACAAATATTAATATGATTATTCCTGTAGAGGACAGAAAATAACAGATAAAATGCGTCTTTCATCTGTGAAGAAAGGGTGAGTAACATAAGTTTTGTAACAGAAATAATCTGGGAAGGATTTGCAAATACAGATTCTTCTGATGCATTGAAGAAACAATTTCACCAATTCTGTGATTATTGTTGGGGACATGGATATGGTAATTGTGATGTATGTAAAAGAGGTTATCATAAATTATATATTCCATTAAGAATTGCAGAGAAGCAAAGAGAATTAGGTTTAGAGGAAACAAAGAGAAAAATGAGGAAGAATGAATGAAAAACAAAGAAAAATTTTCTAAAGAGATATTCGATATTGCTTGTAAAGGATATAGTATTGCAGTTACTATAGCAAATAATGAAATTGTTCCATGTGAAAGTATTGAATGTGGAAAATGCATTTTTAAAGTAAAAGAATATGAAGAATGTTCCGGTAAGATTAAAAAATGGTGTGAATCGGAATATGTAGATAAACCTAAACTTACAATTACGTCAAAAGAAAAGAAGTTTCTTGATTTACTTTTACCAAAATATAACTATATCGCACGAGATTATAATACAGGTAAACTATCTTTATATAAATATAAACCATTTAAATATCGTACTCAATCTTGGATTTCACAACCTAAAGATTTTGCATATGAATTACCATATGAGTTATTTGATGTTGAATTTGATTTTATTAGATGGACAGATGAATAACCTTGGAGTATCAAAGATTTGAATAAATTAGAGGTGAAAGAATGAGCCATATCAAAGACAGGTTGTCAGATTATCATGATAGGATTCAAGATATTGTAAATAGGTACAAATTGATTACTGCTAGGGACTTTCTGGAAATGCTTGAACAGCTTCAAGACGACCTGGAACAAGATGAGAAAGAAAATGGCTGGATTTCGGTCAACGATAGATTGCCAGAAGATGAATTAGCATATGAATCATCATATACTAATAACTATAAATCAAAAAATGTTCTCATTCAAATAAAACGAGATGAAATATATTCAGCTCATTGTGTAAAAAGAGTATATAAAGACATAAAGTTTAAAGAAGAGATAAATTGGTATACATATGGCACAGGTGGAAGAAGAATGAAAGTAATGAGTAAAGTTGTGGCATGGATGCCACTACCAGAGTTATATACAGGTGAGTAATTATGTATGATGATTATGAAGAATATCCATATGATTACTGCTATGAATGTGGTGGTTATGGTGATGATTATTACATGGACGAAAATTGAGAATTAGTCTGTAGATGTCTGAATGTCTTATGAATCCTAATTCGTGGGATGATTAATACATATCAAATAAATTTCTATGGGTGATCACCCAATTATTTCCAAGAACAAAGAAATATTATTTTCAACTAAATGACTCAAATTCCCTTATTTTATAGGGAGTTGTACAACTACTTTATCCTAGAATTCACCTAAATTCCTTTCTTTAAACTTTGTAATGCTTCGTAAATCGGACATTCATGACTATCCGATAAAAATAATATTTTATCGGAGAATGGATTAAGAGTACTAAGTCTATTTGATGGTATATCATGTGGCAGAATTGCATTGGATAGAGCTGGATTTAAGCTTAAAGATTACTATGCTTATGAGATTGAACAGAATGCAATAAAGATAAGTAGATATAATTATCCATCTATTCATCAATGTGGTGATGTATTTGATGAAGATTTTAGTAAATATGATGGTATTGATTTGTTAATTGGTGGATCGCCATGCCAGTTCTGGGCTTCTTCAAAGTGTTCCAAAACTGCTAAGAAGAAAAGAGAAATAAAACCTGATGGCGAAGGATGGAACTTATTCATGCAATATATAAGAGCATTACATGAATCAAAACCAAAATATTTTATGTACGAAAATAATTATGGAATTGGTGAAGAAATTCAAGCTGCTATCACAAAAGAACTCTGTGTTGAACCTGTGCTTTTAGACAGTCAATTAGTTTCAGCTCAGAGGCGTAAGAGATTATATTGGACGAATATTCCAATAAAAGGAGAACCAGAAGATAAAGGGATTTTAGTAAAGGATGTGATTGTAAATGATTCTGAACTAATTAAGCAGTTTGATGATCGTATTAGAAATACATTAGTCAAATGTGAGAATTACATAAAATATGATTTAAGTGGTAAAGGATATTTTTCTCAGCAAGATAGGATGTATTTTCTTGATAATAAAGCACCAACAGTTCCAAGGTGTAGAACTGAAACTAAATTTAATGTTTGGTTAGGTGGAGAAACATATAAGAAAACTTGTCCTGTTGAGATAGAGAGACTTCAAACATTACCAGATGGGTATACGGAGTTTGGGTTGAATGAAGATGGAAGCATTGTGAAAATGCCGAAAACAAGAAGATTTGAAGCTATTGGTAACGGTTGGACTGTTGATATGATAGCTTGGATATTTAGTTTTATGAAGGAGAAACAAGATGCAAATAACAGCTAAAAGCTATTTTAGTGGAGCGGGAGGGATGGATTTAGGAATAGAGGAATCTGGAATTAACATAATTGAATCATATGAGATAGATAAAAAGTGTTGTAATACTCTGAGAAAGAATTTCAAACATCATGTAAATGAGTCAGATATTACACAGATTACAGTTCTCGATCAGAATGATGCGGATGTTTATATTGGTACATTTCCATGTACACGATATTCAACTATTGCTGATATTTCAGGTACAAGAACAGGTGATGATTTATTTTTACATTTCTTTAGGCATATTGCTTTAGCACAACCAGAAATGTATGTAGTAGAAAACGTTCCTGGAATGCTTAAATTCAAAGTAGTTATGGAAGCATTGACAAAATTACCTGATTATTACGTGAGAGTTGAATGTCCTATTAATGCAAATATGTGGTTACCACAAGAAAGAAAACGATTGATTCTAATTGGAAGTAAGAAACCATTTACCAATTTTGATTATCCTGATTCTCAACCATTAAGACTTAAAGATATTATTGAAAAGGATGCTTCGATTGATATTCCACAATATGTATATAACCGCATTAATGGAAAATATAGAGATAAACCAATTGTTTCAGATCCTGATAATGATGATCTTGCTCCAACATGTGTAGCGCATTATGCAAAAGATAAAGGAACAAGATTAATCAAAGATGGAAAGAGAATTAGACCATATACAGTAAGGGAATATGCTAGACTGCAAGGTTTTCCAGATTGGTTTGAGTTCTGTGGAACAGATAATGATGCTTATAGACAGATTGGTAATGCTGTTGCTGTTCCAATGGGACGTTGGATTGGTAAACAGATTGTAAAATATTTTAATTCATAATAAGAAAATGAGAAACACTATGGGAATTACATGCAAACAGACAGGAAAATTTAGAGGAATGATGAGAAAGATTGAGAACGAGCAGATTAAAATTAAAGCTGATTCAGTAAAACGTAAGAAGAAAGACAGTAATAAAAATGCCTGACATTACAATGTGCCGTAGTAGTGACTGTCCTAAACGCAGTCATTGCTATAGGGCGCAAGCCAAACCAGATAAGTTGCAGAGTTATTCAGACTTCTCTGCTGAATGCTTTCAATATAATTTCTTACGATTTTGGAGTATGAGTGAGGAATCTGATGAGATGAAAGGGGATAATGATGAATGATATTAGTTATTGTATAATGGGTGCGTTAATTATTTTAAATTTGTTTGGAGCAAAATGGTATGCTAATCGAAATAAATTAGAAGATGTCATTATCTCATGTACAGCTTCAATAATTATAACAATATTAATGTGTTGCTTAGTAATGAAAGGTTAATTTCAAATGAAAAGGTTAATTAATTATATACGAAGTTGCTTTTGTAAACATGACTGGGAATTGATTTTTGATACTTATGCATATGGTTTATATGGAACATCTTACGAATATCCATTATATCGTATGAAAACTTATCGTTGTAAAAAATGTGGAATAGAGAAGAAATATAAAAGCTGTGATAACAGTTGAATGAAATCTTTCAAGGGAGGTGTAAAAAAGTGGGATGTCACACATGGTTTAGTAGACCAATTACAGATGAAGAGTTTGAAAAAATGAAAGAATATACATCAAAAGAAATATATTATTTTACAGGTGATTCGCAAGAGAATATTGAAAATGGATTATACGATAAGAATTTATATAATCTCCTTATGAAATCATGCAATGAAAATATTCCATGTGTATATGGGAAGTATTGGTGGCAGCTTGGATATGGACAAGGAAATCCTGATTTAGAAATTTCATTTACTCGTGAAATTCGAGGTTATAATCAACTATTTGTAAATGTTCCAGAATATAATGATTTATTTAGAATAAAAAATTATCCCAAGAAAATTATAACAAGTAGAAAAAATCTCAGACGATGGATGGGTAAAAGATATTTTAAATTAACAAATGAACAATTAGAAAGAATATCGGAATTTTTTAGAAAATATCCATGTGGAGTAATTACATTTGGGTAAAAAGGAGAAACAATGAATATATTAAATGTCTATTTATTACTTATAGGAATTTTTATGTCAATCATGGGAATCGTCTGGTCTAAGGGAAATTGGATTAATGTTTTTATAAAAATATTATATTTAGTAAGTGGTACATACTTGATTTTATATGCTTTATATTTGAGTAATATTTTATTAGTTGTACATAAGGGTTGAAAAATTTATTTCAACTTAGAAAGGAGAATTTATAAATGACAGGAAAGAAATACAGAAAAGTATTAAGCGTAGGAATTTTAGCGATGATTGGTGTGGTTGCAATTTCATTATCTGGATGCTCTGCTAAATGGGATAGAGAAATGAAATCCACAATGAGTAATTGGAGTGGTGGACTTAATCGTACAGTGACGGTTTATGATTATAACGGTCAAGAAATCAAAAGCTGGACTGGAAAATTTGATGTGACAGAAGATGATAATGAAGTTTACTTTGATGATGAGAATGGTAAACGTGTAATCATTCAAGGTGGAATTGTTATCAATGAAGAAAATTAAGTAGGGAAATAATATGTTATATATTAAGAAAATATCTATAGTCTTGATTTGTATATTTTTTCTAATAGGTTGTAAACAATATGACAGTAATAAACCAGTTCCAGATGTTCAATATACACATGAAAATGTTGATGCAACTATCACTAAATTAGATGTTAGATATTGGTTTGCTACTTGTCCTCGATGGCATTGGGTAATATCCGTAAAATATGATGATATGACATATACAGATGAACAACAAGCAAATGGTGTTTTTAATAGACCTTCTTTTATAGATTATGGATTGGAGGAAGGAGATAAAATATCTGTGGAGATTGAATCTAAATATGTTAATGATAAGTTGGAGAATAAATATATAAATCAAATTAATTATTAATTTGTAGGGCTGACTGTGGGTCATAGCCAGTCAGTTCGTTTATAAAAATTAGAAAGGAGAAGTACAAATGACAAGAGAAGCACAAAGGTTGGTAGAAAATAATCATAATTTGATTTATAAATTTCTACGAAATCACAACTTAGAAGATGATTGGTATGATGTGGCTGCAATTGGATTATGTAAAGCGGCAAATAATTATAACTCCGATAAATATGAGTTTTCTACATATGCATATAGATGTATGTATAACGAAATGTGGAAAGATAATTGGAGATATAAGAATGTGAAAGAATATATTCCAGATGCATTAATATTACATTATGACAAATCAATTTCAGATGAAAGTGATACTGCGCCATGTTTTGAGATTTATATGGAGAAAAGGTACAGTGGAGAATCTCAGGATGATGTGTTAGCAAAGTTAATCTATGAGGATTATTATAACGGCTTACGAAAAGATAGAGATAGAGAGATTCTTGATCTATTTCAGAAAGGATATAGCCATCAGAAGATTGCAGAAATAATTAATTGTCCTGTCGGAACAGTAGCAAGGGTTAAAAGATTGTGCAAAGAATACATGTTGAGTTCATAAGGTGATAATATGAGTTTTTTATTAGAAGAATTGGAACATACAATTAATGTGATGGCTTTAGAAATTGCTTTTTATAAATATGGAATTTTACCTTTAGAATTAGAAGTAGAAGATAACACGCAAAAAGTTATAAAACCATACGAGGATATTTTAAAAAGAGCAAATAATTGCAAAGAAGAATTAATTAAAGCATTGGTAAAAGAGTTAGGTAGTGGTAGAGGCAGAGAGAAGAGAATTAGAAAAGTAGTTGATAAATTTTTGTAAAGAAATCACGATTTCATGGAGGTAAAATATGGCATATAAAGTGAAATACAAAGAAGAAAAAGAAGAATTGATTGAACATATTAAATCCTGTGGTCAAAGTATCATTGATAACGCTGAGAAGATTGTAGGAGATTATAAGTTTGATGCAGGAACTTATATTGAATTACATGTAGGAAAGTGTGATGAATCACCATATATTTCAGTAAAAAAAGACTTTATTCCAGAAAGATTTGTTGAAAAAGAAAAAGGAATTAAAAATTATGAAAGAGATTTTAGGTAATAACCTTGAGCAATTCTTTTTTGTACTGGATTATCCAAAAGAATATGGAGCAATATGTACATACAAGAGTAATAGATATGAAGTTTGGTTAATGGATGATGAAATATTTGATATGATTTCAGATATGTCAGAAGAAAAATTTGTGAAATTTGCAGGTGAAGATGCTTGGTGGAGAAGTAGCAATGGTAGTGTATTATATTCACTTGATAAAGGCGAAGTAACAATCAATAATCAGAAAATGATTGGATGGATTAGGAAACCTTGGGATAAAGAAATATCAAAAGACATTCATCATCAATCATTATCAGAGTATCTTTGTGAATTTATTGGAGCTTCTACACCTCATAACGTTGTAGCTTGTGCAATGGATCTAGCAAAATTCAATCATTTAACAATGAGTAAATTATTTAAAAAATATGAACCAGTGGAGGATTAAAAATATGAAGAAATCAGAACCAAAATTAATTTTAAATCTGCAAGTTGATAGTGAAGAACTCGATCAGAAAGTTAAACTTGCAATGGATAAGTATATTGAAAATGTAATTGTAGGGAATCTTGATGATGAGATTGAAAAGATTGTAACTAAAAGAATTGGAGCGTTAGTATCAGCAGATAGATGGAATCCAAATCGAAAAATTAAAGATAAAACATTAGAAACGTATGTAAAAGAAGCAACAGAGAAAGTTATTTGTTATGTAATTGATAAAAATATCAAGGATATTTTTGCGAAGAAAGTTGCGAAGATGCTATAGAATTATGAATGAACAATGTAAAGTATGCAAGAAATATAAAGGTGATTGCGGTCATCATTTCAAAGATGATTTAGGGCATATAGATTATGATATTCCATCTGAATATGCATGTGATCAATATGGAAATTGTGTGACTTTTGAAGAAACTAGAACAAAATATCAAATTGCACTCACAAATATATTGGAAAATGAATCAAAAATTAAAATGTATGTTAATACACAAGTATTAATCGAAGGCTTAACAAGAGTAATAAACGAAGACAAAAAGTAACATAAAATATTTCTTTCATCGTAGTCTTTAAAATCCTTGATTTTACTGACATTTGAAAGAAATAACGTAATCAGAATACATAGAATCATGTGGTTTTAGGACGCTGAAACTGCATAAATACTAATGATTTAGAACATTATGATAGAAATAATTAATAGAAGAAAGGAATACATAGTCTCATGAGGTAAGCTGCGCAGCACTTTGGGGACAAAAGATGGCATTAAACATTGGTTATTTAACATCGGATAAAGAAAATAATGAACTTTATTCACCTTTTTATATAGTAGATCATATTATAAAATATTTACCAAAGGACAAAGTTATTTGGTGTCCGTTTGATGAAGAATGGTCTGCATTTTACATTCGTTTAAAAGAATGTGGATATACAGTAATCAGAAGCTCATTAAAAGATAATCAAAATTTCTTTGAATATGAGCCTGATCGGTGGGATATTATTGTATCTAATCCACCATTTTCTATAAAAGATAAAGTTTTAAATAGGTTATATTCATTTCACAAACCTTTTGCGGTACTTCTTCCGCTAAATTCCTTACAGGGTAAAAGTAGATTCCAATATTTTAAACAAGGTATACAAGTTTTAAGCTTTGATTCAAGAGTTTGTTATCATAATAAAAAACATATGAACTCGGTGGTTAAAGGAAGTCCGTTTGCAACAGCATATTTTTGTAAAGATTTATTGCCGAAAGATTTAATTATAGAGCAATTACACGAATATGATAGACCACTATTAAAGAAAGAAGAGAATAAATAAATGGAAAGAAATCCAAAAGAAAAATTTATCAAGCACTTCATGAACTCTATTAAAATCAAAACATTTATTCCTAGAGTTTTTTGGTACAGATGCGATAAATGTGGAATGGAATATAGAAGAGAATTAATGTATAAGGGAATTGAGGAAGATACATTATTTCGTAATGAAAATTCTAGAATAGGATGTTGTCATTGTTTTAAAAATAGTGAAGATTTTAAAAGATGGCTAAATGAGATTAATTTTTTATATTCAGAAGAATATTTATCTGAATTGTACGATAATCCATCAATACGGTGGCGGAGATGAAATTATTTTTTCAAGGTGTGAATAATATATTTGGAGAATCTTATGAGTATACAAGAAGATATAGAGAATTTTGTAAACAGATGAAAGAGAAAGAAAGGATGAACAAAAATGACAGATTGTAAAGGAAATGAATTAAATATCGGTGATGAAGTTGTTTATATTTATGGTAAAAATTCATACGCTGGATTAGAGACAGGAAAAATCACAAAATTTTATAAAAATCGTTTTGGCGAAGATGAATGTAGTGTAGATGGAAACACTCATATTTTAAGTCACAGAATTATGAAATTAAACTAGATAGGAAAGGACAGATAAACTATGAATTTTGCAAGCGCATTATTTTCATTTAAAAGAGGACACAAGATCAAAAGAAAACATTGGACAGGTTGGTGGGAACTGGATGGCAATGAAGTTATGATGCACTGTCATGATGGTAGAGTTATCAATATCAGGGATTCAGAAGATATTACATATACTATTGAAAACATGGCATGTGATGATTGGACTATCGCCGATAATTGTGGAGTAAATGGAGAAATTTAGAACAGATGAAAGTTCCCTTTCATAGTAAAAATTACGTCTTTTTGAGGTGTATTTTTGACAAAAATATGTCTTAAAAGGCACATATAAGGTGGTAAATGGATGAATAATGTAAAAGTTACAAAGCAATTTGTAGAATACTCAAAGGGATTAGCAGAAGATATTCTTGGTTATAATAGATGTTTTCATTATGGGAATATGGATAAAGGGACAAATAGAAAGCTAATATATCATATCAAACGATGTGAGAAGTTACTTAACGAAATGGAGAATAAATAATGAGTAGACTGATAGATGCAGACGATTTTATAAAAAAGTTCAATTATGCAAAAGCAAATACCGAAGAAGAGAATATAATGTGTGAAACTGTTAGAAGAATGATTCAAGAACAGCCGATAGCTTTTAATTCGGACAAGGTTATGGAACAGATTGAATATAGAAGGGCAAATTTTGATTGTAAATTATGCAAATACAATGATGATGAAAAAACAATATGTAGTGAAGATTGTTCAGATGCACTTATTGATGGATTAATCGAAATTATAAAAGGTGGTGGAATTTAGATGCTAGTGCCTGCAATATTATATAAAGATCAAATCGAAAATGAATTTCGGAAATTATATTATACGGAAGATATGTTTTATTATACTGGATGTTTGTCACAATGGTATCCTAATATTAAGGATATTCCTGGCGATGGTGATTTTGATTATGCAATTGTAGATAATGTTAGTAAACTCATTGGTTATCTTTCGTATAAAGCAGATTATTATTGTTCAAAAGTCTATAATTTTGGATTAGTTTCTTTTGATAGAGGGAATCCAATTATAGGTAATGACTTATATAAAAAGTTAGAAGAACTTGTTCCAGCATTTCACCGTATTGAGTGGCGCATGGTTGGTGGAAATCCTGTTGAAAAGCATTATGATAAATTCTGCAAAAAACACGGAGGGAACAAACATATTCTAAAAGATTCTGTCAGAGATTCACATGGTAATTATCATGACGATATTATCTACGAAATTATTAATGATTAAGGAGAAGATGGGATGAGAGCATTATTTTATTTAGAAGACAAGCTTGTAGCAGAAGAATTTTACAAATGCCAGCAGTGGAAAGGGGAAAATGGCAATTATCTCGTGATAGATACAGAAAGAGGTCAAAGACTGTTTTTTGATTTTAGCAAAAATACGAACCCGAATATAGGTACAGTAGAAGACAATATAATGAAAGCAGCTAGGGGCAGAGTTGATTTGAGAAGATTTAAAGCTCTAACATTAGAGGATATTTTAAAAGCGGAGAATTCTTATAATATATCCTATTTAAACTAGAGATAAGATATTAAAAGTTGGTTATAATTGCGGAGGAAAATTTTATGGAAATGAGTTGTATTGCCAGATGTGTATCAATTAGTAAAAAATCCAAAGCACAGGGATTCAAAACATTAGAGGTTGGAGATATAGTTACATTTACGACTCCAATTGAATCGGTCGGAAGGAATAGTAGAGGAGGTACCTATTCTACATATATTAAATGCAAAAATAATAGAACAGGAGAAGAAGGATATCAGAGCTTTAATATGCTGGGGCGTTTGTTGAAAAACTATGAATTTGAGCAGTTAAATAGAGTAGAAGTATAAAAGGAAAGTTTATAGCAAAAAACAAAAAAGGTCGCAATAAGGAGAATAAATATATGAGACTATATGTCGTTAGTGCAGATACATATAATGCTTCATGGGGAACACAAATAAGTATTTTTGGTGTATTTAATGAGAATCATTTAGCCGATGCATTAGAAGAATTGCAACAAAAATATAATTACAATTTTGAGGTAAATGAAGCAAATCTGAATGAATGTACAGATATATACCTTGGTGGGTATCTTGAGTAAATGAAATGGTTACTTTGTAAGGAGAGAATATATGAGGTTAAGCGAAATAGCAGAATATGTAGTAGATAATAATCCGGATTGCTGCGTAAAAAATGAGGTAATTAGAGGTTGTAGAACAGAATCGTATGAAGAAAGCCTTATTGAGCCATTATTAAATTTTTACATGTACGAAAAGATGGATTTATGCGGATGCGGAATTCCAGAAAATACATACGAAGCAATTAGAAGATATCTCCACATCAGAAAAAGCTGTTTTGAAGAAAATCTATCATGGGAAGATGTCACTGAACGCTATAGAACTAATTTGCATATAGATTATGACGATTCAATGAATTATGGGATATTGCAGTTTCTAGCATATATTTTAGACAGTTATGGGTTTACAGAGCACGGCAGCTCAGTTGGCGGTTGCTGGCTAACAAAGGAAGGAGAAAAATTGTTAACTGTATTGGATGCATGGCATGACTTGGAGGAAGAGATAAGATGAAGGAAGAAACGAAAGATACTATCGCCTGTATACTAATTTTTGCGATACCGGTTATTTTACTTGTTTCTTTCGCAGTATATATGTTTTTTCACCCAAAAATAAGAGGAATATCTTATTGCGATGATAATCGTTATTACATGGTTAATGCTATAACAGGTAATAATGAAAGTTCTCCTGATAGTTGGCACTTTGGAGCAATAAAAAAAGAGGATTATGATTCGTGGAAGGATGGAACAGCAACTACAGTTTGGGTTGTTAGTTCGAGAGACGAAAATAGAGGTTGGAGACTTAGATGCAATATGATTTCCACTATCACTATTTATGATAAAAGATATTTGCCATTCGATTTTTAAATATAAGAAAGTAGGGTTAAATATGAAAGAACGAAAAATATATGTATGTGATTTTTGCAATACACCGTATAATGAGAAATCAAAAGCAGAAAAATGTGAAAGCAATCATAAAAAATGTAAAGAGATTGTAGACGTGAGATATTCACCTTATAAATCAGATAATACAGGAAGACCAAAAAAGATTTGCATTAAATTTGATGATGGAGATAATGAATGGTATTCAAGAATGTAAAGAAAGAGAAATTTCACGAGGTGAGAATAATATGCAGAATAAATATTCAAGAAAACAGTTAGAAGAATTATATAATTGCAAAATTTTTAAAACGACAACATGCAATGAAGATAATTATGTTTTTTGGGCGGCACAAGGGTTACCATTTACAGAAAATGGCGAAGACAAGTTATTTGGGGATGCCTGTGGATGGGATTTGGATGAACTGCATGAAGATATCAGGAATGCAATTCGCGAAACTTGCATTGTATTTGACGCATAATAAAAAATCTTATGGTTCACGCGTTACAACCTAACAACAATAATAGTTGCAGCAAAACAAGGAGAAGATAAATGGAAACAAATCACTATTCAGAACAAGGAGTTAAAGAGCCAGATGTAATTGAGATAATTAAAAAGGTGATGATGGAGCCTGAAATTTCTATATTATTTCTGCAATCTATTGAAGGATTTGTAAAAGAAGGAGTGACGTACAAATCATTATATAAAAATGTAGTTTCGGATTATGAGAATGTCGTGAATGAACTCAGTGTAGCAGTTCGAATATTAAGAGAAAATCAATTAGAAGATACTTGGAGAGAAAACCTTCGAAAACAAAAGGAATGAAGCGGGGGTCGAAAATGAAAATAGACTTAGTAGAATTAAAAATCAATGGAGAAAAGAGTTATAAATACAAACCATTTAAATATTGTTGTACAAAAATGCGAGATAATCCATATATTGATTTTACAAATGAAAATGTTTCAAGTGAGTATGGTAATTTTGGCAGTTCGCATATTCCTAAGTTTTGTGTTTGGGAAGACGCATTTGAACGAGTGGACAATTTTTTCATTAATTTTTGTCCTTTTTGCGGCGAAAAGATAGAGGTGTCGGTTGTAGAGGAAAAAGACGTTTCAGATACATATAAGAAATTAGAAGAAAAAAAGAATTTTTTTGAGGAAGAAGTCCGGAATATTGATAGACAAATGGCAGAGCTATATAAGGTTACTGAATATCGAGAAGATTAGGATTAAAGAGGCGGGAAGTGGAAAAATATGGAAGACATTAGTCAAGTAAAAAAAGAAATTTTTATGTCTATGAAAATAATAGACACAACAATTAACGGCATTAAAGAATCTGAGGAGTATAAGATTGCACAAGCCTACAATCAGGGCTTAAGAGATGCTATGACTATTTTTGAAAAGAAGTTAAAATAATGAATGATATATAAAGTTCATAGGAGGAAGATATGGGTTGTTCAAAATTTGGCGAAGAGTGCTATGAATTTATGTGCGGATTTTCTGAGAACGGAATATGTACTAACGGGGAAAATGAGTATTTCGGTTCGATAGAGAGTTTTCTGCCTAAGACAAATTGTGATATTCCCATGCCAAATGTGAAATCACCTAAAACAGAATTAATTTCTGCCGCAGAAGCATATAAGAAAGCTCAAGAAGTGCTAAAAGAAGATGATATAAAGTCTTTGAAAGAGATTAACAGTAAAATTTTAGAAGCAACTAAAAAAGGAAGACTTTCTATTACCGGTCTCGGGAAAATAAGCTTTGGGGCGAGAGAAAAATTAGAAAGTTTGGGATACGAAATAATAACAGGTTTTGATCTTAACGAAAGCTATTACATTATTAGTTGGGAGAAGGAGGAAAATTAATTGAAAAGCTTTAAGAAGAAAGTTTATTTCCATAGAGAAAAAGAAGAAAACTGGGATATCGAAGAAGAATCTATATCTAGAGGATTCGATGCCGAAAATATTCTTCGACTGGGCTCAGATGTCGAAATGACAGTCGAAATTAGAGAAGATGGAACGAACAAAGTTTTATCGGTTCAAGGAAAAGATGTGTCAAATTTAGATATTTTCATTTAGGAGGATTTATGTACAAGCAGATTATTATTGCGAGAAAGGACTTAGATATGTCTCCGGGAAAACTCGCGGCACAGGTAAGTCATGCAAGTATGGCTTTTTTAACTAGTGAATTAAGAGATTCTGATACAGTTACTGCAATAACTAAAGCACACCTAGCTGGATGGCGACAGCATTTAGAACCAGATGAAGCTAAGGAGATTGTTTGTTATGAAGCATCTCTTTGTTGCGACAAAGACTTGTACGAGCAGTGGATTTGCGGCGAATTCACAAAATGCGTTTTGCGAGCAAAAAATAAAAGCCAATTACTGAAAGCAAAAAGAATAGCAGAAGAAATGGGAATGAAGGAAAATGAAGACTTCTGGTTAATTCGCGATAATTGCCATACAGAATTAGAACCGGAAGAGGACGGGAAAACTTTAACGTGCATTGGATTTAAACCGATGGATTCGGAGCTTATTGATAAAATCGGCAAAAAATATCAGTTATATTAGGAGGGTGTATGGATTACAATAAAAAATTGCAGGAACTAATATCAGAAGCCCAAAAGGATGGGTATGATTTTATAGGCGGAGACTCAGCTAAATTTAAAAGAAAAGAAGAATGGCTTTATGTTATGGAGGTATTTATATTTTCAAAGACATGTTATGAGGACAGCGGAAACTATCATATTTTTAAAGATATATATGAGATTCCTCAAAATATATTTCTTAGAATGAAAGATTCGCCTTCTAGCCTTTGGAGAAAAGAAGAAAAAGGATTACATGGAGAAATATTTCAGTTATTTGTTGATAGAATTTTGCGGGAGATATCGGATTTTTCTATATATGATTTCTATTGGTACGGAGATGAAGGGACAACATCGTTCCATCATATTCAATATGAAAGGTACAGTGATTGCGACGACTGTTACGAAGTTCATTTTACGAAGAACGGCGAAGAGTCTACATATCCTGATGGCTACATCAGCTTTTATAAAATGAAAAGAGATGATTACATAGCCGAAAAAGAAAAAAGCGTAAATATGATTCTTGAGAAATTCATGAGACCAAATGTGTAAGGAGAATTTTGTGGTTCAATACCAAGAGATAATTCAAAAACAAGATAAGATAATAAAATTAATCCAGAAAATATCTACTTCTGATAATGTAGAGGAAATTAAAGAACTTGGAGAAGAGTTAGATATGAATATTAAGGCATTAAAAGCTCTTAAAGTCATAAGAATAGTGCAGAAACAGGAAGAGGTAGGCTAATTAGCTTACCTTATTTTTTTACTTTAAATAATGAGATTTCTTTCCGAATATGGTAAAATTATAAAAAATGTTCGGAGAGAAGCAATGGATTTAACTAACGATATTAAAATGGCAAATATGACCAGAGAATATATTTTACTACACGGAGAAAACCCACCATATGACTACATAACCCCAGACGGTTATCCTATAGGGGCGTGGTTGATGGGAGCAAGGATTGCGATAAAAAATGGCTCTCTAACAAATCTGCAGGTATTACTATTTAAGACATGCGGGATTGACTTTGGGCAACCAGAGATAGAGAAAAAATCACTTCTTAATATCAAAGATAAGAAATTTCGAGAAATAAGATGGGAAAATAGGATTGAAGAAGAATATTGGAAAATGGAACAAAAAAATTCAATTCTGAAAAATCTGGAAGAAAAGAAGGAAGAGTATAGAAGGGCTTGGTTCGCTCTGGTAAAAAAGAGATTCGTGGAAGACGAAAGAATCAACCAAAAAATTCTGCTAGAAGAAAGTGTAAAGTGGAACCAACATATTAAAAATTCAATAATAGAAGAAAAAATAAAAAAAGAACATATTAAGATGATGAAATTCGCTATAAACAAGATAAAGGGAGCGGAAATCAAAAAAAGAGAGCACATTAAAAGCAATATATTATTCCTAAAAAACACCAATCCGGAGGAATATGTTAAAAATTTTATGAATTGCACAAACAATAGAGGCGCGGAGTTATTCTATGTAACTAAAACAGGCGTTATTGGAAGTCGGATAATCGTAAAAGACTTTTCTAAAAAAGCTATTTTTCGAGAGCTTAGATATTATAGAAATTGGTATCTCGAGGAATATAAATGTCCAATTACTGGGAAAGTACTTAATTGCTATTTGATATATGCTTTGACGCAATTTAAAACATCATATTCCAGTTATCCAGTCATTTCAAAGATTTTTTTAGATACAGAGTACGTGGATGGGAAAAGATTAAGCGGCGGATTATATTGCGAAGGGCAAGAGTATATCCACCTAACTCGCACAGAAACATGGAACATAATTGAACGAATGAAAGTGTATTGATATATTTATGGTCAGATTTTATTGAGAATGGAGCTAAATGGTTGACAGAAAATGAAATATTGAATTTTGCTATCTCTCAGGGTATAATTGATATATCATCCGTACAAGAAAAAATAGAGATGACAAAAAGAGAAGAATTATTAAAGAAGCACATTTATAAAATTTGGCAAAGTAAGGACAAGAATTGGTATACGTATTTGCCGGACGAAGTAAAAGGTAGGGTTCAGAGAAAAAGAAAAAGTCAAGAAGAAATCGAGCAGGTAGTTATTGATTACTGGAAAACTGAAGAGGAAAACCCGACGATAGACCAAATATTTAACGAGTGGAATGACAGGAAGTTAGAACTTCAACAAATTGGACGGGCTACTTATATAAGAAATCAGCAGTTTTACAATAGGCACTATCAAAAATTCGGGAAAAGAAGAATTAAAGGCGTATCAGAAGATGAGTTTAGCGATTTTCTTGAAGCTCAAATTCCTGAACACAAGTTAAAAGCAAAAGCGTTCTCCGGTTTAAAGACAATAACAAGGGGATTCTTAAAGCGAGCAAAAAAGAAAAAATATATCACTTTTCACGTAGAGGCTATGTTGGATGATTTAGATATATCTGAACAAAGCTTTGAAAAGAGCAACAAAAGCAGTGAGGATAGAGCATTTACAGAAGAAGAATTTCCTCGTTTATTGCACTATTTATGCAGCAATATAAACGTTCATAATTTAGGAATATTACTTATGTGCATAACCGGGATGCGAGTTGGTGAACTCGTTACAATAAAATATGAGGACTTTATTTCTCCGAATTTGGTTCAGATTAAGAGGACAGAAACTCGATTTAAAGATGAAACAGATACTTGGAGGTATGAAGTCAAGGAGTCTCCTAAAACAGAAGCCGGAAATAGAATTGCTATTATTCCTAAGTATTATAGCTGGATTTACCAAGAGCTTCGAAAAGAAAATCCATTCGGAGAATTTGTAATGTCAGACGAAAATGGTGAGAGATTGAGAACTTCTCACATTAGGAGAAGATTATATGCAATTTGCAGAGAATTAGGATTTGATAAAGAAAAGGGGACACATACATGTCGAAGGACGTATGCTTCAATTCTGCTTGATAATAATGTTGATAGGAGTCTAATTACTGGACAGGTAGGACATACAGACATTGATTGCACAGAAAAACATTACCATGAAGATAGGAAAAGTCCAGAAACTAAAATTAAGATATTATCAGAAATTCCAGACTTTACAGCGTGATATATTTTTGATATGATTGTTTGGGTATCAAAATAAATCAAAGCGAAATACTGTCACAGGGCTAAAATAAGCCATATATGTGGTTTTCACAACGGGTTCAAGTCCCGTCAACTGCATTGAGTGAGAGCTGAAGATTTAATCTTCAGTTCTTTTTTTGTTTTATGGCAAATCTAAATCTAATATTAACAAAAACTTTTCTTTTTCCCGCATAATGCTACCTTGTCTCTTTCTTCTATTCATTTTATAATAGATTTAATGGTAAAAATTTTCAATACACAGGGGGTTTTTTATTATGCAGTTACTTAAAATTTATTATGCGTATTTTAGTCCAGGAAACACTACAGAAAAAGTTGTTTCCCATATTGCATCATCTTTTCAAAACTATCCAGTAGAATCTATTAATTTAACAGATTATGCTACACGTCAGGAAGATTACTATTTTAAAGAAAATGAACTTCTTATTATCGGGGTTCCTGCTTATGGCGGAAGAGTCCCGGCACCAGTTGTAGATGCCTTAAGGCATTTTACTGGGTCAAACACGCCTGTTGTTCTTGTAGCGACTTACGGAAACCGTGATATTGATGATACATTAATTGAGTTAAAGAAAAATGTAATTGATAAGGGATTTATCCCTGTTGGTGCTGCTTCTTTCGTCTGCCAGCATACATTCTTAAAAGAATGTGCAGAGGGCAGACCTGATGAAGAAGATTTAAAAATGGCAGGAGAATTTGGGGACAAATTAAAAGAACGCCTTCGTCTTCTCGTTACATATGATGCCGGCGACTTAGAAGTTCCTGGAACTTTTCCATACACCAAACCACCAATGGGAGAATTTCCATTCAAAGTAGAAACAAATGAATATTGTATCTACTGTATGCTATGCGCGGATGTATGTCCGGTAAAAGCAATCAGCGAGAGTAACCCAAAAGAGATTGACAGCAGTATCTGTCTGCGTTGTGGTTCCTGTTTAAGAATTTGTCCAACACAGGCTAAGTATTTCACAGAGGAACCATTTAAGGTATTACAGGAGAAGTTATCTCCATTGTGCGGAGTCAGAAAAGAAAATTGGTATACAATCGCTTAGCTTCTGATTTGCCTGTCTGGCAAAGTAGACGAACTCCCGAAAATAAATAAAACATATTTGAGACTTTAGTCGCGGCGGTTTGAATGTTCTCTGATGTGCTCGCATCCAAACCTTGCTCTGAGGGCACAAATATGTTTTATTTATCTTCAGGAGTTCTGTTTGTTGGCAACAGGTGCAAAGTCAGAATTCCTTTTTGGAAAATTTGAGGAAGAAAGCTGAAGATATAGAATATCCAGAAAACGAAATTCTGTAGGATTAATGCTTAAATCAATATCATAATAATACACTGATTTATGGTTGTTATTTTTCCCGCCAATTAGAAATTGTTTATGGTTTTATCACTCGAAAAAGTAACCATCTTCCAAGGCCATTCTCAAATCTTCTCCAGAAGTTACTCAACTACTCCTATGGCTTTTGCATTTATAGTTATCCAAACAAGCTACTTGATTAAATTCAAAAAATAGTTATGTAGCAGATATCACTCCAGATAAACTATACATAACTATTTTTATATTGATTAATGGATTAAAATAAAAAGAGCCGAAGATAAAATCTTCAGCTCTCATCTTATGCAGTTGACGGGACTTGAACCCGTACCCAGTCAGCCCGGACTAGATCCTTAGT
>OHYL01000004.1_pt1 | contig 210319 bp, 137 predicted proteins | sample 1580261 | NCBI WGS metagenome assembly OHYL01 (sample SAMEA3882548, study PRJEB24775) | human gut metagenome | biome: human-associated habitat; feature: intestine environment; material: feces | place: Netherlands | collected 2009/2010 | reverse complement strand
TATATTTAATAATATCATTAATAATAAAAAATAAAACAAATAAAAAAATAAGAAATAATATTAATCAAGAAATTAATGAAAAAATAAATGAAATAAAAATAAAAGAAAATGAAATTAATTTAATAAAAATAAATAATGAAAAATTAGAAAATGAAATAAAAAAATTAAATAATGAATTTAATTTAAAAAATAATTTAGAATTAGAAAAAATTAAAATAAAATATAAAAATTTAATTAATGAAAATAAAATGAGTGAAAAAAATAATTATGAAAATATTAATTTAAAATTAGGATTAATACAAAGCAAAATTAATGATACGCAAATAGAAATACATAAATTAAAATTAGAAAAAGAAAGTGTTGAACCACGATTAGATAAATTAGCTCAAATAGAAGAACAGTTAAATAATAATTATGAAAAATTAAATAATTTAAATAATTTAAATGATAGTATGGAGTATGCAAAAAATATATTAGAAAAATCATTTGAAAAAATGAAAAATTCGGTTACACCTAAATTTACAAATAATTTATCTGAAACAATTTCACAAATATTTAATAATAAATATAGTAAAGTTAAATTTAATGAAGAAAATGGTTTAATTGTAGAACTGGAAAATGGTGATTATGTTCCAGCCGATAGATTAAGTATTGGTACAATAGACCAATTATATTTATCTCTTAGAATATCAATGATAGATGAATTATCGGAAGAAAAATTACCACTATTTTTAGATGAATCATTTGCTTATTATGATAATAATCGTTTGGAAAATGCATTAAAATATATAACAAATAATTTAGAAAGTAGGCAAACATTAATATTTACATGTGCAAATAGAGAAAAAGAAATATTAGATAAAATGGGCATTACATATAATTATATAGAAATATAATACTTGTAAAATATAAAATAATATAGTATAATAGTAAAGCAAAATAAATATAAAGGGGAGTTATATATGTTTGATAAATTAGAAGCAGTTGAGCAAAGATATGAAGAAGTTACAAAAATGATAAGTGACCCAGAAGTAATTTCTAATCAATCTGAATGGCAAAAACTAATGAAAGAACATGCAAGTATTGAAGATATAGTATTAAAATATAGAGAATATAAGAAAACAAAACAATCAATGCAAGAAGCAGAGGAAATGATGCAAGATAAAGAATTAAAAGAACTTGCAGAGATGGAATATTATGAGGCAAAAGAAAAATTGCCTAAAATTGAAGAAGAATTAAAAATATTATTAATACCTAAAGATCCAGATGATGATAAAAACATCATTTGTGAAATAAGAGCAGGTGCTGGTGGAGATGAAGCAGCTTTATTTGCTGGAACATTATTTAGAATGTATACAATGTATGCAGAAAAGAAGCATTGGAAATTAGAAATATTAAATGAAAATGAAACAGGGCTTGGTGGCTATAAAGAAATAACATTTATGGTATCAGGTAAAGGTGTATATAGCAGATTAAAATTTGAAAGTGGGGTTCATAGAGTTCAAAGGGTTCCAGATACAGAAAGTAGTGGTAGAATTCATACATCTACAGCAACAGTTGCGGTACTACCTGTTGTTGAGGATGTAGAAATTGAAATAAATCCTGCAGATATAAAAATGGAAGTGTTTAGATCATCAGGAGCAGGGGGACAACATATAAATAAAACATCATCTGCAGTAAGATTAATACATGAACCAACAGGAATAGTTGTAGAATGTCAAACAGAAAGATCACAATTTCAAAATAGAGATAATGCAATGAAAATGTTAAGAACAAAATTATATGAAATAGAAAAACAAAAACAAGATAGTGAAGTTGCAAATGCAAGAAAATCTCAAGTAGGTTCTGGGGACAGAAGTGAAAAAATTAGAACATATAATTATCCACAAGGAAGAATAACAGATCACAGAATAGGAATGAGTATTTATCAAATGGAAAATTTCTTAAATGGGGATTTAGATGAGATGATAGACAATTTAATTGCAGCAGATAGAGCAGAAAGATTACAAGGAGAAGAATAATTTTTAAAATAAGCAATATATATTAAATACAAATGTAAAAAACATTTGTATTTATTTTTTTAAATTATTGACGAAAAATATAAAATATGGTATTTTATTATTGTATTTTATATAAAAAAAGGGGGGAATTAATATGTACGGAGGTTATGGTTCAACTAGTAGTTTATATGGAAACTTATATGGAAGTTCAAGTTCTTCAAGTTCATTAGACTCACTAATGTCAGCAGCCAATAGTGCAAACACAGCTGCATCATGGGCAGTTCCAGTTTTCTGGATTTCACTTGTAGCAGCAATATTAATATTCTTTTTATTTTTAGCAAAGAAAAATGAAGGAAAATTTAAAGGATTTGCTTTATGGCTATATGATTTTCTATCATTTAAAAAATTATTGGCAGAAGCATTGTTAAAAATAACATATATTGCACTTGCTTTATATGTTACAATAATGTCATTTGCATTTATAGGAAGTAGCTTCGGACAATTCTTAATAATGCTAATAGGTGGAAACTTACTTATAAGAGTAATTTATGAAATCGCAATAGTATTATTAGTAATTTGCAGAAATACTACAGAAATTAATAAAAAAATGGCTAATAAAGATGAAGAAAAATAATTTAATGTAAAAGAATAAAATAAAACTTCTTAAAATACACTTATTATAAAGTATATTTTAAGGAGTTTTTATTGTGGAAAATATTTTAAAAACAACAATTTTGGGGTTATTTTTTGGGACATTTGGAACAACACTAGGTGGCATAATTGGTGTTGTTATAAAGAAAAATTCAAATAAATTTTTAAGCACAATTTTATCATTTGCATCAGGATTAATGATGGCAATAATTTGTTTTGATTTAATACCAGAAGCATTGGGAATAAGTTCAATAATAAATGTAATAGTTGGAATTGTAATAGGAATAATTACAATGATTTACTGTGATGTAATAGTTGGAAAAAAATTTAATTCTAAGGTAACTAAAGGAGGAAATACTTTATTAAAAACAGGAATAATAATTAGTATAGGTCTTGCAATACACAATTTTCCTGAAGGTTTGGCAATTGGTTCTGGGTTTGAGTCTTCATTAAAATTGGGTTTATCTCTTGCAATAGCAATTTGCCTTCATGATATACCAGAAGGAATATCAATGGCAGTACCTATGAAAAATGGAGGAATGAAAATATCTAAAGTAATATATTATGTTGTGTTATCTGGAATAACAACGGGAATTGGTGCATTTTTTGGGGCAATTGTTGGGTCTATTTCAGAAAGTGTAATTGCAATATGTTTAAGTTTTGCAGCAGGAGCAATGCTTTATATTGTATCACGGAGAATTAATTCCAGAGTCAAATAAATTATATAAAGGAAAAATGAGTGCAATAGGAAATATGGTAGGCTTTATAATTGGAATTTTTGCAATGACAATATAAAAATTAATTGACAAATGTGTATATAAGAAATAAAATAATTAACGTGGTGATTAAAATGAAAATAATGTTTATATGCACAGGAAATATATGTAGAAGTGCAATGGCACACTGGTTAATGGTAAAAAAACTAGAAGAATTAAATATAAAAAACATAGAAGTATATTCATGTGGAATATATGCCCAAGATGGAGATACATCAACATATGAGGCCAAAAGCGTAATGGAAGAATATGGGGTAAATTTAAATAAACATAGGGCTACAAACATAAGAAATTCAAATATAAAACAAATGGATTTAATATTATGTGCAACAATAAGCCATAAAATTGCAGTTATAGATATGTATCCAGAATTAAAAAATAAAGTTTATACAATGAAAGAATATGTAAATTATGATAGACAATATCATGACAAAATAAATATAAAAGATCCATGGGGATATGATATAGAAACATATAGAAGCTGCTTGGCAGAGATTGACGAAGTACTAGATTTATTAATTAAAAAAATACAAAAAAATGTTTGATAAAATATTGACTTTAGTTATCAAAAAATATATAATTTAAAAAATATAAAACAAAGAAATGGAGAAAATAATGCAAGAAATATTAAAAGAACTAAATGATAAACAATATGAAGCTGTAGTAAATACAAAAGGACCATGTTTGGTAATAGCAGGTGCCGGAAGCGGAAAAACGAAGGTTTTAACACATAAAATAGCATATATAATGCAAGAAGAAAATGCAAAACCTTGGGACATATTAGCAATAACATTTACAAATAAAGCAGCAAATGAAATGAAAGAAAGAATAGCAAATTTAGTTGGTGATAATGTAAAAGATATGTGGGTTGGAACATTTCACTCAATATGTGTACGTATTTTAAGAAGATTTATTGATAGAATAGGATTTGATACGTCATTTATTATATTTGATACTTCTGATCAAAAAACATTAATAAAAAATTGTTTAAAAGACTTGGCAATAGATGATAAATTATTTAATGAAAGATCAGTGCAATCTGAAATAAGTAATGCGAAAAATGATATGTTAGAACCATTTCAATATACGGCAAAAGCAATGGGGGATTATAGAAAAGAAAAAATAGCAACAGTGTATGAATTATATCAAAAGCGATTAAAAGAAAATAATGCAATAGATTTTGATGATATAATAAATTATACAATAAAAATATTAATGGAAAATCCAGATGTACTAGAATATTATTCAAATAAATTTAAATATGTTTTAGTAGACGAGTATCAAGATACAAATAAAGCTCAATTCACATTAATAACATTGTTGGCGTCTAAAAATGGAAATATAACAGTTGTTGGAGATAATGACCAAGGAATATATAGTTTTAGGGGAGCTGATATTTCAAATATATTAAATTTTGAAAAAGATTTCCCAGGAACTAAAATTATAAAATTAGAGCAAAATTATAGATGTACAGGAAATATACTAAAAGCAGCAAATGCCGTAATAAAAAATAATGAAGTAAAATATGCAAAAAAATTATGGACAGAAAATGAGATTGGAAAATTACCAAAAGTATATTTAGCAGATAATGAATATGATGAAGGATCATACATTGTAGAACAAATAGAGCATTTAAAAAGAGAAAAATATTATAAATATTCTGATTTTGCAATATTATACAGAATGAATACACAATCACGTGCAATAGAAGATATTTTTAGAAGAGAAAATATACCATATAAAATAATAGGTGGACTAAAATTCTACGAAAGAAAAGAAATAAAAGATATAATTGCATATTTAAGATTAATACAAAATACATCAGACAATTTAAGTTTAAAAAGAATAATAAATGAACCAAAAAGAGGAATAGGAAAAACAAGTCTAGACAGCATAGAGGAACTTGCAAATAATGAGGGGATTTCTATGTATAAAATAATAAAAGACGCACAGCAGTATGGCTTAAATAGAATCTACCTAAAATCAAGGGATTTTATAAATGTAATAGAAGAACTAAGACAAAAACAAAAAGACTTAACTATTTCAGAATTAATTAAATTAACATTAAAAAAGACAGGATATATGCAAGCATTAAAAGACGAGAAAACAATAGAGGCAGAAAATAGAATAGAAAACTTAGACGAATTTTTAACAGTTGCAATAGAATTTGAAGAACAATTTGCTGAAAATACACTAGCAGAATTCTTAGAAGGAATTACACTATCTAGTGATTTGGACAATATGGAAGAAACAGAAGATTCTGTAACACTTATGACATTACATAGCGCAAAAGGTCTAGAGTTTCCAGTTGTATTCTTAGTTGGAATGGAAGAGGGAATATTTCCAGGTTATAAATCTATTGGGGAACCAAAAGAACTTGAGGAGGAAAGAAGACTTTGCTATGTTGGAATTACAAGGGCAAAAGAAAACTTGTTTTTAACATGTAGCAAGAAAAGAACAATATTTGGTTCAACAAGTTGTAATGCAGTTTCTAGATTTTTAAAGGAAATACCAAAAGAATTATTAGATGGTTATGAAGAAGCATTTGGAGACAATGAAAATAATAGTTTTAAAGACACAAATTATACATGGACATATGGAAATAATAATGGAAATGTAAAAACTTTTAAAATTAATCAAGAAGAGCCTGTAGCAGTGGCTGCTTCAAATAAAACAGGCTATAATTTTAGAACAGCAGAAAGCTTTTTGTCATCACTTACAAAAAGTAATAAAAATAATAATTGTGATTTAAGCAAATACAAAGAAGGACAAAGAGTATTCCATAAAAAATTTGGGGAAGGTACAATAAGTATAATTGAGCCAGAAGGAGAAGATTTAAAGGTAGATATTAATTTTGATAAAGTAGGACATAAAAGGCTTATGGCAAAATATGCAGGACTTGAAGTAATTGAATAAAATAAAAAATTCAAATATTTGATTTTTCAATATTTGAATTTTTTTGTATAAAAATTTTTTTTTTGTAGATAATAAAAAATATAACCAAGTAGAAAGGAAGGATAAAAATGGCAGATTTAAATCAAATTGAATTACAACATTTAAGACATTTAATTGGAGCACATGAAACAGCATACCAAAAGTTAAATACTTATTCTGCACAAGCTGTAGATCCACAAATAAAGCAAATTTTTACTAAATCAGCACAAGACGCTTTAAATACAAAACAAAAGTTAATGAGTTTTTTAAATAACTAAAAGGAGGTACAAAATGGACGAAAAGACAATGGTAAATGATATTTTAGCAGGAGTTAAATCAGATTTAACTGCATATCAAACTGCAATTTCTGAAAGTGAAAACATGGGATTAAGACAAACATTTCAACAAATAAGAAATAATGATGAAAGTTTTCAATATGAATTATTCAAAATAGCAACATCAAAAGGATATTACAAACCTGCTGCAAAAGCAACAGTAACAGAAATTGATACTGTAAAAAATGAAATGCAACAATAAAAATAAAAAAGCAATAATATATTTTGTATTATTGCTTTTTTGTTGCATAAGAAGATTTCATAAAGAAAATTAAAGAAAAAACGAAAAAATACAAGATAAACAATGATTATTGAACAAAACACTAGGGAAAATAGAAAATAAAGAATTTGAAAAAAAGGAAATATTACAATATTATTACAATAATAAAATTAAGGAGTAGTAATATGTTTAAAAAAATATTAATACATACTAGAAGGTCATTTAAATTAATTATACTTCTTGCTATTTCTGCTATTTTAATTGTTGGAGTTGTTACATTATTTTATAAACCAACATATAGCGTAACAATAGATGGAAAGCAAGTTGGATATACAAAAAATAAAAGCGAATTACAGAAAAAAATAAATGAATATGTAGAAAATGGTGATGAGGAACATGTTGCGTTTGTACAAATAGAAAATTTACCACAATATAATTTATGCTTGTTAAAAAGAAATGTACAAACAAATGATGACGAAATATTCGACGAAATAAAAAGCCAAGGTATAAAATATTATAGGTATTATGCAATATTAGATAGCCAAGAAGAAAAACTTTATGTTGCAAATTTTGAAGAGGCAGAAAAAATAGTAAATGATTTAAAAGAAAAAAATAGCCAAAATAAAGAAAATATATCAATTGTAGAAAAATATGAAACAGAATTAAAAGATTTAGTATCTAGTGAAGAAGCAGTAGCAAAACTATATGTTGAGGCACCTAAAACTATTGCAGTTGCTAAAAAAACAAGTTCAACTGTAAAATATATGTCTACAGGTTCAGTTAATACAAATTTAACAACTGCAGGAGGTAAACCTAATTTAGGAATATCACTAATAAAACCAGTATCTGGAACAATTTCGTCAAGATTTGGAGTTGGAAGTAGTATAAGAAGATCTTCACATACAGGGTTAGATATTGCAGCACCACTTGGTACACCAATAAAAGCGGCAGCATCAGGAACAGTGACATTTGCAGGTTGGAAGGGTTCATATGGAAATATGCTTGTAATATCACATGGAAATAATGTGCAAACATATTATGCACATTGTAGCAAATTGAGTGCATCAGTTGGAACAAGCATTTCACAAGGTCAAGTTATAGGGGCTGTTGGCTCAACTGGAAATTCAACAGGACCACATTTACATTTAGAAATTAGAGTAAATGGAATTGCATATAATCCACAAAATTATTTATATTAAAAAATAATCCACAATTTATTAATAAATTGTGGATTTAATATATTAAAAATTATCAAGAAAAATATTTAATACCTGTTAAAAAAGCATTTTTATTCATTATTAATTTTCCATGTTCTAATAAAATAGAATTGAAATTGTTATTTTTTTTAATATTGCCATTAGAGAATTCACTAATTATAGCTAATAATGTTTTTAAGTAAGGATAAGATAAATTAGGTTTAATAAAAACTAAATAATATGTATTATTATAAAGATATAGTGAAATATTTTTTGCAATATTTGTTAAAGGGAAATTAGTATTGCTTAAAAATTCACACAAAACACAAAAATCTTCAAAATTATTAAAAGAATATATTGGAAAATTCAAAAAATATTTTTTTTCTTTCTTTACAGCCTTTAAAATCTTTTTATTATTTTGGTTTTCTAAATATTTAGTAATTGTAAAAACAAACACATCATCTAAAGAAGAAAATGCTTCAATAAGAAGTTTGTAACCTTTAGTTTTAAAGCCAAATTCTTTTTCTGCTTTATCCAAAATATCAATAAAAAAATTTTTAGATTTAATATTATCAATCATAAAATCATGTAAATTAATAATATTATTATTATTCATTTCTTCTATCTTAAGTATAATTCTTATTTTATTTTCTGTAAGTTTTTCTATTTTCATAAGAAATAACCAATCCTTTCTTGAAAATTAGACACTGGGACGGGGATTATGTCTTAGGGTTTACAGGGTTAAAATTGTTATGGGGAAAAAATTTGCTAGAATTTGCAGTTTTAATCCTGTAAACCCTAAGACATAATCCCCGTCCCAGTGTCTAATTTTTACCTAATTTAATTATACTACTAATAGTATTATATTTAAAGGAACAATTTTTGGTAATTGTTTTTGCGAAAAATAAATCAATATACTTGAAAAATTTGTTAAATGAATATATAATACGGATGTAGTAAAAAATGGAATATCCGTAAGGAAAAGTTGGAGGTATAATATGGCAACAAAAGACAAAAATATATGGATTTTATTTATATTTATTTTATCTGGATTAGTAGTTGGTGGATTACTTGGAGATTTGGCACAAAAAGTAAGCTGGCTTAGTTGGATGGGATTTGGACAACAATTTGGATTGGAAAGTCCACTAGTATTGGATTTAAGTATTGTAAAAATAACATTTGCACTAATGTTTAAAATAAATATAGCAAGTATAATTGGTTTGGCAATTGCAATTTTCATATATAGAAAAGTTTAGTAATAAAATAGGGGCTAATAATAAACAAGAAGGGATTGTAAATTTTGACAATAAAAATAAAAGAATTACCATCTGCAGAAAGACCATATGAAAAACTAGAATTATATGGAGAAAAGAATCTGTCAAATGCAGAATTATTAGCTATAATAATAAAATCTGGAACCAAAGAAGAAACATCAGTACAATTAGCTCAAAAAATATTAAAATTAAATGAAAATGCAAAAGAAGATAATCTTAATTTTTTAAGAAATATTAGTATTGAAGAATTAATGCAAATAAAAGGGATTGGTAAGGTAAAGGCAATACAATTAAAGGCTGTTTGTGAGTTAGGTGTTAGGATGTCAAAACCATCTAATTACAAAAAAATAAAAATTAAATCACCTGCTGATATTGCAAAAATTTTAATGAATGAATTAAGATATGAGAAAAAAGAAATAGTAAAATTAATTATATTAAATAATAAAAATGAAATACAAAAAATTTTAAATGTTGCAATAGGTGGAAGTAATTTTGCAAATTTTTGTGTTACAGAAATTTTAGGCGAAGCAGTAAAAATGAAAGCACCAAAAATTATTTTAATACATAATCATCCATCTGGAGATTCTAAGCCTAGTAAAAACGATATTGAAATAACTGCAAAATTATATGATGCTGCGAATATGGTAGGAGTAGAACTATTAGACCATCTTGTTATTGGAAATATGGAATACACAAGTATTATGGGGGAAATTGCAAAAAAATTGAATAATTAATTTTATAATATGCAAGTGAAAGGGAAAGGTTTTAAATGAATTTTTTTAATTTTGGTTCAAAAGATATAGGAATAGATTTAGGAACAGCAAATATTTTAGTAACAATAAAAGGTAAAGGAATAATATTAAAAGAGCCATCAGTTGTTGCAATAGATACAACAACAGGAAATATTTTGGCAACAGGAAATGAAGCAAAAGAAATGCTACGGTAGAACACCAGAACAAATAAAAGCAGTAAGACCATTAAAAGATGGTGTAATTGCTGATTTTACAGCAACACAGCTTATGTTAAAAAATATTATAAAAAAAGTAAGTGCAAGATATAATATAGGAAAACCAAAAGTTGTAGTGGGTGTTCCATCTGGTATTACAGAAGTAGAAGAAAGAGCTGTTGAAGAATCTGTATTACAAGCTGGTGCAAAAGAAGTATATTTAATTGAAGAGCCAATGGCAGCAGCAATTGGGTCAAATTTAGAAGTTGGGGAACCAAGTGGAAATATGATTGTAGATATTGGAGGAGGAACAACAGAGGTTGCTGTAATATCACTTGGAGGAATAGTTGTTAGTCATTCTATAAGAATTGCAGGAGACGAATTAGATGAAGACATAGTAAATTATATAAAAAGAGAAACTAATCTTGCAATAGGAGAAACTACGGCTGAACAAATAAAAATGGAAATTGGTTGTGCAATGCCACTTATGACAAAAATGAGTATGGAAGTAAGAGGAAGAGATTTATCAAATGGATTGCCAAGAAATATAATAATAACATCAAGTCAAATAGAAGAAGCAATGCAAGAATCAATTAAAAAAATTGTTGAGGTAATAAAAATTACATTAGAAAAAACTCCACCAGAACTTGCATCAGATATAATGGAAAAAGGAATATATTTAGCAGGTGGAGGAGCATTAATAAAAAATTTAGACAAACTAGTAAATAAGGAAACTGGAATGCCAGTATATATTGCAGAAGAACCATTAGAGTGTGTGGTAAGAGGAACAGGAAAAACAGTAGAGGATCTAGAGAGGTTAAAAAGCGTATTGATAAATGCTAGAAAAAGAAGATAAAGTAGGAAGGAAATAAAAAAATGTATAGAAACAAAAAAAGTGGAGCACTTGGAATAATTATAACAATAATAATATTAATATTGGTTGTAATATTTTCTAATAATGATAATAATACTTCATTTGTAGAAAATTTTGCAAGTAAGCTTGTAATGCCTATACAAAATGGATTAACCTATTTAAAAAATAAAATAAGTGGAAATGATACATTTTTTACAGATATAAATGATTTAAAAAGTGAAAATGAAAAATTAAAGAGTAAAAATAAAGATTTAGAACAATCATTAAGAGAATTAGAAAATATAAAAACAGAAAATGAAACACTAAAAGAATACTTAGGATTAACAGAGAAATATAGTGGTTATAAAACAATACCAGGAGATGTAATAAATAAAGATATAAGTAATTACTCAAAGACAATTACATTAAATATTGGTTCAAAAGATGGGGTAAAAGTTGATATGACGGTTATTAGTGAAGAAGGACTAGTTGGACATGTTATATCTGTAACTGAAAGTACAGCAAAAGTACAAACAATATCTGATCCAGGAAGTTCAGTAAGTGCAATGATGAGCACTACAAAAGATAGCATAGTATGTAAAGGTACATTAGAAAATAAATCAATGTTAAAAGCAATGTATATTCCAACTGAAGCAAGTGTTATACAAGGAGATACAATTCAAACATCAGGACTTGGTGGAATATATCCAAAAGGTATAAAAATTGGAACAATAAAAAAAGTAGTAGATACAGAAAATTTAACAGATAGATATGCATTAGTTGAAACAGCAGTAGATTTCAACAAATTGAATAGTGTTTTAGTTATAAATCAATAAATGGAGGTAAATTAATTGAAAAGATTTCTTATAAATTTTAGTTTAATAATAACAGCATTAATTATATATTTTTTACAAGAAAACTTTTTTAATTGGTTTACAATTGCAGGAGTAATGCCAAATTTATTTGTAATATTAGTTTTATTTATAGGATTATTTACAAACAAGAATAAAGGAACAATTTATGGTTTAATTATAGGAATGTTTTTAGACTTTTTTGTAGGAAGCAAGCTTGGAATATATACAATAACATTAGGGCTTGTTGGATTAGTGGCTGGAATATTTGATAAAAATTTTTCTAAAGATAGTAGAATGACAATAATGTTAATGGTAGCAGGAATAACGGCTAGCTATGAAATAATAATATATTTTTTAAATTACTTTATTTTAAATGGAAATTTAGAGATATTAGAATTCTTAAAAATATTATTAATAGAGATTATCTACAATATTATAATAACAATTATAATATATCCGTTAATAAAAAAATTTGGTTACTATATAGAAAATGAATACAAAGGAAATAAAATTTTAACAAGATATTTTTAAAATTAAAATTAGAAAGAAAAATAAGGAGTTAAAAAATTGGCTAAAAAAATAATTAGTAAAAATAATATAAATTTAAGATTTAATATAGCAACTGTTTTAACATATATAATACGGAATAGTATTAATAGCTCAATTATTTAACCTTCAAGTAGTTCATGGAGAAGAATATAGAAAACAGTCTAATACTAGATTAACAAGAGAAAGCACATTAGAAGCTGCAAGAGGAAAAATATTAGATAGAACAGGAAGCGTTTTAGTAACTTCAGAAACAACATTTGCATTAGAAATTTATAAAAGTAAAGTTGATTCAGACACTTTAAATAATGCAATGCTAAATATAGTAAATACACTACAAAAACATAATAAAGAAGTACCAGATTCATTTCCTATACAAATTAATCCATTTAAATATACAATAGAAGGAGAGGCTTTAGATAATTGGCAAGAAAAAAACAATATATCTAAAGGAAAAACAGCAGAGCAAGTTTTTTATGAATTTAAAGAAAAATATGAAATAAAAAATGATAATTTGGAAGATACAAGAAAAATTATAGCTCTAAGGTATGAAATAGCCAAAACAGGTTATAGCAGCACAAGAGCCGTAAGGCTTGCAGATAATTTGTCAAGAGAAGCTGTTGCAGAATTTTGTGAGAATAGTGAAAAATTTCCAGGAATAAATATTGTTGTTGAACCCGTAAGAAAATACACATCTGGAACTGTTGCATCACACATATTAGGATATGCTGGAAAAATTACAGGTGATGAATATAATGCAAAAAAAGATAAATATGATATAAATGATATAATAGGTAGAACAGGAATAGAAAGTGTATTTGAGGAATATCTAAAAGGAAAAAATGGAACAAAACAAATTGATATGGGAGTTGATGGAACTTCATCTGGAGAATATGTAACAAAAGAAGCGGTTGCAGGTTCAAATATAGTTTTAACTATAGATGCAAATTTACAAAGAATAGTTGAAAATACTTTGGCATCAAATATTCAAAAAATAGCAAGTGGTGGATTTGGAAAAACATATGATGCACAGGCACGGAAGTGCTGTGGTTATGAATGTAAAAACTGGCGAGGTACTTGCTATGGCAAGCTATCCAGATTATGATCCAAGTAAATTTGTTGGAGGAATAAGTACTAAAGATTGGAATGAATATAATAATAACCCAAATCATCCATTAGTAAATAAAGCAATGCAAGTTTCATATGCACCAGGATCAACGTTTAAAATGGTGACAGCAATTGCAGCATTAGAATCAAATGTTGTAAGTATTGATGAAAGAATAAATGATACAGGGGTGTATAAATTAGGAAACAGAACATGGAACTGTTGGTATTATACAGACTATCATGTTGGACATGGAAGACTAAATGTATCTGATGCAATAAAACATTCATGTAACTATTATTTCTATGAAGTAGGAAATAGAATGGGAATAGATAATTTAGTAAAATTTGCAAAATATTTTGGACTAGGAAGTAAAACTGGAATAGAATTACCATCTGAAACAAAAGGAGTTCTTGCAAGTAAAGAAGTTAAGCAAGCAAGAGGAGAAACATGGGTTTCTGGTGATACATTAAATGCTTCAATTGGACAAGGCGATAATGAATTTAGTCCATTGCAAATGGCAAAATATATAAGTACACTTGCAAATGGAGGAAACAAAGTTGATGTTTCAATAATAAAAACAATAATAAATGCAGATGGAACAGAGGTTCCAAAAAGCGAAATAAATAGTTTTGTAAATAGCAAGTTAGGGCTTACAGATGAACAAGATGATGGAACAACAATAAAAAAAGAATATTTGGCTGCTGTATTAGATGGTATGCAATCTGTTACTCAAGAAACTGGAGGTACTGCATACAATATATTTAAAAACTTTAGCATAAAAGTTGGTGGAAAAACAGGGTCTGCGGAAGCTCCTGGAAATAAAGTAAATGCGTGGTTTGTTGGATATGCGCCATTTGATGATCCAGAAATTGCAATTGTTGTAATGGTAGAAAACGGAGGGCATGGAAATTATACAGCAGAGGTTGTAAGAGATATTATGGCAGAATATTTTGGAATTAATACACAAGATATAACAGAAAACATGCAAGAAAAACCATATACAGAAATAATGCAATAAAATAGAAAGGATGTAAAAAAATGAAAAATTGTATAAATATTAATTTAAAGAAAAATGAAATAGTTATAAAAATTAAAGAAGAGGCAAGTTATGAAAACATTATAGACAGCCTAAAGAAAAAATTACCTGAACTAAAAAAACTATATAAAGATGATAAAACACCAATTAGAGTGTCTGGTAAAATATTAAAAAACAGGGAAATTGATGAATTACAAGATATGATAAAAAAAGTTATAGATGTAGAAATAGACTTTGATACACCTAAAGCACTTGGACTTGCAAGCATTAAAAAAACATTTGATCAAGAAATAGCAATTTCTGAAACAAAGTTTCATAGAGGTTCATTAAGATCAGGACAAAAAATGGAAGTTGAAGGAAGCATTGTAATTATAGGAGATGTAAATTCAGGAGCAGAAATAATTGCATCTGACAATATTGTTGTTGTGGGTAATTTAAGAGGACTTGCACATGCCGGAGCAAAGGGAAATAAACAAGCAATAATAGCAGCAGGAGTTTTTGATCCTGCTCAAGTTAGAATTGCAAACATTGTAAGGGAAATAGATAGAGAAGAAGAGCCATTACATAAGAATGCTTATTTATATGTAGATTCAGATAAGATAATAATAGAGTAATTTTTATGTAATTAATAATAAAACAAGACAAAGAAATAGCATTTCATCCTCAATTTTTTGTGTATATAAAAAAAACAATAAGCACAATATTAAAATATCATCTGAATATAAATTTAATCCCATAATACTAAATAAAGCTTGGCTATCATTTTTAGAGGTATTGTGGCTACTATGGTCATCTGGGTTCTTTTTAGAATTGTCAGTGTCTTTAGTACTACTAGCGTTATTACTAGTAGTACTTTTTTGTGCTTTAGACATATTTTGATAATATTTATATCTATTGTAATAATTATAGTGTTGAAAATAAGGCATGTTAAAAAAAGGAAAACTAGGCATTTTTATCATCCTTCTTATCATTTTTTAAAACCTCAGCAATTTGAGATACTTTAAGTAAATTTACATATTGATCAAGCTTTTCCTGTTTTGTTTCTCTTAAATATGGTTTTAAAGAATAAAGAAGATTTGATCTAGGATCATTTGAATTATTCATTTTTTCCATTACAGATTTCATTTTTAATATAGTATTCATATCAATGTTATTAAAATCAAAATTATTTGATGAACTATTTTTTGAAGAATTATATGTATTTTGTGAGTTGTTAGAATTTTGATTGTTAGATGTGTTATTTGTAGACTCATCGTTTTTATTAGAATTAGAATTTGACATTATTTTTGAAAAATTTTCTATCATTTCAGGAGAAATTTTAGAGATAGCTTCTGAGATATTACCATTATCAACTAGATTTTTAATATTATTCATCATTTCAGGATTTAAACCATTATTTTGCAATTAAATCACCTCTTTTAAATATAAATTTAACTATTTATATAAGTATATGAGTAATAGTTAAAAAAGGTTCCAATTAATATAATAAAAATCGTAAATAATTTGGCATAATGAGACAAAATAGGCAAATTAAAAGTTATTAGTTAAAGCTTAAAGTTTAATTATATATTCTGTGAAGGGCAAGCGGGGACCGTTTTAGAAAATGTTCGAGGTACGAAATACATTTTCTTATAATGGGGAGCCCTGGGAAGAATATATAATTAAATTTGGAAGTTATAAATTTATTAACATAAAAAGTTAATGAATTTTGGAAAAAACATTGAAAAATGAATAAAAAAACTGTATAATATAAGTTAGGGGTAATATGCCAAAGTATGTCAATTATTTTGTGTAACAAAAATGTAATTAAAAAGTCAAATAATTGTAAAAAAAACAAACCAAAACTTTCCGTATAGCTATGTATTTAGCTAAAAAGAAGTAAAAATTAAAGCATATTGACTTTAAATATTTTAATTATATTATATAAGTAATAATTTTTTAAGGAGGAAATTTATATGAAAGGGAAAATATTACAAAAATTTATTGCAATGGTTTTAGTATTTTGTATGACAGCTGCAAACTTTATTTTAGTTGCAACAGATGCTGTATATGCAATAAGTACAAGAGCTACTGAAATTAAAAATACAGGAATAACATTTGATGCTTATTTTAAAAGCGAAGACAAAAAAACTTATGATAAAACAGCAAGCATTACTTCAGGAGATAAGCTATATGTAAGCATAGATATGAAAACTGGAGTACTTGAAAATGCTAAAATTAAAATAAATAATGCTAATTTTAAAATATTAAAAGATGAGGTAAAAAACTCATATGTAAAATACATAAATGATGATACAAATGAAATTGAGTTAAACAAAATAACATATGGAAATAGTATCGAAATAGAGTTACCTATAAAATTTGAAAAATCAGGAGAAATTGCTACTGATTATTTTAGCATGGAAAATGAAATTGCTCTTTTTGGAACATATAAGAATTCCTCTGAAGAAAATATAAATGGGGTAGTAAATACAAAACTTACTTGGAATGAATCAGTTGTAACAAATTATCCAGCACCAAGTATAGAAAAAATTATTATAAATAAAGATAAAAATAAAATATTAGTTCAAGAAAAAGTAGTATCAGAAGTAGAAAATAATGTATTGCCAAAAACAGAAGAAACAATTAAAGTAAAGGCATCTCAAATAGATGGAAAAATGCCATCAAAAGTATATGTTTTAGAAAATGGTACAAAATTAAGTGATGAACTAATTTTAAATAAATATAATGCAACACAAGGAAGTTTAGAGTTTACTGTAAATTTTGTAAAAAATAATAAAATAACATGGAATAATGGAAAAGATGAATATACTTTAATATTTATATATGAACAAGAAATTCCAGAAAATATAAGTATAAAACCAGAAATAGAAATAAATACAAAAGTTTTTGGACATGATGAAAAAATATTTAAAGGAAAACCATCAGCAAGTTATGAAGGAACAGCAAAACAAAAAGGAAATATTGTAAGTGTAAATGCAGCTTCAGGTTCAGAAGACGTATATAAAGGTTATATGTACTCAGGAACAGAAGAAACATTGTATAATGAAAATTACGAAATAGAAATTTCAGATAAAGATGATGCAGATAGTATAAATTTGGAATTTGTAGAAGATAATTTTAAAACTCAAAGTGGAGAGGAAAAATCTACAAATAAAAGTACAGTATATAAACAAATTAAAATAAACAAAGAAAATATGAAAGAAATATTAGGAACAGAAGGAAAAATAACAATAGAGGATGTAAAAGGCAATACTTACACAATTGATAATAACAATACTATAGATGAAGAAGGAAATATCGTACAAGCATTAGATACAAATGGTTTAAAAATAACAACAACTAAACCACAACAAGAAGGAACATTAAAAATAAGTGCTAATAAGGCAATAAAAGGTAATGCTGGATATTCAAGAGAGGAAATAGAACAAATAGATTCAATTGAGACAAAAATAAAAGTATATACAGATGAAACAAATTCATCAGAAGCTACAACTAAAAAAGAAATTAAAGATACAAAAACAGAAGCATATTTAAGCATGAACAATGAAAATAAAGGAAATATTATATCTGCAGTAAGCAGCAATAAGATTGAATTTATAGCAACATTAAAAACAGGAACAATGGATACAGACCTTTATAAAGAACCAACAATAAAAATAGAACTTCCACAAGAAGTTTCAAAATTAGATATTTCTTCAGTATCTGCTTTATATGCTGGAAATGAAATAGAAGTTGAAAGTTACAAAGAAATAATATCTGAAAATGGAAATAAAACAATATATGTAAAACTTAAAGGTGAACAAATTAACTATGACAATAAAGTAGCAGAAGGAATTAAAGTAACAATAAATACAAATATTACTTTAGATGAATTAAGTACATCTAAAGCATCAAAAATAAAAATGATATATACAAACGAAAACGGTGCACAAAAAGAGTATTCTACTGATATAGACGTAAATATAGTATCAAGAGAAGGTATAATATTACGTAATACATTAATAGTTGAAGAAGATGGAAAACAAGTAGCTGGAAAGAAAACGTTAAATGATGAAGTTTTAACACAAAATTTATCTGTAAATAATAAAGAAAAATTATTACATTCAAATATGGTAATGGTAAATAATTATGATACCTCTGTAGAAAATGTTTCTATAATTGGTAAACTACCAGTTAAAGATGCAAATGAAAAAATATTTGAAACATCATTAACAAATACATTTGATGCAAACTTAAAAAGTGCAATAAAAGTAAGTGGAAAAGATGCTAAAATATTATATTCTGAAGATGAAAATGCAAAAGCAGATTCAGAATCTTGGACAGAAGATATAAATAATGCAAAATCATTTAAAATAGTTTTACAAGATAACAAACTAGATGTTGGAGAAAAAGTTGATATTTCATATGATATTGAAATGCCAGCAAATCTTTCATATAACCAAACAGCATATACAAAATTAGAAATGAATTATGATTATGAAGGACAAACACAAACAAAAAAAGCTGCAAATTTAGTATATACAGAACTAAAATCTTCAGAAGATATTGAAAAAGATGCTAATGGAACTAACCAAAATATTGAAGGACTTAATGTAAAAATTGTTGCAATATCAGCAGGAAAAGAATTAAATAATAATGAAGCTGTATATGAAGGTCAAACAGTCAAATATATTATAACTTTAACAAATAATACAGGAAAAGATTTAAATAACTTAAAAATAGAAGCAGATCACGAAAATGCAAATGTATTTGATGAAGAAGTTTATGAAGAACCAGATACATTTAATACAGAACAAATGAAAAAATTTATATACATTGTAGAAAAAGAGGGAAAATCAAATAAAGAAATTGAACTTGGAACAGTCAAAAATTCAGAAACAAAGACAGTTAATTACCAAATAAGAGTAAAAGAAAACGTAACTAATGTAAAAGGAAACATAAAAATTTTAGCTGATGAATTAAAACAAGGAAATATTGAATTAAATAATGATGTTAAGGATGCGGGACTAAAACTTACTATAACAAATAATATTTCAACTGATAATTCAATTATAAAAGGAAATTTAGCTGCTAATAAAATAACTGTTAAAAATATTTCTGATAAAGATTATAAAGATATATATGTAACATTGAATACAAGTAAATTAATGTCTGTATATAATATAGAAGAAAGTGAAAAGTATGAAGTTATAGATAAAACAGATGAATTTGTAAAACTAAAAGTTAAACAATTAAATAAAGGTGATAAAATAGATATATCTATAATTTTAATGGCAAATAGCGATAAGGACGAAAATGTTAATTTACAAGGTTATGCAACAGTAGATGGGGCAACTTATTTTTCAAATGAAGTTGAGATTAGTTTGAAAAATGACATTGTATCTAACTTAGAAGTATTACAAGAAGGAAGCATAAAAAATGATTATGTAAAAAACGGTGATAATCTTATATATATTACAACAATAAAAAATAATGCAAATTCAAATATAAACATATTAACAATTGAAGATAAATTACCAAATGTATTAACAATAAATAAAGCATATATTGAAAAACAAGGTAGTACAGAAAATATTGAAAATATTGAGAATAATCAAATTTTAAAAACATTAATAGATATTAAGCCAAATGAAGAAGTTAAATTATATGTAGATACAAGTATTGACACAACAAAAGCTGGATCAGATTCATTTGCAAATAGTGTAAAAATTGAAGCTGATCAAAAAGAATATGAATCAAATGAAATTACTTATAAATTATCTGATTATAATGATGAATCAAGAGATGAGATAAATGATGGTGAGAAGATAGATGATAATAAAAAAGATGAAGATAATGGAAATGGTGACGAAAATAAAAATGATGGTTCAAATGGGAATGTAACATATAAAAATGCAATCTCAGGTTGCGTATGGAAAGATACAAATAAAAATGGTATAAGAGAAAGTTCAGAAGAATTTATTTCTGGAATAAAAGTAATGATAGCTAATGTTGAAACAGGAAAATATTTAACAGATAAAAATGGAAACAAATTAGAAGTTGTAACTGATGAAAATGGAGTATACAAATTTGAAAATATAGATTCTGGAAAATATATGATTGTATTTGAATATGACAATGTTAAATATAGAAATACAGAATATCATGCAAATAAAGCAACAGAAAGTACAAATTCAGACGTTATTACAAGTAAAGTAAGTATAAATAATGATACTAAAAAATATGCAGTAACAGATACATTAGAATTAACAGATAAGGAACTTGAAAATATTGATGCAGGATTTATCGAAAATGAAGTGTTTGACTTGAACTTAAATAAATATGTTAGTAGAATAACAGTACAAAATAAAGCAGGAACAACAGTTAAAGAATACAACAAAGAACAATTAGCAAAATTAGAAATAGATTCAAAACAATTAGCTGGTTCAACAGTATTAATTGAATATGAAATTAGAATTACAAATGAAGGAGAACTTCCAGGATATGCAAATGAAATAGTAGATTATATACCAACAGACTTAAAATTTAGTTCTGAAATTAATAAAGATTGGTATATTTCAACAGATGGAAATCTACACAATACATCATTAACAAATGACGTAATAGATGTAGGAGAAACAAAAATATTAACTTTAACATTAACAAAAACTATGACAGAAAATAATACAGGAACTACTGTAAATACAGCAGAAATTGCAAAAGCAAGTAATGAATTATCTATACCAGATAAAGATTCAACCCCAGGAAATAAAGTGCAAGGAGAAGATGATATGAGCACGGCAGAAGTAATTATTTCTATTAGAACAGGTCTTGCATTTACAATAGGAACTATAGTTGTAATTATAATTTTAGCTGTAGGAGGAACAGTAATATATACAATAAAAAGAAAGGAGGCAAATCATGAAAACTAGTAGTAAAAATGTGAAACTTAAAAATATTATTATATCATTAGTATTGATAATTTTAGCAAGTTTAACGATTAATGTATATGCTACAAAGGTTACGGATTATACAAGTACAGATGACTTAGCAAACTTAGCAAAAACATCTTCTGATTTTTGGAAATTTAATGCTGGAAGTATGATAAATAAATATATGGGTCCAGGAAATTATAATAATCCAAATGAATATTGTATAGCGCATAATTATGGTAATAGAGGTTCATATAAAATTGTAAATATAATTGATATTGCAAATAATGATGCAACAAAAAAAGGAGATATAGTAGTATATAGTAATAGTCATAAAGATGGAGTAGCATATAGTTTTGACAATAAAAATGTAGAACCTATATTATATCTTGCAAGTCTTGCAAAAAATGCATCAAAAAATAATGAGCAAGGAGTTAGCATTTATGGTTCAGGTTATGGATTAAATAAATATGCAATGATTTATCCATTTATACATGATAAAGCAAAAATGGAATTACTTGGAATTGACAAGGGAATGTTTACAGGAAATATGCAATTATCTGAATCTCTTCCAAATGTAGAAAAGGTCATTGAAGCGGCAAAAAAAGAAGCACAAAATGTTCAGAAATTAAATTTTGAGTTAAATATGAGTGAACAAGAAAAATCAAGTGTTAGTGTGGAAACAAAAAATGGAAAGACATACATTGGACCATATAAGGTTTCAAAAGCGTCTTGTAAAATAGAAAAAGCAGAGATAAAAACTGATTCAAAAACAATTACAATTAAGAATATTGCAACTTCATTAGATGGTAAGACAAAAGATATTTCAGAAATATCTGATGCAAAATTTTGGCTAGTAAGTGATGAAGAATTAAGTGGAATATCAAGCATTAAGTTATATACAAATAAAGTCCAAATGAGTAAAGCAAGAATAGTATTATGTTATGCCTCTTATGGACAAAACTTTATTGTATATAAAGGGGAAGATGCAAATAAATCTTTAGAAGTAGATCTTCCAACAGTAAAATATGGAAAATTAAAAATTAAAAAAGTTGATAATGATGATAAAACAAAAGCATTAGAAGGAATAGGATTTAAGGTATACAGCCAATCAAAACAAAATTGGGTAAAAGTTGAAAACAAAAATATGACTTTTGTAAATTTTGATAATGCAACAGAATTTAAAACAGGAAAAAATGGTTATACACAAGAAATAAATAAATTACCATTAGGAAAATACGCTATATATGAAACTAGTATACCACAATTATTGCAAGATACATATCAATTAACAGATACAATAACATTAACTAAAAAAGATGGGACAAAATATACAAGAGTAGCTAAGAAAATTAAAGAACAGGAAATAAAATCAAGTTCAGAAGTTGAATTAACTGCTACAAATAAAAAAGCTTTTGTTGACTTACAAATAAAGAAAGTTGATGAAACTACAGGACAAAACTTACAAGGAATTGGATTTAAAATATACAACAAAGCAAAACAAGGATGGTTAAAAGTAGATAGTAGTAATAAAGTTACAGACTATGTAGATTTTGACAAAGCAACACTGCTTGTAACAGACTCTAATGGATTAATAAAATTAAACAAAGTATTGCTTGGAAAATATATGATAGTAGAAACAGACCTTGGACCATATAGTGATATATATAAACTAGGAACATTTAGATTTAATGGTAGTGATGTTACAGGAAATATAATAGAAGAAGACTATGAAGTAAAAGCAAATAGTACAGGAGTAGTTACAGTAACTGCTAAAAACAAACAAGCATATATTGCACTTTCAGGATATGTATGGCAAGATATTACAGGAAATTATGATAATAAAACAGAACAACAAGCAAATGGAATATATGATGATCCAGATTATAAAATGAATGGAGTTACAGTAGTATTAAAAGATAAACAAGGAAATATTGTAAAAGATGGTAATGGAAATGAATGCAAAACTGTAACAAAAGAATTAAATGGAAAAAATGGATATTATAGATTTGAAAAAATTGACTTAAATGAAATAAAACAAGATAACTATTATGTTGAATTTACATATGATGGATTAACATATCAATGTGTAATACCAAAAATAAATGAAGATGCAGGTTCTAAAGCATCTGAAACAGAAAAAGCAAGAAATGATTTTAACGAAATGTTCGCTACAATAACAGGAGAAGGACAAATAATTAATGGACATGAATTAAAATACAACTCAAAAACAGAAAATGGAGTTTCAAATGTAACACTTACAAATGCAAGAACCATAAGTAGCATAACTAAAAAAGGTGAAAATAACAAACAAGAAAATGTTGTTGAAATTTCAAATATGGGTGACTTTACAATAGATGCAACAACAATATCTGCAAATTATAGTATTAAAGCACAATATGAAAAATTACAAAAACAATTAGCAAATCAAAATAAATTGGTAACAGAAATAGAAAATATTAATTTAGGATTATATGAAAGAGGACAAACAGATTTAAGCTTAGTAAAAGATGTTTATAGTGCAAAATTATCTATAAATGGATATAATCATATATACGAATATGGAAAATATTTTAACTATGTAAATGAACCAAGACAAGAAAGTGACTTTAATGTTGCAATGCAATGGAAGAAAGAACGTACTGGAACATATACAGGACCAATTTATAAATCAGACATAAACTATGTAAATGATGAAAAAAGTAAAGAACTAAAAGTATCTGTAACATATGCTATGGATATAAGAAATGAAAATGCTAATACTGATAGAACAGTAAAAGTTAACCAAATTGTAGATTATTTTGATGCTAAATATGAAAAAACAGGAATAAAAGTTGGAACTGCAATAGATGAGACAACGGGAGAAGTAACAGGAGAGCTAAGTGTATCTAATGTAGAAAATGTAAATAGTAAATACAACAAAATAACAATTGATACAACAAAACTTGGGGAAATTGCAGGAACTGGAGAAAATCATAAAACAATATATGTAAAATTTGATTTATCAAAAGCACAAATTGCAGAAATTCTTAATGGAGAACAATCAAATGCACCATTAGATAATGTAGCAGAAATAACATCATATTCTACACTACAAAATGGAAAACCATATGCTGCAATAGATAAAGACTCAATACCAAATAACAGCAAAATAGGAGAAGAAAACACATATGAAGATGACACAGACAAAGCTCCATCATTTGTATTACACCCAGAAGATGATAGAACATTATCAGGAACAGTATTTATAGATAATGCCAAAGAATTTGGAAAAGGAAATGTAAGACAAGGAAATGGTATGTATGATGAAGGTGAACAAGGAATAAGTGGTATTAAAGTTGTTATGACAGAAGTTGACAAAGATGGAAATAAAACACAAGGTGGAAAAACATATGAAGCAACAACAAATGACCAAGGTTACTTTGAAATAACTGGATATACACCATCATATTATAAAATTGAATATACATGGGGTAAAGATCAAGGCTATGATGTAAAAGAATATAAAGGAACTGTAGTTTTAGACAAACAAAGATTTAGCAAGTTAGATTGGTATAAAACAGAAAGCCCAAGATATTCAGATGCAACAGATGACTACCAAACAAGAGAAGCAATAGATGCTGCACAAGAAATTAAACAAATGACTTCTACAACACCTATATTTGGAGTTGGAATTGATAAAGATTCTTCAGTAGAACCAAATATAACAACAACTTCAGATGGTGATAAATTTGTAAGACAAGATGCTAAATATTTAGACTTTGGTATTATAGAAAGAGCAAAACAATCACTTGATATAACCAAAACTGTTGATACAGTAAAAATTACAGATGCAAGTGGAAGAGTTTTAGTAGATGCAAAAGTAAATAGTGAAGGAAAATTAGAAGGTCAAGTAACAGGAGTTACAGGAGGACCAAGCTATGGCTATATTAGAGCAGAAATAGACAATGAAATAATACAAGGTTCAACAGCACAAATTGGTTATAAAATAACAGTAGCAAATAATGGTGAAGTTGATTATGCAGATGAAAACTTTTACAAATATGGTGAAATACCAGCTAATGATGAAGGCATAATAAAAATAAAACCAACTAATATATATGATTATTTAGATAATGATATGAAAATAGATGAAGACGTAACAAATAGTAATACACAAAGTACAAAGTGGACTTATAAAACTACAAGTGAAGTTGAAAAATCTGAAATACCTACACTTATGGAACAATACTTTATGTCATCTATTACATCTGAAACAAAAGAAGATGGAACAGTTATTGTAAAAGGACTTGAAAAAGTTTCAAGTGAGACTATGAAGAAATTGTTTGAGCAATGGCTTGAAGAAGTAGATATGACAGAAGAAGTTGAAACAACAAGTATATTAACTAAAATAAGAGCTTTAAAGCTAAATGATAGACAAGTACTTGAAATTGAAGGTAAAGAATTATCACCAAAAGATGCTCCACTAGAATATAATTTATATTCTACAAGCCTACTAAGCAACTCAGACGAAATTAGATTAGATAACGAAACAGAAATAACAGATGTTGATATAGTTAAAAATAAAAATGGAAGTTATGAAAAAATTCCAGGAAGAAATATAAGTGTAGAAGCATCAAACTTATATCACAAGGCAGAATGGGTATCAGTTACACCACCTACTGGAGAAAATAAAGACTTTATAATGATATTAATTATTTCAATATCAGCAGCAATAATTATAGGTACAGGAATAGTATTTATAAAGAAAAAAGTTCTTAAATAAAATAAAAAGAGTATAGTTTAGAAAATAAACTATGCTTTTTTTTGTTTTAAAATAATATAAACATAGGGAATAAAGGAAAAATAAATAATCAAACTAATGAATTTATAATTAAAAAGCATACAAATTTACAAAAAACGACTAGATGTAACAAAATTGTAATTAAAATTTTAAATTATAAGAAAACAAAGCCTCTAAATGTGCTTCCGTAAAGGGATATAAGACAATTTATGTAATAATTAATAATATGGAAATAAGGCTATATTGAATTAAGAACTAAAAGATATTAATATATAATTAAGGTAAAATGTATAAACTTGGGAGGTAAAGATGAAAGGAAGAGTAGGAAAAACAATACTTACAATATTAACTATTTTTGCATTAACTTTTTCATATTTTGTTATATTAGGAAATGTTATTAGTTATGCATTAGATAGCTTAGAGGAACAAATTACTAAAGTAAATGAACAAACTTATTTTGATGTATATTTTAAAGATGGGCAAAATAAAGTCCACACAAAATTAAATAATATAAAAAATGGAGAAAACTTGTATCTAAACATAAATGTAAAAGATTCAGGTATATTAAATGATGGGAAAATAAAGATAGATAATCCAAATTTTGAAATAGGAAGCATCAAAAACAATTTTGTAAAAGAGATAAATAAACAAGATAATGAAATAGTTTTAAATTCAATTCAATATGGAAACAATGTAGAAATTGAAATTCCAATAAGCCTAAAAAAACAAGATGTAGTTGAAAGTGATTATTTTGAAAGAAAAGTTAGATTTGAGTTATCAGGTAAGTATATAAATTCAAATTCAAAAGAGAGTGAAGTAAAACATGAAATAAGTATAAAAAATATGTGGACAGAAGATGTGGATTTAGGATTAAAGACATCAATAGACAAATATATAAACTTAAGTGATAATAAGTTATTACTAGAACAAACAATTGAAACTAGCGTAAATGATAATGTTTTACCAAAATCAAATGAAAAAATAACTACTACTTTACCTTTAATTAATGAAAAATACCCAAGTGAAATAAAGGTATTAAAAAATGGAGTAAAACTAGAAAATATAGAATATGACAACAAAAATGGGAATGTGATAATAGAGACTAAAAACAATAATGACAAAATAATTTGGAATGATGGAAAAGATATATATAATGTAATTGCAATATATGAGGGTCAATTAGAAATAAAAAATATTGATTTAAATACAACAGTTATTACAAATATTTATACAAAAAATGAAGAAATTACAAAAAATGATGTGCAAAACATAGCACTTGAAAAAAAGGGACAAATATTAAGTGCCAAGGTTTCTTCAACTGAAAGTGTATATAAAGGGTACATGTATGCTAATACACAAAATGAAACAATATATAACCAAAATTATAATGTTCAAATTTCAGAAGCAAACAGTTTAGAAAAAATAGAATTAAGGCTTGAAGATGATAAATTTGAAGCACAAGATCAAAATATATTTTCTGCAAATAATGGTACATATTTTAAAGAAATAAAAATTAATAAAAATAATTTACAAACAATTCTTGGAAATGACGGAAAATTGAGAATATTAGATGAAAATGACACAGAAATTACAAGTGCTAATATAGAGTCTAATGAAGACGAAAATGGAGATATTGTTTTAAAAAGGGTTGATGCAAATAATAATCAAGTTGATTTACAATTAAAAAATATAAAAATTGTAACTACAAAACCAATTATAGAAGGTGTATTAAAAATAAAAGCTATAAAAGCTATAAAAGGAAATTGTGGTTATGATAAACAAACTTTAAAAACTTTAAATAAATTAACAGGCACTATAAAAGTTGTTAGTAATAATGAAGAAGAAATTATAAATACAGATACATTATTAAAAGATACTAAAACTGTGGCAAAATTAGAAATAAGCAATAATAACTTGTCTACATTAGAAACAAATAAAGGAGTACAAATTACAGCAACTTTAGTAACAAATAGCAGTGAATATGATTTATATAAAAATCCAACAATTAATATTGAGCTTCCTAAAGAAATAGAAAATATAAAAATAACATCTGCAAAGGTTTTATATAATGAAGGTTTAAAAACAGTAAAAAATAAAATTGTAACAAATGAAGAAGGGGTAAAAACAATTGAACTTGCTTTTTCAGGAGAACAAACAAGTTTTGGAAACAATGTTTATGAGGGTATGCAAGTTGTAATATTTGCTGATTTGACTTTAAATAAATTGACTCCAAATAAAAAAGCAAATATGAAAATGATTTATACAAATGAAAATGGAAATGAGAACCAATATGAAAATAATCTAGAGCTAAATTTAAATTCTAAATCTGGGGTTCTAGCATATAGCAAAATTTCTGATTTTAATGATAATGGAGATGTTTTAGAAACATTTGGTGGGGATGTTCCAACTGGTAAGTTAGATGTTAATGGAAACGAAAAAAAGGCAAGTGCAAGTATGGCTATAATAAATAATTATGAATATGAAATTGCTAATGTGTCTATTATAGGGACGATTCTAGAAAATAATGAAGTTTATTCTAATTTAATAGATGATATAGTTGTAAATTTTGAGGGAGCAAAAGTTTTTTATTCAGAAGAAGCAAATGAGAAAGATGCTACATGGAAAGAAAGTAAAGAAAAAGCAAGGTTATATAAAATTGATATTCCAAATTCGGAATTAAAAAGCGGAGATAAGATTGAATTTTATTTCCAATTTAGTATTTCAGATAAAATTAATTATAATGAAAAGTTTTATATGGATTATAAAGTGAATTATGATTATTTAGGACAAAATATGACGATAGATTCAGGAGTTTGTCTAGAAACAGAAGAAAATTCCTTAATTAAAATGAGCAATACAAATGCAGAAAAAGAAACTATAGAAATTACAAATGGTGTTTATGCTCAAATTTCTGCACAATCAGGTGGTAAATATTTAAAAGATGGTGATGAAATATATGAAGGGGAAAATATAAAATATAATGTAGTTATTATAAACAATTCTGGTAATGATTTAAGTAATTTGTTAATCATTTCAAAACATACCAATTCAGTGATGTATGATCTAATAAAACAAGAAGCAATAAGTACAACAAATGAACCAGCTTATAACTATTATTTAAGAGAATGTCCAGATGTAAAGGAAAAAGAGTACAAGATTGAAAAATTAAATAATGGGGAATCTACGGTATTTGAATATGAATTTTCTGTAAAAAAGGAAGAAAATGGAAGTAATGACACGCAAGGACATTTGGAAATAATGTTTGATGGTATTGAGAAAAAAGAGATAAAATTATTAGATAACAAAATAGAGCAAGCCGATATCCAAATGCTTATTAAGTATCAAGAATCTGAAAAATTAAATGTAAAAAGCAAGGGAAATTTACCATATGATATATGCATAAAAAACCTTTCAAATGAAATAAAAAAAGACATAATAATAGAGATAAATGTAAGTGAAATAGGAACTGTTGATTTTTCAAATATTAAAGAATTAAATCGTGATAATTTAAACTATGAAATTTTAGAATTTAATGATGAAACAAAACAGTTAAAGTTAAAAATAAAAGAAATAGAACCTAATAAAGAAGAAAATATTATGTTCTGGGTTTATTTACAAGGTTTTGATATATATCAAAAAAATAAAGAAATTAGCATATATGGTAATACATATTTATTAAATCATAAAGATATAAAATATAATTCTAATTATAGTAATAGGGTAATTAATCAAGATGAAACACAAATTGATTGTAAAATATCTGCAAACAAAAATAATGAGGAAGAATTGAAAAATGGTGATAAAATAGATTTTTATATAGAGGTTTCAAATAAAGGTATACTTGAAACATACATTAATATTTGTAACTTTTTACCAGATGGGGTTTATATCGATTCATTAAAAGAAAAAAATGATGATGGAAGTTATACTAATATTGAGATAAATAACAATAAAGAATTTGATATTTCCAGAGAATTTAATCCTGATGAAGTTAAAAATTTTATATTAAGTACATCTGTAAATACAGAAAACTGTACAGAAAAAAACATAGAAATATATGTAGAAGCAAATACAAATAAATCAAATGTTATTGAATATTCATTGGATATACAAGATAAAAATATAGATGAGGGACAAGATGAGCAAGAAGATCAAGATGATAGTGATGACCAGAAAAATAATGATGATAAAGAAAACTACAATTATATATCTGGAAGAACATGGGTTGATTTAGATAAAAATGGAATATTTGATTTAAATGATAAAGAATTAAAAAATATAGATGTTTATTTAATTGAAGCTAATACAGGTAAAATATTACAAAAAAATACTATTAATAATGAAAATGGAAATTATAAATTTGATAAAGTAAGTAATGGAAAATATTTTATTGCCTTTAAATATGATAACAAAATTTATAGACCAACAATTTATCATAGAGAAAATGTGGAAAGCGGCGTAAATTCAGATGTTATAAAAAAAGAAATAAATTTAGATGGCGTAAAAACAATTGTGGCTTTAACAGATATAATTGAAATTAATTCGGCATCTATAGATAATATAAATGCGGGATTTATACAAAATGAAAGATTTGATTTGAGGTTGGATAAGTATATAAGTAAAGTTATTGTTGAAAATAGTGCTGGAACATCTACAAAGTCATATGAAGATACAAAGCTTGCAAAAGTTGAAATAAATTCAAAAAAATTGATTAATTCGTTGGTATTGATTGAATATTCAATTAAAATTACAAATGAGGGAGAACTTGATGGTTATATTGGAGATATTGTGGATTATATACCTAAAGATTTAAAGTTTAACTCAGAAATGAATAAAGACTGGTTTATTTCTACAGATGGTGCATTACATAATATTACTTTGGCAAATGAGAAAATTAGTGCGGGGCAGGAAAAAGAGCTAAAACTTATTCTTACTAAAACGATGACTAATAATAATACAGGAACTGTTATAAATGTAGCTGAAATTGGAAAAGCAACCAATGACTTATCAATAGATGATTGTGATTCTACACCTGGCAACAAAGTGGAAGATGAGGATGATATGAGTAAAGCTGAAGTAATTATTTCTATTAGTACAGGTATGGAATTTATTGTAACTATATTAATAATAATAACATTAATTTTAGTGATATCATTATTTATAATTTTAAAAAGAAAGGAGGTAAAAAAGTGGGGAAAAAATTGATATATAATATAATATTTATATTATTAAGTGTTATTTTAATTATATTTTTAAAATCTAGCTATAGTATGGCAAAATATGATTTGGATGATGATTTTAATGCTACACAAAACAATAATGGAGAAAAAGCTATAGCACTATATATGAAAGAGCATGGGACGTTTTCTATAGATCCAAAAAAGATTATTAATAAAACAATACAAGCAGGATATAATAACACAATACATGAAAGTAATGCTACTTGTGTAAGTGAATCAAATACTGCTACAGGACTATATTATTATAAGATAAGATATATATGTGATATTTTCCCTGATAAAGTTGAGATTTATAATGATAAGAATTATGTAAAAACAAGTAAGTTAGGTGTATTTCAAAAGTTAGCTGCTATATTGGTTAATGGCAAAAAAAATCTAGGAGATTTAATGATAAATGGAAATCAGTTTTCAAAATATCTTGAAGCAAATAAAAAAAGTTTAGGTATTCCAGATAATGTTGAGGTTGGAAAATACGGAAAAGATGATGGAAGCATTGCAAATGCACATGAAATTGAGGATTATAAACAACAAGCTGAAAAATATAAATGTAATGTAGTTAAAGGAGATAGTACTAAAACTAGTATAAACCAATTAGGACCATTTGAGGTTAATTTTTCAGATGATGTAATAATAGATGAAATAACAGTAAGTGATGCAGATTTTGTTTCTGTAACAGTGGACGGAAAAAACTATACAACTAAAAAAGATATAGTATCTAAAATAAAAGGCGGAAAAGAATTTTATATAAATATAAAAAATGATAAAAAAATAACATCTAAAAAGAATATTAAAATAAAAACTAAAACAAGTAAAAATTATTATAAAGCAAGATTAATTTTACTAGAAGCATATAATGCAGGACAAAATTTAGCTATATTTGGCTTTGAAGGCAAACCAATAACTAACACATTGACCTTGACTTCAAAAGTAGGAAAATTAAGATTATTAAAAACAGATGGAACAGATTATGTATATGGAACCACATTTAAACTTTATAAAGCATCAGTTAATAGTGCTGTTGTAGGGGACACATTAGAGCCAATCCAGGTAACATGTGAAACTGGAACAACAGGAGGAAGATATAATTATTATAAAAATAATGGAACTGTAAAAATAAAAGATTTAAATAGTCCAATTGATAGCAATAATGCTACAAAATTAGTTGTAGGCAAATCAAATTTAAATAATGGATATAATGGGCTTGTAGATATTGCAGGATTGCCTGAAGGATGGTATTTTGTTGAAGAAGTATCTACAGATGCAAATCATTATATTTCTCAAAGAAATAAATTGGTGTATTGCAATTCTACAAGTGTATTAAGTGAAAATTATCAATTGAAAGAAGTAAATAATAGTAAAATTGATCAAGTATATTTACAATATGCTATAAAGGTTATTACTGATAATATGCCCAAAACAACGTGGAGAGGAGATAGCCAAGAAATACAAAAGATATATTATACGGTATATTCTAAAAATCCAAGTAGTAATTTTATAAAAGAGGTAGAAAGTAAAGTTGATTTTAATAAAAATGATAGTTATAATCAAAAAAGAACAAAAATAGTTAGTGCTATTTTTAAATTGAGATATAAAGATATATTAAAAAATGTTAAATATAATGGAAAAACACTTGAAGAGATATATAGAAATATATCTCAAGAATCATATAAGCAATTATTAAGGAATTATTTGCAAGAGGCATATAAACGAGGACTAGATAAGGATATGCCTCATAAACATATGAAAAATGTATATTATTCAAGAGCAATTGGAATAACATGTATTGATTGGATTAATAAGAAAAATGATACTGGAAGTTTAACAATAAAAAAGGTTGATAATGATAATCCAAATGTGCCAATAAAAGGTATAGGATTTAAAATTTATAGTGTAGAAAAAGATAATTGGATTAAAATTAATCAAGAAGGGGCAATTTCTTATGTGCCTTTTGAGGATCAAAATACAGAATTATACACAGATGGGGATGGAATAATACAAATAGATAACTTGCCTAAAGGAAAATACAAAGTATATGAAACAAAAATTCCACAGGAATTACAGAACATATATGAAATAACAGAGACACAAAGGATAAAAAGATATGACCAGATATATTATGATGTAAAGGCTAAAATAATAAAGGATGCAAATGGAAATGATGAAATAACTATTACATCAAATGACTTGATATTAACAGCGAAGAACAGAAAAACAAATGGAAAAATTATAATTCAAAAACAAGATAGCAGTACAAAGAAAAATTTGCAAGGTATAGGATTTAAAATATATAGTAAAGAGAAACAAGGTTGGTTAAATACAGATGATGAAAATAAGGTTACGGATTATGTAGATTTTAACAAAGCAAAGTTATTTGTTACAGATTCTAATGGTTTAGTGCAAATAAATAATGTTTTAGCTGGAAAATACATGATTGTAGAAACCAACCTAGGGCCATATAGTGATATATATGAATTGAAAACATTTACATTTAATGGTATGGTAATTACGGGGAATATAGTAAATAATGACTATGAAGTAAAAAATGATTCTAGTGGACAGAATTCGGTTGTTGTAGCATATAATGATAGGGTTTATATAGGACTTACAGGATTTGTATGGCAGGATAATTTAGCACATTATAATGATAAAACTAATATGACAAGAAATAATATATATGATTATGATGTTGATTATAAAATAAAGGGAATAACAGTGAAATTAATGGATAAAACAAACCCAACTGTTCCTGTAAAAACAACAAAAACTGATGATAATGGAAATTATGAATTTAGCAAAGTTTTATTAAATAAATTATCATATTATTATGTAGAATTTGAATATGACGGATTAATTTATCAAAGTGTTAATTATGTTCAATTTGATAGAGAAGATGGTTCAAAAGCAAATGAAGATGAAAATATAAGGGGAAACTTTAATAACAGTTTTGCAAATATTAATGCAAATAATAAAGTAGTATTTAATAATAAAGAGATAGAACTAAAATATAATAAAGATGCTCAAGGATTGGTAACATTGGACAACTGCTGCAAAAGAAATACTATTGGAAAGAAAGTTGAAATAGTTAGCAGTACAGGTGATTTTGATATCTATTCAAATACATTAATAACAAAATTGAATTTAAAAGATTATTATGATACATATTATTCTAATAGTGATATAATTGAAAATATAAATCTAGGTCTATATGAAAGAGAAAAACCAGATTTATCTGTAAAAAAAGATGTATATAAAGCAGATGTATCAATAAATGGAATGTATTATACATATAATTACAATCAAAATCTTGTTGAAGATAAAATAGATACAACACTTGGGGTTCAATTCCAAAACAAAAGAACTGAAAATTATAATTTACCAATATATAAAGCAGATGCTGCATACAAAAGCGAAGACGATTCAAAAAATCTTGATGTTAAAGTAACATATAAAATTGCATTAATAAATGAAGCAACAAATATATATTCACAAGTAAATAGTATTAGCGAATATTTTAGTAGTCAATACCAATATACTGGAAAAATTGGTATAGGAACACAAGATGAAATTACAAAAGATATATCTGGAGATGTTAAGGTAACAGAAGGTGGAAATAAGGAAGGATATAAATGTTATAAATTTGAAAATTTAGGAATAAAAGTCCCTCCAATAAGCCAAGGAAGTAATGTTAAATATTTATATATTGAATTTAAACTACCTAAAGATGAATATTATAAAAATGGTGAGTTTATAGAGTTAAATCTAGAAAATATTGTAGAAATTGCATCATATTCAAATTACCAAGATGCTGGTTTCCAAAATTCTTATGCAGGAATTGATAAAGATTCTATTCCAGACTCTGTACAAACAAACATACCACAGACTAATATAAAAGATGTATCAACATGGGAAGATGATATGGACAAGGCTTTAGGATTACAAGTTAGAGATGCAGGAGATAGACAAATTACAGGTGTTGTGTTTGAAGATGCGACTATTGTAAATGAAAATAAAGAAAGACTTGGAAATGGAAAATATGATGAAGGTGAAGAAAAAATTAGTGGCGTTACTGTAAATCTTGTAGAAAAAGAAAATGAAAATTCTAAGATAGTAAAATCTGTACAAACTAATAATGGAGAGTATACAATTAGTGGTTTTATGCCAAGTAAGAATTATTATATAGAATTTGAATGGGGAAATGATAAATATAGCGTAAATGACTATAAAGGAACTATAAGGACATATGAACGTTCATTAAATGTAGAAAGCAGTGAATATTGGTATAAAAATGATTTGACAAATAGATGGTCAGATGCAATGGATAATTGGGATTTGAGACAAGAAATTGATAAAGATGATTCAAAAGTAACAAAAATGACTTCAACTACTGATCCATTTTCTATAGGAATAGAATTAGTAGGAGAAAACAGTTATTCATATGAAAATAAATCATATGTTATAAATGGTGTTGACTTTGGACTTGCTGAAAGACCAAGGCAATCAATTGAAATAAAAAAAGAAGTAAGTAGAGTTAAAATTTCTGATGCAAGTAGTAGGATATTAGTTGATGCAGAAATTGTAGAAGATGAGAATGGAAATAAGAAGTTTAAAGATGATGTTAAATATGCGGTTTATACAGATAAATCAAAAATAGCACCACTTGGAAAAGTAAAAGCAGAAATTGATAATGAATTATTCCCATTAACAGTTGATATTACCTATAAAATTACAGTATCAAATACTAGTGAATTGGATTATAATAGTGAAAGCTATTATAAATATGGAACAAAAGGAACAGAAGAACAAAAGGTTAAAATAAAACCAGTAGGAGTATATGATTATTTAGATAGTAAGTTAACAGTTGATGTGCAAAGTTTAAATAAAGAGGGAGTTACAAATAAAGTAATTTCAAAAGAAGAATATTTACAAACTGTAAGTGAAACAACAATCATTGAACAAGAGTACGAAAATTATAAGAATTGGAAAGATACAGACGAAAATTATTATACAAAATACGAGAATGAAATAACAGGTATGAAATATCAAACAATATTTGAACAATGGAAATCAAATACTGTGGAAACAACTACAAAAAATAAAAAAATTGCTAATAAAAATATAATAGATTTTGAAACTTTATCAAAAGAAATTGCAGCAGGTCAAACAAATGAGGCTACATTTAATGCACAAGGTACATTATCAAGCACAGATGAAATTAAGCTAACAAATGATGCAGAAATAACAAAAGTAGAAAGAAATGGACAATATGGAAGAAAAACTACTGCATTAAATACACCAATTTATGACAGAGCAGAAGAAGTAACAATTACACCACCTACAGGAGAAAATAAACAAATTACACCTTGGATTATAATTTCAATATCTGCAATGGCAGTTTTAGCAATAGGAATAATCTTTATTAAGAAAAAAATTTTAAAATAGGAATAATTTAGAAAAGGGAAATTTCCCTTTTCTTTTTTTGGCAAAAAAATATTGCAATTTTCGACATAGTATATTAAAATAAAAAACATAAATTGATATAAAAAATAAAATAAAAAAAATATATATCACAAAAAGTAAAAAACTTTTTAAAAGTAGCTTACTAAAAAAGACAAAAAACACAAAAGACAAGTAGTAAAATAAGCCTATAAAAAGTTTAAGAGGTGATAAGGATGTTTCAAAATATAGAAGGGGTTGTAAATAATGGACAACCTTATGGAAAAACAAAAATAAAAAAATTAAGTATATTTGCAAATGTTTTTGAACTTAGAAATATAGCAATATATGTAATATCATTTATGGTATCATTAATAGGCCTTGGTGGTGAATTATCGCCATTTAGTATAAGTATATTTGCTGCATGTTTTGCAAATTCTATTCCACTATTAGGGGTAGCAATAGTTTCAGTAATTGGAAGTAGTATAAAATATGGAGTAACAGGTGCTTTATCATATATGCTTACAGCACTAGTTATGATAGCAACATTTTTTATAATAAAACCTAAATACAATGAAGAGGAAAGAAACGAAAAAGTAAAGGTTTCCAAAAATGTATTTATAGCATCATTTTTAGTTCAATTTGCAAAAACAATGATGGCAGGATTCACTATATATGATTTATTAGTTGGTATAACATTTTCAGTTGTAGCTGTTGTATTTTACAAAATATTTGTAAATTCTTTAATTGTATTGCAAGATTTTAGAGAAAAACGTGCATTTTCTATAGAAGAAGTAATAGGAGCAAGTTTACTTATATCAATTGCAGTTAGTTGCTTTGGAGAATTAAATATATTTGGATTTGGAATAAGAAATATATTAAGTATATTAATTGTAATGATACTAGGTTGGAAAAATGGAATATTAGTTGGAACAACATCAGGTGTAACAATTGGTGTGACAATTGGAATAATAGCATCAACAGAACCAATAATGATTGCTGCATATGCAATATCTGGAATGATTGCAGGAATATTAAATAGATTTGGAAAAATAGGTGTAATAGTTGGATTCGCCTTAGGAAATGTGGTTCTTGCATATGTTTCAAATGGTTATACTGTTGAACTTATACATTTTAAAGAAATATTAATTGCATCAATAGGATTACTTGCAATTCCAAAAACAGTTCATATAGATATAGAAGAATTTATTGGAAATGGAGAAAAACTTTTACCAATTTTTCAAAATAGAGGTTTAAACCAAAGTAAAGAAACTGCGGAGAAATTAAACAATGTATCACAAACAATCCAAGAAATGGCAAATACATATAAAAACCAAGCTATAAAAGAAGAAAATGAAGAAATAGAAAAAAATGACAAAGACATATTTATAGCAGAATTGTTAGATAGTATAGAACCATATAAAGAAAATATGTTATATGACGATATGGCAAATACAGAAGGAAAAATAGTTGATGACATATTTAATTTATTAATGGACAAGCAAGAGATAACTAAAGAAGATTTATTAAATATATTTGCAAAAAATAATAGTTATATTGTATCAACAGATGATGAAAAAATAAGTAAAAATTTAGAAAACAATATAATGCAAATAGTTAGAGCCGTAAATACAGCTTTTAAAATAAGTAAAACAAATTTTGTTTGGATGAAAAAGATAGAAGAAAACAAGAAAAATATGGAGGCACAGCTAAAAGGTGTATCTAAGGCAATATCTGGCATTGCAAAGAATTTAGAAGAAGATATAAAAAAACAAATAGAATATGAAAATGAAAAGAAACAAATTACAGATATGCTAAAACTAAAAAGTATAGCTGTTCAAGAAATAGCAATAAAAAAACAAGGAAGATTTTTAGTAGAATTATATCTAGAAAAAAATCAAAACACAGTAGATACACAAACTATAGAAAAAATAGTGTCAGAAGTATTAGGAGAAAGAATTGTAGTAAATCAAGAAGCATGTATAGGAAGTAGAATAAATCTAATATCAGATGATAAATATATAATGGCTCTTGGAATAGCAAATGTTCAAAAAGCAGGAAACGAGGTATCAGGAGATAGTATAATAAATACAAGGCTTAAAGATGGAAAATACCTAGTTGCAATAAGTGATGGAATGGGAGCTGGAGAAAAAGCAAAAGAAAGTAGCAAACAAGCACTAAAAATGTTAGAAAACCTATTAATGTCAGGTTTTGACAAAGAAACATCATTAGAATTAATAAATACAAGTTTAATAAACAAAAATGATGAAATCTTTGCAACACTAGATATTGCGATAGTTGATTTATACCAAGGAACAGTAGAAATGATAAAAAGTGGAGCTTGTCCAACATATTTTAAAAACAAGAAAAAAGTACAGGTAATAAAATCAAAATCACTACCAGCTGGAATGATTAATGAATTAAACTTAGAAGTATTTGACAAAGACATAGAAAACAAAGAAATAATGCTTATGTGTACAGATGGCATTTTAGACTCAAATGTTGAATATAAAAATAAAGAACTTTGGGTTAAATACGTAATTGAAGATATAGAAACAGACAACACTAAAAAAATTGCTGACTTATTATTAAATGAAGCAATTGACAATAACTTTGGTATGCCAAAAGACGATATGAGCGTATTAGTATGCAAATTTAGAAGCAAAGAATAGACAAGGTAGACAAGGGGACGGGGTTTTTGTCTTAAGCTTTTTGGGACTTTTTTATATAATTAAAATAAATATTATTAAAGGCAGATAACATTAAAATAAAAATTTTTTAATTTATTATTTTTAGTTTAAAGATTTTTATTCTTATGTTATCTGTTTTTATGTTTAATAAGAAAAGATTAAAAAGTTTTAAGAAAAAATGTTACAATTGTTTTGAAGTTAAATGGTAATTATATATTATTTTCTTACACCTTGGTGTCGCAACCAACTAATTTAAAACTTTATATGTTGGTTTCTCCAATCCGCACTCGTGCTAAGCACTCGTTTGGTCGCTTACGCGATGTTTTAAAATAATATATGATTACCATTTAAGCTCTTAGGCAAGTCGTTACATGTGGCAATTTTTCTCTTGCATGTTTAATTAAAATATGATATAGTATAACCATAAAAAGGGAGGAATATTATGAGTAGAGGAAAAAGATATGAACAAGAACCAAAGCTAAATCTAAAAAAAGTATTTGCAGTTGTAATTGCTATAGCCGTAGTAATAATGTTTGTATTTATAATAAAAGGAATATTGTTAAAGGGTGAAGAAAAAGGAAAAATAACAAGCAAAAGTTATTATACAATATTTAAAGACAATAAATGGGGAGTAATTGATTCAAACGGAGATATAGTAATAGATCCTGCCTATGAAGAAATGATAACAATTCCAGACCAGAAAAAGGATGTATTTGTGTGTACATATAATGTAAACTATGAAACAGGAGAATATAAAACAAAAGCATTAGATTCAAACAATAAGGAAATATTTACTGATTTTGAACAAATCGAATCAATACCAAATACTGATGAACAAAACAATGTATGGTATGAAAGTAATGTACTAAAAGTAAAAAAAGATGGCAAATATGGTTTAATAGACTTGGATGGAAAAGAAATATTAAAAGCTGAATATTCAGAAATTTTTGCTATGCCAGGAATTGAAAATAGTTTAAAAATAAAAAAAGATGACAAATATGGTATAGTAAATACTGAAGGAAAAATAATAATAGAACCAAAATATCAAGATATAACAACACTTGGAAAAGATGATAAATCTGGGTTTATAGTAAAAAATGAAAATGGAAAATATGGTATAGTAAGTTATTTAGATGCACAAATATTAGATGCAAAATTTGACGAGGTAACTAAAGTGTACGGAAATGACTTATATGTTGTAAAACAAGATAATAAAATACAATTAGTAGGAAAAGACTCAAATGTGGTATTATCAGAAGGTTATGATGAAATAACAGGTATTTTAAAAAATAAAGAAAATGGAATAATCTTTAAAAAAGATAAAAAATATGGTGTAATGAAAATTACAGGAGAGGTAACAATTAATCCAGAATATGAAGATTTAAAAGAAGCAAAAGATGGAATTTTAATTGCAAAAAAAGGTCTAAAATATGGATTAATTGATATAACAAATACACCAAAAATAGAAGCTAAATATATGGCTATTTCATATAATGAAAAGGCAGATTTATATATACTTGAAGATGATAGTGCAAATTCTACTATTTTAAATAGTAATTTTGAAACAAAACTACAAGGAATATTAAATAAAGTTGATGAGGAAAAAGGATATTTGAAAATAAGAGTAGGAGATGAATACAAATATTACAATTTTAAATTTGAAGAGAAAAAAGCATCAGAAGTATTAACATCAAATACATTATTTTTAAGTAAAAAAGATGGAAAATATGGTTTTGTAGATAAAAATGGAAATGTTGTTGTCGAATATATTTATGATGATGCAAAAGAACAAAATTCAAGTGGATTTGCAGCAGTAAAAAAAGACGGAAAATGGGGAAGCATAAATAGCAAAGGAAATGTAGTAATAGAACCAACATACAATTTAGATAATTATCTAGTAATAGACTTTATCGGAAAATGGCACTTAGGACAAGATATGAATTTAAATTATTATATACAATAATATAAATTTTAAAAAAGGTGATAAAAATGGAACTAAAGACAAATTATCAATATACATATTTTATACATCCTTTTATAGTAAAGGAAAACAGATATCAAAAATATTTACTTAAACTATTAAAGGACAAAAAGTGTAATATAAAAATATTTAAAAAAGAAAAAGATTTAAAATTATATAAATATTTTTTACCCGAAATTAGAAAATTTTTATTTTCTAGTTTTGACTTTACACCAAATAAACTAAAAGAGTTAGAAAAACTACCAATTGAAACACAATCAGCACTTCTTAGTAGATATCCTTGTACAATGTTTGAATATGTGTTAGAAAAAGATATACAAGGAAAAACAGGAGAAGAAAAAGGAATATTTTTTGGAATTAGAAAACTAGAAATAATATGTTTTAATACAGGAATATGTTTTTTATGCATTAAAACTAATATAGAAAATACAAATAGATTTGATGATTTATTAAATTTTAATTATAAATTTAGAGATATAAAGCAACAATTTCAATTAAGCAGTTTTGATAAAATAAGAATTCAAACAGATGCATTTGAAGATGTAAAAAGTTTTACAGATTTTATTGGACAAATTACAGGAGCTAATTTAGAAGCTGCAAAATATGATATAGATACAGAAAGATTTTTATCATATTCATATGCTTGTATAGAACAAGACTATTGGAATGAATATAGAAAATTTGAAAACATAGAACATAATTTTATTAAGTTTACAAATATTATGCCAGCAAGCAACATTGCAAGTTTTATTAAAGATGAATCAGTAACAATATCTGAATGGAAATATGCAAAATTAGGACTAACTAAACAAGGAATAACTTTATTTTCTTCGGCTACGGAAATGAATAATTACACAATATTACCAGAAGAATTTGAAACACAATATTTTTATACATATATATTAAATTTATATAAAAAAATATATTTAAAAAAATTAGGATTTGAGTTTAGTAATTCTAAAAATGTAAAAAAAGCAAGGAAGAAGTTTATAGAATTTACAAAGAAAATATGGATACAAGAAATTACAGAAGATGAGGCAGGAACAATTATAAATCACAGACTAAATGAAGTATTAGAACTTGATTCATTATATTTATCAACTAAAAATAAGTATGATGTTTTGTATAAGGATTTAAATATAGAAAAAAATAGTAAATCAACAATAATAATTGCATTTATACTTCTTGCATCATTAATTTTTAATATAATGAATTTTATACAAATATTAAATAAATAAAAGTTATTGATTAATTATAATAAATAAAATGAAAAGTAATTAGAAATATAAAAGGAAAAATAAAAATGAAAATTACATGTGGTACAGATATAATTGAAATATCAAGAATAAAAGAAGCATTTGACTCATTAGGTGCTTCTTTTTCAAACAGAATATATACTAAAAAAGAAATTGAATATTGTGAAAGTAAAAAAACTCAAAAATACCAGCATTATGCAGCAAGATTTGCAGCTAAAGAAGCAACATTTAAGGCAATATCAAAAAGTTTAAATGGTAAATATGATATAGATTGGAAAGATATAGAAGTTGAAAATGATGAAAATGGAAGACCAAGTATAAATTTAAAAAGTGATAAAATTATTGATAAAATTGAGGATATAGATATAAGTATATCTCATTGCAAAGAATATGCAACAGCAATGGTTATTGTCACTATCAGCACAAGTGATTAAAATGAAATAAATTATCGCAAGTTTTGTTTTTTTGGAGGCAAGAATGTTACAAATTTAAGTGATTAAATGGCAATAATATATTATTTTTTGCACCTTGGTGTCGCAACCAATTAAAATAATTTAATTGTTGGTTGCTGCAATCTAATATATTATTGCCATTTAAACCCGGAACCGATGGCAATTTTTATGAAAGGAAGATGTTTATGGAATTTTTTGATTCTCATTCTCATTTAAATGATGAGAAATTTGATAAAGATAAAGATGAAACAATTAATATGTTAAAAAAAGAGAAAATTACAAGATTTATTACATGTGGCTATGATTTGGAAAGTTCAAAAAAAGCAATAAATATTGCCCAAAAGTATGATTGTACTTTTGCTACATGTGCTATTTCCCCAAATGATATTCCACAATCTGAAGAGGAATTGTGGAAAGAACTAGAAGAAATTAAAAAAATTGCGAAACAAAAAAAGGTAGTTGCTATTGGCGAAATTGGTTTAGATTATTATTGGAACAAAGATAATAAAGAATTGCAAAAAAAGGCTTTTATAAAGCAAATAGAAATTGCAAATGATCTTAATCTTCCAATTGCAATCCATACAAGGGATGCAGTAATGGATACATTGGAAATTTTAAAACAAAACAATGTTAATAATAAAGGAATATTTCATTGCTGCCCATTAAATAGGGAACTTGTAAAAGAAGGCTTGAAGCTTGGATTTTATATATCTTTTTCAGGAGTTGTTACTTTTAAAAACGCAAAAAATGCAAATGAAATTATTGAAATGGTTCCTTTAGATAAATTGTTAATAGAGACAGATAGCCCATATTTGGCTCCTGAGCCTGTAAGAGGAACAAAAAATACACCAGCAAATGTAAAATATGTTGCAAAGAAGATTGCTGAGGTTAAAAAGATGAAATTAGAAGAAATTGCAAATATAACATATGAAAATGCAAATAATGTTTATAAAATAAAAAAATAACATGAACTATATTTAAATTTATAGTTCATGTTACTTTTTATTGATTTATTTTCCAAAATCAACTTTTACATTTTTTCTTGTTTCATCATTATCTACTGTAAATAAATCTTTTGGCTCAAAGTGAAATATTGATGCTATAATATTTGTTGGAAATAACTGAAGTTTTGTATTATACATAGTTACAGTATCATTATAAAATTGTCTTGCAAATGAAATTTTATTTTCAGTATTTCGTAACTCCTCTGATAATTCTGAAAAATTTTGATTTGCTTTTAATTCTGGGTAGTTTTCAGATACAGCCATAATTGTTTTTAAAGCAGTAGATAATTGCTCATCTAAATTTGCTTTTTGAGCTACTGTATTTGCATTTGCCCATGATGTTCTTAAAGATGCAATTTTTTCAAATGTTTCTGATTCATGACTTGCATATGCTTTTACTGTTTCAACAAAATTTGGGATTAAATCAAATCTTCTTTGAAGTTGAACATCGATTTGACTCCAACTGTTATCAACTTTCATTTTAGCATTTACAAGTTTATTGTACATAGCTATAACAGCAATTATTAAAATTAAAATTATTGCAAGAATAACCCATGGCATATTAATTCCTCCTTTAAATTATAATAATATTATAATGTATTTAAATAATAACATATAAAAAAAATTTATACAATATAAAAATATAAAATTTTTTAGTCATAGCAAGGAAGATGAGAGCATATAATAAAAAGTATAGACAATATTTAAACTGTATAAACTTACGGACAGGCAATTTCCAAATATATGTGACTAGAATTTATAAAATTTGACAAATTATGAAAATCATAGTATAATATACGTGTTGCCAAAAGGAGGTAATATATGAAAGTTAAAAGCAAAGAAAATGCTTCAATTTCTATCATGAAAATTTTATGCATAAGCATAATTTTAATACTAATATCTGGTATTGGGGTTATGGCTGTAAGTGCAAAATTAAACAATGTAAAAATAATACTTCAAAATGGATATGAAATGACAGTTTTAACATCAAAAACTAAGGTTTCAGATATTTTAGAAGAAAACAATATAATATTAGAAGATGATGAAAAATCAGTTCCAGGCTTAGATGAAGAAGTTTCAGAAGAAACAAGCATAGTGATAAAAAATAAATCAGAACAAGAAGTTCAAATAGCACAAATATCAGAAACAGGAGTAGAAACATCTTTAGATGATTTATTAAAAAATTATGCACCAATTACAGAAAAAATAGTTGTTGAACAAGTAACAATACCTTATGAAACAATAACAAAAGAGGCTACAGGTTCAGGAGATGAAACAAGAAACAAAGTTGTACAAAATGGGCAAGATGGATTAAAAGAAATAACATATAAAATCAAATATCAAAATGAAACAGAAATAGAAAAAACTGTTTTATCAGAAGTTGTTATAAAAGAACCAGTAAATAAAATAGTTCAAATTCAAAAAGTTACATCAAGAGCATCTACAACATCAAGAAGTACTGCTGTATCATATGGCGGAGGAAAATGGAGCTATTCAGCAAGTGATATGGATTTATTATGTGCTATAACAGCGCAAGAGTGTGGTTCAAGTTATTCTGGGGCTTTAGCAGTAATTACTACTGCATGTAATAGAGCTGAAAGCGCAAAATGGAAATCACGAGGATTAGATCCACTTAGTCAATATAAAGCAAAAGGACAATTTTGTTATTCAATAGATAGTCATTGGAAAAGAAAATTAAATGGTAACTATTCATCAGCTGTAAAACAAGCAGTAACAGACGCGTTAAATGGTAAAAGAAATCATAGCTATTTATCATTTAGAGCAGCTGGAACACATAGTGGAGAATTAATAGGTGGAAATGTGTATTTCTAAAATAAATATAATAAAAAAGCATATCTCTAAAAAGAAATATGCTTTTTTTACATAAGTGGAGGAATAAAAATGAAATTAATATCATGGAATGTAAATGGAATTAGAGCATGTGTAAATAAAGGATTTATCGATTTTTTTAATAAAATAGATGCAGACATATTTTGTATTCAAGAAACTAAATGCCAAAAAGGACAAATAGAGCTTGAGTTTGAAGGCTATGAAAGCTATTGGAATAGTGCAGAGAAAAAAGGTTATTCTGGAACAGCTATTTTTACTAAAATAAAACCATTAACAATAAAATATGGAATTGGAAAAGAAGAACATGACAAAGAAGGAAGAGTAATAACATTAGAATTTGATAAATTCTATATGGTAAATATTTATACACCTAATTCAAAAAGGGAATTAGAAAGACTAGACTATAGAATGATTTGGGAAGACGAAATAAAGAAGTATTTATTACATTTAAATAAAATAAAACCAGTAATAATGTGTGGGGATTTAAATGTTGCACATAAAGAAATTGATTTGAAAAATCCTAAAACAAACAGACATAATGCAGGATTTACAGATGAGGAAAGAAATAAAATGACAGAATTACTAGATGCAGGATTCACAGATAGTTTTAGATATAAATACCCAGACAAAGAAAATGAATATAGTTGGTGGTCATATATGGGAAGAGCAAGAGAAAAAAATGTAGGATGGAGAATTGACTATTTTATAGTGTCAAATGACATTGCAAAAAAAATAAAGGATGCTACAATTCATCAAGAAGTTTACGGAAGTGACCATTGTCCGGTGGAATTAATAATAGATTAAGAGGAGAAGAGTATGAATGAAATAAAACATAATTGGAAAAAATGGGTATATTGGTTTATACTTGGAGTTGCAATAATAACATTTTATAAGTTATTAGATAATTTTAGTCAAATATCTAATATTGTTAGCAATTTTTTTAATGTAATAAGCCCGTTTTTTATAGGAGTATTAATTGCATATTTATTGTATATACCTAGCAGAAAAATTGAGGGATGGTATAGAAAAACTAAAATAAAAATATTAAATAAAAAGGCAAGAATATTTAGTGTAATTACTGTATATATAATTGCTATGTTATTAATAGTATTAATATTTAATTTTATTTTTCCGGTATTAATAGAAAGTCTTACGGAATTTGTGACTAATATTCAAAGTTATATAGAATTAACTATAAATAAATATAATTCATTACCAGAAGATTCTATATTAAAAAGTGATATGGTTTCTGAATTAATTCAAAATATACAAAATGTAGATATAAAACAATATATAAATTTAGATAGACTTGCTCAGTATGCAAAAGGAGCAATAAATTTTGTTACAAGTATATTTGATATTTTTGTGGCTTTTATAGTTTCTGTATATGTTTTAGCAGGAAGAACAGAAATATTACAATTTTTTAGAAGATTAATTAAATCAATATGTGGCGAAAAAACTTTCAAGAATATAGAAAAATATTTTAATAATACAAATGACATATTTTTTGGATTTATAAGTAGTCAATTAATAGATGCTGTTGTAGTAGGAATATTAACAACAATTGCGATGAGCATAATGCAAATAAAATATGCACCTCTTCTTGGATTTATAATTGGACTATTTAATATAATACCATATGTTGGAGCTATAATTGCTGTTGCAATAGCAATAGTTATAACATTAATTACTGGAGGTTTTTCACAAGCACTTTGGATGGCTATAGTAGTAATTATATTACAACAAATTGATGCAAATATTATAAATCCAAAAATTGTTGGAAATTCATTAAAAATAAGCCCATTGTTGGTAATGTTTGCAATAACTGTTGGTGGAGCATATTTTGGAATGCTTGGAATGTTTTTAGCAGTTCCAGTTGCTGCAGTATTAAAAATTTTAGTTGAGGATTTTATTAAATATAAAGATAAAAAAAGAGAAGAAAAAGAAATAAAAAATTCTAGCCAAAGCTAGAATTTTTTTGTGTTAACTTCTTTGTAATAAATATTGTATACCTCCATTTGCAATTGCTGTTAATGTTAAAACTATTATACCTGCTGTAAGAACGCCTAAGACTATAGGTGGAATTGCTTTTTTTGGTGGTAAATCTAAGAAATTTGCAATTAAAGAGCCAACCCAAGCGCCAGTTCCTGGAAGTGGTATTGCAACAAATAAGAATAAACCTAAAGCAGCAAAATTTTGTAATTTTTCACTTTCTTCTATTTTTTTAGTTGCTCTTTCACTTGCCCAATCGATAATAGCTTTAAAAGGTTTCCATCTACCAAAAAAATCAAATAATGGTCTTATATATTTTACAATAAAATATACTGGAATTATATTTCCAATAAAACTGCATATAAAAGATTCTAAATAATTTAAATGAAATGTAAATACTCCGGACTGGGATTGCACCTCTAAGTTCAATTATTGGAACCATCCCAATTAAAGCTGTTAAAATATATTTTACAAATAATGGTAAAGTTTCCATATTAAATCCTCCAATTAAAAATCCTGTTAATTTTATAATATAAAATGGTAGTTGTCAATAATAATAAAATTTACTTATTAATTTTTAAAAGTTTACTTATTAATAAATTTAATACTATAAAATTTATTAAATTCATAGTAATAAGTCTAAATATAGCAGGCAATATAGGTATTAAATCTGCAATATTAAACCACCAATTAAAAAATGTTAAGCCTACTATAAATAATCCTAAAAGCAAAAGTGCAAGTGTTAGTCTATAAGGAGAAACTAGTAAAGCAGAATTTTCACTTTTTCTAGATTTAGATAGTGTAAATAATAACATAAGCCCTGAGACACCCGTAGATATTACACATAGTGTAGAATAATACTTGCTTGGAACAAGTCCATTTTTATACAAAATAGATATTGTAAATATTCCAAGTATTGCAGTAAGGGCTGTTGGAATCGATTTTGAAATTACATTTTTTAAGAAATTACCCCTTATTTTTTCTTTGTTTGGCTCTAGTGCTAGCATAAATGAAGGAATACCAATTGTTACAACACTAATTAAACTTAATTGAATTGGAACAAAAGGGTATGATTCATTCATAAATAAAAACATTAAAGCAAGTACACTTGAATAAATGGTTTTTACTAAAAATAAAGAAGCAGAACGTTCAATATTATTTATAGTTCTTCTACCTTCGCTTACAACTTTTGGCATTGATGCAAAATTTGAATCTAGTAAAACTAACTGAGAAACATTTTTTGTAGCATCACTACCATTTGCCATTGCTATACTACAATCTGCAGTTTTTAATGCTAAAACATCATTTACACCATCACCTGTCATTGCAACGGTTTTTCCGCTTTTTTGAAGAGCAATTACTAAATCTTTTTTTTGTGTAGGGCTCACTCTACCAAAAATAGTATATTTTAAAGCAGCTTTTTCTAAATCTTTATCAGATGTGATTTTTGACATATCAACATAATTATCAAACTTATCAAGGCCAACAGATTTTGCAATTTTTGAGACAGTAACTGGATTATCACCAGAAATGATTTTAATATCAACTTCTTGATCTTTAAAATATTTTAGTGTATTTTTAGCTTCTTTTCTTATTACATCTGATATTAAAACAAAACCTAAAGCAGTTATATTGTTTGGTAAATCTTTATTGTTAAAGTTTTCATTAGAATGTGCAAGTAATAAAATTCTATAATTTTCAGAATAATTTTTAACTTTTTCTTCATAAATTTTAAAGTTATCTTTTAAAATAAATTCAGGAGCACCTATAATATAACTACCTTCATTTTCAAAATTAATTCCAGACCACTTTGTTTTTGAAGAAAATGCCACAATTTTATTTGGCTTAAATTCTATATTGATATCAGTGAAATAAGCTTTTATAGCTTGAATTGTAGAATTTTCATCTTCGGAAAATTTTGCAATATTAGCTAAGATATTTTTCATTTTATTTTTATCAATATTATCAAGAGGGATAAAATCATTTACTTCCATCCTTCCTTCTGTTAGTGTTCCTGTTTTATCAAGACAAAGAGTATCAACTCTTGCAAGTGTTTCAATACAATAAAGTTCTTGAACTAAAACCTTAGACTTAGAAAGCCTAATAACACTTACAGCAAGAACAGTACTAGTAAGAAGAACAAGACCTTCAGGAATCATGCCAATAACAGCTGCAACAGTTTGAACAACTGCACTTTTAAAACTTCCGCCATCAATATTTAATTGATTTACAAAAAGTAAGGTCCCTATAGGAATGATTGCAAAAGTTAATATTTTTATAATTTTATTTAAAGAATTCATAATCTCAGAATTTATTTTTTTTACGTATTTTGCACCGCTAGAAATTTGAGCTGTATAATTATCATTACCTATATGTTCAACTTTGGCATAGCACTTTCCGCCAACAACATAACTACCAGACAAAAGCATGTCGCCAGAACCCTTAGAAAAACTATCGGGTTCACCAGTTATAAAAGATTCATTAACTAAAATATCACCTTTAATTAAAATACAATCAGTAGGAATCTGGTTGCCTGTATTAAAAACAACAATATCATCTAAAACAAGGTCATTTATAGAAATTTCTTGTATATTACCATTTCGAACTACTTTAACCTTAGAAGCAGCCATTATAGCAAGTTTATCAATGACTTTTTTAGAATGTATTTCTTGAAATGTACTAATTGCAGTATTAATAATTACAATACCCAAAAAAAGCATATTTTTATAAGAACCAACACAAAAAATTGCAATACCTAAAAACAAATTTAAAAAATTAAAAAGTGTAAAAAAATTCTCAAAAATAATTTGCTTTATACTTTTTGTAGGCACAGAAGTATCGTAATTTACTAAATTATCATGAAATCTGTTATTTAATTGATCATCATTTAAACCTATATTTATATCAGGATTATAACGCACCATAAATATTTCTCCTTAAAAATTGCCATCGGTTCCGGGTTTAATTGGCAATAAATTGCCACTAGTTCCGGGTTTGTTTGGCAATATTTTATTTTATAATTTTATATACTAAAATAATATATAACATAAATCAGCAAAAGACAATAAATAAAAGACAAAATAATGTAAAAAAATATAAATTCTTTTAATAAAGAAAACAACGCTGTAAAAATATAGCGGATATTTGGTTAAAAATAATGATAAAAACGATTTTTTAGGCATTAAATAAAGCTGTTTGTAACAAATTGCCAAACAAACCCGGAACCAGTGGCAATAAATTGCCAATTAAACCCGGAACCGATGGCAATTTTTTAGAATAAAGTTGCTTTAAAACCTTGACTTCCGTAAGAGAAAAATGATATAATAGATAAGGTTTATTATCAATTTTAATTTAAATCAAAAATTTATTTAAAAAAGAGGAATTAGGTATAGAAAATTTTATGCAAATTTTAGTTGAAAAGCAGGCATCTAAAATGTATAAAACAGACTATATACTAAGAAGGACTTTTTTAAAATAATAAAATTTATATCTGCTTAAATTTTTTTAAGGAGTGATTTTTTTGAAACTAAAAGACGTAGTTTATGAGAAAGCATCAAGGAAAGATTTCGCAAAAGTTGGCGATTACATCGAAATGCCAAATCTTATCAAAGTCCAAAAAGATTCATATGACTGGTTTGTAGAAGAGGGTTTAGGGGAAGTATTAAAAGATATTCCACCAATTGAAGACTATTCTGGAAACCTTGTTTTAGAGTTTTTTGACTATTACATGGAAGAAAAAACAAAATACACACTAGAAGAAGCAAAAGAAAGAGATGCTACATATGCAACAAGATTACATGTAAAGGTAAGACTAATTAACCGTGAAACAGGAGAAATTAAAGAACAAGAAATTTATTTAGGTGATTTCCCACTAATGACTAATAGTGGTACATTTGTAATAAATGGAGCTGAAAGAGTTGTTGTAAGTCAGCTTGTTCGTTCACCAGGATGTTATTATGCAGAAGAATTTGATACTAAAACAGGTAAAAGAACTTATACATCAACAGTAATGCCACTACGTGGAGCTTGGATTGAATATGAAACAGATGGGAATGATATTTTCTATGTTCGTGTAGATAGAACAAGAAAATTACCAGTAACATCATTGTTAAGAGCAATTGGTATAATTTCTGATGATCAAATAAGAGAATTATTTGGAGATGAAGAATTATTAACAGCAACAATTGCAAAAGATACAATAAAAACCCAAGAAGAAGCATTAATAGAAATATACAAAAAATTAAGACCAGGTGAATTACCAACAGTAGAAGCAGCAAGAAGCTTATTTAACGGATTATTCTTTGATAATAGAAGATATGATTTAGCAAAAGTAGGTAGATATAAATTCAACCAAAAATTAGCTTTAGCAACTAGAATTAAAGATAAAGTAGCTGCTAAAGATATAATAGATCCAGAAACTGGAGAAGTTTTTGTAACAGCAGGAGAAGTTATAACTAAAGAAGTTGCAGAAAATATACAAAATGCAGGAATAAATATTGTAGATGTTACATTTAATGAAAGAACTGTAAGAATTATAGGAAATGGAACTGTAAATATACATCAAGTATTACCAAATGTCGATTTAAGCAAATTACATTTTAAAGAATTAGTAAATTATTCAGTATTAAAAAATATTATTGACAATACTGATGAAAAAGATTTAGTAAAAACAATAGAGGAAAGATATAACGAATTAGTTCCAAAATGTATAACAACAGAAGATATAATAGCATCAATCAGTTATTTATTAAATCTTTCACATGGAATTGGTAAGCCAGATGATATTGACCATTTAGCTAACCGTAGAATTCGTTGCGTTGGTGAACTTTTACAAAATCAATTTAGAATAGGTTTAACAAGACTTGAAAGAGTTGTTAGAGAAAGAATGACAATTCAAGACTTAGATGTTGTTACACCACAAACATTAATTAATACAAAACCAATAACATCAGCAATAAGAGAATTTTTTGGAAGTTCACAACTTTCACAATTCATGGATCAAACAAATCCACTTTCAGAATTAACACATAAAAGAAGAATTTCAGCATTAGGACCTGGAGGTTTAACTAGAGAAAGAGCAGGTTTCGAGGTTCGTGACGTACACTATACACATTATGGTAGATTATGCCCTATAGAATCACCAGAAGGACCAAACATAGGATTAATATCAGCACTTTCATCATTTGCAAATATAAATGAATATGGATTTATTGAAACACCATATAGAAAAATAGATCCTGTAACACACAGAGCAACAGATATTGTAGAATACATGAGTGCAGATGTTGAAGATAATTACATAATTGCACAAGCATCAGAGCCAATGGATGAAAATGGTGAGTTTATAAATGACAGAATAAGAGTTAGATTTAAAAATGAAGTTATAGAAGTTGACAAACACATGGTACAATATATAGATGTTTCACCAAAACAATTAGTATCTATTGCTGCTGCCATGATACCATTTTTAGAGCATGATGATGCAAAAAGAGCTCTAATGGGAGCCAACATGCAACGTCAAGCAGTTCCACTTATGATTTCTGAAAGCCCAATAGTTGGAACAGGAATAGAATATAGAGCTGCAAAAGACTCAGGAATATTAGTTTTAGCTGAAGATGATGGAGTAATAGAAAAAGTTACTGCAGATGCAATTACAGTTAAATACAAAAATGGAAAAACAATAACACACAAATTACGTAAGTTTAAAAGAACAAATGGTGGTACATGTATAAACCAAAGACCAATAGTTGTAAAAGGAGAAAAAGTTAAAAAAGGAGATGCCATAGCAGATGGACCATCAACAAAAAATGGAGAAATGGCACTTGGTAAAAACGTACTTATTGCATTTTCTACTTGGGAAGGTTACAACTATGAGGATGCTATATTAATTAACGAAAAATTAGTTAAAGAAGATGTATTTACGTCAATACATATAGAAGAATATGATTGTGAATGCCGTGACACAAAATTAGGACCAGAAGAAATAACACGTGATATTCCAAACATTGGTGATGACTCATTAAAAGACTTAGATGAAAATGGAATAATTAGAATTGGTGCAGAAGTAAGACCTGGAGATATCTTAGTTGGTAAAGTTACACCAAAAGGTGAAACAGAATTAACTGCAGAAGAAAGATTACTAAGAGCAATATTTGGTGAAAAAGCTAGGGAAGTTAGAGATACATCACTTAGAGTACCACATGGAGAAGCAGGAACAATAGTAGATGTAAAAATATTTACTAGAGAAAATTCAGATGAATTAGGACCTGGAGTTAACCAAGTAATTAGATGTTATATAGCAACAAAAAGAAAAATATCTGTAGGAGATAAAATGGCTGGACGTCATGGTAACAAAGGTGTTATATCAAGAGTATTACCAGAAGAAGATATGCCATTTATGCCAGATGGTACACCAATAGACATTTTATTAAACCCACTAGGAGTTCCATCTCGTATGAACCTAGGTCAAGTGCTTGAAGTTCACTTAGGAGGAGCTGCCAAAGCATTAGGATGGAAAATATCAACACCAGTATTTGATGGTGCAACAGAAGCAGACGTTAGGGAAGCTTTAAAAATGGCAGGAATGAGTGAAGACGGAAAAACAATTCTATATGATGGAAGAACAGGAGATCCATTTGATAAACCAATTACAGTTGGAGTAATGTATATGTTAAAACTTCACCACTTAGTTGATGATAAAATACATGCTCGTTCAACTGGACCATACTCTTTGGTTACACAACAACCTTTAGGAGGAAAAGCACAATTTGGTGGACAACGTTTTGGAGAAATGGAAGTTTGGGCACTAGAAGCATATGGTGCATCATATACTTTACAAGAAATGTTAACAGTAAAATCAGATGATGTTGTAGGACGTGTAAAAACATATGAGGCAATTGTAAAAGGAGAAAATATACCTGAACCAGGAGTTCCAGAAGGATTCAAAGTACTTGTAAAAGAACTTCAATCTTTAGGATTAGATATAAAATTACTATCACAAGACAATAGAGAATTAGAACTAAAAGAAAATATAGAAGATGGAATTGAATATGATCCTGAAAGAGATAAAGAAGGATTAGAACAAGAAGAAGTTGTTGAAGATGGTGAGTTAGAAGATGGCTACACTGAAGAAGACGAAATGGCTGTAAATGATGAAGACAGTGATGAATTCTTTGAAGGACTTGATGATGAGGGAGAAAAAGACATTTTTGATAGTGACTTAGCAAATGACAATATGGATAATGATGACGATATAATAGAATAATATTTGTAGGGGGAAAAATAGTGGACGAATTAGAAATTTTTGATAAAATAAAAATTGGAATTGCATCAGATGAACAAATAAGAGAATGGTCAAAAGGTGAAGTAAAAAAACCAGAGACTATAAACTACAGAACATTAAAACCAGAAAAAGATGGTCTATTTTGTGAAAGAATATTTGGGCCAACAAAAGACTGGGAATGTCACTGTGGAAAATATAAAAGAGTAAGATATAAAGGAATTGTTTGTGATAGATGTGGTGTTGAAGTAACAAAATCAAAAGTAAGACGTGAAAGAATGGGACATATAGAACTTGCAGCACCAGTAGCACATATATGGTATTTTAAAGGAATACCAAGCAGAATTGCAGTAATGCTTGATATTTCACCAAGAAATTTGGAAAAAGTAATTTATTTTGCTTCATATGTTGTAACAGACAAAGGAAATACAGGACTTGAAAAATGTCAAGTATTAACAGAAAAAGAATATCATGAAGCAGAAGAAAAATACGGAAAAGGTTCATTTAAAGCCAAAATGGGAGCAGAAGCATTAAGAGAATTACTAGAACAAGTAGATTTAGATGAGTTATCTGCAGAACTATTAAAAGAATTAGAAAAAACAAGTGAACAAAAAAGAACAAAATTAGTAAAAAGATTAGACACAGTTGAAGCTTTTAGACAATCTGGAAATAGACCAGAATGGATGATAATGAATGTTGTACCTGTAATACCACCAGATTTAAGACCAATGGTACAATTAGATGGTGGAAGATTTGCAACATCAGATTTAAATGATTTATATAGAAGAGTTATAAACAGAAATAACAGACTAAAAAGATTACTAGAACTTGGAGCACCAGAAATAATAGTAAGAAACGAAAAAAGAATGTTACAAGAATCTGTGGATGCATTAATAGATAATGGTAGACGTGGAAAACCAGTTACAGGAGCAGGAAATAGACCATTAAAATCTTTATCAGATATGTTAAAAGGAAAACAAGGACGTTTCCGTCAAAACCTACTTGGAAAACGTGTTGACTATTCTGGACGTTCTGTTATAGTAGTTGGACCAGAACTTAAGATATATCAATGTGGGCTTCCAAAAGAAATGGCTGTAGAATTATTTAAACCATTTGTTATGAGAGAATTAGTTGGAAGAGGAATTGCTCAAAATATAAAAAATGCAAAAAGAATGGTTGAAAGATTAAAACCAGAAGTATGGGAAATATTAGAAGATGTTATTAAAGATCATCCAGTAATGTTAAACCGTGCTCCAACACTACATAGACTTGGTATTCAAGCATTTGAACCAGTACTTGTAGAAGGTAGAGCAATAAAACTTCACCCATTAGTTTGTGAGGCATTTAATGCTGACTTTGATGGTGACCAAATGGCAGTTCACTTACCATTATCACCAGAAGCACAAGCAGAAGCAAGATATTTAATGCTTGCAACAAACAACTTACTTAAACCACAAGATGGTAAGCCAGTTGCTGTACCTAGACTAGACATGATTTTAGGAAGTTACTATTTAACAATGGTTTTAGACGGTGAAAAAGGTGAAGGAACATATTATAAAGATGTAGATGAAGCAATAATGGCATATGAAAACCATGATGTTACAATACATGCAAAAATATTTGTAAGAGTAACAAAACAAATTGATGGAAAACTAAAAACTGGAAAAATAGAAACAAGTGTTGGTAGAATTATTTTTAACCAAGGAATTCCACAAGACTTAGGATTTATAGACAGAAAAGAAGATCCATTCCAATTTGAAATAAACTTCCCTGTAATGAAAAAATCAATGGGAGAAATAATTGAAAGAGTAATAAGAACACATGGATTAACAGAATCAGCAGAAGTTATAGATTATATAAAAGCATTAGGATATAAATATGCAACACTTGCTGGAATTACATATTCTATGGATGACGTTAAAGTCCCTGCAGCTAAAAAAGAATTATTAGCAGAAGCAGACAAAAAAATAGAAACAATAAGAAAACAATATGCAAGAGGATTAATAACAAACGAAGAACGTTATGAAGCAACTGTTAATGTATGGGAAGATACAACAAAAGAAGTTACAAAGGCAATGGAAGATAACTTTGATAACTTAAACCCAGTATATATGATGGTTAAATCAGGGGCCCGTGGTAATATTAACCAATTAAGACAAATAGCAGGTATGCGTGGTCTTATGGCAAGTACAACAGGTAAAGCAGTAGAAATTCCAATTAAATCATCATTTGCAGAAGGATTAGATGCATTAGAGTACTTTATTTCATCACATGGTGCGCGTAAAGGATTATCAGATACAGCTTTAAGAACAGCCGATTCAGGATACTTAACAAGAAGACTTGTTGATGTTTCACAAGATATTATAGTTAGAGAACATGACTGTGGAACAAATGACGGTATAATAATTTATGACATAAAAGATGGAAATCAAGTAATTGAAAAAATGCAAGAAAGATTACTTGGAAGATATGCAGTAGATGATGTTTATGATCCAAATACAAACGAATTAATAGTAGATAATAATACAATGATTACAGAAAGTATAGCAGAAAAAATAGTATCTGCAGGAATAGAAAAACTAAAAGTTCGTTCAGCACTAGGATGTAGAACAAAACATGGTGTATGTCAAAAATGCTATGGAATGGGATTAGCAAGACGTGATTTAGTTTCAATAGGAGAGGCAGTTGGAATTATAGCTGCACAATCAATTGGTGAACCTGGAACACAGCTTACAATGAGAACAATTCACTCTGGTGGTGTTGCTGGTGTTGCCGATATTACACAAGGTCTTCCAAGGGTTGAAGAATTATTTGAAGCTAGAAAACCAAAGGGTGTAGCTGTAATTACTGAAATTGCAGGTAAAGTAAAAATAAAAGAAACAAAGAAGAAAAAAGAAGTTATTGTTACATCTAAAGATGATTCTAGAACATACACAATACCATTTGGAGCTAAAATGAAAGTAAAAGACGGAGATTTAGTAGAAATTGGAGATGCATTAATAGAAGGTTCAATAAATCCAAATGAAATTTTAGCAATAAAAGGTCCAGAAGGAGTATATGAATATTTAATTTCAGAAGTTCAAAAAGTTTATAGAAACCAAGGTGTTGATATAAATGATAAACATATCGAAGTTATAGGAAGACAAATGCTTAAAAAAGTAAAAGTTGCAGATAATGGAGATACAAAATTAGCACCAGGCTCTTTAGTTGATATGTATGACTTTGAAGAGGCAAATGAAGAAGCTAAAGAAGCAGGATTAAGACAAGCAGAAGGAAAGAGAGTTCTTCTTGGAATTACAAAAGCATCACTTGCAACAGACAGTTTCTTATCTGCAGCATCATTCCAAGAAACAACAAGAGTTCTTACAGATGCAGCAATAAAAGGAAAAACAGACGATTTATTAGGATTAAAAGAAAATGTTATAATTGGTAAATTAATACCAGCAGGAACAGGAATGCAAGTTTATCAAGACACAAAAATTAGTACAGAAAATGAATTAGAAGAAACAGCAGATGTAGAAAACATGTAATTCAAAGGAAAAGTAAATAAGCACTACTTGCTTTGTAAGGAGGAACTTATGAAAAATAAAAAATTGGTTATTCTTTTGGCAATAGTATTAGTAATAATTTTAGGAGTTGCAATATATTTTGCAATTCCTAAAAACAATAATAATGCCCAAAAAGAAGAACAAAAATTAGAACAAGAACAAGTAATAGAAGAAGGTCAAAAACAATATAGTCAAATTAACTTAGAAAATACAGAAAATGCAAAAGTTGAAGATGGTAAAAAAATAAATACATCTGAAAAACTTTTACAAAATAAAACAATAGACGGAATAAACATAAAAGATATAAAACTTGTTGCAGAAAATGGAACTACAACCTTAACTGCAACAGTTGAAAATAAGTCACAAAAAAAGATTAATGCAGGAAAAATAACAATTAATTTTACAAATTCTAATGGTGAAATATATGCAAAATTAAATAGTTATATAGGAGATATTGATATAGGAAAAACAGGAAATATAAATGCATCAACAACAAGAGACTTGGCAAATGCATATGATTTTACAATTAACTTTAATTAGACATTGGGACGGGGATTTTGTCTTAGGCTTTTTGGGACTTTTGAAATAAAAAACTTACAAAACAAAAAAATATTATTAAAAATCAAATTTTACAATTGAAAATAATTGAATTAGAAATTTTTATATTAATTTTATGGAAAGTGTTCATCTCCTGATGGAAGGGTGCCATAAAATTAATTTAAAATTTCTTTGATAATTATTTGAACAATAAAATTTTATTATTAATAATATTTTTTTATTATAATATATTTTTTATAAGTCCTAAAAAGCCTAAGACAAAATCCCCGTCCCAATGTCTAAAGTTTGAAAAGGCCTACGCAAATTTAGGTTTTGCAGCATTTATTAAGGACGAAAGTAAAATTTGTAATATAAATGTTAAAAAAACTTAATAAAAAGTGCTAAAACGACAAAAAATAGCATCCCTAGTAGAAAAAAGCTGGCAATTTTTGCCGGCTTTTTTCTTATATTGTTTTTTTATATATATGAAGCTAAAATATTAATGATATATATTAAAGTTATAAAAACAAGGAGAATGTATATGAAAAAGCTTGTAGAAACAAACAAACAAGAAAGAAATAGGAGAAAAAGAGGCGAGCAAGGTTCTGTAACCTTATTCGTTTTAATTGCAATGATTTTCTTTTTAACGGTTGGAGTTGCGGTTTACATTTCGAATGTAAATAATTCTTCATCTCAACAAAGGGATGTTAAGAAGATTCAAAGTGAATATAATGATACTGGTGATGTAAATAAGGTATATGAAGACCAAAAAGATAGGCTTAACCAAAGATTGTTTATTACTGTTAAAGACAATGATAAAAATATATATCAAGAAGGTAAGTGGACTAATAAAGTTCCTTTGACAGTTGAGGTAAAATGGCCAGATGGATTAAGTAAAAATGAAAAAATTATAACAGTAAAAGGCAAAAAAGATGGAACTGAAATTACAGTTACAGATGAAGAAATAAAGGATTTGAAAATAAGTGAGTCATGTACAATATCAGCTAAAATAAATGGAACTACATCAAAAATTGAAGTTTTAGTTGATACAACTAGCCCTGATATAGAAATTGAAAAAAATGGCGGAAATTATGTAATAGATAATAATCAAACATCAAAAGAAATAACAACGACAATTACAGTAAAAGATGAAGAAAGTGGAGTTGATAAGGTTTTATATAAATGGTTAAAGGCAAAAGATGATGGATCAAGACCAGATGCACCAGATGAAAAAGATTTAAAAACATTAGAAGGAACAACGGCAAATGTAACAAATACAATTTCAGAAAGCGGAAAATATTATTTATATGTTAAAGCACAAGATAAAGCTGAAAATGAAAGTGAAAAGTGGAGTGAGCCATTTAATGTTATAAATAAAGCAGATGTAGAAAATACAATAAAAATTGCTAAAGAACCAGATGGATGGACAAATGAAGATGTAAAAGTAACAGTTGATTATGGAAATATATTAACTACATTTAGACGTCAAGGATTTGGAAAAACAGAGAATGAAGCAAGACAAGATGCAATAAATAACACAATACAAACTAAAAATCCAATAACAGTTACAGTAAAAGAAAATGGAATAATTTATGTATCTGCAAAAGATCAAGAAGGATTAATAGATGATATATCAAAAACATTAAAAATAGATAATATAGATAAATTATTACCAGAAATAACATATACAAAAAATCCTGCACAAGGGTATACAAACAAAGATGTAGTACTTACAATAACATTAAAAGACCAAGAGGCAAACGATAAGTATGGATGTAGCAAAGTAATAGCATGGCAAATAAGCAAAGATGGTAATTTAGATGAAAACTCTAATAATTGGACAAATTTAGATGAAGCACAAGAACAAACAACAGTAGAATATAGCATAAAAGAAAATGGAACATATTATATATATGCAAAAGATCAAGCAGGAAATGTAGCAAAAGAGCAAATTGTAATAGATCAAATAGATAAAAATCCACCAAAAGTTGAAGTTACAGGAAATCCAACTACATGGGTAAAAGGTGAAGTTGAATTAGACATAACAGCTAAAGATGATGAAACTGGAATAAAAGAAATAAAAATAAATGGACAAAAAGTAACAGCAACTATAGATGAAGACAAAACAGCAAAAGTAAAATATCCTGTTACAGAAAATGGAACAATAAACATAGAAGTTACAGATGAAGCAGGAAATGTAACTACAAAAACAATAACAGTAGATAAAATTGATAATAAAGGACCTGAAGTAACAATAACAGGAAATCCAGAAAATTGGACAAATAAAGATGCTACTTTACATGTAAAAGCAAAAGATGATGCAAGTGGAATAGAAAAAGTAACAATAACACAAGTAGTAAATGGTAAAGAAGAATCAAAAGATGTTAATTTTACAACAAATGAAGATGGTTCTATTGATTTAGACTACACAGTAGATAAAAATCAAACAATAAAAATAAGTGTTACAGATAAGGCCGGAAATACAACTACAAAAACAATAGTAGTAGATAAAATAGACAAGGAAAAACCAACATTAAAAGCACCAACTGCTGTTGCAACAACGAATACAGTTACAGTTACATTTAATCAAACAGATGCATTAAGTGGAATAGATGAAGAAACAATAAGATATGCAATAAGAAAACAAGGTGAAGATGAATGGGAAATAGTACAAAATAGTGAAAAAGTAAACACATTTATAAAAAGAACAAAAGATACATTATATGAAGTAAAAACAATAGCAAAAGATAAAGCTGGAAATGAAATGGAATCTGAAATTGTAATAGTTAGAACACTAAATTTAACAGAGCCATTAATTAAACAAAATCCAGAAACAATTACAAACGAAAATGTAAAAGTTACAATATTAGCACCTGATGCACAAGAAGGAACAACAATAAAATATGGAACAGATGGAGTAAATTTTGAATCAATTCCAACAAATCCATATACTTTTGAAGTAACAAAAAATCAAACAATATATGCATTAGTAGAAAATAATGAGGGTGAAAAATCAAATGTTGCAACACATCAAGTAGATAATATTGATAAATTATTACCTATAGTTACAAATATAAGTGCAAGCACAAAAGCAACAAATAGTACAGTAACAATTACAGCAAAAGCAAAAGACCAAGCTCAAACAGAGGAATATGCAAACAGTGGAATAGTTGCATATATGTTTAGCAAACAAACAGACATAACAAATAAATCTGAAGGATGGAACGAAATAACACAAACAACAGAAGAAATAACAAAAACTCAAGAAGTATCAGAAAATGGAATATGGTATTTCTATGTAAAAGATGCTGCAGGAAATGTTAATAAAGCAAGTGAAGAAAACAAAATAGAAATAGGAAATATAGATAAAACTCTTCCTATAATAAGTGTAGAACCACAAAATAAAGAAGTATGTAAAAACACAAATGTTACAATACATGTAACAGATGAAGGTGGAAGTAACCTATCAGATTCTAACCAATATGAATATCAATTAGGAGAAAGTAACCAAAATATACCAACAGGAAATTGGTTAAAATACACAAATAATGTAGCATTCAATATAGGTGATAATATAACAGGAACACGTTACTTGTGGGTAAAAGAAGTAAAAGATAATGCACAAAATATATCTAATAAAGAAGGAACAAAAGTTAGCACATACCATGTATTTGGACCATATGTGTTTGATAATAGTGCACCAGAAGTAACATTTACACCAAATGGAAATGACACATATAGTAAAACACAAAAAACAAAAGTAACAGTAACAGATGTAGGAACATCAAATATAAATGAAAATGAATTAAAATATAAATGGGTAGTACAAAATGAGGCAGAACCTGCTGAAAATGAAATAGATACTACATTTATTAATGGTGCCAATATAGAAAATGCAAAAAAAGTTACAGGAAAATATTATTTATATGTTCTTGCTAAAGATAATTTAGGAAATACTAAAAAAGCCAAAAGTGAATTATTCTATTTAGATAATACAAATCCAAATAGTGAAGCACCAGTAAAGAAAGTAGCAACAAGTAGCAGTATAACTGTTGAATTCAAGCAAACAGATTCACACAGTCAAATAGATAATAATACTATTTATTATGGAAAAAGATTAAAAGGTACAAATGATTGGACATGGGAGAAAGATGCAAATTTAACACATAAATTTAAAGGACTTGTAAAGGAAACAACATATGAAATATGCACAAAGGCATCAGATAATGCAGGAAATGGAGAACAAATATCAAACATAGTAGAAATAACAACAGAAAAAATTGATAAACCAACAATTACTACAGACCCAAATGCACCAACAAATAAAAAAGTAAAAGTAACAGTAACATACCCAGAAATAGATGGTGGAAAATACAAATATAGTGAAGATGGAATAAATTATATAGAAGTTAGTTTAAATGATGGTGAATATGTAACATATATAGAAGAAAATAAAACAATATATGCATTAGTAGAAGATGAAAATGAACAAACATCTGAAGTTGCAACATTAGAAATAACATTTATAGATACTAAAAAGCCAACAGTAACAATAACTCCTAATGGAGGAACTTATGAACTAAATCCAGGACAAACAAATGTAAAAGAAAATGTTACAATTACAGCAAAAGACACAGGAACATCAGGTTTAAATGAAACATTACAATATGCAATAACAAGTAGCAATACTCAAAAACCAACAACAGGATGGACTAATTTTGAAAATGGATCTACAAATGAAATTACACTAAATGGAGGAAACAATTATATATGGTTTAATATTACAGATAATGCTGGAAACGAAGTAGAAAATAATGTATCTAATGTATTTAAAGTAAGCTATAAAATTATATATAATGCAAATGGTGGACAAAATGCTCCAAATGCACAAACTAAAGAAAAAGATGTTAATTTAACACTTTCAAGTGATGAGCCAACATGGGATGGATATACATTTAAAGGATGGTCAACATCTAAAGAAGCAGTAGAAGCAGAATATAAAAAAGGTGCAACATATAGTAAAAATGAAGCTACAAACTTATATGCTGTATGGGATGCAAAAAGTTATGTAGTAACATTTAACCCACAAGGAGGAGAGGTAACTCCTACATCAAAAGATGTTGTATATAATAAAGAATATGGGCAATTACCAACACCAACAAAGCAAGGATATAGATTTGGGGGATGGTACTTAGAAAACACATATGAAAATAAAGTAGAAGATAAAACAATTGTATCAAAATCAGAAAATCACACATTATATGCAAAATGGACAAGTGCAGAAAACACACCATATACAATTTATCACTATGTAGAAAATGCAAATGATAATGGTTATACATTATATAAAACAGAAGGAAAAGAAGGAAAAACAAATTCAGTAAAAACATTATTAGATGAAAAAATGGTAATAGATAATTGTACATATAAATATGCAAGCTTAGAAGAAGGTGGAAGTGAAGAAACAAGTTTAACAATTAATGCAGACGGAACATCAAAAGCTTATTTATATTATACAAGAAATAAATTTACATTAACATTATCAAAAAATGAACATGTTGCAAGCGTTACAGGAGATGGAAGTTATAAATGGGGACAAGATGTTTTAATAGATGCAAGTTTAAATCAAGAAGATGGTTATACATATACATGGGTTAACTGGACAGAAAATGGTGTAGAAAAAACAAAAGATCAAAAAGCAACAATAAAAATGAGTGCACAAAATATGACATTGGTTGCTAATGCAACAAGAAGTGCAAAAAAATATATAGTAACATATAACTCTGTAGTAAATGGAGGAACAACTGAAACTATAGAAGAAGAGTGTACATACACACAAAATGTAGACCTAAGCAAAACAGTTGCAAAAACAGGTTATACATTTATTGGATGGAATACTAACAAAGATGCTACAAGTGCATTATCTACATTAGTAATGCCAAATAAAAATATAACTATATATGCAATATTTAAAAAAGATATAAAAGCAACATATATAGATTATAGTGCTACAACAAAACAAATAAGAACACAAGATATAACAATATATAATAATCAAACAGCAACAATAACAGTTCCAGAACAAAATGAATACAATGGATGGACAAAAAATGGATGGACTAAAGATACTTCAAATTCTGCTGCTAAAGAAATAGAAGCACGGAGGCGGAGAAGTTTTAAAAATCACAACAAATGTTACATATTATGGATTATATACTAAAAATGTAAGTGTAACTTATAACTTAAATGGTGGAGTAGGTACAACTCCAAGCAAACAAACAGTAGAAAGAAAAGTTAATAGTTACTCAATTATAAATATATTTGATCCAGAAGTACAAATTTCTGATTTACAAGCAAGTAAAACAGGTTATACATTTAATAGTTGGAATACTAACGAAAATGGAACAGGAACAAAATATTTAGTTGGAAACAAAACTAAACTTAGTGAAGATTTAAATTTGTATGCTATATGGACACAAAATAAATACCAAGTTACATTTAATACAAATGGTGGAAGCAGTGTAGAAAATAAAGAAGTAACATATGATTTAGCATACGGAAATTTACCTTCTACAACAAAAACTGGTTATACATTTTCAGGATGGTATTTAGATAATGAAACATTTAAAAATAAAATAGAAGAAACAACTAAAGTTTCAACACCAAATAACCATACATTATATGCAAAATGGGATATTATAACATATAAAATCACATATAATTTAAATGGTGGAACATTAGAAAATGCAAATAAAGAAAGTTATACAATAGAAACACCAAGCTTTACATTAAATAATCCACAAAAAGAAGGATATACATTTATAGGATGGACAGGAAGTAATGGAAATGAAGCAAGTAAAACTGTAACAATTGAAAAAGGAAGCACAAGTGATAAACAATATACTGCAAATTGGGAAGCAAACAAATATACAGTTTCATTTAATTCAAATGGAGGAAATGATATAGCTTCTAAAGAAGTTACATTTGGACAAAACTATGGTGATTTAGAAAAACCTAAAAAACAAGGATTTACATTTGCAGGATGGTATTTAGACAATGAAACATTTAAAAATAAAATAGAAACAACTACAAAAGTTAAAATAGCAAACAATCATACATTATATGCAAAATGGACAGAAGGTGAATCTGAATATATTGTAGAACATTATAAACAAAATATAGAAGATGACCAATATGGTGAGCCAGAAGTAGAAACTTTAACAGCAGTAACTGGAAGTGAGGTAACACCTGCAACAAAAGATTATGGAAAAGGATTTGAAACACCTAACTTAAAATCAGCTGTAGTTAAGGCAGATGGAAGTACAATAATAAAATATTATTACAACAGAAAACTATTTACAGTTACATTTAACACAAATGGTGGAAATTCTGTGGAAAACATAACTGCAAAATATGAAAAAGAAGTAACATTACCAACTACTAGCAAAACTGGTTATACATTTAAAGGATGGTTAAACCAAGAATTAGAAGTTACATCACCATATAAAGTAGAAGATAATGTAACATTAAGTGCAAAATGGAATGCAATAACATACAATATTACATATTCATTAAATGGTGGAAACCTAGCAGAAGGAATAACAAATCCTAAAAATTATACAATAGAAACAGCAAGTTTTACACTAAATAATCCACAAAAAGATGGTTACACATTTACAGGATGGACAGGAAGTAATGGAACAACACCAAACACAACAGTAACAATTTCAAAAGGAACAACAGGAGATAAGGAATTTATTGCAAATTGGAAAGCAAATGAATATATAGTAACATTTAATCCAGATGAAGGAACAGTAAATCCATCTTCTAAAACAGTAACATATAATGAAAGTTATGGACAATTGCCAACACCAATAAAGACAGGTTATAAATTTAACGGATGGTATACTGGGCTAAATGGAGCTGGAACAAAAATTACAGACCAAAGTATAGTTACTATAACTGCAAATCAAACATTGTATGCAAGTTGGAGTGTTAATAGTTATACAATTACATATAATGCAAATGGAGGAAGCGGAGCACCAGGAAGCCAAACTAAAAAATATAATGAATCTGTAACTTTAAGTGCTACTAAGCCAACAAGGACAGGCTATACATTTAAAGGTTGGGGATTAAATGGATCAGCAACAGAGGTTAAATATAATCCAGCAGATACGATTGGAGCAAATACAATTTCTAATGATTTAGTATTATATGCAATATGGGAAATAAATAAATATACAATTACATATAATGCAAATGGTGGAAACAGTACTCCTGAACCAACAACTGCAAATTACAATGAAACAATACAAATGCCAAGTGCATCAAGAAAATATACAGTTACATTTAATACAAATGGAGGAACAGCACTTGATAATCAAACATCAACATATCAATTTACAGGTTGGTATACAGATGCAACAAATGGAACAAAGAAAGAATATAAAACAATGCCAGCATATAATGAAACATTATATGCACATTGGGACGATACAAAATCAAGTATAACAATTGGAACAACAACAAAAGAAGGTTATACATTTGCAGGATGGTATATAGATGAAGATTTAAAAACACAGTTAACAACAAATGAGAATGGAACATATTTACCAACAAAAGATATTACAATTTATGCAAAATGGAATGCAAATAAATATGTGGTAACATTTGATCCAGGTGAAGGTACAGTTAATCCAACTACAAAAGAAGTAACATATGATTCAACATATGGAGAACTTCCAGTAGCTAAGCTTGCAGGCTATGGATTTGGAGGATGGTATACAAAACAAGATGGACAAGGAGAGGAAATAACATCATCAACAATTGTAAAAATTACATCAAATCAAACATTATATGCAAGATGGGCACAAGGACAATATGTTGTAAAACACTATAAACAAAATATAGATGGAACATATCCAAGTGTTCCAACAGATGTAGAAAATAAATCAGCAGTGCCAGGAAATAAAGTAACACCACCTACAAAAGATACTACACAAGGAAGCTACTTAGGATTTAGTGCACCACAAACACAAACAAAAGAAATAACAGAGGATGGAAATACAGAATTTATTTATAAGTATGAAAGAAAATCATATGATTTAAATATTAATCCAAATGGAGGAAAATATGAAGGTTCTCAATCAACAGTAACAGTTACACAAAAATTTGAATCAACATATACAGTTTCTAATAAAATAGAAGCACCCGCTGGATATGTGGTTACATTTAAAAACTTTGGAGGACAAGATGATTACACTAAAAAAACTTCAACAAAAACATTTACAAATTGGACAAAAACAGGACAAGGAACATTAAATAGAAATGTTTATACATATGGTGCAGGAATTGGAACAATAGTTGCAAATTATAAAAATGATAGTATAGAAATGCCAGACGATCCAACACATGAAGGCTATACATTTACAGGATGGTATTTAGATGAGCAATGTACAAATAAAGTAAGTTTAAATACAGATAAAACATATACACCAAGCCAAAATATTACATTATATTCTGGATGGAGCATTAATAAATATACATTAACAATTTCAAGATTAAGTGGAAATACAACAAAAGAACAAAATTACAACACACAATTAGACTTAAGTACTTATAATAGTAGTGGATATAAAGTAACATTAAATCCAAATTATGACGGTGGAGCAAATACAGTATTAACACAAACACATAAATCTTGGAGTAAAGATGGTTTTGGTACATTAAGTGGAAACATTTATACATATGGTGCAGGTAATGGAAAAGTAACAGAAAACTATAATGATGTTACATTAACTACTCCGACACAAGTAGGTTATACATTTGTTGGATGGTATACAGATTCAGAACTAAAAAATGAAGTAAAATTAAATGCAGACAATACATATACACCAACAGCTAATATAACATTATATGCAAAATGGACCGCAAATACTAATACAAAATATACTGTAAAACATTATAAACAAAATATAGACGGAACATACCCAAGTGTTCCATCAGAAGAAGAAGTAAAATATGGAACAACAAAAGAAACAACAAATGCTGGTCCAAAAACATACAAAGGATTTACAACACCAGCAAAACAAAATAAAGAAATATTAGCAAATGGAACAACAATAATAGAATATAAATATGTAAGAGATTTATCAACATTAACAATTAACCCAAATGGAGGAACATATAGCAAAGATCTAAATATAGAACAGGCATATGAGTCAACATATGTAGTAGATAATGCAAATATAACACCACCTAAAGGATTTACTGTAACATATAATGCAAATGGAGGAACAACAGAAGTTGGAAGTGAAGTTTCAACTAAAACATTTGAAAGTTGGTTATTAACAGGCGGTGGAAAATTTGTAGGAAATACATATACATTTGGAACAAAAGATGAAGATGGAACATTAACTGCAAATTATAAAAATAACAGCATAAATTTAACAACAGCTAAAAAAGTTGGCTATACATTTACAGGATGGTATTTAGACAGTAATTGTACACAAGCTTTAGTATTAAATGCTGATGGAACATATACACCACAAAAAGATATAACAATATATGCTGGTTGGTCTGCTAACCAAGTAACATATAAAGTATACCGTTATTTAGAAAATGCAAATAATGAAAACTACACATTATATGGAGATGTTATAGAAGGAAAAGCAGCAGCTGGTTCAACACTTACACTTTTAACAGAAGCAAATAAAAATCAAATTGCAAATACTAAATATGTAGGAGCAAATTTAACAGGTGGAACTTTGGGAGTTGGAACATCTATTACAACAACAACTGTAGCACCAGATGGAACAACAAATATATATTTATATTATGATAGAAATGAATATACATTAACATTAGAAAAAAATGAATATATAGAAACTGTAACAGGTGCAGGAACATACAAATGGGGCGCAACAGTAGCTATTAATGCAACTGTAAAAACAAATATTACAGGTTATAATGCTTCTGTATGGGATAAATGGACATTGACTGAAGGAAATGGAGTAACAGTACCAACGACAATTAAAGGAAACATTGTTATGACAGCAGGAAATATTACAATAGTTGCAAATGCTGTTAAAGGAACACCAATTACTTATAGTGTTGTATATAATGGAAATGGAGCAACAGGAGGAACAACAGCAAGTTCAACACATACATATGATAAAGCACAAAATTTAACAGCAAATGGTTATAAAAAAGAATATACAGTAACATTTAATTATAATTATTCTGGAAGTACAAATACAGTAGCTGCATATAAATATGATTTTGTAAATTGGAAAGATTCAAACAATAATACATATTTAGATAAAGCAAGTGTAATAAACTTAGCAAAAACTAGTGGAGCTATAGTAACACTTAATGCTAACTGGCAAGAAGGAGAAAATGATCCATTGCCAAGTGCAAAAAGAACAGGATATGGTTTAGCTGGATGGTATACTGACAAAGAATGTACAGATGCAAATAAAGTAGGTGACCCAGGAGCAAGTTACAAAGTAAATGCAAATACAACTTTATACGCAAAATGGGAAGAAGGTCAAGTTGAATATACAGTTAAATATTATATTCAAAATATTGAAGGAACAGGTTATGATTTAAAAGATACTGAAATTAAAGCAGGTAAAACAGGAACAACAACAAATGCAACACCAAAAACATATGTAGGATTTACAACACCAGAAGAAAAAACAGCAACAATTGCAGCAGACAGTTCAACAGTAATTGAATATTACTACACAAGAAATTCATATACATTAACACTTACAAAAAATGAACATGTAAAAGAAGTATCAGCAACAGGGGAAGTAAGTGGAATAACAAATACAAGCAAGTCTTATAAATATGGAGAAAACATAGATTTAAGTGCAACATTAAATGATATTGCAGGATATACATATAGTTTTGTAAATTGGGTATCAAACAATACAAGCTTAGTTGCAAACACAACACAAAAAGATGCTAAAATTACAATGCCAGCAGGAAATGTAACATTAACAGCAAATGGTTCAAGAACTATACAAAATTATACAATTACATATAATTTAAATGGAGGAGCACTTGTAGCAGGAAAAACAAATCCAACATCTTACAATGTAGAAAGTCAAAATATAACTTTAAATAATCCACAAAAAACAGGATATACATTTACAGGATGGACTGGAAGTAATGGAACAACACCAAGTACAACTGTAACAATTGCAAAAGGAAGTACAGGAAATAAAAATTACACTGCAAATTACAATGTTAACCAATATGAAGTAACATATATAGATGTAGTAGGAAGCACAACAGGAAAAGTATTAGGAACAAGTAAAGAAAATGTAAACTTTGGAACACAAGTAACAGGAGCAAGCAAAGGAACAGATGTAACTGTTGGAAAATACTATGCAGGCTATGTATATAGTAGTGCAACAACAGCAACAGTAACAACAAGTGGAGCAACAGTATATAGAATATTTACAGCATATGATAAAACAAAATATACAGTAGAGCACTATGTAATGAAAACAGATGGAACATATGAGGAAGAAGCAACAAAAACAGATAGTACAAAAACAGGAACAACAGACAGCAAAGTTACAATAGCAAACCTAAAAGATAGCACACTATTAGTTACAAATGGAATATATTATAGTTATGGACAAGTAGATGGAAAAACAGTAACAAGTACAACAATAAAAGGTGATGGAACAAGAGTAATAAAATTATATTATGCACGTACAAGTGGAACATTAAAGACAGTAGCAGGAGAAAATATAGAAAGTGTTACAGTGCAAAATAGTGTAAAATATTACTATGGAGCAACAGTACCAAGTTTAACAGCAAAAACAATGACAATAGAAGGACATACAGTAACATTTAGTAAATGGACAAGTAATAATGAAACATATGTAAAAAGTAGTACAGTTAATCCATATGGATCATTTACATGGCCAGCAATACCAGATGGAACAGCAATAACATTAACAGCAAGTGCAAGTAAAACACCAAATAAATATGAAGTAACATATAAAGATGTAGTAGGAAGTACAACAGGAAAAGTATTAGGAACAAGTAAGGAAAGTGTAAACTTTGGAATACAAGTAACAGGTGCAAGCAAAGGAACGGATACAACAGAAGGAGCATATTATAAAGGCTACTTATATGACAGTTCAACAACAGCAACAGTAACAACAAGTGGAGCAACAGTATACAGAATATTTAAACCAAGTACTAATACAAAATATACAGTAAGTCGTTATTTAGAAAATGCAAATGACAATACATATACTTTATATGATACAACTACAAAAACAGGAACAACAGATAGTACACTTACACTAAGTACAGAAGCTAAAAGCTTAGAAATAGCAAATACAACATTTGCTGGAGGAAACTTAGTAGGAGGAACATCAGGTGTTGGAACAGTTATTACAAGCACAACTGTAAAACCAGATGGTAGTACAAAAATTTGCTTATATTACACAAGAAATAAATTTACTTTAGAATTAAGTAAAAATGACTATATTTCAAGTGTAACAGGAGCTGGAAGTTATAAATGGGGACAAAATGTAACTATAAAAGCAAATGTAAAAGCAAATGATATTTATTATATATATGGCTTTGCAAATTGGACAAAAGACGGTGTGCAATATGAAACAGAAAGCACAAAACAATTTTCAATGGGAACACAAAATCTATCATTGGTTGCAAATGGTAAAATATTACAAGGTCAAGAATATACAGTAACATTTGAACCAAAAGGTGGAACAATTACAACAAATACTAAAAAGGTAAATTACTCATCTACATATGGAAATTTACCAGCAGTAAATGGACAAGAAGGCTTAACTGCAAAAACATACACATTGACATATAATTATAAATATACAGGAAAGGCAAATTCTAGTAAACAATATGCATGTAGCTTAAATGGTTGGTATAAAGAAGAAGCATATACAAATATTGTAACTAGTGCATCAAAAGTAACAACAGCAAGTAATCATACATTATATGCAAAATGGAATAATCCAAGTGTGACATTGGAAACACCTGTAAGGGCTGGATATACATTTGATGGATGGTATACAGATGAAAGCTTAAAAACAAAAGCAGGAAATGGTGGAGCAAGTTACAGTATTGGAGCAAATACAACATTATATGCAAAATGGATTGCAAATACAGATACAAAATATACAGTCGTACACAAAAAGATGAATTTAGATGGAACATATCCAGAAGGAAATTCACCAATAGCTGGAAAAGTAGAAGTTGTAGAAAAAGCAGGAACAACAGATAGTAATGTAACACCAGAAACTAATACATATACTGGATTTACAGCACCTGAAAAACAAACAGTAACAATAAAAGGTGATGGAACAACAGTAGTTGTGTATGAATATTCTAGAAATAAATATACATTTACATTAGGATCTTTGATAGGTGTAAGTAATGCTGGAAGTACAGCTACTGGAAGTTATTATTATGAAACTGTAATTACATTAAAAGCAACAGTAAATACAGGTTATACATGGAGCAAATGGGAAAGCAGTAATACAAGTATGCAAGCTAATATAACTGGACAATCAGGAAGCTTTACAATGCCAGCAGGAAATATTACAATGACACCAAAGGTTACTGCAAATACATATACAGTAAACTATAATGGAAATGGAGCAACAGGAGGAACGACTGCAAGTTCAACACATACATATGACAAAGCACAAAACTTAACATTAAATGGTTATGTAAGACAGTATACAGTAACATTTAATGAAAATTATGAAGGAAGCACAAACCAAACAGCAAAATCAACATATGCATTTAAAGATTGGAATTTAAAAAATGATGGAACAGGAAATGCATATACAAATGGACAAAGTGTAACAAACTTAACAAGTACTAACAATGGAACTGTGACATTATATGCTATGTGGGATAATACTGTAAGCAGTGCTAAAGTAACATTACCAACACTTACAAGAGCAAATTATGTATTTGAAGGTTGGTATAAAGAACAAGCAACTACAACACTTGTTGGAACAGCTGGAAATACATACACTCCAAGTGGAAATATAACATTATATGCAAAATGGTCTTTAGCAAATTATAGTGTAACAACTAAAAATGGTTCATATTACTTTAAAACTCTTGCAGAAGCTGTAGCAAAGGCAGATAGTGATGGATCAACAATAACAATATTACAAACAAATACAGATATATCTACTGTAATAATTGATAAAAATGTAACAATAAATACTAATGGAAAAACAGTTACAAGAAATGCAACAATTACCGTAAATAATGAAAAAACAGTAACAATTAATGGTACAGGAGGATTTACAACATCTGCTACTAATACATTTACACTAAATGGAGGAAACTTAACAGTAAATGATGGAACAATTTATTCAAGTGGAGCTGTAGCAATAGGGCAAACAGGAGCTGGAACAATTAATATATTAGGAGGAACAATAAAAGGTAAAACAGCAGCAATTAGTAGTTTGCAAGCTGCAACTGTAAATATAGGAAATAACAGTAACTCTATAGTAAGTGCTGAAGCTCCTGTAATAGAGGCAACAGCAGGCTATGGTATAAATTTAACAGGAACAAGTTCAAAACTAAACTTTAATTGCGGAGTTATAAAAGGTACATCAAAGACTACATATAATGGAATAGATGTTGCATTTAATGTAGCAGGGTCAAAAACATATAGAAGCGGTTATGGAGCAAAAACAACTTTAGCAAATTCAGTTTATAGTACAATATTAGTAAAGGCAACAATTGCAGTAAATCCAACGCAAGTATATTTAAATACTACAACAAATAAAACAAAAGCTTTAACAATAACAGGAGCTTCTTTAGGAACATTAAGCTATTCAACTAATGATGCAAATATTGCTACAATAAGTAATGGAACAATAACTGCATTAAAACAAGGTGAATGTACAATAACAGTAAAAGAAGCAAATGCAGGATTAACAGCAACATGTAAAGTAATAGTAGATGATATACTTCCTGTTTGGACAATAGAAGTTGAGTCTGTAGAATAAAATAAAAAATCAGAATTTAAGATTATAATTAAATTCTGATTTTTTTATTTTTTATACAAAAAAGTCGAAAAAAGCTTACGCAAATAAGAAATTTGCGGATTATGTCAAAAATTACGTAATAAAAATGTAAACAAAACTTAATATATGACATCAAAACACGGCAAATAAGCATCCCTAGTATGATAAAAGGCGGTTTTAAATACAATAAAATACCTATATTGATTTTAGTAAATTAAGAACTTAAAATATATGTAGAAAATACTATTTTTAAATGTTGCGAAGGGAAGGTATTTATAATGCTAAGCAAATTAAAAAATTTAAAATTAAGCAAAATTACAATTATTAGTATATCTATATTGATAAGCCTAGCCTTATGTTTTGGCTTTTTTTATGCAGCACTTATAAACCAAGAAAAACAAAAAATGGAAGTAAGTGTATTAGAAATAAGTCCATATACGGAAGAAGTATCAATTTCTGGAAAAGAAATTACACAAAACTATGCAGTTACAACAATTAATGGCAAGAAGTATATTAATAATTTAAACACAGTAAAATTATTGTTAAAAGGAACCGACGAAAACTATAGTGGGAATAGCTTAACTGCTAGCAATATAGTTGTTAAAGTTGGAGGTAGTGTTGTTACACCAAAAACAAAAACACTTGGAAGTGCACAAAATATAACAAATGGTGTTCAATATGAATTAACATTAGCAGGAATACCTGGAAATGGTGTGTTAACTGTTGAAGTTGATGCTAATACCTTAACAGATAAATCACAAAATAAGAATATATTAACAAAATTTGATTCTAAAATAGAGGTTGACAATACTGCACCTACAATAGCTGCAAGTGATATAACATATGGCGATACATTACAAATTACATTATCAGACAGTAGTTCATTAGTTAATAAGTGGGCTATTACATCAAGTAATGTTTTACCAACAAAAGGATGGAACGAGATTACTCAAACTCAAAAACAAACTGTAACAAAAACAGGATTAACAGTTGGAACATATTATATTTGGGCAAAAGATTCAGTAGAAAATGTTAGCTCAAAAAGTATTAAAGTTACAGGCAAATCAATAGATAATAGTTCAATTAGCGTAGCATTAAATCCAACAACTTATACATATGATGGAACAGAAAAAAAACCAGGTGTTACTGTAAAAGATGGGACAAATACATTAACAGTTGGAACAGATTATTCATTTGTATATTCAAATAATATTAATGCAGGAACAGGAAAAGTAACAATAACAGGAAAGGGAAATTATACAGGAACTAAGATTGTAAATTTTACAATAAATAAAAGAACATTGACAGTAAAAGCAGAAGCAAAATCAAAAACATATGGGGCAGGAGATCCAGGATTAACATATACATATAGTAATCAAGTAAGTGGACAAACACCAAAATTTAGTGGAGCATTATCAAGAGCTGAAGGGGAAAATGTAGGAACATATGCAATAAATAAAAATACATTAGTTTTGGTAGATAATTCACCATTTTTGGCAAATAATTATACATTATCTTATGTGGGGGCAAACTTAACAATAACTGCAAAGAATGCAAGCACATTTACTGCAACATTAAATCCAACAAGTTACACATATGATGGAACAGAAAAGAAACCAAGTGTTACTGTAAAAGATGGAGAAAATTTATTAGCAGTAGGAACAGATTATTCATTCGTATATTCAGATAATATAAATGCAGGAACAGGAAAAGCAACAATAACAGGAAAGGGAAATTATACAGGAACAAAAGTATTAAATTTTACAATAAATAAAAGAGCAATAACAGTAAAAGCAGCAGATGGAACTAAAACATATGATGGAGCAGCGCTAACAAATGCAGCAGTAACATTAACAGAAGGAACATTAGTAAGTGGACAGAGCTTAACAGCAACAGCAACAGGAAGTATAACAAATGTAGGAAGTACAGCAAATACAGTAAGTAGTGCAGTAGTAAAAAGTGGAACAACAGATGTAAGTGGAAATTATACAATAACAAAAACAAATGGAACATTAACAGTAAATAAAAGAACATTAACAGTAAAAGCAGAAGCAAAATCAAAAACATATGGAGCAGGAGATCCGGAATTAACATATACATGTAGTAATCAAGTAAGTGAGCAAACACCAAAATTTAGTGGAACATTATCAAGAGATGCAGGAGAAAATGTAGGAACATATGAAATAAAACAAAATACATTAGCCCTAGCAGATAATTCACCATTTTTAGCAAATAATTATACAATAGCATATATAGGTGCAAATTTAACAATAAATAAAGCAGCTACAGCAACAGCAGCGGCAGCAGACAAAACATATAATGGAGCGAGCCAAACAGGAGTAACAGGAAGTTATGTAAGTTGGGCAAACTCAACAACAGGAATTGATGCAGGAAGCTATACAGCAATAGCAACCCCAGATGAAAACCATGCATGGAGTGATGGAACAACAGCAGCCAAGAGCATAACATGGACAATGTCAGCAAAAGAAGTAGCAGTAACATGGGGAACAACAATATTTACATATAATGGATCAGCGCAAGGACCAACAGCAAGTGCGGAAAGTGGAGTAACAGGAGAAACAATAAATGTAACAAGAACAACAGGAACAAACGCAGGAAGCTATACATCAACAGCAAGCATATCAAGTGTAACAGGAGGAAGAGCAAAGGCTGGAAATTACAAATTAACAGAAAATACAAAAGCATTTATAATAAATAGAGCAACAACAGCAACAGCAGCAGTAGCAGACAAAACATATAATGGAGAAAGCCAAACAGGAGTAACAGGAAATTACGTGAGTTGGGGAGGAATAACAGCCGGAATAGATGCAGGAAGCTATACAGCAACAGCAACCCCAGATGAAAACCATGCATGGAGTGATGGAACAACAGCAGCAAAGAATATAACATGGACAATGTCGGCAAAAGAAGTAGCAGTAACATGGGAAACAATAAAATTTACATATAATGGAGCAGCACAAGGACCAACAGCAACTGCAGAAAGTGGAGTAACAGGAGAAACAATAAATATAACAAGAACAACAGGAACAAATGCAGGAAGTTACACATCAACAGCAAGCATATCAAGTGTAGCAGGAGGAAGAGCTAAAACTGAAAACTATAAATTAACAGGGGCTGCAAAAGCGTTTACAATAAATAAAGCAAATTTAACATTGACATTTAGTGAAAACAGTGGAAGTGTAAGTTACCAAAATGGAACAGGTTTATTTACAGTTACACCATCTGGTTATGTAGATTCAGAAACTGGAACATTGAGCGTTACAAGTGAAAATACGGATTATATAACGGTTACAAGCGAAAATGCAGCAACGGCAAAGAATAATACAGCTGTAACTGTAGGCTATAAAGCAAATCAGTATACTTCTTCAAAAATAAATATAATAGTATCTATAGCAGCAACTACAAATTATAATGGGGTTTCTAAAAATTATGAAATAACTATAAGTGATTCAATTGCACCAACAATTAGAGTAAGTAGTAATACAACTTATGCAAAATCACAAAATGTAACAATTACTTTAAGTGATGAAGGAAGCGGCCTTGCAGCAGGAACATATGGAATAACATATGTTGGAATTCCTGCAACAAATGGATCAATAACATTTAAATCATTAAGTATTATTGTTTCTACATCGGGAATTAAAAGTGCATCAACAAGTGTAACTGTAAGTGATGGAACTGGAATTTATGATGGAACTGCAATAGTACAAAGTATTGTAAATGATGTTTCAGGAAATTCATTAGCAGCAGGAACTAGTGTTACAGGAGAACAATATCTTGATAATACAGCACCAGAATTATCTGACTTTAAATATGCTATTTCAACTTCTAAGCCGACTCAATGGCAAGCAGCAAGTTATAAAATTAGATTTAATATAACTGAAGATCATTCAGGAGTGGCTGGCTTTTTCGTAACAGGTGATATGAGTACTTCTTTATCATCAACAAGTAGTAATTGGATTAGTTATACAAGTAAAACAATAGATATTACTATTTCTTATGGTCCAACAATGAGAATTTGGTTAAAAGATAATGCTGGTAATGTATCATATAAGAATTTTTCATTATCACCAGTTGCAGTATCTACTGAAACAGATTGTTACGTGCTATATCCAACATTACAATCTGCAATAGGAACGGCTTCAAGTAATAGTGATTTGCGGAAATGGAACAGTTTCTGGAACAGTTACATTATTAAAAAATGTTAAAGAAAAAATTAATAATAAGAGAACAGATAAAACTATAACAGTTTCTTTAGGGACTTATAGAGTGGAATGGAGTGAAGATAATACATATGTAATATATAATTATGGAAAGTTAACTCTTAGAGGAACATCATCAACTAGTCAGGCTAATATAGGTTCAACACAATATTCAAATACAAATGGAATATATAATGGTAGTAATGGAACTTTAATATGTTGGTATCTAAGCTTTAATTCTTATAAGACATCATTGAGTAATAATGGAACTGCATATATACATTATTCTGATATGAGTCCAGTAAGTTCAAATGCAATATATTCTAGTGGAGGAACTATTGATTTATCAGGTTCAACATTGAGCGTGCAAGGCTCAAGTTCTCCAACAGTAAGAATTATAAATACAACTTTGAATTTTAAATCTGGAACAATTACATCAGCATTGGGGGGAAAAGCTATATATGCTTCAGACGCATCAGTATTAAATGTATCAGGAGGTACAATATCAAGTGATACAAGGACTTCATGTAAAGATACATTGATAGGAGTTTTTGGCGATAGTTCAAAAATGAATATGACTGGTGGAACAATAAATAATACAAAACATAATATGGCAGTTGCAGTTGATGGGCAATCATCATTTACCATGAGTGGAGGAACTATTAATGCATCTTCTGCCCATGCATTAAAAACGCAATCTAAAGCAAATCCGTCTATACTAATAAATGGAGGAACAATTACTCAAACAACATCTCCTAAAAGTAATGGTGAAACCTGGTGTGCAATTTTGGCAGAAATGAATGATACAAGTACAAGTAGTAGAAATTATATAAATATAAATGGTGGTAAAATTAGTTCTAAATATTCATGTGTAATAGGAATAAGTAATGCAGGAACTGGTAGAGCAGCAATAACAATTGGAAATAGTTCTACAACATACACAAATTCAACGCCTGAATTAATATCATATGAATCATATATAGTTGATGCTTCTAATACGCCAAATAAACCAAGTGTGTATTTTTACAATGGCAGTATGACATCAAAGCAAAGTAGTTATAATAACAATTGTAATGCTTATGTAAGATCAGGATATAGTAGAAAATCAAATTATGGTTCACCACATGGTGCATATTATTATCATACATTAACAAAAAATTAAAAGCTAATTTAGAGTTGAACTCTGTTAAAAAAGCAATAAAAAATATATATAAAAATTTTTAAAAGTATTGACTTTTCACAGTATTTTTGGTATTATTTTAAATGCTTACTAATAAAATTTAGTATGCATTTAAATGCGGGAATAGCTCAGTTGATAGAGCGCTGCCTTGCCAAGGCAGAGGTCGCGGGTTTGAGCCCCGTTTCCCGCTCCAAAATATTGTGTTCTAATTTTAAAATAATGGAATATAATTAATTAAATGGCGACATAGCCAAGTGGCTAAGGCACGAGTCTGCAAAACTCTGATCCCCGGTTCGAATCCGGGTGTCGCCTCCAAAAAATAAAACCTATTATTACGTGTTATTACGTTTTAATAGGTTCTATTTTTTTCTAAAAATAAGTACAAAAAAGTGAAATAATCGACAAAATACTATTGACGATTTATATTTAAAATTATAAAATATAGTCAATAAAAATGAGAAGGAAAAAAGTTATGAATAAAGAAATAATGGAAATAGTAGAAATTAAGAATGAAATTGAAGATTTAAAAAAATTAAATGCAGAAGAAAATGAAAAAATTAATAAAAAAATTAAAGAGGTTAAAGCTTCAAGCAAAAAATTAATTGAAGGTAAATTTGAAGAGATTTTTGAAACTTTTAATTTTAGCATGCAAAATAACCAAGGAAAATCAAATGCAAATTCTACTGAAAACATAAATAAAATAATTGAGAAAAAAATAAATTCATATGTAGAAAAGCAAGAAAATGATATGGGGGATTTAACATCACTTGTAGAAGAAATTGCAAATAGAATAATAGATGAAAACAAGAAAATAACCCAAAGATTAAATGAGCAAGAAGACAATTATACAGCAGAAGAATATGAGCAAACATTTACGGATATAAAAAGAATTATAAAGGTTTTAGAAAAAGAAATCCAAAGTGTTCAAGATGAAACAAAGGGGAAAATAAATGAAATAAAAGAAAAAGAAAATTATAATAATGAGCAAATTGAACAAATAGAAGAAAAGGTAAATGAACTTTTAGAAAATAAAAATGATGTAGTAGAAGAAGAAATTAATAAAAAAATTAATGAAATTTCAAGTAAATACGAAAATGAAAACAATAAAATAAAAAATGAAGTTACAAGCATAGACGAGAAAACAAAAGCAACAATTTTGAATTTAAATAAACAAATACAAACCTTAAGAAATGAAATATTAGAAAAATTAGAAGAAAACGATGAAATATACCAAATACAAGATAAAATAGAAGAAGTAAATAAAAAAGTAGAAAAAAATTGCCAAGAATTACAAGAACAAAAAGAAATTGCAAAAAAAGTTGAAGAAATAAGTGAAAAAGTACAAGAAAATAGCCAAGAATTGCAAGAGCAAAAAGAAGTCTCAAAGAAAATAGAAGAGATAAGTCAAAAATTACAAGAAAATAATCAAGAATTGCAAGAACAAAAAGAAGTTTCAAAAGAAATAGAAAAAATAAATGAACAAATACAGGAAACTAATCAAAACTTACAAGAAGAAAAGCAAAAAATAGAAAAGTTAGAAAGTAAAGTTAATGAAAAATTGCAAGCAAAAGGCTTAGAAAAACAAGTAGAAAGCATGAAAGACAGATTTTCTGAATTAAGAGAAAATCAAAAAAAATCAGAAGAAAAATTAAGTCAAATAGAAGGAATGCAAATATGCCAAGGAGAAAAAATTGGTAAAATAGATGAAAATACTAAAAAAGTAAATGAGGTTTATACACAAGTAGAAAAGATAGAACAAATACAAAATGAAAATATAACTATAATAAACAATATAGACCAGGAACTTGAAAAACAAAAAGCAAAATCAAGTACAATGGTAGATTTGTTAAAAGCACAAGAAATAGAACTAAATAATTATGGACAAAAAATAGAAGAATTAGAAAAAAATAATGAAACAAAAAAAGAACTAATTAATCACTTTAATGAAAATTATCAAAAAGAAGTTAAAAATATAAAATCTGACTTTGGAAAACAATTAAATATTTTTGAAGATAGAATGAATGTAATAGAAAAATTACAAAATTCTCAAGAAGAAAAGATAAATGTTAGTAATCAAAAACAAGAAGATTTAATAGTAAACTTAAAAGAAAACTGTGAAGGTCAATTAAATAATTTCGAAGAAAAGATAAATGTAATTGAAAAAATACAATATAATCAACAAGAACAATTAAATGGTATTGAAAATAATCAAAGAGGAATAGAAGATATTAAAGCTGAGTTCGAAACAATAGGCTCTAAGCAAGAAGAACTTGTTACAAAAATTGAACAAATTGAAAATAATGATAAACAAAAACAAAATGAAATAGTACAATTAAATAAAAAGTATAATAATCAAGATTTACAAATAAAAAATATAAATAAATTACAAGAAGAAATACAAAGCAAAATAGATAGTATAGAAACTAAACAAAAAGATAATATTGAAGCCGTTCAAGCAAAACTAGAAGATGTTTTAGAAAGTTCTAAAAATGAAACAGAAGGAAAACTTAAAAAACTTCAAGAAAACCTAGAAAATAAAATTAATGGAATCCAAACTGAAAATAAAGAAACTATTAATAATAAGGCAAATAAGCTACAAGAAGAAGTTAAAAACAAAATAGAAAATATACAAAATAAAATAGATAACAATGATAAGATTATTACAGAATTTGAAGGAAGACAAGCTATACTAGAACAAAAAATAGAGGGCTTTAATGAGGAAAATGCAAAAAATAAAGAAAGCATACAAGAATATAATGAAAAAATAGAAAAACTAGAAAAAGCTCAAGAAGATAATTCTAGAAAGTATAAAAATTTGGCAATTGCAGTAGAAGAAAGATTAGAAGTATCAGAAGAAAGATATGGACTTGCTATAGCAGAAGAAATGAAAAAATTAAATTATCAAGGAACCATAGAAGAAATAAATGGTAAAATTGATGAAAATGCATTAAAATTACAAGAAAAATTGGAACTTATAGATGCGAAAAGTAAAGAATATGCGCAAAATACAGAAGCAGGTTTTAATGAGAAATTTTTGGCTTTAAAAGATGAAGTAAATTGCTTGAATGATAATATTGCAAATAATATTTCTAAAGAGGCACAAAATACATTAAAAATTGTTCAAGAAAAAAATGATAGTTTACTTGAAACTAAAGTTAAAAACATGCAAGAAAAAAGCAATAAGGTATTTACAAAACAATTAAATAATATAAAATTACAAAATCAAGAAATAATTAATGAACAATTAGAAGGAGTAAATGGTCAGGTAGTTTCTGTATTAAATAAAGAAGTGGAAAAACTAAAAAAAGATACAAGAAATGTATTAAATGAAAGATTAGCTAGACTTCAAATACAAAATGAAGAAGAAATAAATAATCAGTTAAAAAAGATGCAAGAAGGAAACGGTGCGTTAATTTCTAGTATTGTTAGCAAAATGCAAAATGAATATGATAAAAAACTTCAAAAGAAATTAAAACAAATGCAAGATGAATATGACGAAAAATTAAAAAATGCTATTTTAAATATGCAAAATCAAACACAAAAACAAATCAAAACAGAATATGAAAAGCCAAAGACAGCTACAGTATATACATATGAACCTGTTATGGAAAAATATGATAATAATATTTATAAATCTGTTGGTTCTACAAAAGTTAAAAGAGCTGCAAAAGGAATTGATACAGAAAAATATTTAAATAATGATATAATTAATTTCTTTGAAGATTAAAAAACAGGGTGTGATCCCTGTTTTTAGTTTTCTTTAATAAAATAATATGGGTTTTTAGAATTATATTTATAACTTAATATATAACCATCATAAATACTGCTATTTTTGTCTTTAAGTGGCATATTAAGGTCAACATTATACACAAATGATTGTTCTAAACTATTTTTTAAATGGATTTTAAAATTTAAATTATATGAGATATCAGAAATAGGAATATTAGCCAATTTTAAAAGTTTTCCATTAAAATCTACTGTTTCATTATTTTTTGTTATTTCACAATTCTTTTTTACATTTTTGTTAAGATAGCTAAGAGTTATAGGGTTTGAACAATCTGTAAAAAAGGTTGGATTTGAGAAATCATTTTGTTCATTGTCTTGATTTGTGTGTAATATATTAAAGTCAATTCTTGATTTATTTTCATCATAGTCACTATACTTTCCAAAATTAAAAGGATTTTTATAGTTTAATGATTGTGTACCCTTGTTTGAATTTAGATTTATTTTTATGCTGTCAATATAAAGCTCACTTACTGTATTTTTATTGCTTAAATTTTGTATATATGATTTATTATCAATATATATTGCAATATCTGTATATTGGCTTATATCTAAGTCTCTAAGAATTTCACCTTCACTGCTATCAACAGCATCTGCACTACTATATAAAACAACTTTTCCTATTTTAAATATGGGTTCACTATTATTTTTTGCAAAGTTTTCTATTTGATTTGTATAAGAAACATATTGTAAAATTGGGGAAAAAACATAATTGCAATAAAGAAAAATTATTGCAATTATAAATATAAATGAAATTATTAAAGCTTTTTTTTCGTTTTTTACTCTTATTTTTAATCTCATGTTAACTCCTTTTTGGTACTAAAGTCTTTCATATAAATAGTTCATATATTTATATACTTTAGTTGGCCAATCTTTATCTGTACAGTATCTTGTGCTTATTCCAACAAGTGTTGGACCATTATAGTATGTTCCTGTTGCAGTTTCATTATTATATATTTTAGCATTCTTTTCGTTTATATAATTTTTAACTAGGTATTTTGCAACTGTTTCAATTCCTTCTTCATATGTTGCAAATGTTACAGCAGAATCATAAGGACTTCTATCATATGCGCCAAATCCAAATAAATTTTTCTTGTCTTTGGCAATTTTAGATGATCCCCATCCACTTTCATGTATTGCCATAGATGCTAAAAATATTCCATTTATATTGTATTTTTGTTCTACATTGTAAAATACTTCGGCGTTTTGCTCAAATATTTTGTTTGTGTCACTTGCATTATTGCTAAGAATTTTTTTAAAATCTTCTAATGTAAGCCCACTTGGCTTATTTAATGACATGTTTGCATCTAATGTGCTACGTATTTTTTGGACCCTATTTTTTTCTCCTATACCAGGTGTTACAGCTTCTGATGTTAACAATGAAGATTTAACATAACCTGTATAACTTTCATATGTAACTTTACACCATTCATCATTTAATTCTTGTAATGTAACGTCTAGTGTTGCTAAAATAATACATAAATTGTTTGATGTGTCTTCTGGCTTTTCTTTTAAGCTTAAATTTTCGGTAACATACATTTTGTCACCAATGTGAACTTGGTATTTTGCTAAAAATTCTGATGTTCCTACATCTATAATTTGTGTTATTGGTTCTTCAACTATTTTTTCTTCTAATATATTTTCATCTACAAATTCATCATCTTGATATGTTTTTATACAGTTAACAAGTTTTTTTCCAATTTTACCTTCTTGTGATACTTTTTCTTCTCCTTTTGGCAAATTAGGGTTATCTTGTTTTTTTGTTTCAAATGCAACTTCACGTTCTTCATCATTTACAATTGCTTTTGATTTTTTAATACCAACATTATCTATTATTATTTTATCAAGGTTTAGAGATTCACTATTTGTTTCAAATACATTTGTAGCAATTTTTTGTTTAATTTCTTCTTCTTTATTGTATTGAGCAAATATGTAGTTTGTAGATGCCAATGTTATACATACAGCAAATATTCCAGAGGTAATAAAGCATAGTTTTTTAATTTCATCTTTATCATACCTAAGTTTATTTATTTTATAATCTAACCATTGCTTAAATGATAGCTTGTCCTGATTTATTGATTTATTTTTCTTTGATGATTTAGAAGAACCAGAGTAATATACATTGTAAGATTTGTGTTTATTTTTTTTATGCTTTTTTGGATGTGTTAACAATTCTTCAGTATAATGCATGCGGGCAGCTTCTAACTGTTTAAATGCATCAGGAAGTGAATTTGCTTTTTCATTTTTAAATGTTTCTTTTTCAGTTACCACTACTAATTCTCCTTTCAATAAAACTTTCCAACAATATTATATAATATAATACAAAATATGTCTATAGAAAAAAATGTTAAAACATATTAATTTGGCAGTTTTTAAATAAACTGCTTGCAAATTTATAAAAATGGTATATAATATTACCTGTAGAAGGGAGGGGAAAATGTATGAAAAAACAAGAATTACAAAAAAATATAGGTTATCAATTTGAAGATGAGAGTTTATTAAATAAAGCAATGACCCACACATCATATGCATATGAAAACAATGTGGAAAGCAATGAAAAGTTGGAATTTTTAGGAGATAGCATTTTAGAATTTATATCTAGTAAGTATATATTTAAAAATTATCCAAATTTAAAAGAAGGAGAAATGACTAAAGTTAGAGCACAGGTTGTATGTGAACAAAGTTTATATAAAATTGCAAAAATGCATAATTTTAGTGATTTCTTAAATCTTGGTAAGTCTGAAAAATTATCTGGTGGAAAAGAAAGACCAGCTATACTTGCAGATAGTGTAGAAGCTGTAATTGCTGCAATGTATATAGACGGAGGACTTAAAGTTGCAGAAAAATTTATTATAGAAAATTTAAAAAATGAAATAGAACTTGCGACAAAACATGTTGGTCAAAAGGATTATAAAACAGTTTTACAAGAAAAGCTACAAATACATGGAGATGTAAAAATAGAATACATATTATTAAACGAATCAGGACCAGACCATGATAAAAGATTTGAAATGGAAGTAAGATGTAATGGTAAAAAACTTGCAGTAGGAACTGGAAAAAGCAAAAAGTTGGCACAAATGGATGCTGCACATAATGCTATAGAAAGTTTATAATTCTTAGGAGGTGTATTAATGAAAAAACAGTATGTTATACCAATTTTTGTGCCACATTTAGGGTGCCCAAATGATTGTATATTTTGTAATCAAAAGTCAATAAGTGGTCAAAAGAAAAATATGACAAGGCAAGAGGCTAAAAATATAATAGAAACACACCTAAAAAGTATAAATAAAGAAAATAGCTTAGTGGAAATTGCTTTTTTTGGAGGAAGTTTTACAGCGATTGAAGAAAAACAACAAGAAGAGTTATTAGGTCTTGCATATGAATATATAAAAAATAAAAAAGTAGATAGTATTAGAGTATCAACAAGACCAGACTATATTAATAAAACTATATTAAAAAGACTAAAAAAATATAAAGTAAAAACAATAGAACTTGGAGTTCAATCTGCTAATGATTATGTACTAAAAAGAGCAAATAGAGGACATAATTTTGAAGATGTAAAAAAAGCTTCTAAATTAATTAGATGGAATGGCTTTACATTAGGACATCAAATGATGGTTGGACTTCCAGAAAGTAGCCGTGCTGATGAAATAAATACAGCAAAAGCTTTAGTAAAACTAAAACCAAAAATGGTAAGAATATACCCTGTTTTAGTTGTAAAAAATACAAAGTTAGAACAAGAATATGAAAATGGAACATATGAACCATTATCTGTGGTACAGGCTGTTGAAATTTGTAAAGAACTTGTTAGAATATTTGACGAAAAAAATATTAATGTTATAAGAGTTGGATTGCAAAATACAGAAGAAATATCAGATCCAAAAAATAGTAAAAGTGAGGTTGTAGCAGGACCTTATCACCCAGCTTTTAGACAGCTTGTTGAATCAGGTATGTGGTATGATGCAATTGTTTCAAAAATAAAAAAATTAAATGTAAAAGCTAAAAAGGTTGAAGTAACTGTAAATCCAATTGATATAAACAATGTAATTGGACATAAAAAAGAAAATGTAATTAAATTAAATGAATTATATAATGTTGATTTGATTGTAAAACAAGACAAAAATATAAAGCAAGGAAAATCTAAAATTGAAGTAATTCAAATATATGAAAACTAAGAAAGTATAAAATCACCAATATTTACAAATATTAATATTGGTGATTTTTATGCATTTAGAAGAAAAGTTTAATTTTAGAAAAATAGTAATTGAATTATCAGGAACAATTGTTGGTGCTTTTTTTATGGCTGTTGGAACTGCCTCATTTTTATTGCCAAATCAATTATCATCTGGAGGATTTGCAGGTGTTGCAACAATATTTTATTATTTGTTAAAAGTTCCAATGGGAACAACAATAATGCTTTTAAATATTCCATTATTTATTTTGGCAATATACAAATTGCGGAAAAAGTTTTTTTATTAAGTCTTTATTAGGAACTGCAAGTTTGTCTATTTTTATTGATATTTTGGATAAATTTAAACCATTAACAGAAGACAGAATTTTGGCATGTGTTTATGGTGGAATAATTACAGGACTTGGAACAGCTATTATTTTAAAAGTAGGTTCCTCTACAGGAGGTTCAGATTTATTAAGTAATATAATAAAGGGGTTTAACCCAAGTATAAGAGTTGGAAATATGATTGTAATTATTGATATAATAATAGTTACATTAAATGTATTATTTTTTAAAGAAATAGAAGTAGGTCTATATTCTGCAATTGCAATATATATTATGGGGAAAATTATAGATATTATATTTGAGGGGGTGTATTTTACTAAATTATTAATTATAATTTCAGATAAAAATGAAGAAATTGCAAAAGAAATTGGAAAAAATATAAAACGTGGTACTACTGGTTTATATGGAAAAGGCATGTACACTAATGAGGAAAAGTTAGTTCTTATGTGTGCTGCTGCAAGAGGCGATGTTTCTAAGGTAAAAGATACAGCAAGAAAAATAGACCCTAAAAGTTTTATAATAATTACAAATTCAAGGGAAGTGGTAGGACTTGGTTTTAAAATTGATTAGAAAAATATTTTAATATGTTTAAATTTATGCTATACTAGATTTAGAATGTAAATTGATAAAAATAAAACTAATATAAACAAACAAAAAGAGTGAGAGGTAAAAATATGAAAGAACAGCAATATATTTTAAAAAATGCAAAATCATTTGAACTAAAAGACATATTTGATTGCGGTCAATGCTTTAGATGGAACAAAGAAAGTGATGAGAGCTATACAGGTGTTTTTAAACAAAATGTAATAAATGTAAAAAAACAAGGACAAGATGTTTACTTTAAGGGAATATGTAGTGGAGATATAAAAAATGTAGTTACTTATTATTTTGATTTGGAAAGAGATTATGAGAACATAAAAAAAACTCTATCAAAAGTAGATATAAACATGAAAACAAGCATAGAATATGGAAAAGGAATTAGAATATTAAATCAGGACTTATGGGAAACAATAATATCATTCATAATATCAGCAAATAACAATATACCAAGAATTAAGGGCATAATAGAAAAACTATCAAAAACATATGGAAATGAAATAATATGGAACAACAATAAATATTATACATTTCCAAGTGTAAATCAATTAAAAGATGTAACAATAGAACAATACAGAAAATTGGGCCTGGGATTTAGAGATATAAGACTATATGAAACAACACAGATGATTTTAAATAAAGAAATAGACCTTGAATATTTAAAAGAAGAAAAAGATACATTAAAAGTAAGGGAAGAATTATTAAAACTTTCTGGTGTTGGTCCTAAAGTCGCAGATTGTATATTATTATTTTCCGAACTAAAAAGATTTGACGTATTTCCAATAGATGTTTGGGTTAGAAGAGTAATGAATGACTTATATATAAAAGAGGAAAATGAAGAAAAAGTAAGCAAAAAGAAAATAGAAAACTTAGCAAAAGAAAAATTTGGAAACTTATCAGGCATAGCACAACAATACCTATTTTATTGGAGAAGAGAAGCTTAGACATTGGGACGGGGTTTTTGTCTTAACCTTTTTGGGACTTTTTAATATTTCACAATTAGTAAATAAAAAAGCAAATGTTATTAAAAATAAAATTTTATCGTTCAAATAATTATCGAAGAAATTTTAAATTAATTTTATGGCACCCTTCCATCAGGAGATGAACTCTTTCCATAAAATTAATATAAAAATTTCTAACTCAATTATTTTCAATTCTAAAATTTGATTTTTAATAATATTTGCTTTTTATAAATATATGTGTAATTATGAAAAGTCTCAAAAAGGTTAAGACAAAAACCCCGTCCCAATGTCTAATTTTTTTTAACATGTATAAAATTTCCACAAATTGTAGAAAATATGTGTAAAACATATTAAAGGAGTGGAAATTTTTTGAATATAAAAAAAGCTTTAAGGCTAAATGGTACTTTGCTTGATAAAAGGCAATTGGAGAGCCACTTAGAAAAAATTGCGACAGATCATAATTTAAAACCAAAGTCACAAAAAGATACTTATCCAGTACCAGATATGATAGAAAATTATAAATTTATTAAAGAAGTTTATAATTTATTAAATGAACATGTTAAACTTGGAATTACTATTCATCCTGCAGGGGAATGGATTTTAGATAATTTTTATATTATAGAAGAAACTGTAAAGCAAATACAAGAAGATTTAACTGTTTCTAAATATGTTAATTTTTTAGGGATTGCAAATGGACCTTACCAAGGTTTTGCAAGAATATATGTACTTGCTTTTGAGATTATTGCCTATACTGAAGGAAAGATAGAAAAAGAAGATTTAGAAAGATACATTGAAAGTTATCAGAAAAAAAGAACATTAAATATGGATGAAATATGGAATATTGGCGTTTTTTTGCAAATAGCAATTATAAGTTCTATAAAAGATGTTTGTGAAAAAATTTATAGTGCTCAAATTCAAAAGTATAAGGTTGAAAACATTGTAGAAAGGCTTATTGAAAATAAAGATAAAGCTGATATAAAATTTAAAAACACATCTAATTTAACAAAAACAGTGTTTCAAGATATGAAATATCCGTTTATTGAATATATGTCATATACTTTAAAAAGATATGGGAAAAAAGGTGTAAGTTATTTAAAGGCATTAGAGGAAACTGTTGAAATTTCAGGAAGTAGTGTATCTGATGTAATAAAAAAAGAACATTTTGATATTGCTATTAAAAAAGTTTTAATTAGCAATTATATAACAAGCATTAAGGAGATTCAAAGAATTGATTTCTTAGAAATTTTTCAAAAGTTAAACGGAGTAGAGGAAATTTTAAATGAAGATCCAGCTAATGTGTATATTAAAATGGAGCATAATACAAAAGCATATTATAGAAATAAAATAAAAGAAATTTCTACTAAAACCAAAATATCTGAAATTTATATTGCTAAAAAAACTTTAGAGCTTGCAAAAGCACATGATATTGGCACAAAGCAAAGTCATATAGGCTATTATTTAATAGATAATGGTATAAATGAATTGTATGAAGCTTTAAATTATAAAGCAAGTAAAAAAATGAGTGAAAATGCTAAGACCAAAGTATATGTATTAGCAGTTTTACTTTTTACAATTGGAATATCAATTGGTGTATCATCTATATTAAATGTAAAAAGTATTTGGCTTAAAATTTTAAGTTTTGTTTTAATATTAATACCAGTAAGTGAGATTGTAATTCAGGTAGTACAATATATTTTAAACAAAATTGTAAAGCCAAAACTTATTCCTAAAATTGATTTATCTAATGGGATTGATGAAGAAAATAGAACTATAGTTGTTATCCCAACAATTTTAAAAAGCAAAGAAAAAGTAAAGGAATTAATGAGAAAATTAGAGGTTTATTATATAGCAAATAAATCTGAAAATCTTTATTTTGCATTGCTTGGAGATTGCTCACAAAGTAAAAACAAAGATGAAAAGTTTGACAATCAAGTAGTGGAAGAAGGACTAAAACAAGTTCAGTTTTTAAATGAAAAATATAATAAAAAAGATAATCCTATTTTCTTTTTTATATATAGAAATAGAATATGGAATAGTAAAGAAAATAGTTATTTAGGTTGGGAAAGAAAAAGGGGATTATTAAATGAATTTAATGAATATATATTAGGCCAAAAAAACAATACATTTAAAGTAAATACATTTGAAGAAAATTGCAAAATAGAAAATTTAAAATATGTAATAACACTTGACGCAGATACTGACCTAATTTTAGAGTCTGCATTTCAATTAGTTGGTGCCATGGCACATATTTTAAATAAACCAATAATAGATGAAAAGAAAAATATAGTTGTAGATGGTTATGGAATAATACAGCCAAGGGTTGGAATTAATTTAGATATAAGTTATAAAAATTTATTTACAAAAATATTTGCAGGATCTGGAGGAATTGACTCCTACACAAATGCAATTTCTGACACTTATCAAGATAATTTTGGAGAAGGAATATTTACAGGAAAAGGAATATATGACATTCAAACATTTTCTAAAGTTATGAAAAATACAATCCCAGAAAATACAGTGTTAAGTCATGATTTATTAGAAGGAAATTATTTAAGATGTGGACTTGCAACAGATATTATGCTAATGGATGGCTATCCTTGCAAATATTTAAGTTTTATGGCAAGACTTTCAAGATGGATAAGAGGAGATTGGCAAATTGCAGGTTGGTTAAAAAATAAGGTAAAGACAAAAGATGGCAAAATAAAAAATCCATTAAATTTACTTTCAAAATATAAAATATTTGATAATTTAAGAAGAAGTCTTTTAGAAATTTCAATAATTATTTCTTTTATATATTTAATTATTTTAAAAAATGCATTAAATGTAAAAACAGTAGAAGTTATAGCGTTAATATATGTTTCATTTTTAATGCCATTTTTGTTTGAAATAATAAATGAAATAATTTTTAAAAAAGAAGGAGAAAAAAAGCAAAAAGATTTTTTGCCAAGAATATCTGGAATTAAGGGAGCTTTTTGTAGACTTATTTTAACTTTAGGATGTTTACCATACAAGGCATTTATTTCAACAAAATCAATAGTAAAAACAATTTATAGAGTATTAATTTCTAAAAAACATCTTCTAGAATGGACAACGTCTGAAGAGGCAGAAAAACAATCAAAAACAGATGTGATTTCTTATTACAAACAAATGATAATTAATGTACTATTTGCAATATTTATATATTTATTATATAAAAATATTTTTACATTAGTTTTAGGAATTTTATGGATAATTACACCATATATAATGTGTACAATTAGTAAGGAAAAAGAGAAAAAAACACAAATAGAAAGATTAAACAAACAAGAAAAAGATTATGTAATAGATATTGCAAAAAGAACATGGCAATTTTTTGATGAGTTTTTGAATGAAAAAAACAATTTTCTAATACCAGACAATTATCAAGAAGATAGAAAAGAAAAAATAGTATCAAGAACTTCTTCAACAAATATTGGATTATCATTACTTGCAGTTATTTCTGCATATGATTTAAAATTTATAGATATTAAAAGATGTATTGATCTTTTAAATAATATATTAACAAATGTGCAAACTTTAGAAAAATGGAATGGGAATCTTTACAATTGGTATAATACAAAGACAAAAAAACCGCTAATTCCAAGATATATATCAACAGTAGATAGTGGGAATTTTGTAGGATATTTGTTTGTTGTAAAAACATTTTTGGAAAATATAAAAATAGAAAATGAAGCTTTAGAACAAAAAATAGATAATTCGTTATTAATAATAAATAATATGATAGAAAATACTGATTTTTCACCACTTTACGATCATGAACATCAAATATTTTCAATAGGATTTAACATAGAAGATAATAGACTAACAGACTCTTATTATGACTTATTAGCATCAGAGGCAAGACAAGCAAGTTTAATTGCGATAGCTAAAAAAGATGTTCCAGTAAAACATTGGAAAAATTTAAGTAGAACAATTACTACATTAAATGGCTATAGTGGACTTGTATCATGGTCTGGAACTGCATTTGAATATTTAATGCCAAATATAAATATTCCTAAATATGAGGGAAGCTTATTAGACGAGTCTTGTAAGTTTATGGAAATGTGTCAAATTGAATATGCAAAAAAACTAAATTTACCATGGGGAATATCAGAAGCGGCTTTTAACTTAAAAGATTTACATTCAAATTATCAGTATAAAGCATTTGGAGTTCCATGGCTTGGACTTAAAAGAGGACTTGCAGATGAATTTGTTGTTTCTAGTTATGGAAGTGTTTTAGCCATAAATGAAAAATCAAAAGAGGTTGTAAAAAACTTAAAACTAATGGAACAATATGGGGCAAAAGATAAATATGGATTTTATGAATCAATAGATTTTACACCACAAAGAGTGGAAAAAAATGAAAGGGCAAGCATAGTAAAAACGTATATGGCACATCATCAAGGGTTAATTTTACTATCTATAAACAATTTATTTAATAACAATATTTTGCAAAAAAGATTTATGAAAAACCCAGAAATTGAAGCTGTATCTGTTCTATTACAAGAAAGAAAACCAGAAAAATATATAGTAACTAAAGAAGATAAAGAAAAAGTAGAAAAATTAAAATATTTAGATTATGAAGATTATATTATAAACACATACCAAAAAGTAGATGAAAGACTAATAAGAAGTAATATAATTTCAAACGAAAATTATACAATAGGAATTAACCAAAAAGGAGCAGGTGTTAGTAAATATAAAGACTTGTATATAAATAGATTTAAAGTAACAGATGATTATATGCAAGGTATATATTTTTATGTAAAAAATATAAAAACAAAAGATATTTGGACAACAAATTATCCACAAAATGATTTAAAAAAGGTAAATTATGAAACAAGCTTTATGCCAGATAAAGATGAAACTAAAATAAGATATGGAAATATTAAAAGCAAAGTTACAATAACAGTAGATAGTAATGAACCTGTAGAAATAAGAAGACTAAGTTTAGAAAATATAGGAAATGATGAAGAAATACTTGAAATAAGTTCATATTTTGAACCGGTATTATCAACAAAAGCACAAGAATATGCTCATCCAGCATTTAACAATTTATTTTTAAAATTTGATTATGATGAAGAAAAAAATATTTTAATAGTAAAAAGAAAAGAAAGAAAAGAAGATGATCAAGAACCTTATCTTGCAAGTTCACTTTTTGAATCAGGACAAGAAGAACATGAACTAGAATATGAAATAGATAAAGAAAAATTACTTGGCAGGGGAAATTTAGATATTCCAAATATGATAAAAAATTCAATACCATTTTCTAAAAAGTTAGGACTTGTAACAGAGCCAGTTATAGCATTTAAAAGAATAATAAAAATAAAGCCAAATGAAACAAAGAATATAGACTTAATTTTATCTGCAAATTTTGATAAAGAAAAAGCAATTTATAATTTAGAAAAATACAAAATAGAAGAAAATGTAAAAAAGGCATTTGAACTATCAAAAGCAAGAGTAGAAGCGGAAAGTAGATATTTAAGAATAAAAGGTAAAGATATAGACAATTATCAAAAAATGCTATCATATATTATTTTTCAAAACCCAGCAAAAAGTTTATATTTAAAAAAATATAAAAACAAAACATTTAATCAATCTGAACTATGGAAATATGGAATTTCTGGAGATCTTCCAATAATTTTGGTTAAAATAAATGATGCAAATGAAAGTTATGTTGTAAAAGAAGTGTTAAAGGCATATGAATACTTTAAAACAAAGAATGTTTTAGTAGATATTGTTATTTTAGATGAAGAAAAATATAGTTATGAGAACTATGTAAAAGAAGAAATTGAAGGTGCAATTTTAAATAGTCAGATGGCATATTTAAAAAATATAAAAGGTGGGATTTTTACTCTTTCTGTTGCAGAAATGGAAAGAAATGATATAGAACTAATAAACTTTGTTTCTTCAATAATAATAGATGGCAAAAAAGGTGGAATTACAAATAATTTAAAAGAAATAGAAGAAGAATATTTAGAAAACTATAAAGAAATAGGACAAGAAGAGCAAATGCCAGTAATTACTGAAGAATCTAATGAAGATATAGATATTATGCAAAATGTAGAAGATATAAAATATTACAATGAATATGGTGGATTTTCTAAAGATGGTAAAGAATATTTAATAAAGGCAAATAAACAAAATAGACTTCCTACAGTATGGAGCCACATTTTAGCAAACGAAAAGTTTGGAACACTTGTAACACAAAGTATGGGAGGTTATACTTGGTATAAAAATAGTAGATTAAATAGAATTACAAGCTGGGAAAACAGTGCAAATTATGACATTCCGCCAGAGGCAATATATTTAAAAGATATAGATACCAAAAAAGCTTGGTCACTTGGTTTAAATCCAATGCCAGATGACAAAAATTATAATGTAATATATGGATTTGGCTATGCAAAATATATACACAAAAGTGATGGAATAGAGCAGGAATTAGAGGTATTTGTGCCAAAAGAAGATAGTATAAAGGTTCAAATTTTAAAATTAAAAAATACAACACAAGCAAAGAAAAGATTAAAATTAATTTATTATACAAAGCCAGTATTGGGTGAAGATGGTGTAAAATCTAATGGTTATATTAACTTAGATTATGATAAAAATAATAATATTATTCTTGCAAAAAATATGTATTTAAGTGAATTGCTACAATCAATTGCATATGTTTCATGTAGTGAAAAAATAAAATCATATACAGGAAATAAAAATTTCTTTTTTGGGAAAGGTGGAATACAAAATCCAGATGGAATAAAAAAAGTTAGTTTAAATAATGAAAATTCACTTGGTCAAAATACCTGTATTTGTTATGAAATAGAAATAGAAGTTGAAAGCTTTTCTGAAAAGGAAATATCTATATTATTAGGCGCAGAAGATAATATTATTGACTGCAAAAACATGTCTTATAAATATAGCAAAATACCAAATTGTAAGCAAGAGCTAAATGATGTAAAAAGTTATTGGAAAGAACTTTTAGGAAGAATTCAAGTATATACACCTCTTGAGTCTGTAAATATAATTTTAAATGGTTGGCTAGCATATCAAACTATAGAAAGCAGACTACTTGGAAGAACAGGCTTTTACCAGTCTGGGGGAGCATATGGATTTAGAGACCAACTGCAAGATACGTTTGGATTAAAATATTTGGACCCAGATTTATTAAAAAATCAAATAATTAAGCATAGTAAGCATCAATTTTTAGAAGGTGATGTAGAACATTGGTGGCATGAAGAAACAAAAAAGGGAATAAGAACTAAATTTTCTGATGATTTATTATGGCTTGTTTTTGCAACTATTGAATATATTTTGTTTACAGGAGATAAAAACATTTTAGACATAAAAACAAAGTATATTACAGGCCAAGAACTTGCAGATGGTCAAGATGAAAAATATGATGTATATTTGCCATCTGATGTTTTAGAAAGTATTTATGATCATTGTAAAAAAGCAATTGAAAAGTCTTTAAATTTTGGTGAACATGGTCTTCCTAAAATAGGTTCTGGGGATTGGAATGATGGATTTAGTACGGTTGGTAATAAAGGAAAAGGCGAAAGTGTATGGCTTCGGATTTTTCATGTATTATATTTTAGATAATTTTATTCCTATTTGTGAAGAAAAAGGAGATATAGAATTAGCCAATAAATATAAAATGATAAATTTAAATTTAAAAAAGGCTTTAAATGTAGTTGCTTGGGATGGTAGATGGTTTAAAAGAGCTTTTATGGATGATGGCAATTGGCTTGGAAGTATGGACAATGATGAGTGTAGAATTGATAGTATTGCTCAAAGTTGGGGTGTTATTTCAAATGCCGCTGATAATGATAAAAAGTTTATTTCAATGGAGAGCTTGGAAAATCATTTAGTAAATAAGGATGCTGGAATCATAAAATTACTTGATCCCCCATTTGAAAAGGGTAAGCTAAAACCTGGTTATATAAAAGCATATTTACCTGGTGTAAGAGAAAATGGTGGTCAATACACACATGCATCTTGCTGGGTAATTATTGCACAAACATTACTAGGATTTGGAAACAAAGCCCTAGAACTATATAAAATGATAAATCCAATAGAGCACAGTAGAACAAAAGATTCTGCTAACAAATACAAGGTTGAGCCATATGTAATACCAGCAGATATATATGGAGAAGGAAACTTGGCAGGAAGAGGTGGCTGGACATGGTATACAGGTTCATCTAGTTGGTATTATAAAACAGGAATTGAATATATATTAGGCTTGAAAGTTGAAAAAGGAATTTTGAAAATTAAGCCATGTATTCCAAACAGTTGGAAAGAATATACTATAAAATATCAATGGAAAGAAAGCATATATAATATAAAAGTAGAAAATCCAAATGGAAAAAATACTGGAATAACAAAAATACTATTAAATGGAAACGAAGTTGAAAATAATATAAAATTAGATGGAACAAGAAATATATATAACATAAATGTTATAATGTAAATAAAAAACTTAAATAAAGAAAAAACAATGTTATTCTTTATTTAAGTTTTTTAATGTTATTTTATGAATTTTTAGTTGGAATTTTTTTAAATTAATGGTAATATATAATAGACAAAATATAAAAAGAAGGGAAAATAAATGAAAAAATCACTTGTAAAAAATAACTTAAAAGCAATAATAAAAACCAGAAGAAGATTTTTTTCAATTCTTGTTATGGCTTTTTTAGGTGTTGGATTTTTTGCAGGCCTTGTTGCTACAAGCCCAGATATGCTAGACAGTTTAGATAAATATGCAAGACAAAATAAAATGCAAGATATAAATATAATTTCAACATTAGGACTAACAGATGATGATATAGAGGCTTTAAACAAATTAGAGCAAATAGATGGAGCATATGGAATAAAAACAAAAGACTCAATAACAAAAATAGATGAGAAAGAAAAAATATGTAAAGTAATTGAATACAATGAAAATATAAATTTACCATCACTAATAAATGGGAATATGCCACAAAATAATGATGAATGCTTGCTTGATGAAGGATATGTTGGAGTACAAAATCCAAATGATTTTATTGGTAAAACAATTGTACTAGAAAATGAAGATAAAGATGAGGATGAAAAACCAATATTTACAAAGAAGGAATTTAAAATTGTTGGAATTGTAGAGTCACCATTATACATATCAAATGAAAGAGGAAATACATCTATAGGAAGTGGAAACATATCATATTTTATATATGTAAAAGATGGAGTAATTAATACTAATTATTATACAGAAATAGGAGTAAAAGTAAGCAACGCAAATAATGTAGTAACAAATAGTGATGATTATATAAGTATAATAGAAAATGCAAAACAAGAAGTAGAAAATATTAAAGAGCAAAGGCAAGATGCAAGATATAATGAACTTGTAAATAAGGCTCAAGGAAAGTTAAATGATGCTACACAAGAGTATAATGATCAAAAACAAAAGGTAGAAAATGAACTAAATGAAGCAGATACAAAAATAAAAAATGCAAAACAGCAAATTGCTACATCAGAGGCTAAATTACAAAAATCGGAAAAAGAGCTTTCAAGTAAAGAACAAAGTACAAAAAAACAATTTGTAGAAGCCGAAGATAAAATTGAAGAAGCAAAAAAGCAAATACAAACAAAATCAGAACAATTGCAAAATGCAAAACAGGAATTAGAAAAAAATACTAAACAATCTCAAGAGGCAATTAGCAAACTAGATGATGCAATAACAACTTGTAAAAATTCCATTCAACAATTAAATGCTAAAAAACAAGCTTTAATTCAGGCAAATCAAGATACAACAAAAATTGATGCAATAATTTTAGAGACTCAAAATAAACAAAAACAACTAGAAAGTAGTAAAAATGATATAGAAACAAAATTAAATACAGCCAAAACTCAAATAACAAATGGGGAGACTGAAATTAATAAAGCAAACCAAGAAATACAAAATAATGAGCAAACATTAAAACAAAATAAGTCTAAAGCTGAAAGTCAAATAAAGTCGGCCAAACAGGAAATACAAAAAGGAAAAGAACAAATAAAAACAGCTAAAAGTGAGATTTTAGAAAACGAGCAAAAACTAGAAACATCAAGAAAAGAAGCAAATGAAAAGTTAGAGGAAGCAAAAACAAAATTAAATGATGCAAAAGATGAGATATCAAAAATAGAAAAAGCTAAGTGGTATATACAAGATAGAAAAGATAATACTGGTTATACAAATATATTTGATGCAATAAAAACAATGTCAAATATATCAAAAATGTTTCCATTAATATTTTATTTAGTTGCAGTTTTAATTAGCTTAACATCTATGACAAGAATGATAGAAGAAGAAAGAATAGAAATAGGAACATTAAAATCTTTAGGATATACAAACTTACAAATAATTTCTAAATATGTTTTATATGCATTTTTGGCATGTGTTATTGGTGGAGTGCTTGGTATGACAGTGGGATTCTATTTGTTGCCAAATATTGTATGGATTTTATATTCAATGATATATACAATTCCAAAATTTTATGCAACATATCAAATTGGAATTGGAATGCTTGGTATATTAATAGCATTTATTTGTATTGGTGGTGCTACAATTATTGTAGCAGTAAAAGAATTAAAACAAATGCCTGCAGTCCTTATGAGACCAAAGCCACCTAAAAATGGAAAAAGAATATTTTTAGAAAGAATTAAATTCATATGGAAAAAATTAAACTTTTCAAAAAAAGTTACAATGAGAAATATATTTAGATACAAAAAAAGAGCAGTAATGACAATTGTTGGCATTGCAGGATGTACAGGACTTATGCTAACAGGGTTTGGAATTAAAGATTCTGTAATTGGAATTCCAGACTCACAATTTGGAGGGGTGTTTAAATATGATTCTTCTGTAATGCTTCAAAATACAGAAGGTTTAGAGGATTTAAAAAATTATATAAATTCAAACGAAAATATTGAAAGTTATGTTGAAATTGACGGAGCAACAGGGAAATTAAAAAATGAAAATGCAAACTTTGATGTAACAATGTTTATTCCAAATGATAAGGAAAATTTTAAAAATGCAATAAATCTTATAGATACAAAAACAAATGAAAATGTAGAATTAAGTGATAATGGAATTATAATAACAGATAAAGTTGCAGAATTTTTAAAAATTGGAGCAGGAGATAATGTTACATTAGTCAGCAGTGATGATATTGAATATAATTTTAAAGTTGATTATGTTGTTAAAAATTATGTATCACACTATGTATATATGTCAAAACAGTTTTATGAGACAAATATAAAAACATATAAAACAAATATGATTTATATAAACAATAAAGATATAACAGATGAACAAAAAAGTAAGATGTCAGAAGAAATTTTAAATATAAAAGGCGTATCATCTGTAAATATGATTTCAGACATGATGAAAATGGTAAGTGATATGCTAAATACAATGAATTATGTTGTTGTTATATTAATTGTTGCATCTGCACTTCTTGCATTTGTTGTATTATATAATTTAGCAAATATTAATATTGCAGAGCGCCAAAGAGAAATTGCAACACTTAAGGTTTTAGGTTTTTATAATAAAGAAGTTGATAATTATATAAATAAAGAAAATATTATATTTACAATTATTGGAGTGGTTTTAGGACTTGTTTTTGGAACATTTTTAACAGACGGAATAATTGCAAGTGTGGAAATTGATAAACTTAGATTTTTAAAAAATATTGAGCCAATAAGCTATGTATATTCAGCAGCAATAACTATATTGTTTTCTCTTATTGTAAATGCAATAATTCATTTTATTTTGAAAAAAATAGATATGATAGAAAGTTTAAAAAGTGTAGAATAAAAAGTGGGAATTTCCCACTTTTTATTTGTTTATTAAATCAACAATTGTATTTATTACTAAGTCAATCATTATGTCATAATTTATTTGTTTATGTTTATGATATACAATTTCATGACATAGGTCATCTATTAAATTAATTGAAATATGAACTTTTTCAGGTAAGTTTTTTTCATTAAATCCATTTTCTATTAATATTTTGGCAATTTTATTTGTCATATATAATTCATGCTCGTGAAAAAATTCTGCAATTTCTTCATCTGAATGTGTCATAGAGGTTATTTCTTCATGAGCTGATTGTGAAAGTTTATGGTTTTCAACAAATTTATTAATCATATTACGAATAACTGAATCTAAATTATTTTTATCTATCTTGGTTTGAGCAATATTTAACATTGGGTAAAAAATCTCATCAGAATATCTTTTAATACCTTCTATTAATATGTCATGTTTATCTCTAAAATATTGATATACAATTCCTGTTGAAACCCCAGCAGCTTTTGCAATTTGGGCTGTATTGGTATTATAATATCCTTTTTTACAAATTAGGTCAAAACCAGCATGTATTATTCTTTCTTTCTTTTCTATTGAACGTTTTTGAATTGGTTCCCTAATATCGCTATTACTCATAAATCCTCCTAAATAAAACATAAAATTTAAGCATATTATAAATGGTAAAATAAAAAAAGTCAAGAATATGAAAAAAGTTTCATATTCTATTGACTTTTTTAATAATAATGATTATAATAGTACAGAAATATGAAATTAATTTCATGTAAGGAGGAGTTATGGAAAAAATAGTAGAATTAAAAAAAGTAAGTAAAACTTACAAAATAGGAGAAAAAGAATTCAAAGCACTAGACAATATTGATTTGTCTATAAACAAAGGAGAATTTGTTGTAATACTTGGACCATCAGGAGCAGGAAAATCAACATTATTAAATTTAATTGGGGGAATGGATTCACCTACAAAGGGAAGCATTAAAATTGATGGAGAAGAAATATCAAAATATAATGATTCAAAATTAAGTGATTACAGAGCTGAAAATATAGGATTTATTTTTCAATTTTATAATATATTGCCAACATTAACAGTATTAGAAAATGTTGATTTAGTAAAAGAAATTGTAAAAAATGGAACAGATAGTAAAGAAGCAATAAAAGCAGTAGGATTAGAAAAACACATGAATAAATTTCCAAACCAATTATCAGGAGGAGAGCAACAAAGAGTATCAATTGCAAGAGCAATTGCAAAAGACCCAAAACTTTTATTATGTGATGAACCAACAGGCGCGTTAGACTCAAAAACAGGAGTAGATGTATTAAAATTATTAAAAAAGCAATGTGACAAAAATAATGGTGCAAACACGGTTATAATTGTAACACATAATAGTTTATTTGCAGAAATAGCAGACACAGTAATACATGTAAAAAACGGAAAAATAGAAAGCGTAGTTGCAAATGAAAACCCTAAAAAAATAGATGAAGTAAAATGGTAAAAAGGAGACCAAAATGAGTAAATTAAAGAAAAAAATGTTTAGAGACATCAAGCTAAATAAATCTCAATTTATAGCAATCTTCTTAATGGTATTTTTAGGAGTTTTAGTATATGGTGGAGTACGTTCTTATATGGACGGAATGATAAATACAGCAGAAGTATTTTATAGAGAAAATAACTTAGAAGATTTAAATGTAGTTGGAAATAATTTTAGCAAAGATGACTTAGAAAAAATAAAAAATATGGAAAATGTAAATGATGCAGAACGTAAATTAACAATTACAGGTACAATGGAATATAAAGAAGACAGATTTTTACAATTAAACTTTATAGAAGAAAATAAAATATCAAAATTCTATGTTATGGATGGTGAAGGATTTGATGTAAATAAATCTGGAGTATGGCTTGACAATTTTTATGCTCAAAACAATGATTTAAAAGTTGGAGATACAATAAAAATTAAATATGATGGTGAGACATTAGAAGAAAAAATAGTAGGACTTATAAATGTACCAGACCATGTTTATGACGTAAAAGATGAATCAGAATTATTCCCAAATCATGAAAACTATGGTTTTGCATATATGTCAATAAATGAATTTCCTGAGCATTATGTTAAAAAAACTGTTATGGAAAAAATGAATGTAACAGATGAAGCAATATTTGATATGTATGTAAAAGACTTTAATTACAAAGATTATTTAATATTTAATTATATTATAATTGATGTAAATGGGGAAGAAAATAAAGATAGTGTAAAAGCAAATATAGAAAATAATGTAGAATCAGCCTTAGCTGTATCTGACATAAAAGATTCAGCTTCATATTCTGTATATCAAGGAGAAATTGAAGAAGGAGAAACATATGTTGGAATATTTTCAGGATTGTTCTTATTAATTGCTATTTTATCTGTTATTACAACAATGACAAGGGTTGTAAAAAAACAAAGAATTCAAATTGGAACATTAAAAGCACTTGGATTTAAGAAAAGAAAAATAACAATGCATTATGTAGGCTATGGATTCTGGATATCATTATTTTCAGCAATAGCTGGTTTAATTGCAGCCCCATTACTAATTGGTAATATATTTATAGGAATGGAAATGAAATATTTTCAAATTCCAAATGGAAAGGCAGCAGTAGATAGTAGCAGCTTCTTAGTTGCAGCAATAATTGTTTTAATTATATCTTTAGTAACATACTTAACATGTAGAAGTGAATTAAAAGAGTCACCTGCAGAAACATTAAGAGAAGAAATGCCAAAAGTAAAAAGTAAAAGCTTAAATATTACTTCAAAGGGAATATTTAAAAATATGAAATTTGCAAGTAAATGGAACTTTAGAGATGTTTTAAGAAATAAAACAAGAACACTAATGGGATTAGTTGGAATTGTAGGATGTACAATGATTTTAGTATGTGCATTTGGAATGTTTGACACATTACACAATTTTATAGATTGGCAATTTGACGATTTATATAATTTTAATTATAAATTATCATTAAATGAAGGATATTCTAGTGAAAAATTTAATGAAATAACTTCAAAATATGGTGATGCAACATCACAAACTTTAGGAATAGAAATAAAAAATGGAGATAAAAGAGAAGCAAATAATATATTTGTTACAGATGCAAAAGATTATGTAAGATTTACTTCAAAAGAAAAAGAATACATTACATTAGAAGACACTGGAATTTATGTAACACAAAAACTTGCTGAAAATAAAGGGTACAAAATTGGAGACAAACTTACATGGCATATATATGGAAGTGACACATATTATGAAAGTAAAATTGTAGGAATGGATCGTGATCCACAAAACCAAAATATTAAAATGACAAGAAAATACTTAGAAACACTTGGATTAGAATATAAAGCAGATACTGTATATACAAATGATGATTTAAGTAATATAAAAGAAATTGACGGTGTAGAATTAATACAAAATAAATCATCTTTAGAAGATGGTATGAGTAATATGTTAAATACAATGCAATCTATGATAATACTATTAATTGTAGTAGCTGCTATACTTGGAAGTGTAATTATATATAATTTAGGTGTATTATCATTTACAGAAAAACAATATCAATTTGCTACATTAAAAGTTTTAGGGTTTAAAGATAGAAAAATAAAGAAAATATTTATTAAGCAAAATAATTGGATAACAATAGTTTCAATTATAATTGGATTACCACTAGGATATTTAATGACAAGTTATATATTTAAAGCAGCTTTAGCAGAAAACTATGATATGCATGCATATATAAAAGTATTTTCATATATTTATGCAGCAATAGGAACATTAGTTGTGTCATTTGTTTCATCACATGTGTTAGCAAAAAAAGTTAAAAAAATAGATATGGTAACAAGTTTAAAAGGAAATGAATAATGGGAAATATTGTATTATTAGATGATTTAACTATTAACCAAATTGCAGCAGGAGAAGTTATTGAAAGACCTACAAATGTTGTAAAAGAGTTAGTAGAAAACTCAATTGATGCAGGAGCAAACAAAATAACAATAGAAATAAAAAATGGTGGAAAAACATTTATAAAAGTTGTAGATAATGGCAAAGGAATGGAACAAGATGATATGTTCCTTTCCTTGGAACGCCATGCTACAAGTAAAATTAAAAATATTGAAGATTTAGAAAATAATTATACTATGGGGTTTAGAGGAGAAGCAATGGCAAGTATTGCTTCTATTTCTAAACTTATTCTTGCTTCTAAGACAAAAAATATGTTGTCTGGAACAAAAATTACAGCAAAAGCTGGAGAAATACAAGAAAAAGAAGAATGTGCCATGTCAACAGGAACTAGTGTAATTGTGGAAGATTTATTTTTTAATACACCAGTTAGGTATAAATTTTTAAAGCAAGATGCTACAGAAAGTAAATACATAAAAAATTGGGTACAAAAAGCAGCTTTAGCAAATACAAATATATCGTTTGGATTATATATAGATGGTAAGCAGGTTTTTAAATCTACAGGAAATGGAAAAATAGAAGATATAATTTATATATTATATGGAAAACAGATACAAGAAAATATTATAAAAGTAGATTATAAATATAACAATATGAAAGTAACAGGAGTTATAGGTAATACTCTTGTTTCAAGGGATAACAGAAATGGACAAATAATATTTTTAAATAAAAGAAACATAAAAAACAGTATTTTAGCAAATAGTATTGACCAAGCCTTTAAAGGGGGTGTGGGAATTGGAAAATATGGTTTTTGTATTTTAAACTTAGAAATTCCTGCAAACTTGTATGATGTAAATGTGCATCCAACAAAGATGGATGTAAGGTTTAAAAGTGAGGAAGAAATATATAGATTAATGTACCATGCAATAAAAGAGTCATTATTAAATTATAATTTTTTAGGAAATGATCAAAAAGAAATACAAAAAGAAAATTATGTAGAAAATGAATATCAATTTTTAAATAATAAAACAAATATAAAACAAGAAAAAGAAGAAATTACACGTGATATAACAAGAGATGTGGATTATAAATATATTGGAATTTTATTTAAAACATATATTATAGTAGAAATTGATGAAGAATTGTATTTAATTGATCAACATGCGGCACATGAAAGAATTCTTTATGAGCAAATAAAAAATAATTACAAAAATCATATTAGTAGGAACTGCCAAATGATGCTTATTCCGGAAGTTGAAAGCCTAACATATAAAGAAATAGAATTTGTAAAGCAAAATATAGAGCTTTTTAAAAATACAGGATTTGAAATTGATGTATTTGGTGAAAATACTGTTAAAATTAATGGCATTCCAGACTTAGAATATAGAGGTAAAAGCAAAAATATTTTTTTAGACATTTTAGATGAAATGCTAGAAGAACAAAGGACCTCAATAAAAGATGTTGAAGAAAGATTTATAGCTACAGTTGCATGTAAGGCAGCTGTAAAAGCAGGCATGGATTTAGAAAAGGCAGAAGTAGATAATCTAATAAAAAATTTATTAAGTTTAAAAAATCCATATACTTGTCCACATGGAAGACCAACAACTATAAAAATTAAAAAAAGTGATATAATAAAAAAAATAGGTTAAAATATAATAAGAGGTGAAAAAATGCAATTATTTTTTGGATTACTAATACCATTTTTAGGAACGACTTTAGGTTCAGCAATGGTATTTTTTATGAAAAATAAAATGAACGAGAAAGTAGAAAAAATATTATTGGGATTTGCATCTGGCGTTATGATTGCAGCATCTGTGTGGTCATTATTAATTCCTTCAATAGAAATGTCAGACAATTTAGGACATTTTAAATTTATTCCAGCAGCAATCGGCTTTATAGTTGGAATATTATTTTTACTAGTTTTAGATAGTTTGGTACCGCATTTACATTTAAATGAAAGTAAACCAGAAGGGATAAAGGCAAAGTTAAAAAAGACAACAATGCTTGTTTTAGCAGTAACAATTCATAATATTCCAGAAGGAATGGCAGTTGGAGTTACACTTGCTGGGGCAATGATTGGAAATGCAGGAATAACTATGGCGGGAGCACTTGCATTATCAATAGGAATTGCAATACAAAACTTTCCAGAAGGTGCAATAATTTCGATGCCACTGAAAAGTGAAGGAGTACCAAAATGGAAAGCATTTACATATGGAACTTTATCTGGAATTGTAGAGCCAATTGGTGCAATAATTACAATATTACTTACAAATATAGTAGTTCCAGTCCTTCCATATTTATTGTCATTTGCAGCAGGTGCAATGATTTATGTTGTAGTAGAAGAATTAATTCCAGAATCTCAGGCAGGAGAACATTCAAATATTGGTACAATAGGAGTTGCAATTGGCTTTGTAATAATGATGATATTGGATGTTGCTTTAGGATAAAATTGAATAAATTGTAAAAAAAACTTGTATAATAAAAATAATTATGGTATAAATATAGTATAAAAATAAAGCAAGGAAAAGAAAGGCGGAGTTTTTGTGGAAGAAAATTTAGAAAGAGATCAAAAGACAATATTAGTAGTTGATGATGAACAACCAATAATTGATATTTTAGTATATAATTTAGAAAAAGAAGGTTATAACGTGATAGAAGCTAATGATGGAATCACAGCAGTTGATGTTGCCTTAGAAAAAAGGCCTGATTTAATCTTGCTTGATATAATGCTTCCAAAATTAGATGGTTTATCTGTATGTAAAAGAATAAAAAATTCTTTAAATGTTCCAATATTAATGCTAACTGCAAAAGATGGAGAAATAGATAAAATATTAGGTCTAGAACTTGGAGCAGATGACTATATAACAAAACCATTTAGTGTAAGAGAACTAGTTGCAAGAGTTAAGGCAAATTTAAGAAAAGTTGATGCATCACTAAATTCAAAGACTATAGATGATAAACAAGAAAAGAAAAAAGAAAGCAAAATTTCAGTTGGAGACTTAGAATTAGACTTAGATAAATTTGAAGTTAAAGTTAGAGGAGAAGTAATTGATTTAACACTTAGAGAATTTGAAGTTTTAAAATTCTTGGCAAGTGAGCCTGGTCAAGTTGTAACTAGAGAAACATTACTTGAAAAAGTATGGGGATATGAATATTATGGAGATATTAGAACAGTAGATGTTACAGTAAGAAGAATTAGAGAAAAAATAGAAAAAGATACATCAACACCACAAATATTAATAACTAAAAGAGGTGTAGGATATTATATAGTATCTAAATAAAAGTAAATATGGAATGAAATATTAAAAACAAAATATATTTCTAATAATATTAAAGTGCATCACAAAATTTAGACAGAAAGTTTAAATTTTGAAGGTGCACTTCATTCTTAATTATATTATTTAAAGGAGTTTTTTGCTATGAAAATAATAATAGGGAAAACTGCCGGCTTTTGTTATGGAGTAAAACGAGCAGTAGATGGAGCAAATGAAGCAGTAAAAAAGTCAGATAAAAAAACATATTGTTTAGGTGAGATTGTACATAATAATGAGGTAATAAAAGACTTAGAAAATAAAGGAATAAAGTTTGTTGATAATATAACTAATGCAGAAGGAACAACAATAATAAGAGCACATGGAGTTCCAAAAGATGTATATGAGCTTGCAAAAAGGAAAAATGTTAAAATAGAAGACTATACATGCCCAATGGTAATAAAGATACATAAAATTGCTGAGGAATATGCAAAAAATGGCTATTTTATAATTTTAACAGGCTCTAAAAATCATCCAGAAAATATTGGAACAATGAGTTATTGTGGTAAAAATTACTATGTAATAGAAAAGGAAGAAGATGTTTTAGATGCAATAGACAAATATGAAAACTATAAAAATGAAAGTAAAATCAACAAAATGCTTTTAATTTCTCAAACAACTTATAGTTTAGAAAAATTTGAAAAAATAGAGAAAAAAATAAAGGAGCTTTTAAATAATAAAAATAGTAATAATGAAGAAATTGTTATAAAAAATACTATATGTGCTTCAACAAAAGTAAGACAAAAGGAAACAGAACAAATAGCAAAACAAGTAGATTTTATGATAATAATAGGTGGTAAAAATAGTTCAAATACAAAAAAATTATTTGAAATTGCTTCTAAAAATTGCCAAAAATGTGTTTGTATAGAAAATGAAACTGAACTTGATTTAGATGAACTAAAACAAATAACTGTAGTTGGAATTATGGCAGGAGCATCAACACCTGAAAAAAGTATAAATAATGTAGTAAAAAAATTAGAGAAGATAATTTAAAGAATATATATAAATCGTATAAAAAGTATTAAAAATAAAATTTTATTATTCAAATAATTGTTATAGAAATTAATAAAAAAATTTTTAGTTCAATTATTTTTAAAGTTAAAATTTGATTTTTAATATTTTTTATTTGGTTTTTATGTGAAAAAATTTAAATTTTAAGAAAATATAATTTTAATCTATAATTGTTTAAAAAAGATTAAATTTTACTTATGAATTTTTAAAATGTCGAAATTTGCGATGAAATGTAGGAAATTATACTAAAAAAGGATTGACAAATAAAATTTTTAGGGAGTATACTAAAAACAGAATTATATAATTTAATCGTAACAAATTTTTTTTCAAAGAATTAAATCAAAAGATGTTACAAATCTAAAGTTAACTTTAAATCTTAATCAATTTACCCCAAAATTTAATTTATATGAAAAGGAGGTATTACTTTATTTAGTGCACTAAAAATTTTTTTATGAATAGAAAATTTGTATCAAAAAGTAATTTAGTATTAAGTAAAATTTTAAATTCAAATAATTGTTTAGATATCTTAAAAGATTTCATTGAAACTATATTAAAAGTAAAAATAAAAAACATTACCTTAAATAATCCAAAAGAAAACAAATACTATTCAAGTACTACATATTACAGTATGGGAATAGTAGAAGTAAGAATACAAACAGAAGATGAAGAATTAAATGTTGGAATTCAAATAATAGATGGAAATTACGTTCAAAATAAAATGTTTTTATATTATGCAAGAGTACATACAAACCAGATAACATATAATGATAACAGAAAAATTGCCAAAACGGTTACAATTAATATTCTAGATTTTAATTATTTTAGCTCATATAATTATCACAGAAAAATTTCAATTAAAACTAATATAATAGATGATAATATTTTAGAAACTATGGAAATGCATGTAATAGAATTACCTAAATTCAAAATGCTAAATTTATCGAATATCAAAAAGGAAGAAGCGTGGATTGGTTATTTTCAGGGACAAAATTTAAAATTAATACAATTATCAAAAGAAAAGTTTAGTAAAATATCAAAATTAGATGAGTTGTTAGAAAAATATTGGAAAGAGGAAAAAATAGAGTAGTAGGAAGGAGCTTAATTGCAAAATAACAAAAAAAATATTTTAAGAAGTAAAAAAAATACTCTTGCAATAAAAAATATTCTTCAAAATACTTTAAATTGTAAAATTAAAGAAATAAAATTTAAAGGAATAGAAAGGCTAAAAAAGATATCAGAATATAATTTTAAACTTATGAAAGTGGAAGTGGTATTAGAAACAAATATAAAGCGTGAAATATATCTAAAAATTATAAATAAGGAAAAAGTCCAAGAAACTATATTTTGTTATTGGTATTTTTGTGAAGAAAAAAATTTAACAAATAAGGTGAAAAATGGAAAGTATTATAATAAAAAAGCAACTATAACAGAATATAAAAGCAAGTATTATAATTATAAAAAGAAGTTTAATATCAAATTTTTAAATAAAAATTATAAAATATGTAAGAGCTCTAATATATATTTTTTGGATTTAGATAAATATATTTTAAGATTTAATGAGAATAAGAAAGGAAGATTTTTGGATAATTTTAATATAGAGAAAAAGATGATTTTTATTGGAATAATATAGAAAATTGGTTTAACTTCTTGATAAAATGTCGATTTTTTGGTATATTAATATAGAGGTGATGAAAATGACATATACTTATACACCAGAAGGAGTTTGCTCAATGCAAATGATTTTTGAGATAGAAAATGATATAATAAAAAGCTTAAAAATTGTTGGAGGATGCCCTGGAAATACTGTAGGTGTTGCAAGACTTGTTGAGGGTAAAAATATAGATGAGGTTATAAAATTACTAAAAGGAATTGATTGTGCAGGAAGAGGGACATCTTGCCCAGATCAAGTTGCAATAGCTTTAGAAGAATATAAAAATGGGAAATAAGTATTTATACTTATTTCTTTTTTTAGTAACAAATTATTTGTTTTTTTGTATAATCCTACGGAATAAAGAAGTAAGAGCAAAATTATAAAACAAAATAACAAAATGTAATATTAAAATAATCTAAATTTAATAAAAGCAAAAAATGTAGATAAAAGTCGAAAAGCCGTAATAAGAAAAATGTAATATAAAACAAAAACGAAAATGTACATAATTGTATATTTTTTTTTATTAATATACAATTTATTTATAAATATAAGTAAAAGATATAAAAAGGAGAAATAAACTTGCAAGCAAGAGTTAAAAAATTAATAAAAATTAATTTAATAGTATTAATTATATGCATTTGTACAATTGCTGCAAGTTGCAAAATTGTTATGGCTGATTCTACAACAATAGAACCAACTACAAACCAATACATAGAATTAAGAGCAACAAAAATAAAGGATGTTGAAGGAAATGGTAAACAGGTAATTTTTGAACTTTGGGGACATGACATTAAGTTTAAAGGATTTGATGTTAGATTTTCATATGATGGAAATATATTTTCAACATCTAATTTGATTACTAATGAAGAATGTGATGATGAAACACAATATTTTGCATTTGAAAATGAGTTTGTAGATAATTTGGATATATTTTCTGTCCCATATACAGGAAACACGGATGCTGGAATAAGATTAGTACTTTCGCTAAACCCTCCAGTTACAGAATCTGAGCATATAAAAAATGACGAAAATTTAGGAACAATAATAGATACAACAGGAGATGTTTTATTGGGAAAATTAAGCTTTAAAATGTCATCTGATGAGTTTAATATAAGTAGTTTTAAACTAGAAACATCAAGCAGCAGTTCACCTAAAACAGGAATAAAAATAACAATAGGTAATGAACAAAATTATGAAAGTCAATCAACATTTCGTTTTACAGATAAGACAGCATCTAAAAATGCAGATTTAGCAAATATAAAGTTATCAACTGGAAGTGAGGAAGATGCAAATTATAAAGAATACCCAATTACACCTACATTTGATAAAAAGATATTAGAATATAATTTAGACTTATTAGAATATATAGATAAAATGGACTTAGAAATAACAAAAGATGATGAAAAATCTTCTATCATTCTAAAAATTCCAAAAAGGGATGAAAATGGAGAATTAATTTATGATAGTGATGGAACAACAATTATATATGAAGAAAAAGAAATCGAAGATCTAACCCAAGAAATAACATTAAATAAATTAGGCCAGCAAGATACAATTATAGAAATAAAAGTAATTGCTGAAGATAAAAAAACTACTAATATATATAAATTAACAATACATAGACCATATGGAGTTATAAAAGGAAAAATTGAAACACCATATACACTATCAACAACGGGAAAATATATATCAAATATATATGCATATAAAAGCAGTGAAGTAGCTAAAGTTTTTGATTGGGATGAAAAGGAAAAAGAGTTTGGTGGTAAAGCTGGTGTAGATACTGTAAATAAAGAACTACATAATTTACAAGAGGAAAAAAACATTACAACAAATGATGACGGAACATTTGAATTTACCATAATACCTGGAACATATGATATTTTAGTAGATAAGCCAGGATATTTAGATCATATATATATATATGTAGAAATAGAAGAAAACAAAGTAAAAGATTTGGGAACATACCAATTAATTGCTGGAGATATAAACAAAGATGCAATTGTTCAAATCCAAGATATAGCATTACTAAATATGCATAATGGAGATAGTTATTTAAAAGAAGGATTTGAAGAAAAATATGATTTAAATGATGATGGAAATGTCCAGATTAAGGATATAAGTATTATAGCAGCAGATAATGGTAGCCAAAGAGAAATAGAAAATTATAAGGGAAGGTAGGAAAAAAATATGAAAGAGGTTAAGCAAAATAAAAAAATAGTGGCATTAATAACATTAATAACATTAATTGCAAATATGTTTTTCCCATATTGTTCTTTAATATCATATGCAGGTGTGGATTTAGACATGCCATATTTAGAATTAGCAAATGGATATGATGAAAATGATAAAGAATTTGAAGATATTATTAAACCAGATTATGAAGATTTTAATGTTATACCAGTAAAATTATATTTAGGTGGAGTTAAGGCGGTAGATGGATTTGACGTTAACTTTTCTTATGATAGTGATTTGTTAACGCCAGTGTACTACAAAAGAAATAAATATGTTCAAGCTACATCAATAGGAAATGCATTTTCATCAGAGGATAATATTAGTGTAGTAGAATCAGGAGAAAAATGCTCATATTTATTTACAAATGAGTCTAGAATAAGATTACAAGCAACAGCAGACAAATTAAATCCTAATGGAAAGGTATTTTTAGGAACATTTTATTTCCAAATAAGTGACGGATATACATTAAATGATATAACTAGTGAATCATTTAAGTTAGTAAAAGGTGCTAGCGGGTTACAAGATGGATTGGAGATAGATTATAATAATGTTACTCAATGGGTGTTAGGAGAAAATTATTTCCTTATATCTGGATTTAATACAGATGGAAAAGTAGAAATAACAAATTTTGAAGTAACAAATCCTACAAAACTAAATTATGAACATGGAGATATAATTGATTATGTGGGTTCTGTTGTAACTATTAGTTATTCTGATGATTCAAAGTATAGTGAATCATTACAAAAAGCAATAGAAGATGGAAAGGTAACTGTAGACAGAACAAAAGCAGATGTAAATAATTCTAATTTTGTAGTTACAGCAGTAGAAGATATAACACAAAATAAAACAATTAATATAAATGTAACAGATCCAGTAAATTCAATAAAATTAATAGCAAGTCCAACAAATACCTCATATAATACAGGAGATACCATAGACCTAACAGGAGGAATTATAGAAACAAAAACAAAAAGTGGTGTGACTAAAAATATAAACTTACCAGACAGTAGTGTAATTTCTGATACAGGATTAGCAGATATTAATTCATCTAATATTCAGGGAAATAAATGGACAACATCTAGTGGATTATTAGCAGGAAATCAAAAAATAACATTATCATATACAGATAGTAATAATGTAACAAAGACAACATCATTTACAGTAATAGTAAATGATTCAATATCAGAAATAAAAATAAAAGATAATCCAAGTAAAACAACATATAAATATGGAGATTCTTTAGAACTAGAAAATGGTAAAATTACAGTATTGACAGTTGGAGGAGCAAGCTTTGATTTAAGTATGGAAGATGGGGCAGTTAGTGTTACTGGCTATAATAAAACACCTACTTCTATGCCAAATAACCAAAATTTAAATGTTTCATATGGTGGAAAGGTTGCAGCAGATACAATATCTGTAACTGTAAAAAACTATGTAAAAGAAATTATATTAACAACACCAAATAAAACAATATATAAATATGGAGATGCAATTGATTTAACAGGTGGAAGTTATAATGTAAAATATGGAAATGATACAATAGGTTCAGCAAGCAATTTAACATTATCTGACCTATCTAATTACTCAATGAATACAATCGGTACACAAAATGTAATAGTAAGTTATACAGATAATGATACAAATAGTTATACATACCTAGATACATTTACTCAAAGCTTTACTATTCAAGTAAATGATTATATATCAAAAATGGAAATAACAAATCCAACAGATGTAAGTTTTTATTATGGTGATACATTTACTTTTGATGGTGGTAGTATAAAAGCATATTATGCATCTAATCCAACAAAAGCAATAGTAATTCCTATGACAGAAACAATGATAAGACAAGTTGATGGAAGTGCTGTTGAAATGAAACCAGATGGTAGTTTGTTTGATTTAAGTACACAAAAATATAAAGAAAATTTAGAGATTTCAGTAACTAGAGGAGGAATTACCAAAACATCTAATTATAGTATAGATATAATAAATACTTTAAAATCAATACAGATACAAGGAACTCCTAAAACTGAGTATAATATAAATGAACCAATACAAACAGGTTTATCAATACTTGTAACAAGACAGACAGGAGAAATTGAAGCAATAGATGTAGAAAACGATATGATAAGTGGTTTTAATACTACAACAGAGGGAGAAAAAGAAGTAACAATAACATATACAGAAAATGGAGTTACAAAACAGACAAGTTATAGTATAACTGTAAAAGATGCAGTAACAGGAATAGGGATAAAAACAAATCCAAATAAAACACAATACAAATATGGAGAAGAACTAGACTTAACAGGAGCTACAATAAGTGTTGTAAAGGGAAGTGGAACAGTAGAAATTCCAGTAACTGAAGATATGGTAAGTGGCTATGACAAGGAAAAACTAGGAGAACAAACAATAAAAGTTACATATGGAGGAGAAGAAACAACATTTAAAGTAAATGTAAAAGATTATGTAACAAAAATAGAAGTAGTTCCAGCAGATGTAACAGGAAAATACAATGATGAATTATCACAAATAATATCAGCAAATGACATAAAATATGTTGTAACATATGCAAAAGAAGGAGCAAAAACCCCAGAGACTCTAACAGAAAGCATGATAAAAACAACATATAATAAAGGAACAATAAATAAACAAAGTCTAAAAGTAGAATATGAAGATGAAGATGTAAATAGTGCAACAAAAGGAGAAAAATTTGAAGCAACATTAAATGTAACACTTTCAGATGTAGTATCAAAAATAACGATAACAAAGCCAACAAAAACAAATTATAATCATGGAGAAGAATTGGATTTAACAGGAGGAAAAATAGAAGTAACAACAGCAAGTGGATTGAGTAAAGAAGTACCAATTGAAGGAAGCATGATAACAGAAAATGGTACAACAGTAAATATGAGTCCAAGTAAAGATGATTATGGAGAAAACACAACAGTAACTAAAATATTAACAATAACATATGAAGAAGGCGGAAAGAAAGAAACAGCAAGTTACTCAATAATAATAGTAAATGATGTAAAATCAATAACAATGCATCAAACACCAAAAACAAGTTACAATGTAAATGATTTATTAGATGTAACAGATGGTGAAATACTAGTAACAAGAGCAGTAGGAGAGCCAGAAACAAAAGAAATAACCAAAGATATGGTAACAGGATTTGATAGTACAAAAGAAAATACAAAATTAACATTAACAGTAAGTTACATAGAAAATGGAATAACAAAAACAACAACATATGATGTTTCTGTAAAAGATAGTGTAGAAAGTATAAGTATAAAAGCTAATCCAGATAAAACAGAATATAATTATGGAGAAGATTTAGACTTAACAGGAGCTACAATAAGTGTTGTAAAGGGAAGTGGAACAATAGAAATTCCAGTGACTGAAGATATGGTAATTGGCTATGACAAAGAAAAATTAGGAGAGCAAACAATAAAAGTTACATATGGAGGAGAAGAAGCAACATTTAAAGTAACTGTAAAAGATTATGTGAAAGATATAATTTTAGTAAATCCAGATAAAACAGAATATCAATATGGAGAAAGTTTAGACCTAACTGGAGGAAGTGTACAAAAAGTAATGGCAAGTGGAGCAGCAGTAGCAGCAGTTCCATTAACAGATGATAGTGTAACATTAAGTACATTTAATCCTAACCAATCAGGAATACAAACAATAAAAGTAACATATGAAGGAAAAACAAAAACATTTGATGTAAATGTAAAAGATACAATTACTGGTATTGAATTACAAGGTATACCAGAGACTAAATACAAATATGGAGAAGATTTTAAAATATCTAATTTAAAATTAAATATTCATAAATTAAGTGGAGATGTTACAATACCTGTAACTCAAGACATGATTAAAGGGTATGAAAAAAATAAATTAGGTAGCCAAGTTGTAAAAATAGAGTATGAAGGACAAACTATTACTACAATTAATGTTGAAGTTATAGATTATGTACAAAGCGTAATTATTACACCTCCAAGCAAAGTAGAATATAACTATGGAGAAAGTTTAAACTTAGATGGAGCAAAGATTACTAAAATAATGGCTTCAAACCCAAGTAAGCCTGAAGAAATAATAGTAACAAGTAGTATGATAAGTGGTTATACATCAACAAAAATTGGAAAACAAAATGTAACAATTACATATGTAGATGATAAAACATATACTAAAGACTTTGTAGTAACAGTAAAAGATACAATTAGTGAGATATCTTTAAATGATAAAGATTTTAAAAAGATATATAAGTATGGAGATAACTTGGATTTAAGCAATTTAAGCATAAATGTAAAATATAATAGTGGAAAAACTGAGAATATTCCTGTAACTACAGGAATGATATCAGGCTATAATCCACAAAAATTAGGAGACCAAGAATTAACAATAATATATAATGAAAAATCATTAAAAACGAGTGTTACAATAAAAGATTATATTAAAGATATTAAATTAACACCGCCTACTAAGAATGAATATAAAATAAATGAAAGCTTAAGCTTAGCAGGAGGAAGTATTACAGAAGTAATGGCAAGTGGAGTAAATGGAAATACTATTTCATTAACAAAAAATATGGTAAGTGGATTTGATAGTACAACCCCAGGTATTAAAAAAATCACTGTAACATATGAAGGATTTAGTAAAATTTTCGAAGTAGCAGTAATAAATAATGTAAATCATATAGAAGTAATACCACCTACTAAAACAAATTACAAATATGGAGAAGATTTAAACTTAGCAGGAAGTAGCATAAAAGTAGTAATGGAAGATGGAACAATAAGAAATGAAAAAATAACAAAAGATATGATAACAGGATACGAAAAAACTACACCAGGACAACAAATGATAACTGTTACATATAAAGATGATAAGCAAAACACATACACAGGATACTTTAGTGTTACAGTAGGGGAAGATTATATTAAAGAAATGAAATTTGTTTCTCCTACAAAAAAACAATATATAATTGGTGACACACTTGATTTAACTGGAGGATCAATTACTGAGGTATATGCTAGTGGAAAACTAGGTAATAAGTATAATTTAACAAAAGATATTGTAAGTGGATTTGATAGTACAACCCCAGGTACAAAGACAATTACTGTAACTTTTAAAGATAATACTTATAAGTATACTGTAAATGTAGAAGATAGACTATTAGGTGTATCTATAAAAGATTTACCTAATAAAACAACTTACAAAAAGGGTGAAAGCTTAGATTTAACAGGAGCAACATTAAATGTAACAAAAGATAGTGGTGTGACTGTTGTAAAAATAACAAAAGATATGGTATCAGGATATGATAGTAATAAAGAGGGTTATCAAGTAATTACTGTAAATTATGGAGGTTTTGATAATAAATTTGGTGTATATGTTGAAAAGGATGCAACCCCAAGCACTCCAGATTCAGATAATAACCAAACAGATAACAAACCAGGCAATAATCAAACAGATAACAAAACAGACGATAATCAAAAAAACAACAACCAAGGTAATAACCAATCAAATAGCAAAAATAATGCAAAACGTAATACTTCTAATACTATTATGTATGTACCTTCAAATACAGAAGATAAAGTAGAAGAAAGTAATCAAAATACACAAGATAATATATTAAAAGATGAAGATAAAAAACAAGATAGTAATCAAGAAAAGAGCAAAGAACCAGAAGCAATAGGAATAACTAATAATAATCAAAATTCACCAACAGATGTGATGGAAAATTTAAAAAATATATTAAATCTATTTGCTATAATACTTGCTCTAGCTGGAATTAGTTTAATAATCATAGTACTTATAAAACGTAGAAAAAATGTTAAGATTTATCTTGAAGAAGATGGTCAAAAAGTACTAATTGGTAAAGAAAAAGTTACAAAAGATGATAGAGTATTAGATTTAAACAAATACTATAAAAAATATAATGAAGATGAATATAAAGTAGTATTATCTAAATCAATAAGTAAAAAATTAGATCAAAAAACAGTTAATATTATAATACATGATAAAGATGAAAACTTTAAAGTTGACTATAATAATGAAGAATATAGTTATAGAACATAAAAATAAATTTTCAAAAATTGGGATGAGAGTTTATTTAACTGATATTTTGGTATATTAGCCCCAATCTAATATATCGGAAATCAGTAAGATTATCTTATAATTGGGATAAGATAATTTAAGTTATCATTAGGTGTTACCCAATTTAACACTTAATGATAACTGTATAATATAAAAAATAAAAAGACCTTTCATAAGGTTTGTTAATTGTACAAAAAAATGTTTAATTTAAAAAATAAAACTTGAAAATGCAGATTTTAAAAAAAGGCATTTTACAAGTTTATTTGTCGTGTTTATTTAATTAAATTTATATTCCAATTTTGTTTGAATAATATGAATATGCTTGTTTCCCTAAGATTTCAGAGTATTTTTTCATTCGTTTATTTTCGCAATATATATTAACATTAGTACCATCTAGACTAATTGTAGCAGATCCCATATATGTTTTTTCTTGAGTTTTTCCAAATATTTTTCCTTGTATTGGATGAAGCATAAATACCTCATAATGATGCAAGTCAAGAGGTTCAATGGAAAACTTCATTTTTAAAACTTCCTTTCTTTATCAAAATAATTTAAAGAGTCTTTAAATAAAATTAATACTTTTATATTTTATCATAATTTACATAAAAAGTAAATATAAAAATTATAAATGGCAAATATTAGCTAATTCCCTAGTAAATTTAACTTTAAATTGCTTATTTGTAACATAAAGTTAAATAAAATGTCAAAAAATGTAGTACGAACTTTAAAACTATTTTATCCGTAAGTATATATAGTATATATATAATATTATATAAAAATACATTAGTTGAAATTAAAATAAAAAAATAAGTATAATAAATATATATATATTACTTGTATAAGGAGAATGAACAATGAAAATAAGCAAAGGAAAAAGAACAGAGAAAAATTTAATTATTTCAGCAATTGCAATGTTATTGATTTCAACATTGCTTTTTGGGCTTGGAAGTGAGCAAGGTATTAATTTTATAAAAAATTTAAAAAATGCTCTAAATCCAATTTCTAGCATAGATGTTAGCAGCAAAAGCAATGAAATATTAAAAAATCAAATTGCAAATGCAAAAATAGTAGGAGGAGCAAATCATTTTGCAGCCTTGACTGCTGATGGAAAAGTGTATTCATGGGGATATAATGGGTATGGAAATTTAGGAACAGGAAACACTACAAACTATTCAACACCGGTATATTCAAATATTGACAATGTAATTGATGTGGTTGCAGGATATTATTATACAGCAGCTTTGAAAAAAGATGGAACTGTATGGATGACAGGATATAATGCAGATGGCGAATTAGGTGTTGGAGATACTGAAAATAAACTAAACTTTGTACAAGTAAAAAATGAAGATGGAACAGGATTTTTAAATAATATAAAATCAATTTTTTCTGGAACACATACAATGTATGCTATTACAAATGACAATGAAGTATATACATGGGGTTATAATGGATATGGTCAAATGGGATTTGGAGATACAAAATCAAGAACATTACCTACAAAAACAACATTGCAAAATATTAAGCAAATAGCAATAGGAGAAAATCACACGCTAGCACTTACAGAAAATGGACAAGTTTTTGTTTCAGGAAAAAATTCAGATGGTCAATTAGGAATTAATACAACAAGTGATATTAATACATGGAGCAAAATGAAAAATTTAAATGGAACAGGTGAAATGTCTAATGCAAAAAGCGTTTCAGCTGGTATAAATCATACAATGGTTTTAACAAATGACGGATATGTTTATGCAACAGGGTATAATGGCTATTATCAATTAGCAGATGGTACTTCAACTTCTAAAAGTTATTTAATACCAATGACAGATAAATCTGGAAGTCAAATAAAAAATGTTAAAGAAATTTATGCACAAGGAAGTAATAGTGTAGTTATAACAGAAGACGGAACTGTTATGGCTGTAGGAAATAATAAATATGGACACTTAATTCAAGGAAATAGCTCAACAGTAAAAAGATTGACAAAGGTCAACATTGATTGTGAAGTTAAAAATATAGCAATTACAAAACATGCAACTTTACAAACAACAGCATATGTTGATGAAATTGGTAGAATATTTACAGTTGGTTATAGTGGAAATGGAGAATTAGGAAATGGAACAACAGATACATCATATATGTATAAGCCTTATAGCATAAGTGATTATAAAATTCTTGATGATAATGCAATAATAAATTTAAAAGCAAATGAGACAAAATATATTGAACCATATTTTGCTTATGGTTTAAGTTTAATAAACAAAGATTTTACAATAGATTTGACTTATGAATCACTAGACACAGATGTTGCAACTGTTAGCAATAATAAAGTTATTGGTGTAGGAGTTGGAACAACATATATAAGAATTTCAGATAAAACAAATAAAATATATGGAACAGTAAAAGTAAATGTTAATGAGAATGATGGTGTAACATACCCTAAAGTTGCAGCAGGAGAAAATCATTTTGTTGCACTTAAGTCAGATGGTACAACATATGTATGGGGATATAACGGAAACGGTCAGCTAGGAACAGGAGATACTTCTAGTAGGCTTGAACCAACAAAGACAAATGTTGAAAATGCTATAGATGTAGCAGCAGGATATCAGTTTACTGCAATTTTAAAAAATGATGGAACAGTTTGGATGTCTGGTAATAATGGTTATGGACAATTAGCAGATGGAACAACAACAAGTTCAAATACATTTAAAAAAGCCAATATATCTGATGTTATTGCTATTTCTGCAGGAAGCTCTACTATGCATGCATTAAAAAAGGATGGAACAGTTTGGTCATGGGGACTTAACAGTTATGGAGAATATGGAAATAATGCAACATCATCTTTGGCAAATTATGTGCCTTGTAAAATGAGTAAAATACCTAATATTATGCAACTTGCTTCTGGTGAAAGCCATATTGCAATGATTGCAGCAGATGGAAGTGTTTGGGCAGTTGGAAGAAATGGAGAAGGACAATTAGGATTAGGAAATACAACAGATATTTATGTGCCAACTCAAATGGTTAGTAAAACTGGTTCAGGAATTCTTACAGGGGTAAAAGAAATAAGCTGTAATATATATAGCACATCATTAATTACAGATAGTGGAGATGTATATGCTGTTGGACAAAATAATTATGGACAATTGGCAACTAAAGATACTCAAAATAAAAGTGTTATTGTTCCAATGTTAGACAGTTCTTCAGCGCAACTAAAAAATGTAAATCATATATATTCAGCAGGATATGCTACATTTGCAACCAAAAATGAAAATGGTTTATATGTTACAGGTTATGCATCATGTGCACAAAATTTTACTCAATCAACAAGCACTAGAAAATACTTATATAAAACACAAGAAAATAAGAAAATTATTGCAATGGCATTGACAAGATCAACAGGAAAGCAAACTGGAATTATAGTTGATGATAAAGGCTATATTTATACTGTTGGCTACAATGGAAATGGAGAAATTGGTAATGGAACAGTAGAAAATCGTACAAAGGAATGGGAATTAACAGGATTAAAAGTAAATGTAGACCAAAATAATATTATTAATTTAAAAAATGCCGGAGATACAAGCAAAATAAAATATGATGTATCAATGAAATTAAACTTATTAACAGATAACATAAAAAATTCAACATGTACATTTAAATCAATGGATGAAAGTGTTGCAAAAGTTGATAGTGATACAGGAATTATTACAGCGGTATCTAATGGAACAACATTTATAAAATTATATAATTCAGATAATAGTATATATTCAGCTGTAAAAGTTAATGTAAATGGAAGTCAAGGAACAACATATCCAAAGGTGGTAGCTGGTTATAATAATTTTATTGCTTTAAAATCAAATGGAAGTGTATATGGATGGGGCTACAATGGTTATGGACAACTTGGAACTAATGATTATGTAAGCAAAGATGAGCCTACAAAAATGTTCCAAACAGTTCAAAACATAGATGGAGAAAAGACACAAGAAGAAGTAGAAAACATAATAGATATAGCAGCAGGTTATTATCATACATTAGTTTTAAAAGAAGATGGAACAGTATGGGCAACAGGATTAAATAGTTATGGACAATTAGGAAATGGAAATAAAACATCACAAGCAACATTAACTAAAGTAAAAGGTCCAAATGGGGTTGGATATTTACAAAATGTTGTAGCAATAGCAGCAGGAGAATTAACTTCATATGCTTTAATGGAAAATGGTGAAGTATATTCATGGGGCTATAATAGTTATGGACAATTTGGAGTTAATAATACAAGTGCATCAAATTACCCTGTAAAAATGAAAAAAGTATCTAATATTATACAAATTTCAGCAGGTGAAGATTTCTTATTAATGTTAGATGCAGATGGAAGTGTATGGGGAGTAGGTGCAAATGGAGATGGACAATTAGGCTTAAATAGCACAAATGAAGCACATTTACCACAACAAATGTTAAAAGAAAATGGAAGTGGCATATTATATGGAGTAAAAGAGATTGCAACAGGAAGATCTCATAGTGTTATATTAAAAGAAAATGGAACAGTACTTTCATTAGGATATAATGGATACTATCAATTAGGAAATGGAACAAATTCACCAAAATATATACCAACACAAGTAATAAATGAATCAGGAGAAGCGGTAACAGATGCAAAACATATAACTGCTGGAGGACACTCAACATATATATCAAGACAAAAAAATACAGAAGGTGAAAACCAAGGATTATATGTAATAGGAAGAAATTCAAATGGAAACTTATTTACACAAGATACAGGAAATAAAAAAAGAGCTACAAAAGTTCAAAGTGATAAAGACATAATAGCTATGGCTGTAACAAGAAACAGTGATTCATCAGTAAAACAAACAGGAATAATGGTAGATCAAGATGGAATGGTATATACTGTTGGTTATAATGGAAATGGTGAAATAGGAAATGGAACAGTAGAAAGTACAATTAGTAAAGTATGTATTAGTAAGGTAAAATTAAATGTTACACCACATGTAATTAATTATAAAAATGTAGGAGATACTGGAGAAAAAATAACATGCAAAGTGTCTGCAGGATTTAATTTATTGTATGACAATGTAGAACAGGGAAAATATGAATTTAAATCAGTAGATAAAGATATTGCCGATGTAACTGAAGATGGAGTTGTAACAGCAAATGGAATAGGAACAACATTTATTAAGGTTTATAATGAACAAAATGATTGTTATGCAGGAGTTAGAGTCCAAGTAAATGGGGAACAAGGACTTACGACAGCAAAAATAGTTGGAGGATGGAATCATTTTGTAGCATTAAAGGCAAATGGAGAAGTATGGACATGGGGAAGCAACAGCAATGGACAACTTGGAGTATCAGATAAGACAAATAAACAAAAACCAACAAAAACATCTATATATGATTCTAATAATGAAGATAATAATTATGCTATAGATGTAGCAGCAGGTTCATATCATACAGTTGTATTAAAACAAGATGGTACGGTATGGACAGTTGGATTAAATAATTATGGACAATTAGGAAATGGAACAAATACATCAAGTGATGAATTTGTAAAAGTAGAAGGTTTACAAGAAAAAGTAATAGCTATTGCAGCAAATAATTTAACAACTTATGCTTTAACTGAGAATGGAAATGTGTATGGATGGGGTTACAATAGTTATGGTCAACTTGGAATTAACTCTACAGCTACATGTTATTCTCCGGTTAAAATGCAAAAAATATCTGACATTATACAGATTTCTGCAGGAGAAAATTATCTTGTAATGCTAGATGCAAATGGAAGTGTATGGAGTGTAGGATATAATGGAAGTGGACAATTTGGATTAAATAATACAAGCAATTATTATTTACCACAAAAAATGTTATCAGAAGATGGAAACAAAATATTAACAAATATTAAGAAAGTAGCAGCAGGAACAATTCATACATTGGTATTAACAGAAGAAGGAACAGCATATGCAGTAGGTTATAGTGGCTATGGACAGTTAGGAAATGGAACAAATAAGACACAAATGTTGCCAGTAAAAATGATTGACAAAGATAAAAATGTTGTAAAAAATATAAAAGATATTGCAGCAAATGGATATTCAAGTATGGTTTACGTTAAAGATACAAGTGTAGAAAATACACAAAATGACACAAACAAAACATCAGGTTTATATGTTGCAGGTTACAATAATTATGGACAATTATTTACAAAAAATACAACAAAACAAATGTATTTAACTAAAGTACAAGAGAACAATAATATTATTACAATGGCAAGCACTAAAAATACATCTTATCAAACATCAGCAATTGCAGATGATTTAGGATTAGTATATACAGTAGGATATAATGGAAATGGAGAAATGGGAGATGACTCAACAACTACAACAACAGAACCAACAAATATTTCTGAAGCAAGCTTAAAAGTAAATCCAACAAAAATTGTATTAAACTTAAATAGCAGTAATATTAGCGAAAAAATAGAAGCTAATACAGATTTAGGATTTAACTTATTATATAGTGAAGTAACTAATGAAGAAGTTACGTTTAAAAGTCAAGATGCAAAAATAGCATCAGTAGATAATGATGGAGTTGTTACAGGAAATACATATGGTACAACTACTATAGAAGTAACAACAAATAAATTACCAAATAAAGTGCTAGTTGATGTTCAAGTATTAAGAAAAAATGATATTACTATTCCAAAAGTAGTAAGTATGAATGATTTTTCAGTAGCATTAAAAGCAGATGGAACAGTATGGACATGGGGGTATAACTATCAAGGACAATTAGGATTAGGAGACAATTCTAATAGATATAAGCCTACACAGGTTAATATAAAAGATGTTATAGATGTTGCTGCTGGAAGTAATCATGTATTGGCATTAACTAAAGATGGAAAATTGTATTCATTTGGTTCAAATAGTTATGGACAACTAGGAAGACAAGGAAATACACTTATACCACAAGAAATAGAAGGATTAGAAAATGTAATAAAAATAGCTGCAAGTACGTACCATTCAATGGCACTTACAAGTGAAGGAAATGTTTATACATGGGGCTATAATGGCTATGGACAATTAGGAAATGGAACAAGTACAAGTAATGCTAAACCAAGTAAAATAAAAATCAAAAATATTGTCAAAATTGCAGCAGCAAATCAAACATCAGCAGCAGTTGATGGAGATGGTAATTTGTATGCATGGGGATATAATGGTTATGGACAACTTGGAAATGGAACAACAAATAGTCAATATTTCCCAAGAAAGGTTTCATCACTAGATGGAATTATAGATGTTGCTGTTGAAGATAATACAATAATAGCATTAAACGAAAATGGAAATGTATTTTCAAGTGGATATAATAAATATGGAAATTTAGGAAATAGTAGCACACAAGATAGATATAAATTTGAAAATGTAAAAGAAAATTCAGAAAATATTTTAACAAATGTTAAATCTATTGAAGCTGGAAACAATTATGCAATTGCTATAAAAGAAGATGGTACAGCTGTTACATGGGGATATAATAGCTATGGTCAATCTTCAAATGGTACAACAAGAAATAATTTACTTCCTGTAGATTTAAAATATGGAGTAGATAAAGATAAAATAGATAAGATTATTTGTGCAGCAGCAGGACAAGGTACAACAACTATTGTAAGAGAAGATGGAAAAGTTTGGACAATAGGTAAAAATAATTATGGTCAATTAGGAGACAGTTCTACAACAAATAAAACAGAATTTGTATGTATTAGTAAACCAATTTTATTATTTGAAGATACACCAATTAGAATAAAGGGAATAGGACAAACTAAATATGCAAAAGTAAATATGTCTCAAGGATTTAACCTATTATATAATTCAGTAGAAGATGCAAAATTTACATATTCAAGTAAAAATAAAGAAATAGCAACAATAGATGAAACAACAGGAAAAATAACATCTATAAAAAAAGGTAAAACACAAATATCAGTAATTGATACTATTTCAGGACAAACAACTGTCGCAGATGTATATGTTTTAGGAGAAGATGATATAACATTCCCACAAATTGAAAGTAATAATTATTCAACAGTAACTTTAAAAGCTAATGGGGAAGTTTGGAGTTATGGTTATAATGGCTATGGACAATTGGGAACAGGAGATACACAAAATAAAATATTACCAACATATACAAATATAAACAATATAATGCAAATTGCACTTGGAAAAAATCATACTGTAGCAGTTGATAAAGATGGACATGTATTTACATGGGGATATAATAGTTATGGACAGTTAGGAAATGGAACAACAGGTGGAACAGTTTTAGAAAAGGTACAAGTTAAATCAACAGATGGAGAAGGTGTCTTAGAAAACATTGTATCAGTCGCAGCTGGAGATTCATTTACTATGGCATTAGATAAAGATGGAAATGTTTATACATGGGGATATAATAGTTATGGACAATTAGGAAATGGAGATACAAATTATAGAGTATTGCCTGTAAAGGTAGATGGATTACAAGGAATTGTAAAAATAAAAGCTGGAAATGGTTCAGCATTTGCAATAGATAATAATAATTGTTTATGGGTAGCAGGATACAATGGCTATGGAAATTTAGGAGATGGTACAACAGGAAATAAATTAACATTTACTAAATTAAATACACTTGAAAATGTAGCTGATGTATCAGCAAGTCCTGTTAATAGTACAATTGTACTATTATTAGATGGAACAGTTTGGGGATTTGGAAATAATAGATATAATGCTTTAACAAATGCTGGAGGCGCTATACCACAGCAATTACAAGGACCAGATGGGGCATTGAAAAATATAACATCAATTGGAACAGGCTACTATACAGGATATGCAATTACATCAGAAGAAAAAGTTGTTGCATGGGGATTAAATAATTATTCTCAATTAGCATCAGGAGATACTAGCTCTAAACAAACACCAGTTTATATGAAAGATAAAGATGGAAATATAATTGAAAATGTAATGATTGTAGCTGGTGGAAATTCTAATACAGAAATTGCAAAAAGTAATGGAACAGTATGGTCAATTGGATATAATGGTTATGGAGAGTTAGGAGATGGTTCTACAACATCAACTAATAAATTAGAATGTATATCAACACAATATATTAAATTAAATCAAAGAGAGGTAACATTAAAATTATCAAATCCAGAATATCAAATAAAACCAGAAACTGTATATGGATTTAACTTATTATTTGATATAGCGGAAAATAATGGCTTTACATATAAATCTTTAGATAATAATATTGCAACTGTAGATGAAGAAACAGGAAAAGTTACAGCAAATGGATTAGGAAGAACATATATAATTCTAAAATCAAAAGATGCTGAAGATGAAGCTAGAGTTGTTATAAATGTAATTGATGATGACAAAAAAGTAAAAGAAAAAGTAGAGGCAGGAAATATTCATTCTCTTGCATTAAAACAAGATGGAACAATTTGGAGTTTTGGTGATAATTCTCAAGGAGAAATGGGAAATGGAACAATTAGTTCTATAAATACCACAGAACCAACACAAATTGTGACAGGAATGTATACAGAAATAAAAGAAGAAGAAACTGAAGAAGGCTCAACTCAAGTAACAACAACAAATATTGAAGTTAAATTAGATAATATAAAAGATATTGCAGCAGGATATAATTTTAATTTGGCAGTGGATAGTAATGGCTATGTATATTCATGGGGATATAATGGTTATGGACAATTAGGAGATAATTCAACAGTTTCAAGATCAATACCAACAAGAATTGAAGGGTTAGAAAAGATTAAAAATGTATATTCATATGGAAATACAAGTATGGCCATAAATGAAAATGGAGAAATTTATGTATGGGGATATGGTTATAATAAAGTTCCTACAAAGCTTGATTTCTATAGTAAAGCTGTAGATATTCATGGAAAATTAATACTTGCTGAAGATGGAAGTGTATGGACATTGTCTTTAAACCCAACAAAAATTGCAGGATTAAGTAATATAGTAGAAGTTGCATCAGGAGACAATTATTATGCTGCATTAGATACAAAAGGAAGAGTTTGGGTACTAGGCTATAATAGATATGGACAATTATCACAAGCAAATACATCAGATGTGGATACTTTAACTTTTGTTAAAGTACAAAAAGAAACAGAATATGAAGTTTTACAAGATATTGTAGAATTAAAAGCAGGAAAAAATAGTTTACAAATGATATCTAGTAATGGTGATTTATATGTTTCAGGTTATAGTTCATATGGACAATTAGGAACAGGTGAAAATAAATCAAGTATTACAATTGCAACAAAAGCTAAAAATATGGATAATACAAAATTTGTTGATTCAAATTCATACCATAGTATTGCATCAGACAATAATGGATTTGTCTATACAGCGGGTTATAATGGATATGGAGAACTTGGAGATGGAACATATACAAGCACAAATGAATTTAATGTAATAGGAGATACATATGTACATGTAGAGAAAAATAAAGTTACAATTGAAGAAGGAAAAACTAAACAAATAAAAGCTTCATTAGATAATAAATTCAATTTAATTAAAGATACTGTAGATAGTGGTAATATTTCTTATAAATCTTTAAATGATGAAATAGCAACAGTAGATGCTAATGGAACTATACATGCTAAAAAACTTGGTACAGTAGAGATAATTGCAACACATACAATTACTCATAAAGTTGCAGTAATATTTGTACAGGTAGTTCCAGAAGAAAAAACAACAGTTCCAAAAATAGAAGTTGGTGATACACATTCAGCAGCACTAAAAGCAGATGGAACAATATGGACATGGGGAAATAACTCATATGGACAATTAGGAATAGGGGACAATGTAACAAAAACAAGTCCAACAAAGGTTACTGATATTGAAAATGCAATAGATGTGTCAGTTGGATATTATGATACAGTTGTTGCTAAACGAGATGGAACAGTATGGGCATTTGGAAATAATTCAAATGGACAACTTGGTGATGGAACAAGTTCAAATAGAGTGAATCCAGTTCAAGTAATTAAACAAGACGGAGCACCATTAACTAAGATTTCTAAAGTAGCGGCTGGAACATACAGAACAGTTGCTTTAGATGAAGATGGTAATGTTTGGATTTGGGGTTATAAATATGGAAAAACAGCAACAAAAATATCTGGATTAAATGGAATTATAGATATTTCATCAAATTATGCAGTAAAACATGATGGTGAAGTTTATAAAATAGATACTCCAGATGTGAAATTAAAATTAAATAATATTATTAGAGTTTCTGAAGGTGCAAATCATGCTTTATTCTTAAATAAAGATGGAAAAGGATACAGTATTGGAAATAATAATAAAGGACAATTAGGAGATGGAACAACTGTAAATAAAGATATGCCAGTTCTAATTCAAGACAGTACAGGGGTTCAAAGTTTAACAAATATTAAAGAGTTAAAAGCTGGAACAGAATTTTCAATTGCTATTATGAAAAATGGGGATACATATACTTGGGGAAGTAATGATAATTATAAATTAGCATCAGATGTACAAAACTACCAAGTATATCCAAAGAAAAATGATCAAACAAATAATGCGATTTTTGCAGATGCAGGAGTAAACAATGGGGCAATAATAGATGAAAATGGTTATGTATATACATGGGGATTAGGAGATTATGGAAATTTAGGAAATAAATTATATAATACATCAAGTGTCCCAGTATTAGTAGGAGTTCAAGATGTAGGTCTTAATGAATATGATATTGTATTACATAAAGGTGAAGATTACAAAATAGTAGTAACAAATAAAACATTTAATGTATTACAAGAAGTACAAGATAAAGGACAAATGAATTATTCTACAGGAAATAGTAATATTGCATCAATTTCTAATACAGGACTTGTTACAGGAGTAAAAGAAGGAAAAACAACAGCTGTTATAAGTAAAGTTGGAACAGATAGTGTTAGTATTGCAAATATTACAGTATTACCAGATGGCGTTGACATTGAACCAATGGCATTAACATCTATGTCACACACAGTTGTTTTGAAAGCAAATGGAACAGTATGGAGTTATGGATTAAATTCTAGTTATCAACTTGGAAACGGAAGTACTGTATCTAGTGATAGACCAGTTATGGTAAAATTCCCAGAGGGAACAATAATTAAACAAATTGCAGTTGGAAATACACATAATTTAGCATTAGACATTAATGGAAATGTTTGGGGTTGGGGTGTAAACTCAAACAATTCATTAGGTAGAAATGCAAGTAAACCAGTAAGTTTAGGAATTAGTAATGTTAAGAAAATAGCAGCAAACAATGATCAAAGTATGATTTTAACAAATGATGGTTATGTATATGTATGGGGATTAAACGAAAATGGAGAATTAGGAACAGGTACATATAATAAAGTTAAAGAACCTACACTATTAAATTATGTAAGTGATGTAATAGACATTGCACTTGGTAAAAATCATTCATTATTATTAACAACAAATGGAAAAGTATTAACATCTGGATTAAATGTTTATGGACAAACAGGAAAACAAGAGGGAAAATCAAATACATTTACTCAAATTGAAGTACCAGTTACAATTGGAAAAATAGCTGCAGGAGATAACCATAGTGTATTATTAAGTGCAACTGGCAATGTATATACATTTGGATATAATGAAAATGGTCAATTGGGACTTGGAACAAAAACTAATATGTTAATTCCAACAAAAGTTAATATAACTAATATTATGCAAATTTCAGCTGGAAAAAATCAAACAATTTTATTAGGTGCAGATAGAATGTTATATTCAACAGGTTCAAATAGTAATGGACAATTAGGACTTGGAATAAAAGATGATAAATTATTATTTACTAAAGTTACAAAAGTAGATGATATGATGAGTATTTCTTGTGGAAATACCTACAATGTATCTATAAAATATGATGGTGATGTATATGGCTGGGGAGACTACTATCATGGAACATCATCAATAAAAACAAAAACAAATAGTACAGTTCCAGTTAAAGTTGGAAATGATTCATCATATATAGAAGAACCAGAAATAACAGTTAATATAGATGGAACTAAACAAATAAATATAGCACCAAAATATAGTTTTAATGTATTTAAAGAAGATGAAACTGAAACCGGATTTAGTTATGAGGCTTTAAATGATAATATTGCTACAGTTAGTGAAAAAGGACTTGTAACAGGTATAAAAACAGGAACTACATGGATAAAAGTTACAGAAAATGAAACAGAAAAAGAAAATGTAGTTATTGTAAGAGTTATTGAAAAAGATTCAAAATATGCTCCACAAATTGCAGGAGGAGATGGATATGCAGCTGTGTTAAAATCAGATGGAAGCATATGGGGATTTGGTTATAACTCAGATGGACAACTTGGAAATGATAAATTAGTACCTATAAATGTACCAAGTCAAACAAACATTTTAGCAACATATAAGCAAGTTGTAGCAGGAAAAAAATTCACTTTAGCATTAAGAGATGATGGAACAGTATGGGCATGGGGTGATAATACTTATGGAGTACTTGGACAAGGAAACAGAGTATCTGCTAGAAAGCCAGTACAAGTTCAATTATTAAGTAATATTGTATCAATTGCAGCAGGCGATAATCATGCAATAGCATTAGATAATTTTGGAAATGTTTATACATGGGGATTAAATAGTTGTGGTCAATTAGGAAATGGAAATACAATAACACAAAGTATGCCAGAAAAAATATATAGCACAGATAAACAAATTACAGGAATTGCAGCAGGAGGAAATATGTCAGCTATTGTAGATTTGGAAGGTTCTGTATATGTATTTGGTGATAATAGCAAAGAACAAATTGAAGAACTTAAATACAACTATGATGAATTTGGTCAAAAAATATTACCAGCATTAAATCTTTATTCATCAGAACCTCAAAAAGTAAAAGCTATAAGTAATGCGGTTAAAGTTGAATGTTTACAAAATGAAATTGTAATATTAAAACAAGATGGTAGCGTTATAAAAATTGACAAATATGCAAAACAGGAAAACGCAAGAATACAAGTTGTTGCATCACAAAACATAGTAGATATTTCTGCAACAAATAACAACATAATGGCATTAGACAATAATCAAAATGCATATACATTTGGAGATAATTCAAATGGTCAAGCAGGAATAGGTACAACAAGCAATAGTGTTACATTACAAAAAATAAACATGGTTGAAGGAAAAACATATTTAAGAGTTGGTGCAGGCTATAAAAACAATTATGTTATAGATACAGAAGGATTTGTATATGCTGCTGGTGCAAATGAATATGGACAATTAGGAAATGGTACATATGATGACAGTTTAGTGTTTACACTTGTTGGAGATAGAAATTTTGAAATAGTACCAGATGCAAGAACAATGAAACAACCAGAAGAAGAAACAGTAACAATTAAGGCAAATATATTTAATATATTTAACCATAATGAAAGAAAATTAACAGATTATGAGTGGAAATCAAGTAATAGTGATGTTGTAAGTGTAGAGAATGGAGTACTTGTTTCACAAGATATGGGAACAGCAACAATTACAGCAACAGATAAAGTAACTAAAAATACAGCAACGGCTTTAAGAGTTGTTCAACCATTGGATGAACAAAGAATAGATACTATTACAGTTAATGGAAAAGAAGCAAAAGTTTCTGGAGAAAATAAATATGAAGTTTCTGTAGAGAAAAATCCAGATGGAACAGGAACTATTATAATAACAACAAAAGATGCAACAGATCAAATTAGTATTGATGAAGGAACAACATATCAAACAGGTAAACTAACACAAGATGTATTATTAGATACAAAGCAAAAAATTGTAAAAGTTAGAGTTAAAGTTTCTAATGGAAAAATAGTTGATTATGTTTTAACAATCAACACTATTTCAAATGATGCAAGTCTAGCACAATTAACAGTTGATAATGTTGTACCAACTGCAGTAAGTTCAACAGAATATGAAATTATTGTTAAAGATACAGTTACAAAACCTGAAATACATGCAGTTGCAAATTATTCAAAAGCAACAGTAAGCATTGATGCAAGTATTCCGGAAAAGAAAGAAACAACTAGAACAGTAGATATGTCAACAATAATTAAAAAAGTTGTTCCAATTCAAGTAACAGCAGAAAATGGTGATACAGTAACATATACCTTAACTATTTATAAAGAAGATGCATTAACTCAAATTGAATCTATAATGGTTAATGGAAAAGAAGCTACTAAATTAAGTGAAAATAATTATAAAGCAATAATTCCAAGAGATATGGATTCAACACAAATAATTGCAAAGGCTTTATATCCAAAAGCAAGATTAGAAATAAACGGTTTAGGAGAAGAAACAACAATAACAACTAAGACTGTAGCAACTACTAAAGATGAAACAATAGTAAATATTTATGTAAGAGCAGGAGAAGGAGAAAACGAAAGAGAAAAAGTTTATACGTTAACTATAGATAAAGAAGGAACAGAAGATATACAAGGATTATTTTCTGTAACAGTAAATGGAAAAGAAATAAAACCAGTAGGAAAAATATATGATGCATATATTGCAGATAATTCTAAAACAGTTACTGTAACTGCAATAACAATAAGTGAAAAAGACTTAGTAAAAATTGGAGATACACAAGAAAAAGAACATATATCAACACAAGAATTAAATGTAGACAACAATATTACAACATATATAATTACTGTAACAGATCCTGAAGATAGTACTAAAACTAAAGAATTTACACTAAATATTAAAAAACCATCAGCAGATAATTCTTTAATGTCTATTACAGTAGGAAATAAAGAATTTTCTAAAGAAGCTATAAAGCAATTAGGAACAAATACATATAAGGTAAGTGTTTCTGATAGATATGAAAAAATAGATGTAATTGCAAAAGCAAATTACGAACAAACAAAAATTAGTATAAATCATGAAGAATATGAAGAAGAAATATCAACAAGAGAAGTAAAAATTGGGGAAAACGAGCCAACAATTGTAGAAATTTTGGCAAAAGCTTTAAATGGAGATATTGCAACATATACATTAGAAATATACAAAGAAAACAGTAATAATAATATTAAAGAAATAACTGTAGATGGAAACAGTGTAACAAAAAGTAAAACAGATGAAGACACTTATGAATATACTTTAGATAAAGTAACAAGTAAAGTAACAATAGGAGCAATAGCTGAAGCAGAATCTAGTATGGTAGGAATAAATACATTTGAAAAAGAGCAAGAGGCCACATACCAAGATATAAAAATGGAAGGTAGATCAATTGTTGTAAACATATATGTTACAGCAGAAGATGGAACAACAAAAACATATAAATTAATAGTATATGCACTACCAGACAATGTAAATTTATTACATGTAAAGGTAAATGGAAAGGATGCAACAGCAGTTCCAGTTAATAAATATCAGACAAAAGTAAATAAAAACGATACAAGTTTTGAATTATATGTTATACCAGAAGATGAAAAAGCAAAAGTTCAAATAAATACTAACAAAGAAGTAACAGGAACAGCAAATGCTACAATTGCAAAGGAAAAAGAAGAAGTAGAGGTTAATGTAAAAGTAACAGCACAAGATGGAACAACTCAAAATTATACATTAATAGTTTCAAATCAATCAGATGATAGTAAACTTGCAATACTAAAAGTTGATGGACAGATTATAGAACAAAATGAAGATGGAAAATATTATGTAGAAAAGAAATTCTTAACAGAATCTGTTAATGTTAGTGCAATTGCAAATAGCAGTTTCGCAAAAGTAAGTATTAATGGAACAACACCAACATTAGAAGAACAAACTTCAAATGTAACAACACCAGATAATAAAAACACTGTTACAATAAATATAATTGCAGAAGATGGAACAACAATGGAATATATTTTAATAGTAAATAAATTATCAAATGAAACTGGAGCAGATATTACTATATCTTATATAGAAGACGGGTTAACAAAAGAAGAAAAAATTACAGTAGATTCTAATAACAAGGCAACAGTAAGAATAGGAAATCAAGATGAAGTTGATATAACTGTAATTTCTAAAGATAAACTTGCAAAAGTTTCTATAAAAGAAAGCTTACCAAAAATAAATAAAGAAACTCAAAAGATTGCTACAACAGAAGAAACAACATGTGTTCCTATTTATGTAATTGCACAAGATGGAACAGTTGGAAACTATGAAATAACAATTGTTAAAGCATCAAGTGATAATGAACTAGAATCATTAACTGCTCAAAATATAGACAATGATGATATTTTAAAAACATCTGATAATACATATTTAATAAAAATGCCAGACACAACAAATGAAATAAAATTAAAAGCAATAGCAAAAAGTAAATATGCAACAGTAAAAATTGAAGATGGTGATTATTCAAGTACAAATGTTAATGAACAAACAGTTCTAGTAGATGGCGAAAGTAAAGAAATAACAATATGTGTAAAATCAGAAAATGGACAAGAAAGGGAATATAAAGTTACAATCAAGAAAGTTACAGACTTAAGTTTAGAGAGTGTTAAAGTTGATGATAATGAGTGTTACTTAGAAGATGGAAGTTATGTTTCATTTATAGATAGAGACACTAAAGAAATTGCATTAAAAATTAAAGCTAAAAATGAAAAAGCATTAATTGCTACAAAAGAGGGCACAGATAAAAATTGGAGTGATTCAGAAGCAAAAGATATACACATAAAACAAATTACAATTACAGGAGAAGAAACCACTGTGCTAATCCAAGCTAAAGATCCAAATGATGAGTCAAGAATAAAAGAATATAGTTTAATTATAAAATATAAATCATCTAATGCAGATTTAGAATTAGTTAAAGTTGATAATAAAGATGCAATAAAAATGGAAGATGAATATTATGCAACTACAACTGTAGATGCATTAAAGAGCCAAATTTTTGCTAAAGCTGTAAACAAATATGCTAAAGTTTCAATTAATGGTTTTGATAAAGAAGAAGGAAGTTCAACAAGAAAGATTGATTTAAGTAGTGAAAAAACAACAACAGTTATTGTTACAGTTACATCTCAAGATGAAAAAACAACAAATACATTTAATGTAATTATTGAAAGAAAATCTGAAGATGCAAGCTGTGCAATTCTAATAAATAATGAATTTGCAGATGAAACAGATGAGCAAACAAATACTTATACAAAATATATAGAAAGACAAGACACTGAAGCAACAGTATTAGTAAATGCTAATAGTGAAGTGGCAATGGTTGAAATGGATGGTGAAAGCCAATTACATACATTAGCAAAAACAATTACTATTGCTAATGAGGAAACTAAATTAGATGTTATTGTTACTGCAGAAAATGGTGAAAAAGTAATATATCATGTAAACATTATTAAAAAGTCTACTGACAATTCTATAAAAAGTGTAAAAGTAGATGGAAAACAAATAGAAGAACAAGATGGAAAATATATAGCTACAGTATATGATAAGGGAAAAGATACACAAGATGCTCTAATTGAAGTTATAGCAACAGAAGAACACGCTAAAATACAAATTGGAGATGGAAGTGAATTTAAACTAACACCAGCCCAATCATCTGTAACATTTAAAGATCAAAATAGAAAAATTACTTTAAATATCAATGTACAAGCACAAGACACAAATACAACAAATATAACCAAAATATTGGAAATAAATATAGTTTCTGATGATACAACAATTAAAGTAGTTAAAAATGGGGACAATGTTGTAACAAATTATGATGAACAAACACATACATTTAAAGAATATTTATCAAAAGATATAGAAGAAGTAAACTTAAGCATAGAGGCTAATAGTTTATATACTACTTTAACATCAGGGGAAACAACAGGAAAACAAATTATATCTATAAATAATGTAAATATTAAAGATCAAGATGAGGTAGATATATCATTTACAGCAATAGCTGAATCTGGAAGAACTCAAGATTATATAATTAAAATTTTAAGAAAATCAGACAATGCAAATGCAGCACATATTTATGTTGATGGAATTGATATTATAGACAATTTCCAAGATGTCGATTCTGTACCTACATGTGTAATTTCAATTGGAAAAGAAACTCAAAATAGTGTAATTGAGGCAATTGCCGAAAATGAATTTGCAAATATAAGAATAGGAGATACACAAGGAGTAATTAAAAAATCAAAACAAAACATTAAATTAGATACTGAAAAATCAACTATTACAGTTCCAATAGTAATTACATCACAAGATGAAACAGTAACTAAGACATATAACATTATGTTTGTACGTTTATCAAATGATACTACAATACAATGGCTTGAGGTAAATAATAAGCATATAATAGAAGATGAAAATGGAAATTATGAGGTAACTGTAAAAGCAACACAAGATATTGCAAATGTAAAAATTACATTATCAAATATTTTAGCAACTGTAACTATGGGAGGAGAAGTAAAACAAGCAAAACTTGAAGAAAACATTATTTTACCAGAAAGTGGTGATACTGTTAAAACAATAACAGTAACAGCTGTTGATGGAACAGTAAGAACATGTACTTTAACAATTCATAAGCAGGTAAATAACTTAGGCTTAGAAAAAGTATATTTAGATGGAAGAATTGCAAATAAGGTAGATGATAATACATTTGAAATAGATGTTAAAAAAGGAACAACAAATGCTACTATACAGGCTGTTGCAAGTAAGCAAACTGAATATGTAAGCATTAAAGATAATGTTAAAGAGCAAAAAGAAAATATTTATAAAAATTGCTCAATTATAGAAAAAACAATCCCAATAAAAGTTATAGCAATGTTTGAAGATGAAGTAGACCAAGAAAGACAATATAATCTAATAATTAAAGAAGTTGAAGAACCAGACGTTGTTCAAGACTTAAATGTAACTATTAAAATAGATGATGAAGAAATTTATCAAGATACAGATGGAAATTACGTAAAAATAGTAAATAATGAATTAGATAATTGTACTTTGTGGGCTGGAATAACATCTGAAACATCAAAAGTAAAAATTAAAGATGATAATGGAGAAACAGAGTATGAATATCCATCAAGTAATAAAAATTTGAGCTTGAAAAATGGTGTAACTGAGGCGATTGTAACAGTTCAAAATGGTGCATTGGAAGAAAAAGAATATATGGTTTATGTTATTAAAGATACAGAAGATATAGACGATTGCAATATAAAAGAAATTATAGCAGGAAAAGGTGCAGTAACAGAAGGAGTAATTGATCCAGAACCAGATGGAACATATACTACATTTATTAAAAAAGGTGAGACATCAATAGATATAACTGCAAAATCAACTTACCCATATGCAAAAGTAAGTATTGACGGAAATTATGAAACAAGAGGAGAAAATACAAAAACAATTGAAATGGGAAATGATAGTCAAAAACAAATAGTTGTAAAAATTACAGCAATTGATGGAAGTGTAGAGCAATATTTAGTAAATATTTATCGTGAACCAAATGAATTAGATTTAAAAGCAGTTTATGTTAATAATAGACAAGCAACCAAAGTAGATGATACAAGTTATACAATAGATATTGTTAAAGATACTAAACAAGTGGATTTAAAAGCTATATTGTATAGTGATGCTGAATATGTATCAATTGCAGAAAATGAAGCAACATTAGAACAAAATGAGTACTTAAATTATAATATTTCTAATGGTGTAGAAATTAAAATTGTAGCATCTAATGGATTAGATTCTACACAAGAAGGTTACATTAAGAAAGAATACAAATTGATTTTAACAATGGTAGAAAGTCAAGATGATTTGAAAGATTTACAATTAACAATAAAAGTTGATGAAAAAGAAGTTCAAAAACAAGAAGATGGAATTTATATTGCTAAAGTAAGTAAAGATAAGGTAAGAAGTATTGTAGAAGCAATTTCTACTTCAAGTACAACAAAAGTTAAAATTAATGAAACATCATTTAGGGTAAAATCATCTAAAGAAAAGGTTGATTTAGTAGAAAATGTTACTAAAGTATCAATTATTGCAAAAAATGGAGCAGATGAACAAAAAGAATATGAATTATATATTGTTAAAGAAGAAACTAATGAGGATGAAGATGTAAGCTTAAAAGAGGTAAATGCAGATGGAAAATTGGCTAATTTAAATGCAGATGGAGTATATGAAGTAAATGTAAAAGCAACACAAACAAAAGTAGATTTAAAAGCAATTGCAACACAAGAATTAGCTTTAGTATCAGTTGATGGAAATGAAAATACAAGAGGAAGCAATACTAAACAAATAGATTTAAGCACTGTTACAACTAAAGAAATAACAATAACTGTAACATCAATTAGTGGAATACAAAAGCAATATACAGTAAAAATTCATAGACAATCAGCAATTACTGGTAAAGTAATTACACAAGCCAAAGATCAAAATAATCAAAGTGCACAAATAATAGTATATAATTCTAAAGACACAAGAAAAGAAGACGATAAAGAAGATCCAAGAAAAATTATACAAGATATAATTATTAACAAAGATGGAACATTTAGTATAGATTTAGAGCCAGATGAATATGACATAGTTATTAAAAAGACATCATACTTAGAATATAGATTAACAAATATTGTAGTAAATGATGGGGAAAATATTACAATAGCTGACATTAATATTTATGCAGGTGATATTGTTAAAACAGATGAAATTGAATTGGATGACTTAACTTCATTAAATGATAATATTGGGGTAATTATCACAGATGAGAATAAGGAAGAAAAATCAATTTATGACTTGAATGAAGATGGTGTAATTAATAAAGAAGACAGAAATATTTTAAAAGAAAACTATACTAAAAAGGCTGAAATTCTTCAATGGGTAAATCCTAATAAAACTAGTGATTTCATATTACCTATAAAATGCAGTTATACAATAACTTCAGAATATGGAACAAGAACACATCCAGTAACAGGAATTACCAAAAAACATACAGGAATTGATTTAGGAGGAACACATCATACACCAATTTATGCAGTTGCAGATGGTGAAGTAACATTTGCTGGAGTACAAAATGGATTTGGTAATTGTGTAGAAATTAAGCATATTATAAATGGAAAAACAATATATAGTTTCTATGCTCATTTATCAAAAATAGATGTAGAAAAAGGAAATAAAGTATCTCAAGGTCAGGTAATAGGATTAGAAGGAGGAGATCCAACTTCAGACCCTAACCCTGGAAGCTCAACAGGACATCATTTACATTTTGAAATAAGAAATGCAAGTGGTTACCAAAATGATGTAGATCCAACAGAATATATCAAATTCTAAAAATAAAATAAGTAGTCTATTTATAAAAAATAGATTACTTATTTTTTTATTTACAAAAAAATATTAATTTGCTATAATAATTTTAGAGTAATACAAAGGAGAAATTTAAATGGGAAGTAAAGAGGAAAAATTAAATAAAATTAAACAGATAAAACAAATAAAAAATAAGAAAAGAATAATTGCTATTGTAAGTTTAATCTTGATTTTAATAGTTATTATTGTGGTAATGTTTTTATTAGATAAACAATATAAAACTTTTGGAGGTAGTATTTCAGAAGTTTTTGAAATTAATACAAACAACAAAACAAATAATACATTAAGTAATGAAGAAGATAAACAAAAGCAAGAGGCAATAAAAGTTGCTAAAAAGAAGTTTAATGAACTTGGAGAAAATGTCGAAGAAAATAATTTAGAAGTACTAAAAATACAAAGAAAAGGAGAACTTTATTATTATATATCTTCTAAAGATAATACTTTAGAAATAAGAATAAAAGATAATAAAATTACCAGAGTAAATAGTGTACCAGTAGAATAAAAATTGCCACCAATATTGGTGGCAATTTTGGGTTATATAAACTTAACAGTTTATAGTAATTTTTTATTTTACAACAATGTTATAAATTTTATTTTTTACGTAAATTTCTTTAACAATATTTTTATTATCTAATTTAGATTCAATTGCTTCATGAACTTTATTTTTTATAGAAGACTCATCTTCATTAGATAAGATTTTAATAGTTGCTTTTAGCTTACCATTTATTTGTATTGGTAATGTTATTTCATCATTTAAGGTTTTAGATTCATCATATTCTGGCCATTTTTCATAAGAAATAGTATTTGTGTTTCCTAAAGAAGTAGCCCAAAGTTCTTCTGTGATATGTGGAGCAACAGGGTTTAATAATTTTAAAAATCCTATTGCATATTCTTTAGGGAATATATCTTCTTTATTTACTGCATTAATAAATATCATCATTTGAGATATTGCAGTGTTAAAATTCATTGTTTCATAATCATTTGTAACTTTTTTTACTGTATAATGATAAGCTTTTTCAAGATTTTTATTTTCTTTATCTTGTAATTTACCAGATTCTTTGTATAATCTCCAAACTCTATCTAAGAATTTTTTAGAACCATCAATTCCATTAGGGTCCCAAGGCTTTGCAGCATCTATTGGTCCCATAAACATTTCATATACTCTTAGGGCATCTGCTCCATATTCTTTTACCATATCATCTGGATTTATGACATTACCTTTAGATTTACTCATTTTTTCACCGTTTGGGCCTAATATCATTCCTTGATGACGTAATTTAGCAAAAGGTTCTTTAACAGGAGATAGACCTTTATCAAATAAGTATTCATTCCAAAATCTTGAATATAATAAATGTCCAACTGCATGTTCTGGTCCACCTACATATAAATCAACTGGCATCCAATGTTTTAATAATTCCTGGTTTGCAAATTCATTTTCATTTTTAGGGTCAATATAACGTAAGAAATACCAGCTAGAGCCAGCAGCTCCTGGCATAGTACTTGTTTCCCTTGTTACTTTTTTACCATCTAATGTTGTATTTACCCATGATGTTGCTTTATCTAATGGTGAAGCTCCAGATTTTGAAGGACTGTAATCTTCAAGTTCTGGTAAAATTAAAGGTAATTGGTCATCTGGTAGAATTTCACTTTTTCCATCCTCTGTATAAACAATTGGTATTGGTTCACCCCAATAACGTTGTCTTGCAAAAATCCATTCTCTTAATTTATAATTTATCTTTTTGGTTCCTATTTTTCTTTCTTCAAGCCAAGATATAATTTTATTTATTGCGTCTTGTTTATTTAAACCATTTAAAAATTCTGAGTTTATATGAGTTCCATCTTGAACATAGGCTTCTTTAGAGATGTCACCACCTTCTAAAACAGGAATAATATCTAAATCAAACTTTTTAGCAAATTCATAATCTCTTTGATCATGTGCAGGAACAGCCATAATAGCTCCTGTACCATATGTTACTAAAACATAATCAGAAATCCAGATTGGAATTTCTTTGTTATTTACTGGATTTATTGCATAACTTCCTGTAAATACACCTGTTTTGTCTTTATTTAATTCTGTTCTTTCTAAATCAGATTTTAAAGCAGCTTGTTTTATATAATCTTCAACAGCTTGTTTTTGACCAGGTGTTGTAATTTTTGAAATTAATGCATGTTCTGGAGAAAGAACGCAATAGGTTGCTCCAAATAATGTATCAGGTCTTGTTGTAAATACTGTAAATTCTAAATTATTGCTATTTGCAATTTTAAAATTAACCTCTGCTCCAACAGATTTACCTATCCAATTTCTTTCAATCTCTTTAGTAGATTCTGGCCAGTCAATTTCATTTAAACCATCTAATAATTTTTCAGCATATTTTGGAATATCTAAAACCCATTGTTTCATATTTTTACGAACAACAGGGAATCCACCTCTTTCGCTTTTGCCATTTATTACTTCATCATTTGATAGAACACAACCTAATTCTTCACACCAGTTTACAGGCATTTCAACAAGCTTTGCTAGTCCATCTTTGTATAATAAAGAAAAAATCCATTGAGTCCATTTATAGTAACTTGTATCACAAGTTGCAAGTTCCTTATCCCAATCAAAAGAAAATCCAAGCATTTTAAGTTGTCTTTTAAAAGTTTCAATGTTTTTTCTTGTGAAAATTGCAGGGTGATTTCCAGTTTTTATGGCATATTGTTCTGCTGGAAGTCCAAATGCGTCCCATCCCATTGGGTGAAGAACATTATATCCTTGCATTCTTTTCATTCTTGATAAAATATCTGTTGCTGTATACCCCTCTGGGTGACCAACATGAAGACCTTGGCCAGATGGATATGGAAACATATCTAATGCATAATATTTTGGCTTGGAAAAGTCCCAAACATCTGTAAAAAATGTTTTATTTTTTTCCCAATATTCTTGCCATTTTTTTTCTATTTCTATGTGATTATAAGTCATAAAGTTTACCCCTTTCAAAATTAGACTATATTTATGGCTTATTATATAACAAAAACTTACCATAATCAAGTAAATAACAAAAATTAGACATTGGGACGGGGATTTTGTCTTAAGCTTTAAGCCATTTTTATAATAATTAGAAAAAAAGTATTAAAAAGCAAATGATATTAAAAGTAAATTTTATTTTAGTATATTTGATTTTTATAGATTGGATTAATAAGAAATATCCCAAAACTTAAGACAAAAATTAATTTCCAATATGAAACTAGCTCAATGGTTTGGATGGAAATATTTATTATTTTAAAGCACCGCGTAAGCGACCAAACGAGAGCTTAGCACGAGTGCGAGTTGGAGCAACCAACAATTAAATTAATATTTGTTGGTTGCGACACCAAGGTGCAAAAAATAATAAATATTGCCATCCAAACCCGGAATCAATGGCAATTTATTGCCATTTAAACCCGGAACCGGTGGCAATTTTTTGCTATTTTCTTGCTTTTAATAAATTGTAGTGATAAAATCTAAAAAAAGAGGAAGATGAAAATGATAGATATAGTAAGAGCTAAAAAAGCATTTAAAGAATATGTGAAAAAATATAATCCTGATGATAGTAAAGTAAAATTGAAGATAGCACATATAGAAAGAACAGCAGAGGTTGCAAAAAAACTAGCTACAGAACTTATGTTGGAAAAAGAAGATATTGAACTTGCGGAATTAATAGGTCTATTACATGATATAGGAAGGTTTGAACAAATAAGAATTTATCATACTTTTGTTGATAAAATTAGTATAGACCATGGTAAACTTGGAGCAAAAATATTATTTGAAGATGGATTAATAAGAAATTTTATAGAAGATAAAAAGTATGATACAATAATAAAAAAGGCAATTATAAACCATAATAAATCTAAAATAGAAGATGGTTTGGACGAAAAAACAAATTTGCATTGTAAGATTATAAGAGATAGTGATAAACTAGATATATTCTATATATTAACATTTGAAAATAAAAGAGCTGTATGGGAAAGCGATGATTTATCAAATGATGTAATTAGTGATGAGATTTATAGAGAATTTATTGAAGATAAAAATATTAATTATAAAGAAAGAAAATCATCTGCAGATATACTTGTAAGCCATTTTGCATATGTGTATGATTTTAATTTTAAATATAGTTTAAAAATGCTAAGACAAAGTGATAATGTAAATAAATTATATAAAAGATTTTTATTTAATGATAAAAAAACTATGGAAAGATATAACAATATTTATAATATAGCAATTAAATATTTGGAAAATAGTTTGGAGGAAAACAATTAATAATGATAGATATAAAAAAATCTAAAGATGAGTTTATGAAATATACAAATAATTATGACATAGAAAATGAAAATATTGAAAGAAAAATATATCACTCATTAAGAGTAATGGAGATAAGTAAAAAAATAGCAACAAATATGGGACTTGAAAATGAAAAAATAGAACTTGCAACTTTAATTGGCTTATTACATGATATTGGAAGATTTGAGCAATTTAAAATTTATCAAACATATAGTGATTTAGAAAGCATTGATCATGGGGATTTAGGTGCAGATATATTAAAGCAAAATAATTTTATTAGAAATTTTATTAAAGAAGCAAAATATGATGAAATAATATTAAAGTCAGTACAAAATCATAATAAATATAAGATTGCAGATGATTTAAATAAAGAAGAAAAACTTTTTTGCAAAATTGTACGTGATGCTGACAAAATAGATATTTTGTATGAAGCAATAGAAATATTTTGGAAAAAAGGAAGAGAAGAAATTCAAAATGATTTAATTTCAGATAAAGTATATAATGAATTTCTTAATAAAAAGCTAATAAAAAAAGATAAAAATATGAAAAAGAATGGTATTGACAAGCTTGTTTTAATGTTAGCTTTTGTTTTTGATATTAATTTTCATGAAAGTTTAGAAATTTTAAAAAAGGAAGATTATTTAAATAAAATATTAAATAATTTTGACTTTAAAAGGCAAGATACAAAGGAAAAAATAGAAAATATAAGAAATGTACTAAATTTATATTTAAATAAAGGATGATAAAATGGGAAAAAAACTATTAATAACAGAAAAGCCCTCTGTTGCAATGGAGTTTGCCAAAGCATTAAAAATAAATACAAATAGGAAAAATGGCTATTTAGAGTCAGAAAATTGGATTATTACATGGTGTGTTGGGCATTTAGTAACAATGAGTTATCCAGAAAAATATGATGAAAAGTTAAAATTTTGGAGACTAGATACTCTTCCATTTATTCCAACAACATGGAAATATGAAATAATTCCAGCAGTAGAAAATCAGTTTAACATTGTAAAGTCTTTGCTACAAAGAGAAGATGTAGAAGAAATATATAATGCAGGAGACTCTGGACGAGAGGGAGAATATATACAAAGATTAGTATTTATGATGGCAAAACCTAACCCAAATGCAAAAATGAAAAGAGTATGGATTGATTCACAAACAGAAGAGGAAATATTAAGAGGAATAAAAGAAGCAAAAGATTTATCTGAATATGACAGTTTGTCTGATAGTGCTTATTTAAGAGCAAAAGAAGACTATTTGATTGGAATTAATTTTTCTAGATTATTATCTATTATATATGGAAGAAATTTGGCAAACAAAATAAATGAAGACAAGGCTTCAATATCTGTTGGAAGGGTTATGACATGTGTTTTAGGAATGATAGTTTCAAGAGAAAGAGAAATAAGAAATTTTGTTAAAACAAAATATTATAAAATAATAGGTGAGTTTGGAGATGAAAACTCATCATTTAATGCAGAATGGAAGGTAAATGAAAAGTCAAAATATTTTGAATCAACAAAGCTTTATAATGAAAGTGGGTTTAAAAAGCAAGAAGATGCTAAAACTTTCATTCAAAGTTTAGTCGGAAAAAATGCACAAGTTACAGAATTAAAAAAATCTAAGCAAAAAGAAAATGCACCATTATTGTTTAATTTAGCAGAAATTCAAAATGAATGTACAAAAAAATTTAAAATAAAACCAGATGAAACATTAGAAATAATTCAAAACTTATACGAAAAAAAGCTTGTAACATATCCTAGAACAGATGCTAGAGTATTATCTAGTGCAGTTGCAAAAGAAATAAAGAAAAATTTAAATGGGTTGGCTACAAAATTTCAAGATGAAGAAATTAAATACTACATAAAAAAAATGGTAGATGAAAAATATTCTACAAATTTATTAAAAACAAAATATGTAAATGACAGTAAAATAACAGACCATTATGCAATAATCCCAACAGGTCAGGGATTTGAAAATTATGATAAATTACCAGATTTGCAAAAAAACATATATAAACTAATTGTAAGAAGATTTTTAGCAATATTTTATCCACCAGCAGAGTATAGTAAAGTACAAGCAACATTAAACATAGAAAATGAAAGTTTTTATGCAAGTCGGAAAAATTTGTTTAAATAAAGGATTTTTAGAAGTATTAAAACCAGAAAATAAGCAAAAAAAATCCACAGTAAGTGTACAAAGTGTGGAATATGCAGACAATTTAACAAGGCAAGAAGAGCAAAAAGAAGAAAATACTAATTTAGATATTTTAAAAAATTTAAAAAAAGGACAAGAAATTAAAACAAAAAATTTCGAAATAAAAGATGCAGAAACATCACCACCCAATAGATATAATTCTGGATCTATAATACTTGCAATGGAAAATGCAGGAAAGTTAATAGAAGATGAAGAATTAAGAGAACAAATAAAAGGTGCTGGAATAGGAACATCTGCTACAAGGGCAGAAATTATGAAAAAATTAGAAAAAATAAAATATATAGAAATAAACTCTAAAACCCAAATAATAACTCCAACACTAAAAGGAGAGACAATTTATGATATAGTAAATAGATCAATGCCAGATATGTTAAATCCAAAACTTACAGCAAGTTGGGAAAAGGGCCTTGACATGGTAGCAAAAAAAGAAATTAAGCCAGAAGAATTTACGGTAAAACTTGAAAAATATATACATTCAAAAATTGACAAACTTGTAGTTAGAATGTAGGGGAGATGGCAATATGCAAGATAAAATAAATTTTTATAAAAATCAAGAATTGGATGTAAAAAATGAAGTATTTTTGAATTATAATGAGCAAAATATACAAGCAGAAAAAATAGAATTTGTTAATACAAAATTTAATAATTGTAAAATAATTAATGCTAATTTTATAGAGGCAAGTTTTACAAATGTTGAATTTATAAATTGTGATTTTTCAAATACAAATTTTAATGAAGCAAATTTTATAAAAACAAAATTTATAAATAGTAAATTTGTTGGTTGTAATTTTGTGGAATCAAATATGTTAGAAAATAAAATACAAGAAAGTAATTTTTCTTATTCTAATTTAACAAGTTCTGAAATAAAAAATACAGAAATTTTAAATTCAAATTTTAAGAATTCAAGTATATGTGAGTGCATATTAAAAAATGTTAAATTTAAAGATTCAAATTTAACATTGACACAATTGTTTAATACAAGCTTAAACAATATAGATTTTTCCTCATGTGAAATACAAGGAATTGGAGTTAATATAAAAGATTTAAAAGGACTGAAGGTAAATGATATTCAAGCTTTAGAGCTTTCAAAAATTTTAGGGATAATAATAAAATAAAGCCCTGGCAATAAAGTAATATTGCCAGGGTAGTAATTGCTTAATTTAGATATTCAGCAATTGCATGAACTGGGGATTCAGATTTTAGAACCTCTTCAAGCTGCTTTGGGGTCAACTCTTCAAATAAGTTGAGCAAACTGTCAAATTCATATGATGCAGTAGAAGAAAGCAACCTTTTAAGGCCGTCTGTAATCACATCTTCAGGAAGCTTAGAAAGCTTGCTGTATTTACCGCTTTTTTTGCGGTTAATATTAACAGATGCGATTAAAATTGCAACCTGCTCTGGTTCGAAGCTTTGCTTTGCAACTCCAAGTATTTCAGAAGTTGAAGTTTTGCTTACACCAACCGAATAATCTTCATCATAAAAGATGTCGGTTACCCGGTAAAGCGGCGAAGTAGGTTTTGAGGTTGAAACCTCCCAGTTTTCCAATTCAAACTTAATCATAATTAGTCCTCCTAAAATGTAAAAAATATTATATGATTAAATTAAACAAAAAATCATATACTAATATTATAGCATTATTTACATAATTAATCAATGCAAAATTAAACAAATAGTTGTAATTTTAAAAAAATCATAGTATAATATACTAATAAAATAAATAGGAGCTAAAAAGATGAATACTATAATAGGTAAGTTTGGTACGAGCTCAAAATTTAAAGATTTGGTAAACAAAATAGAAGAAAAAAATGGTCCGATAGCAATATCGGGCCTAACTGGCGTTGGAAGTTTACAATTGTTAAGTGGAATTAATGAATTTACAAAAAAACCAATACTAATATTAACATATAATGAAATACAGGCAAAAAGAATGTTAGAAGATATAAAATATTTTTCAGATAAAGTAACATTTTTTCCAAAAAAAGAAGTTGTAACATATGATTATGTAGCAGAAAGCAAAGAGTTACCATATGAAAGAATAGAAAGCTTAAATCAAATAATAAGTAAAAAAAATTATATAATAGTAACAACAATAGAAGCAGCAATGCAAAAATTGCCAAATAAAAAAATACTTTACAAAAATTCTATGGAATTTAAAGTAGGAGATATAAAAAACTTAGAAGAAATAAAGCAAAAACTTATTAATTTGGGTTATACAAGATATGAACTAATTGATGGAAGAGGTCAATTTAGTATTAGAGGTGGAATATTAGACATATCTATAACAACTGAAATAGGTGTCAGAATTGAATTTTGGGGAGATGAAATAGATTCTATAAGAACATTTAATATAGCAACTCAAAGGTCAATTAAGACATTAGAAAAAGTTAAAATAAATCCAGCACATGAGTATGTTTTAGAGGAAAATAAAGAAAAAATAATAAACAATATAAAACAAAATATTTATGAAGAATCACAAGAAAAAATAGTAGAAGAAGATATTGAGCAAATACAAGAAGGAGACTATATAAGCAAGGTTGACAAATATTTTGATAGTTTTTATAGTGAGCCTCAAACAATTTTAGAGTATTTAAGCAATAACTGCATAATAGCACTAGATGAAATTACAAAAATAAAACAAAGAGCTAAAAATATATCAAATGATAATAATGAACTAATAAAATCACTGCTTGAAAAAAATAAAATTGTACCAGATGCTATAAAAAATATGTATTCTTATGAACAAATTGAAGAAAAATTAAAAGGAAATCAAATAATATATGTTGAAAAACAAGATGATAAAGTAGACTATCAAGCAGAAAAATATAATTTTGTGTATAGAGAAATAAATTATTATAAAAGTGAAATAGAAGAACTAATAAAAGACTTAAAAAAATGGTTAAATAATAAAAAGGAAATAGTAGTCTTAGCAGATAATAAAGAAAAGCTAAAAAAATTAAAGAATATATTTGAAAAAGAAGAGATTGTTTCAAAAATAGAAGAAAACTTAAATCAGACAATTATTGCTAAATCAGAAGAAAGTATAGTTACAATTTCACCTGGAAAGCTTTCATCTGGCTTTGAAAATTTTGAATTAAATCAAATAGTCATTAGTGCAGATGATTTAATAGATGGAGGTAAGAAGAAAAGACTTCCAGTAAATACTGCATATAAAGAGGGACAAAAGGTTGTATTTGCAGACTTGAAAATTGGAGATTATGTAGTACACAAAATACATGGAATAGGAATTTACATTGGGGTCAATACTATAAAAGCAGATGGGGTTATAAAAGATTATATAAAAATAAAATATAAAAATGATGATATTTTATATGTTCCAACAGATGCGTTAGATGCAATAAGAAAGTATATTGGTGGGGATGGCACGGCACCTAAAATAAATAAACTTGGAAGTAAAGAATGGCAAAATACTAAGGCAAAAGTAAAAAAGAATTTAAGAGAGGTTGCTAAAGAATTGATAGAATTATATGCCAAAAGAGAAAAATCAAAAGGATTTGCATTTAGCAAAGATACACCATGGCAAAATCAATTTGAAGCAAGTTTCCCATATCAAGAAACAGATGACCAGTTAAGATGCATAGAAGAAATAAAAAAAGATATGGAAAATAATAAACCAATGGACAGATTACTTTGTGGAGATGTTGGCTATGGCAAGACAGAAGTTGCAATAAGGGCAGCATTTAAAGCAGTAATGGATCAAAAACAAGTTGCATATTTAGTACCAACTACGGTACTTGCAGATCAACAATATGAAGAATTTAAAAAGAGAATGGAAGAATTTGCAATTAAAGTTGAGGTGTTAAATAGATTTAAAAGTAAGAAATACCAAGATGAGGTAGTAAAAAAATTAAAATTAGGTGAAGTTGATGTTGTAATTGGAACACATAGACTTCTTAGTAAAGATGTGGAATTTAAAGATTTAGGACTTTTAATTATAGATGAAGAACATAGATTTGGGGTAAAAGATAAAGAAAAAATAAAACAATATAAAACAAATGTTGATGTATTAACAATGACTGCAACACCAATTCCAAGAACCTTACATATGTCAATTGTAGGGGTAAGAGATATGTCTGTTATATATGAGCCACCCCAAAATAGAAGACCAGTGCAAACTTATGTATTAGAATATGATGAAGAGGTTATAAAAGAAGCTATTACTAAGGAATTAGAAAGAGATGGACAGGTATTTTATATATTTAATAATGTAGAAGGAATAATAAAAAAAGCAGATGATATTTCAAGGCTTGTTCCAGAGGCAAATGTTTCTTATGCCCATGGACAAATGACAGGTGCAAAAATTGAAGAAATAATGAAAGACTTTATTGATAAAAAGACAAATGTTTTGGTATGTACAACAATCTTAGAATCTGGAATAGATATTCCAAATGCAAATACCATAATTGTAGAAAATGCCGACAAAATGGGATTAGCACAATTATACCAAATAAGAGGAAGAGTTGGAAGATCAAATAAACAAGGATATGCATATATTACATACAAAAGAGAAAAATTATTAACAGAAGTTGCTGATAAAAGATTAAAAGCAATAAAGGAATTTACACAGTTTGGCTCAGGATTTAAAATTGCAATGAGAGACCTAGAAATAAGAGGTGCTGGAAGCTTGCTTGGAGAAATACAATCAGGACATTTAGAACAGGTTGGATATGAGACATATTGCAATTTATTAGATGAAGTAATAAAAGAATCACAGGGAATAGAAGTAAAAGAAGAAATAGACATTCAAATAGATTTAAATGTTACAAGTTATATACCAGATGATTATATAAAAGATTCAAGCCAAAAAATAGAAATATACCAAAATATTGCTTTATGTAAAAATGAAGAAGATATACAAAATGTAATAGACGAAATAATAGATAGGTATGGAAATATGCCAAAAGAATTGGAAAACTTACTTTCAATTGCAAGAATTAAATATTTAGCTAAAGACTTGCAAATAATAAAAATAAATCAAAGACAAGAAAATATAGTATTTACATTTGAAGGTGGAGAAAATAAATATGACATAGTAAAATTAATTGAAATATATAAAGAAAAAATAAAATTTTCTCCTGGTATAAAAACAATGATTACATTAAAAATAAAAGAAAAAGAGGAACAAAAAATATTAAATAGTGTTACAGAGTTTTTGAAAGAATTGAAAAATCTAGAAAGAAATGATATAATATAATTATAATATTTTATATTTAAGGAGTGTCGCAAAATGACGTATAAGCAGATTGACCGGGTAGTTGCTGTAGGCTATTGTATGGCAGAAGGAAGAAACTATGATGAAGTTGGTGAAGAGTTTGGCCTAAAGGGCTCAGTAGTAAAAAGGCTTATAAATGAGCAGCTTCAGTATGCTAAACCAAAGCTATATGCTTTAGTAAAAAACAAACCTTACATGGCCTTACAGAGGGTAATCCACAAGAACATTACGGTGGATGAAGCATGCAAATTTTTTAGGGTTCCCAGAGAAAAGTTCGATGATTATCTTAAATCAATATTTAAGGAGGACAAGGCAAAATATATTGCATATAAAACCAAAATTTACAATGTCGAACAAAATAAGAAATGTAAAGACCAAGTAGCCCGGAAGTAAAAAGCACTCAAAAAGAACTCGGAAAAACTATATTTTCGAGTTCAACTTTATTTTAATATTAAAAAAATAGGGAGGAAATATGAATATTATTACTAGTAAAGACAATGAATTTGTAAAACATGTAAAAAAATTAAAAGAAAAAAAGTATAGAGATATATGTCAATCTTACATTATAGAAGGAATAAAATTAATTAATGAGGCAATAAATGAAAATGCAAATATAAAACAAATTGTAATATGTGAAGATTGCACAAAAATTGATGTGATTCCAAAAGAATTAATGTATGAAATAGCAAAATATGAATGTGTATATGTAACAAAAAAAATATTTGATACATTAACAGATGTAGTAAACCCACAAGGAATACTTGCTATAATAGAAAAAGACATTAACAATAATGAAATAGACTATAAAAGTGATATTATAGTTGCATTGGACGATATTCAAGATCCAGGTAATTTAGGAACAATTTTAAGAACAGTAGATAGCGTACGGATTAAACCAAATTTTGGTGTCAAAAGACACAGCAGATGCATTTAATCCAAAAGTTGTAAGATCAACAATGGGAGCGATTTTTAGGGTAAAAATAATAGAATGTGAAGATTTAAAACAAACACTAAAAGAAGTACAAAAACATAACTTTAAATTAGTTGTAACATCACTTCAAACAAGCAAAAGCTTTTATGACGTAGATTACAGTAAAAAAGTTATAATAATTGGAAATGAGGCAAACGGAGTAGAAAAACAAATACAAGACATTGCAGATTATAAAGTAAAGATACCAATGTTAGGAAAAACAGAAAGCCTAAATGCAGCTGTAAGTACAGGAATAATGTTATATGAATATGTAAGACAAAAAATTGCCACCGGTTCCGGGTTTAGATGGCAATAAATTGCCACCGGTTCCGGGTTTAAATGGCAATTATTTAAAATAAAAATAGATAAAAGCACACTTAGAAAAGTGTGCTTTTGAAGTAACCGTACCAGATATGAAAGAAATGTTAAGTATTAAAACTTTTTTAGAGCTTTTTGATAAGCCAATTCAATATTAGAAATATTTTTTATAGTATTTTTAGTAATCAGCTTACCATTTTCATCTAATAAATGGCAATTGTTATCTGAAATATCACCGCAAACAAGAAGCTCTCTGGTTTGACAATCATAACCAAATTTAAGCTTAAAGTCTACTAGGGTCAGATTGCATTCTTCGAAGAAATATTTGATAATATCGCCTGCAAAGTAGGTTATTTCTTCAATTTCAAGTAAGTCAGAATAGCTTGCAATATGCAGCCCATATTCTGCAGCAGATGATGAAATAAATGGATTTTTTAACTCTTTATTTATGTATTTAAGCTCAAAAACCATATCATCAAAAACTATTCCAGGAGCAATGCCATACCGTTTTGAAAAACTTTCATCGCAAACAAATCTTCCAATTGCATTAAGGTTAATAATGTTGGCTTTTCTTACTCTTTTCGAAATGGAATTTGTTCCAGAACATATAAAATGAACTGGAATACCATTATTTGAAAGAAGTTTAAAAAGCAGTGTCGAAATTAAATTTGATGTTTCGTTTTTTGCCTCCATTTCGATTATATATGGATTGTTAGTCCAATATAGGGTATTGTTTTTTCCTTCATAAAATTTGGTACCTCTTGTGATAATGTCCATAGATGTCCTCCTCTTGTCTAAGATAAGTATTATGCTTATCAAATTGTTAAAAGCACGGTATGATAATTATACCACAAAAGGCTTGAAAAATCAACGTTATTGAAGATGGCTTATGAAAATTTAAAAAATTATTTAAGCCAGACGAATATTGTTGGCATTTTTTTATTAATATGTTAAAATAAAAATAAAAAAAGAGGTATATATATGAAATTAAATGTTGTATTGGTTGAACCAGAAATACCACAAAATACTGGAAATATAGCAAGAACATGTGCTGCAACTGGAGGAAAGCTACACCTAGTGCATCCATTAGGATTTAGCATATCTGAAAAGGCTGTTCAAAGGGCTGGACTTGACTATTGGGATAAGCTTGAAATTGAAGAACATGATTCATTTGAAAGATTTTTAGAAAAATATAAACCAGAAGAAAATAACATGTATTTTGTAACAACAAAAGGAAAACATGTATATTCTGAATCAAATTATTCAAAAATGGATGAAGTTTTTGTGTTATTTGGTAAAGAAACTAAAGGACTGCCAGAGGATGTATTGAAAAAATATATTGATAAAACGATAAGAATACCAATGAGACCAACACTTAGGTCACTTAATTTGTCAAATTCTGTTGCGATAGTGGTTTATGATATTTTGCGTCAAAAAGAGTTTGAAAATTTAGAGGAAATAAGTAGTTATTTTGATTAAAAGCTGATATTTTAAGGGCTAGAAGAAAAAATTGCTACTGGTTCCGGGTTTAAATGGCAATAAATCATCACTTGCCTAGGTATAAATAAAAATAATATATGAGTTTGAAGAACCGCGTAAGCGACTAAACGAGTGCATAGCACGAGTGCGAATTGGAGCAACCAACATATAAGATTTTAATTTTGTTGGTTGCGATACCAAGGTTCAAAAACCATAAATATTTTTATTTGTACCTAGGCAAGTGATGATTTATTGCCATTTAAACCCGGAACCAGTGGCAATTTTTTCTCCTTTACATAAAATATATTAGGACGGATTTATAGGAGGAAAATTATGGCAAGTATTTTAGAGGTAAAGGGTATTGGAAAAAGGTATCAAAACAAGGATGGTGAGGTTCAAGCTTTAAAGAATGTTAATTTTAGGGTTAAGCCAGGAGAGTTTGTAAGCATTATTGGCCCTAGCGGTTGTGGAAAGTCAACTTTGTTGTCTATTATAGCTGGTTTAGAAGAAAAAAGCGAAGGAGAAATTTACATACAAAATGAGAAAGTTACTGGTGTTTCTCCAAAGATTGGCTATATGCTTCAAAGAGATTGCTTGCTTGAGTGGAGAACTATTTTTAGTAATGCTTTATTTGGTCTTGAGGTTAAAGGTAAGAAAAGCAAGGAAAATATAGAGTATGTAGAAAGTTTACTAAAAAAATATAGTTTGTATGATTTTAAAGATAAGTATCCATCAGAGATTTCTGGGGGAATGAGGCAAAGGGCTGCTTTAATTAGGACATTGGCTGTAAAACCTAAAATTTTGTTATTAGATGAAGCATTTTGTGCACTTGATTATCAAACTAGAATAATGGTTACAAATGATATTTATCAAATTTTAAGGCAGGAAAATATTACAGCTTTAATTGTAACACATGATATTTCAGAGGCTATAAGTATGTCAGATAGAGTACTTGTTTTAAGCAAAAGACCAGGAACCATAAAAGATATACACAAAATTGATTTTGATATTTCCCGGGCGTACTCCATTAAACTGCAGAGAGAGTCCTAAATTCAGTCAGTATTTTAATACATTATGGAAGGAGCTTGGAGTAGATGAAAATTAAAAATATATCATTAGAAAGAAAAAAATATTTATCTAAAATAAAAAAACAAAAAATATTAGTATTTATTACCCAAATGCTTATTTTAATAGGATTTCTTGCTATATGGGAGATTTTAGCAAATGCAAATATTATTGATAGCTTTATAACAAGCAAACCAAGTAGAATTTTTAACACATTTATGAATTTATCACAAAATGATTTGTTAAAACATATTTGGGTTACCTCATATGAAACTATAGTACGGATTTTTAATTGGGACTTTTTTGGGAATATTTATTGCAATTTTATTATGGTGGTCTAATTTTTTTGCAAAAGTTTCTGAACCATTTTTGGTTGTTTTAAATAGTTTACCAAAAGTTGCACTTCGGACCAGTTATTATAATTTGGGTAGGGGCCGGAACTCCTGCAATTATTGTTATGGCTGTTGCAATTTCCCTTGTTGTAACTATATTAGAAAATTTAAATGGATTTTTAAAAACTGATAAAGAAGTAATAAAAATGGCAAAAACATTTAATGCAAGTAAATTGCAAGTTTTAACTAAAATAATAATACCCGCAAATATAAGCACATTTATAAATTCATTAAAAGTTAATATTGGGCTTTCTTTAGTAGGAGTAATCTCTGGTGAGTTTTTGGTTTCAAAGGCAGGACTTGGCTATTTGATAGTATATGGAGGGCAAGTATTTAAATTGGATTTGGTAATGACAAGTGTAATTATCTTAGGAATTGTTGCAGGAATTATGTATGAGGCTGTAATTTTACTTGAAAAATTCATCCTAAAAACAAAAAAGTTTAAATAGGGAGGAAAATTTTGAAAAGGAATATTTTTATTGGAATAGTTGTTATTGTAATTGTTATTGTGGCAATTGTTAGTATTACAGTTTTAAAACATAAAAATACAAACAATGATGTAAAAAACATAAAGGTAAGTGAAGTTACACGTTCTGTTTTTTATGCTCCACAATATGTTGCAATAAATAATGGATATTTTAAGGAAAATGGTATAGAAATTGAATTAACCACTGGGCAAGGTGCAGATGCTGTTATGACATCTGTTTTATCAAATCAAGTAAATATTGGTTTTGCAGGACCAGAAGCTTCAATTTATGTATATAATGAAGGAAAAGAAGACTATTGCCAAGTGTTTGCACAAATGACAAAAAAGGATGGTTCATTTTTAGTTGCAAGAGAAAAAAATGACAATTTTAAATGGCAGGATTTAAAAGGAAAAACCATAATACCTGGAAGAAAAGGTGGGGTTCCATATATGACCTTAGAGTATGTTTTAAGAAAAAATGGTCTAGACCCAAAAAAAGATGTTGTTTTAGATGACAGTATAAAATTTGACTTAATGGCTGGAGCATTTACTAGTGGAACTGCTGACTATGTAACATTATTTGAGCCAACCGCATCTCTTACACAAAATGAAAATAAAGGTTATATTGTTGCTTCTGTTGGAGAGGCAGCAGGAGAAATACCATATACAGCATATTTTGCAAAAAAAAGCTATATAGAAAATAATAAAGAAACTATACAAAAATTTACAAACGCTATATATAAAGGACAAAAGTGGGTTAAAGAAAATTCTTCAGAAGACATAGCAAAAGTAGTCCAAAGCTTTTTCCCAGATACAGATATAACATTGCTTTCAAAGGTTATACAAAATTATAAAGATATAGATGCATGGAATGATACTCCTGTTTTAAAAGAAGAATCATTTAATCTTTTACAAGATGTTATGACTAGTGCAGGCGAATTACAAAAAAAGGCACCATATGATAAAATTGTAAATAATGAATATGCAAATGAAGCAATAAAATAGAAAAATATTATGTAAAACAATATTCTTGAAAAATTTGCAAAATATAAAAAAATGTTGTATAATAAAAATATACGTTTACGGCTAATTGGCTGGTTTAAGACATTTTTGAAAGGACTTGATGATAAATGTGTGAAGCATCCAAAATCATTATACTGAAAAAAGGAGACATGATTTCTGAAGAGGAAGTTTTTGTGTTAAAAAAGAGCAGCGAAATTCTTTCTGAAATAAGGGAAAGAAAAGTTAAGTGGAAGAAGGTAAATTGGATTGGAAACAAGCCAGAGTATGAATGGTTTGTTTTAGGATTTTCTTCTGACATTTGCATGGAAGGAGAAGATATTCCTGCAATACTTCTTCTCCATATGGGAGAAGAAAAGGATTATCAGGAGATGGACCAATTTAATGTTGCTAGTACCAAATATCCACAGATTGTTTACAATTCTGTTACAGGTTCTAGTGAAGCTATTGCTTCTGTTATAAGGAAAACAAGAGAAATGTACGGCTCCAATGCAAAATTTTGCATTTTCAGAAAAAGGGTGTAAGAAATATGGGTCTGCATGCAAAAGCATGTATGACCCTTTTTCTTTTTTAAAATAGACTTTACAAAAAAATAAAAATATTATAAACTAACAAAAGATAAAAAATAAAGGTGATAAAAAATGTATTTAAAAAGATTAGAAATGCAGGGATTCAAATCATTTGCTGACAAAACAGTATTAGAATTCATGCCAGGAATAACAAGTGTAATAGGACCAAATGGATCAGGAAAAAGTAATATAGTAGATGCAATAAGATGGATACTACGGAGAACAAAGTATGAAATCACTAAGGGGTTCAAAATCTCAAGACATAATATTTGCTGGAACACAAAACAGAAAATCATTGGGATTTGCTGAAAGCTCACTTGTATTTGATAATTCTGATGGAACATTACCAATAGAATACACAGAAGTTACTGTAACAAGAAAGCTATATAGAAGCGGAGAAACAGGATATTTTATAAATAAAGTACCATGTAGATTAAAAGATGTTTTAGAGTTATTTATGGACACAGGAATTGGAAAAGATGGTTATTCTATAATTGGACAAGGAAAAATTGATGAAATATTAAGTAACAAATCAGAAGATAGAAGACATATATTTGAAGAAGCAGCTGGAATTGTAAAATACAGAGCAAGAAAAGCAGAATCAGAGAAAAAATTAGAAAATACAAAATTAAATTTACTTAGAATAAATGACATTTTGGCAGAAATAGAGGCAAATATAGAACCATTAAAGATGCAGGCAGACAAAGCAAAAAAATATTTAAATTTAAGAGAAGAATTAAAAAATATAGAAATTGGTTTATTTATTTTTAATATAGAAAAATATAAAGAAACATTAAACCAAATTGTGCAAGATGAAGACATATTAAAAACAAATTGCAAAGACGAAGAAGGAAGACTAGAAAGAATAAAAAGTTTAAAAGAAGAGCTAAAAAATGAAATAGATGAAATAACAATAAAGATTGAAGAAATGTCAAACTTGGGATTTGAAAGCAAAAAAGAAATAGAAATGCTAAATTCAGACATAAATGTAGCAAATACCAGAATTACAAATAATAATGAAAACTCTAAAAGATATGAAGAAGAAATAAAAGAATTAAACACCAAAATAGAAGAATTGCAAGAAGAAATAAAACAAAAACAAGAAAAAAAGAATAATCTAAGGACAAACAAAGAAAAATTTGAAGAAGAATTAAAAGCAAAAGAAGAAGAATTAGAAAAAATAAGTAGTAAACTATCAAAAAAAGAATTAGAAATAGAAGAACACAAAAAGATAGTTGATGAAGATACAGATAAAAAATATGAATTACAATCATTAATTAGTGCAGAAAATGTAAAATATGAAAATTATGAAAAAAGACAAAAACAAATAAAACAAGAGATTCAATCAAATATTTCAGAACTAGATAGTACAAGAATTAGAAAAGAAGAAATAGCAAAAGAATTTTATAGTATTGATTCTAAAAAAACAAAAGTTGTAGCCGATTTAGAAAAAATTTCAAATCAAAAAGAAGAAGCAAACAAAAAAATAAAATCTTATGAAAATAATATTAATATTTTAGAAAGTGAAATAAGAGTAAAAGAATCAAGATTAAAATTTTTAATTGAAACTGAAAAAGAAAAAGAAGGTTATGTAAAAAGTGTAAAAGCTTTATTAAATGATTGTGAAAACATAAAAGACCTTGGAAAAGGTATGCATGGAGTTTTAGCAAATGTAATAGAAGTTCCAAAAGAGTATGAAACAGCAATAGAAATGTGCCTTGGAATAAGTCTTCAAAATATTGTTACTGAAACAGAAGAAGATGCAAAAAAATTAGTAGAACATTTAAGAAAAAACAATTTAGGAAGAGCATCATTTTTACCAATTTCATCTGTAAAAGGGAAAAAACTAGATAAAGTAAAGGGAAAAGATAATGGTTTTATTGGAATTGCATCAGATCTTGTAAAATATAGCAAAAAATATGAGCAAATAATACTTAATTTACTTGGTAGAACTGTAGTTGTTGATAACATGAATACAGCAATTAAACTTGCAAAAAACAATAGCTATTCATTTAGAATTATAACACTAGAAGGAGATTTAATTAATCCATCTGGAGCAATTACAGGAGGTTCTGTTAGCAAAAAAACAGTAAATATTTTAGGTAGAGGAAGAGAAATAGAAGGCTTAGAAAAACAAATAAAAAAAGAAAAAGAAAAAGTAGAAAAGTTAAAACTAGAAAAAGAAGAATATGAAAACTCTATAGAAGATATTTTAGAGCTTGCACAAAATTTAGAAAAACAATTGCAAGAAATAGAAATAGAATATGCAACAAAAAAACAAAAATTAGAGCTTATAGAAGAAAATATTCAAAAGATTGAAAACAGGCTAAATAAAGTAAAACAAGAAGGACAAGAAATAGAGGTAAATAAGAAAAATTTGGTTACTAAAAAACAAGAATATATTAAGCAAATAGATACATTAACTTGCCAAATAGAAGAATTAAACAAAATAATTACAGAGTTTGCAGAACTTAATAAAGATAACCAAAAATATATAGATGATTTAAATTTTGATATAACAAATTTAAAAATTTCTGTATCATCATTTGACGAAAGTGAAAGTTCTATACAAGAAATAGAAGAAAGAATAAATTTGGACATAGAAAATACTAAAAAAAGTATAGAAAATAAGACAAACCAAATATCTGAAATTAAAGAAAGTAATAAAGAACTTGAAGAAACGATAGAGCAAACAAAACAAAAAATAGAAAAAATTAAGCAAGATGTTAAACAAAGTGGAAATAAAATAGAAGAACTAAAAGGACAAAGAATAGAGAAAAATAAAAAATTAGAAAATCAAGAAGTAGAAATTACAGCTAAATTTAGTGTAATAGAAGACTTAAAATCACAAATAGTAAAAATAGATGTTAAAAAGACAAAACTAGAAGATGATATAAATGGAATAATAAACAAAATGTGGGAAGAATACGAACTTACACCAAACAATGTTGTTGATTATAAAAAACCAGACAATGTGGCATTAACTCAAAAGAAAGTCAATAACTTACGAGCAGATATAAGAGAACTTGGAAGTGTAAATATTGATTCAATAGAAGAATATAAAACATTAAAACAAAGATATGACTTTATGAGTGAACAAAGATGCGATTTAGAAGAAACAATGGCAAAACTTAGAAAAATAATATCTGAAATGACAGTTATAATGAAAGAACAATTTAAAAAACAATTTGAAATTATAAATAAAAATTTTGGAGAAGTATTTAAAGAATTGTTTGGAGGAGGAAATGCAACACTTACACTTGCAGATGAAGATAACATTTTAGAATGTGGAATAGATATTACTGTTCAGCCACCAGGAAAAAAATTGCAAAATATGATGCTTTTATCAGGTGGAGAAAAGGCATTTACAGCAATTGCTCTATTGTTTGCTATATTAAAGATTAATCCTGCACCATTTTGCGTACTGGACGAAATTGAGGCTGCTTTGGATGATGTTAATGTTTTTAGATATGCAGAATATTTAAAGAAATTTTCAAAAAATACACAATTTTTAGTAATTACACATAGAAAAGGTTCAATGGAAGCGGCAGATACAGTTTATGGAGTAACAATGGAGGAAAGTGGAATTTCTAAATTACTTTCAATGAAATTAAAATAATAAAAAACCGAGTTTTACTCGGTTTTTAATATGTCTTCAATTTTTTCAAAAGATTTTATATAATTAATAAGTTTTTCTTCATAATTGTTTCCAGGGTAATTATTAAATCCAGTTTCTAAAACAATACTTTTTTCATAATTAATGCTTTTTAAATATTTTACACTATCACGTAATTGAGTTATGTAATCACAAGTAGGAGTTATTTCACAGTGGTCTTTATTGTTGCAAACATTGTGAATATGGATGTTGTTTAGTTTTTTTAGTTGTAATTTAGATAACTTTGTGTAGTTATGATTATCAAAAATGTCATGTCCTATGTCATATGTGAAATTTACATCATCAAATTCAGATAAAATAGAATCAATTTTATCTACATTAATTCTATCATGATTGTGGTGATAATTTAGATTTTCCAAAGAGATTGATATATTTAAGTTATTTTCTTTTATGTAGTTAAATATGGTATTTAAAAGATTAATTGTGTTTAATTTTGCTATTTTTAAATTATCATCTTCCTTACTGTGAAATACAATATTAATTTTTTTATTTAATATTTTTGCAAGTTTTCCTACATTTGATAAATATTCTAATAATTCTTCATTTGTACTTATTTTAGGTGCGTGACATTGAAAAATATAGTTATGTTTTATTGAGAATTCTACTGCTTTTTTCATTGTTTCAAAGTCTTTGCTTGCAATTTCTATACCTGCTATTTTATGAGTTTTATCATATTTTTCTATTTTTTCTAGTACCTGTTCTATTGTAAAAATAGGTAATATATGCCATGAAATTGAAATTAAATAGTTCATATTTTGCCTCCAATATTTTGTTTAAATGATAGCATAAATAATAAATGTATGCAATAAAATTTGCAAAAAAATATTTGAAAAATGGGTTGTCAAACATATAAAAATGTGGTAAAATAGCTATGTTTGAAAGAAGCAAAGCTTATTTCAAATCTCTACTTACAGTCAAAATGTAGGTTACAAATCCAAAGGGAGGTGAAAATAATGAATAAATACGAAAGTATTATCATTGTTAATCCAAGTGTAGATGAAGCAGGACTAAAAGCTTTAGAAGAAAAATTTACAGGATTAATAAATGAAAATGGAAAAGTAGAATCAACAGAAAATATGGGTAAAAAAACATTAGCTTATGAAATTAACAAATGTAAAGAAGGAACATACATATTATTTAATTTCGAATCAAAACCAGAAGCTATTGCAGAAATCGAAAGAATCTACAGAATAACAGATGACATTATGAAATTTATAACAGTAAAAAAAGAAGACTAATTTATATTAGCAAATAATCAATTAAATAAAGAAGGGGCCTTTATTTAAAGTAAAGAAAGGTGATAAAACATGAACAAAGTAATTTTAATGGGAAGATTAACAAGAGATCCAGAAACAAGATATACACAAACAAATAATACATTGGTTTCTTCATTTAGCTTAGCAGTAAACAGAAGATTTGCAAGACAAGGTGAAGAAAGACAAGCAGACTTTATAAATATAGTTGCATGGAGTAAACTTGGAGAATTTTGTAGTAAATACTTTAAGAAAGGTCAACAAGTAGGTATTATAGGAAGAATACAAACAAGAACTTGGGACGATGATCAAGGAACAAAACACTATGTTACAGAAGTTGTAGCAGAAGAAGCTTATTTTGCAGATAGCAAAAGAGAGCAAGAAGTTGGAAATAATGATTTTGAAAATACATTTGGAACAACTGCTCCTGGAAGCATGGGATCAGATTTTGAAGTATCTTCAAGTACAGACGACCTACCATTTTAATCTTAAGGGGGGAAAATATAATGGCAGATAAAAAACAAAATAAGAGAAATAATAAAAATTATGATGAGGATTACAATCCAAGATTCAGAAAACAAAGAAAAAAAGTATGTGTACTTTGCAGTGATAAAAACTTTGTTTTAGATTACAAAAATCCAGAACAATTAAAGAAATTTATCAATGATAAAGGTAAAATATTACCTAGAAGAAATACAGGTGCATGTGCAAAACATCAAAGAGATATAACATTAGCTGTTAAAAGAGCAAGACACATTGCTTTATTACCATACAGCCAAAACTAATAAAAGTTGGGGAAACCCAACTTTTATTAGTTTTTTAGAAAATAGATTTACTTGATATTTCTCTGAATTTATAGTAAAATAGAACCAAATAAAAATTGGAGGAAAAGCCAGTGGGAGAAGAAAATATAATAGCTTTATCAAAAAAAGTGGAAGAAAAAATACAAGAACAATTTAAAAATGTAGATAATATATGTCAAATAAATAGTTTAAAAGTAATAAAAGCATTTCAAGAAGCAAATTTATCAGAAATGCATTTAAATTCAGCAACAGGTTATGGAATAGATGAACCTGGAAGAAACAAAATAGAAGAAATATATGCAAAAGTTTTTAAAGCAGAAGATAGTTTAGTTAGAGCACAGTTAATATCAGGAACACATGCGCTTGCAATTACGTTATCTGGACTATTATACCCAAATGATACAATGATTAGCATAACAGGAGCGCCATATGATACATTAAAAACAGTAATAGGAATAGGAGAAAATCCAAATAAAAGTTCATTAAAAGCATATGGAATAAAATATGAACAAATAGAGTTACAAAACAATGATTTTGATATTGAAAAAATAACAAAAAGGTTATCAAAAAAAGATGTAAAATTAGTAGAAATCCAAAGATCAAGAGGGTATTCTACAAGGAAAAGTTTAGAAATTTGTAAAATAGAAAATGTAATTAAAGAAATTAGAAAAGTCAATAAAGATGTAATAATAATGGTTGACAATTGTTACGGAGAATTTGTAGAAGAAAAAGAGCCAATAGAAGTTGGTGCAGATATAGCAGTAGGGTCACTTATGAAAAATTTAGGTGCAGGAATTGCAACAAGTGGAGCATATATAGTTGGTAAAAGAGAACTTGTAGAAATGTGTGCCCAAAGGCTTACAGCACCAGGAATAGGAAAAGAAATAGGTCCATCACTAAATCAAAACACATTATTTTTAAAAGGTTTGTTTTTTGCACCTAGTGTAGTTGCAAGTAGCCTAAAAACAGCAATATTTGCAAGTGCAATTTTAGAAGAGTTGGGTTATAATGTAGAACCAAAATGGAATGAGAAAAGAGCAGATATTGTTCAAACAATAAGTTTAGGAAGTGCAGATAAATTAATAAAATTTTGTCAGGGAATTCAAAAAGGTTCACCAATAGATTCAAATGTTATACCTGAGCCAGGAGACATGGGAGGGTATGATGATAAAATAATTATGGCAGCAGGAACATTTACACAGGGTTCCACAATTGAACTAAGTTGTGATGGACCTTTAAGAGAACCTTATATTGCATATATGCAAGGTGGACTTACATATGAATACGGAAAATATGGAATTTTAAAAGCAATTCAAGAGATGGAGAAAATATGAAAGTAATAGTTATTGGTGGAGGACCAGCTGGCATGATGGCTGCAATATCTTCTGCAGAAAATGGAAATGAAGTAATTTTAATTGAAAAAATGCAAACTTTAGGAAGAAAACTTTTAATAACGGGAAAAGGAAGATGTAATATTACATCTTCTTTAGACATGGAAGAATTTATAAAAAATACTCCTGGAAATGGTATGTTTTTATATAGTTCATTTAGAAACTATACAAATAAAGATATAATAAATTTTTTAAAAGAGCAAGGATTGGAAGTTAAAGAAGAAAGAGGAAATAGAGTATTTCCAATAACAGACAAATCACAAGATGTTTTAAAATGTTTTACTAAAAAATTAAAGCAATTTAATGTTAAAATCTTGCTAAATACTAAAGTAGATGAAATTATTGTAGATGAAAGCAATAATGTAAAGGCAGTAAAATGCAATAATGAAATTATTAGTGCAAATAAGATTATTCTTGCAACAGGAGGTAAAAGCTACCCACTAACAGGCTCAACAGGAGATGGCTATGAAATGGTAAAAAAACTTGGACATACAATTACAAAAATAAAGCCTTCATTAGTACCATTAGAGACATATGAAAACACAAAAGAGCTTCAAGGATTAAGCTTAAAAAATATAGAAATAAATTTAATAGATAAAACTAAAAACAAGGTAATATATAATGACTTTGGAGAAATGATTTTTACTCATTTTGGTGTTTCAGGACCTGTTATTTTAAGTTTATCATCACATTTAGTAAGGTACAAAAAACAAGAAGAACTATTAAAAAATAGAAATATAATATTACAAATAGATTTAAAACCAGCTCTTACAGAAGAAAAATTAGATTCAAGAATACTTAGGGACTTTGAGGAATTTAAAAATAAACAATTTAAAAATAGTTTAGATAAATTGTTACCACAAAAATTAATACCAATTATTATAGAAAAAAGTAAAATTAACCCAAATAAGAAAGTAAATGAAATAAAAAAGGAAGAAAGAAAAGAACTTGTAAAAATTTTAAAGCATTTAGAATTTACAATAAAAGCTTTTAGACCAATAGAAGAGGCAATAGTTACAAGTGGAGGGGTTAATATAAAGGAAATTAATCCTAAAACAATGGAATCTAAAATAATAAATGGTTTATATTTTGCAGGAGAAATTATAGATGTAGATAGTTATACTGGTGGATTTAATTTACAAATTGCATATTCTACAGGTTATACTGCTGGAAAAGAATAAAAGGAGAAAAATGGAAGAGTTTGTTACTATTGAAGAAAATGTAGATTATACTTTAACTGAAAAAAAATCAAAATTTATAGCAAATTTAATAAGGGTAAATAGTAAAGAAGAAGCGGAAAATGAGATAAAAAAATTAAAAAAAAATTACTATGATGCAAGACACAATTGCTTTGCATATAGGGTAATTGAAAATAATCATATTGTAGAAAAGGCTAGTGATGATGGAGAACCGTCTGGAACTGCTGGTGCACCAATGCTTAACATTTTACAAAAAAATGGATTATGTAATATTTTAGTTGTTGTAACAAGATATTTTGGAGGCATTTTACTTGGTACAGGTGGGCTTGTTAGGGCATATTCTGATTCTTTAACAAATGCAATTAAAATTGCAAAAAAACAAGCTAAAATATTGGGATGTGAAATGTTTGTAGAATTAGAATATACGGAATTTGAAAAATTTAAATACTACTGTAGAAAAAACAATATTGCTATAAAAAATGTTAATTATTTAGATAATGTTACATGTAATTTGGAGTTGGAAGAAGACAAAAAAGCTAAACTAATGGAAGATTATAACAATAAAAGTATTAATTTAAGAGATATAAAATTTTTAGATAAAAAATTAATATCTAAAAGTATAATAAAATAGTATTTTTATGGAAAATTGGAAAAAATTTACAATTTTTTATTGCAAAACACTTGAAAAACTTCTATAATCGTAAATGTCGATGACAAATATTTAAAATATTTTAGGAGGAAAAAAGTGAAAGAGAAAGTTACAGTTTTAATTGCAGATGACAATCAAGAGTTTAGCAAAACATTATCATCATATTTAGAATCACAACCAGATATGGAAGTTATAGGAATGGCAAGAGATGGAAATGAAGCCATAGAGATGATTACAAATACTAGCCCAGATGTTGTATTATTAGATGTTATAATGCCACATTTAGATGGATTAGGAGTTTTGGAAAATGTTAATCTTATAAAGCTTGAAAAAAGACCAATGTTTATTATGTTATCAGCAGTTGGACAAGATAAAATAACTGGTCAAGCAATTGGTTTAGGAGCAGAATATTATGTTGTAAAACCATTTGATATTGAGTTATTAATTAAAAGAATAAGAGAACTTAAATTTTATAAACCAAGTCAAAAAAATAATTTTGTAGGAAGAGAAATAAAACCACAATATATAGAAATATCAAATGTAGATACAAAAACTGAAGAACATTTAGAGGCTTTAGTTACAAATTTAATACATGAAGTTGGTGTTCCAGCACATATAAAAGGTTACCAATATTTAAGAGAAGCAATTATGATGGTTGTAAATGATATAGATGTAATAAATCAAATTACTAAAAGCTTATATCCACAAATTGCTAGAAAATATTCTACAACACCAAGCCGTGTAGAACGTGCTATTCGCCATGCTATAGAGGTCGCATGGGGAAGAGGCCAACAAGAAGCAGTTGAAAATATTTTTGGCTATACGATTTCAGCAAGCAAAGGAAAGCCAACAAATTCAGAATTTATTGCAATGATTGCAGATAAATTAAGACTAGAATTAAAAAGTGCATAAAAATGAAAAAAACCTAAGTTAAAACTTAGGTTTTTTGTTATATTTAATTATTTTGTTTCGTTTCCTTTATATAAGAATGGGTAGATTGCAGAAATAACTGCACCAATCCATAATAACCAGAAACCAATTCCATAACTAATATTGGCAAGTGAAGCATATGAACCTAATTGTCCAATTGCACTAGATTTACCAGATATTAATACAATAAGTAGAATAACTACTATTGCTGTAGGAATTAATGTGAATTTTTGGTTTGATAATTTTTTCATAAAAGCAACTTTTTCTGATAATTTGTCAGCAAAAATAATTAATAAGTTAACAATAGCTAGTATTAAAACAAATATTCCATCACCTTGGATATATGAAATTGATTGACTTTGTGATATACCAAATAATGAAACAGATACAGTTAAAACTGGTAAAAATACAGCTACAGCTAAAATTAAGTTTCCAATTATTCCTAATATTTTAGTTCCTTTTATTTTTTCCATAAACTTATCCATAATTCATCCTCCTTTGAAGGTAGTATATAAAATATAATAAAAAAAGTCAATATAAAGTCGAAAAATATAAGAAAATGTAATATAAAAATTTATTAAATTTATAATTACAACTAAAGAATTGTAATAAAAAGTTAAAAATTTTAAAAAATTTATAAAAAATACTTGCAAAATAAAAAAAGTTATATTACAATCAAATAAAAGTGGAGCAAAGTGGAACAAAGTGGTGAATTGGTGGAAGGAAGTGAAATTAATTGCTAATTGGTGAATACGAGCATTCTCTAGATGTTAAAGGCAGATTAATAATGCCTGCTAAATTAAGACAAGACATGGGGGAAAAATTCATCGTAACAAAAGGGTTAGATGGATGTTTATTTGCGTTTTCACAAAATGAGTGGTTAAATTTCGAAGCTAAATTGAAAGCACTTCCATTATCAGACAAAAATGCAAGAAACTTTGTAAGATTTTTCTTATCTGGAGCAACAGAATGTGAAATAGATAAGCAAGGTAGATTTTTAATATCAAATAATTTAAGAAATGCAGCTAACCTAGAAAAGGAAGCAGTAATAATTGGTGTTGGAACAAGACTTGAAATTTGGAATAAAGAAACATGGCAAAAATGTGATGATAACATTTCAGCTGATGAAATTGCACAAAACATGACAATGCTGGGTATATAACTTGCAAAAGTTTATATAAAAAACTAAAGATAAATTAACAAAAGAAAATATATTAAAAACACAAAAGATAAAAATGCAAAAGAAAACTTTGCAAAAGATAAATAGTAAGAATACAAAAGATAAAGTTATAAATGTAAAAAGTTGCAAAAGAAAATTTTACAAAAGATTTTAAAATTCAAAAGAGGATTTTACAAAAGAATTTGTATGTTTTCAAAAGATAAATTAACACAAAAGAACAATTAAAATACATATGATATAATGCAGCTGGTAATTTGAAATTTTTTACCAGCTGCATGAGTATTATAAACTAAGAGGTGTTAAATTGGAATTTAAGCATAAACCTGTAATGCTTGATGAGTGTATAAATGGACTAAATATAAAACCAGATGGCATATATGTAGATGGAACACTTGGCGGAGCAGGGCACAGTAAACAAATAGTAAAAAAATTAAATGAAAATGGAATATTAATAGGAATAGACAGGGATGAAGAAGCACTAAAAGCTGCAAAAGAAAATTTAAAAGATTTTCAAAATGTAATTTATGTTCATAATAATCATGATAATATAAAAGAAATTTTAAGCAATTTGCAAATTGAAAATGTAGATGGTATTTTGCTAGATTTAGGAGTTTCGTCATACCAATTAGATGAAAGAAATAGAGGGTTTAGCTATCTTGGTGAAAATGAACTTGATATGAGAATGGACAAAACCCAAAGTTTAACAGCAAAAGAAGTAGTAAATAGTTATGAAGAACAAAAATTGGCCAATATTATATATGAATATGGAGAAGAAAAGTTTTCAAGACAAATTGCAAAAAATATATGTATGTACAGAAAAGAAAAACAAATCAGTACTACAAAACAATTGGTAGAAATAATAGAAAAATCAATTCCTGGATTTGCAAAAAAAGATGGACATCCAGCCAAAAGAACTTTTCAAGCAATTAGAATTGAAGTAAATGATGAAATAAAGCCATTGTATAATACGGTAAAAAACTGTATTGATGTGTTAAAGCCAGGGGGAAGACTTTGCATAATAACATTTCATTCATTAGAAGATAGGGCAGTAAAAAATGCATATATAGAAGCTAGTGGAAAATGTACATGTCCAAGTGATTTGCCATATTGTGTATGTGGAGCAAAAAAAGAAGGAAAAATAATAACTAAAAAACCTATAATAGCAACAAAAGATGAACAAGAAGAAAATACAAGATCTAAAAGTGCAAAACTTAGAATTTTTGAAAAAATATAAAAATAAAAAAGTACAAAGGAGGTGAGTAACTTATGGCAAGAGGTCTATACCAGTATGAGACAAGCCCTAGAAAGTTAGAGCCATCATATAAACCAAGAAAAAAACAAAGTATAAAAGTATTAGAAAATCCTAAAGCAAATAAAAAAACATTGCAAAGTCAAAAGAAAAGACAAACAAAAATGACATTAACAATAGTTGCAATATTTGCAGTTCTTCTTACCATAAGTTACAGAAACTCACAAATAAATGAAAAGTTTAATAAAGTTCAGACTCTAAAAAGAGAATTATCATCACTTCAAAAAGAGAATGAACAATTAAAAGTTACAATAGAAAATAGTTTAAGTTCAAATTATATTGAACAACAGGCAAAAGAAAAATTAGGAATGAAAAAATTAACAAATAAACAAACTGTTTATGTTACATTACCTAAAAAAGATTATGTGGAATCACCATCTGAAAAGGTTATTACTAAGGAAGAAAAAAATTGGTTTGAGAGTTTGGTAGATAAAATATTTAATAAATAAAATTGAATAAAATAAAACACTTCTAATAAATATTATTAGAGGTGTTTTTATGATATCAATTAAATTGTCTGGAAAGAAAAAGATGAGAAATTCCTTGTTTGTTGCATTATTAATATTTATTTTATTAATAATAAGAGTTGGTTATATTCAATTTGTACAAGGAAAAGAATTGCAAGAACTTGCTTATGAACAACAAACATTAGACAGAAATATAAACCCTAAAAGAGGGACTATTTATGATGCAACAGGCAAGAATATTTTGGCTGTGAGCAGTACAGTGGAAACTATAACGGTTAACCCAGGAAATATTGATAAAAAGGACAAAGAAAAAGTTGCAAAGGCTTTGGCAGATATTTTTGAGCTAGATTATGATAAAGTCTTAAAAAAGGTTAGTAAAAGGAGTTCTATTGAAACTATTGCTAAAAAAGTTGATAAAGAAAAGGCAAATGAACTAAGGGTTTGGCTTCAAAATAATAATATTTCAGTTGGGGTAAATATAGATGAAGATACAAAAAGGTATTACCCATACAGTAATCTTGCATCACAGTTTATAGGTTTTTGTGGTAGTGATAATCAAGGTTTAGATGGAATAGAGGCAAAATATGATAGTGAGTTAAAAGGTTTAAAAGGAGCCATAAAAAGGCATGCAGATGCAAAAGGCGGTGAAATAGGGACTGAGGGAGAAAATTATGTTGCAGCAATTGATGGAAATAGTTTAGTACTTTCTATTGATTTATCTATTCAGTCTATTGCTGAAAAATATTTAAAAGAGGCATGTATAGACAATAAGTGTACAGATGGTGGAAATATTGTTGTTATGAATCCCAAAACTGGGGATGTTTTGGCAATGGCAACATATCCAAATTATAATTTAAATGATCCATATGCAGCATATACTGATGAATTAAAATCTGTGTGGGACACATTAGAACAAAGTGAAAAAACAAAAAATTTGCAGGCAGTGTGGAGAAATAAGGCAATAGCAGACACATATGAACCAGGCTCTGTATTTAAATTAATAACAGCTTCTGCATCATTAGAAGAGCATATAACAGATACCGATAATAGTGGAGAATTTTGCTGTACAGGTGGAATTGAAGTTGCAGGTGTTAGAATTAAATGTTGGAGATATTATAGACCACATGGAGCAGAAAGTTTGAGGCAAGCGTTAATGAATTCTTGTAACCCAGTATTTATTGGGCTTGGACAAAAATTAGGGGTTGAAAAATATTATAGTTATTTAGAAAAATTTGGACTTTTAAGTAAAACTGGAATAAATTTACCAGGTGAGGCAAAAGGAATATTTTTAGCAAAGGAAAAGGCGCGGACCTGTAGAACTTGCTACAATAAGTTTTGGGCAAAGATTTGAAATAACACCAATACAGCTTGCGACAGCAGTTTCTAGTATTGCAAATGGAGGAACAAAAATAAAACCTAGAGTTGTTAAACAAATTATTAATAGCCAAACAGGAGAGGTTAAAGATATGCCAGTGGAAACTACAGGAACAGTAATTTCAAAAGAAACTTCTCAAAAAGTTCTTAGTATGATGGAGTCTGTAGTTAGTGAAGGGACTGGTAAAAATGCAAGAGTTGCAGGATATAGAATAGGTGGCAAAACAGGCACATCGGAAGATGGCGTTAATACTAATAAGTATGTTACATCTTTTTGTGGTGTTGCTCCAATAGATGATCCTCAAGTTGTTGTTTTGGTAACTTTATATAATCCAACAGGTGAGGGAGGACACCAAGGAGGTGGTGTTGCGGCACCAGTTGGCGGACAGATATTTAGCGAGGTTTTACCATATTTAGAGGTTAACCAAGGAAACGAAGAAGAAGTAGAAATAAAAGAGGAAGTTGTAACTCCTGATGTATTAGGAAAAACATTAGAAGAGGCAAATAAAATATTAAAAGAACAAGGATTAGAAATGGTTATAAATAATGAAACAGAAGAAATTGATAAAACACAATTAACAGTAAAAAGTCAAGTTCCACAAACAGGAATAAAAATCTATAAAGGAAATAAGGTATATATAGACTATTAAAAATAAAATTGCAAAAGTACTTAATTGTAAGATGTAATTAAGTACTTTTGTTTTTTTATTAAAACGGCACTTGAATATTTTTTACATTTATATTATAATGCATAATGTATAAAAAACAACAAAATATGACAATTGTAAAAAATAAAATTCGGGGGAAGAAATGATAAATTTACTTTTATGTGGAAATAAAAAAGTATTTGATGGAGCACTAACAGAGTTAATATCAATTACCAATAGAACCAAAGAAAGTATTAATTGCTATATATTTACTATGGATGCATCAAGAATAAAACCAGAATATGTGCCAATAGAAAATAAGCAAATAGACTTTTTAAATAAAGTAATACAGAAAAAAAATAAAGAAAACAAAGTAACAAAAGTTGATGTTACTAATCTTTATGAACAAGAATTTTTAAATTGTAAAAATGAAAGTGCATATTGCACCCCATATACTTTGCTTAGATTACTAGCAGATATGGTTCCTAATATTCCTGATAAATTATTATATTTAGACATAGATATGATGATAGGAGACGACCTTTCTAAACTATATAATATAGATGTTTCAGAATATGAATATGCAGCTGTAAAAGAAAAATATGGAAGTATATTTATAAGACCAGATTATATAAATGCAGGAATGTTATTAATGAACATGAAAAAAATAAAAGAAACAAAATTGTTAGAAAAAGCAAGAAATTTAATAAAAAGTAAAAAAATGCTTTTTGCAGATCAAGATGCAATTTTTAGGTCAACAAGCAAAAAAATGTTAATACCTCGAAAATATAATGAACAATCAAAATTTAATAGAAAAGATACAGTAGTATGTCATTTTTGCAAAAGAATGTTATGGTTTCCATATCCACATACAGAAAATTATAAACAATGGAATGTTGAGCAAGTGCATACAGTTTTAAAATGTCATGCATTTGATGAAGATTTAGAAGAATATTTAAAATTAAAAAAAGAATATGAAAACAATAAAAGGGGAGAATAAAAAATGAAAGAAAATTTAAATACAATACCAATATTTTTTACGGTTGATGATAAATATGTACCTTTTTTAGCTGTAGCATTACAATCATTAATAGAAAATTCGTCAGAAAAAAATTATTATTTAATAAAAATATTGTATACAAGTATAACTGAAGAAAATCAAGAGAAAATAAAAAAGTATGAAAAAGAAAATGTAAACATAGAATTTGTAGATTTAAATTATTATATAAATAAAATAAAAAATAAATTATATACAAGAGACTACTATTCTGTAACAACATATTTTAGACTATTTATACCAAATTTATATCCACAATATAATAAAGCATTATATTTAGACTGCGATATAGTTCTTCTTGCAGATGTTGCTGAGTTATATAATATAGATATGGGGGATAATTTAGTTGCTGCTGCTCCAGATGATGTAATACAAAAAATAGAAGTATTTCAAGAATATGTAGAAAAAGTAGTAGGAGTTGCAGACTATAGAAATTACTTTAATGCAGGAGTTCTTTTAATGAACTTAGATGAACTTAGAAAGTTCGATTTTCAAGAAAAATTTTTATATTCATTAGAAAAAATAAAATTTGCTGTTGCACAAGACCAAGATTACTTAAACAGACTATGCAAAGGAAGAGTAAAAATTATAAGCAATGTATGGGATAAAATGCCAATTTCAAATGATACAGATACAAATGATTTAAAATTAATACATTATAATTTGGCATTTAAACCATGGCATTTTGAAGATATACTTTATAAAGAATATTTTTGGAAGTATGCAAAAAAGACAGAATTTTTTGATGAAATAATAAAAATTAGAGATAACTACACAGAAGAAGACAGATTTAATGACAAAGAAGGAGACAAAAAGTTAAGGAAACTTGCACAAAAAGAATCTGATTGTGTAGGAGACGATAGAAAAAATAGGAGAACATAAATGATGGAAAAGCAAACAAATCCAAATATTCAAAAGTCAGAAGAAAGATTAAAAATAATAGAAAAAATAAAACAATACGAAAAAGAAGGAAAATTTGACCAAGATGTAGAAGATGATCCACCAACAATTACTCTAACACCAGAAAAAGTAGATTATTTGAATGAAAAACTTACAAGTAAAGCAAAAAATAGATTTGCAAATAGAATTGGTGAAAGATTTTTAAATGAAATAATAGAAAACAAGCAATTAATTGTAAAAGAAATAAGAGGATTAGAAAATATGGAAGGTTTAGAAAGTGGAGCATTAATTACATGCAACCACTTTAATCCTTTTGACTCGTTTGCTGTAGAAGAGGCATTTAGAAATGCCAAACTTAATAAAAAACAAAAACTTTTTATAGTTTTAAGAGAGGGAAATTATACTAATTTTCCTGGATTTTATGGATTTTTGTTTAGAAATTGTAATACATTACCACTTAGCTCAAATAAAAGAACAATGGTAAAATTTATGGAGGCAGCTGACATAATTTTACAAAGAGGAGATTTTATATTAATATTTCCAGAACAAAGCATGTGGTGGAATTACAAAAAACCGAAGCCATTAAAAATTGGAGCATATAAAATAGCTGCAAGAAATAATGTACCAATACTTCCTATATTTATAACAATGGAAGATAGTAATGTAATGGGAGAAGATGGTTTTTATGTTCAAGAATATACAGTAAATATTGGAAAACCAATATTCCCGGACGAGAATTTGACAGAAAAAGAAAATTTAGAAATTATGAAAGAAAAAAATGCTAAGGTCTGGAAAGAAATATATGAGGATTTCTATAAAAAGCCATTAGAATATACAACAATAAAGCAGGAAAAAGTATGAAAGAACCAAAAATAATTTATTATAAAGATGAATTAAATGATGAATTTTCAAAAGCAAAAATTAAGCCAAGAGTAATAGATGAAAATTATATATATATTCACAAAAATCCATTATGGAATATAGCATCTTTTTTAGTGCAAAATGTATTTAGTGTTCCTATAAAAGTATTATATTCTAAGTTTAAATTTAGAATAAAATATGTAGGAAAAGAAAAATTAAAGAAATATAAAAAACAAGGGTATTTTATATATGGAAATCACACACAACCATTTGCAGATACATTTATACCAAGTATGGCAATGTACCCTAAAAGGAATTTTTTTATAGTAAATCCAGAAAATGTATCTATAAAGCCATTTGAAACGCTAATACAAATGCTAGGAGCAATGCCAATACCAACTAAAAAAAATGCAATGAAAAATTTTTTAGAAGCAATTGAAGAAAAAATAAAAAAGAATTATTCAGTAACAATATACCCAGAAGCCCATATTTGGCCATATTATACAAAAATAAGACCATTTAAATCAGTTTCATTTAAATATCCTGTAACACTAGACAAACCAGCATTTTGTATAACAAATACCTATCAAAGCTATGGAAAAAACAATGATAAAGTAAAAATTGTATCTTATATAGATGGACCATTTTTCCCAAATAAAGAATTAACTTTAAATCAGGCAAAACAAGAACTTAGAGACCAAATATATAATGCAATGTGCAAAAGAAGTGAAAATTGCAATATTGAGGTAATTAAATATAGACAATGGGACGGGGATATTGTCTAAGCTTTTTATAAAAATCATATTAATAAAAAAGAATAAAATTAAAGTCTTTTAATAAATATTATTAAGGGACTTTTTTTGATTTTAGTCTATACAAAATGGCAAATTAGTTATATAATATGAAAAAATTGGAAGGATTGATAATATGAAATTAAAAAATATATTACAAGGTTTAGAAAATTTAAAATTAAAAGGTGATTTAGATTTAGAAATAGAAGGAATAGAAAGCAATTCTAAAAATGTAAAACCAGGTTTTTTATTTATTGCTATAAAAGGTTTTTCTGTTGATGGACATAAATATATAAATAATGCTATAGAAAATGGGGCTAGATGTGTAATGGTAGAAGAAGGGTGTGATTTAAAAGAATTAAATATACCTAAAGATGTTGCTGTTGTAATGGCAAAAGATACAAGAGAGGCTTTAGCAGTTTCATCTGCAAACTTCTACAAAAATCCTTCAAAAAAATTCAAATTGATAGGTGTAACTGGAACAAAAGGTAAAACAACAACAACTTTTATGATTAAAGAGATATTAGAAAAAGCTGGAAAAAAAGTTGGATTAATAGGGACAATTGCAACATATATAAATGGAAAAAAATTAAAAGATAGTGATAGAACAACACCAGAAAGTTTAGAATTACAACAATTATTTAACCAAATGGTAGAAGAAGGCGTAGAATATGTTGTAATGGAAGTTTCTTCACAAAGCTTAAAATTACATAGAGTAGATGCATGTGATTTTGATATTGTTTTATTTACTAATTTTTCAGAAGATCACATTAGTGAAAAAGAACATCCAAATATGCAAGACTATTTTGAGTCAAAATTAAAATTATTTAAAATGTGTAAAACAGGAATAGTAAATACAGACGATTTACATGGAGCAAAAATACCAAATATGTTTAAAGAAAATGATATTACTACATATGGAATTGATAATTTTGCAAATGTAACTGCAAAAGATATAACTGTTACAAATTTATATGTTGATTTTAAAGTAAAAATAACAGATAGAAATGAAAGAATAAAAGTTGGAATTCCTGGTAGATTTAGTGTATATAATTCTTTAGCTGCTATATGCGTTGCAAAAAAATTAGGCATATCACCTGAAGTTATAAAAGAAGCATTGTTAGAAGTAAGAGTTCCTGGAAGATCAGAACTTGTAGACAATAAAATGGAATTGCCAATAATGATAGATTATGCTCATTCACCAGAGAGTTTGCAAAATATTTTACAGGCAGTAAAAAGTTATACTAGAGGAAAAGTAATATCTGTATTTGGATGTGGTGGAGATAGAGACAGTGGAAAAAGACCAATAATGGGTGAAATATCAGGAAGAATAGCAGATTTTACAATAATAACATCAGATAATCCAAGAACAGAAGATCCACAAAAAATAGTAGATCAAATAGAAGAAGGAATAAAAAAGACAAAAGGAAATTATAAAGTTGTAGTAGACAGAGTTGAAGCTATAAAAGAAGCAATGAAAATGGCAACAAAAAGAGATTTGATAGTACTTGCTGGAAAAGGCCATGAACCATATCAAGAAATAAATGGAGTAAAGCATCCATTTGACGAAAGAATTATAGTAAGACAGTTAGTTCAAGAACTAGACAAAGGAAAAAAGAATAAATAGGAAGGTTTGATAACAGTGAATTTTGATACAAAAATATTGCTAATATCATTTGTAGTATCAATTATATTAGGAATATTAGTAATACCAATATTAAAAAAATTAAAAGTAGGTCAAATAGAAAGAGATGATGGGCCAAAGTCACATTTAAAAAAACAAGGAACACCTACAATGGGTGGAATTATAATAATTCTAGCAATGATAATAATTATTACAGGAATATATATATATTTAAATGCAAATAATCAAGCAGATATTGCAAATAAATTATTACCAATGCTGTTAATTACAATAGGATTTGGAGTAGTAGGATTTATAGATGATTTTAAAAAATTAGTTTTAAAAAATACAGAAGGGCTTAAGCCAAGTTATAAAATGATTGGTTTGTTGGTTATTTCTGTTGCATATGTTGTATTTTTAGTTAAAGGATTAAATATAGGAACAGATATATTTATTCCAATTGCTAAAACATATATAACAATGCCAGTGTATATTTACATACCATTTGCAATAGTTGTAATACTTGCAACTACAAATGCAATAAATTTAACAGACGGAATAGATGGTTTGTCATCTAGCGTAAGTTCACTTATTATAACATGTTTAGTAATTATAGGAATTACATTTAATGTACCAGAAGTATCAATATTTGGTAGTGCTGTAATTGGAGCAACTTTAGGATTTTTAGTATTTAATTTACATCCTGCTAAAGTATTTATGGGAGATACGGGTTCATTATTACTTGGAGGTGTTATATCTGGATTAGCATTATACTTAAAAATGCCAATAATATTATTGGTAATTGCAATAATACCAGTATTAGAAACACTTTCAGTAATTATACAAGTAGCATATTTTAAAAAGACGGGAAATAGAATTTTTAAAATGGCACCATTACATCATCATTTTGAATTATCAGGTTGGAGAGAAAATAAAGTTGTAATTGTATTTTGTTTAATAACTTTACTTGCATGTGTAATTGGATTACAAATGGTTTAATAAATGCATAAGATAAAAATGCAAAAAAGAAAGGATTGAGATAAATGGCAAAAAAGAAAAAAAGCTTTTCAAGCTTTTTAAATAATCCAATAGATTTTACATTATTAATAACAATATTATTATTGTTAACAATAGGATTAGTAATGGTATTATCTGCAAGTTCTCCATCAGCTCTTTCAGAAAGCGGAGATAGTTATAAATATTTTTCTAAACAGCTTTTATTTGCTATACTTGGAATTATTGCAATGCTATTTATATCAAAAATAGATTATAGATTTTATCAAAAATTTTATAAACATGCATGGATAGTATCATTAATTTTACTTGCTTTAGTTTTACTAATAGGAAAAAACATAAATGGTGCTAAAAGATGGATATATTTAACAGAAACCTTATCATTTCAACCATCAGAATTAGTAAAAATTTTAATGATAGTATTTTATGCGGGAATTTTAACAAAAAATAGAGATGAATTAGAAAAGTATAATACAGGTTTTTTAAAACATATGTGTTTGGTAGCACCAATAATTGGGCTATTGTTGTTACAACCACACTTTAGTGCATCTGTTGTAATAATAGGTATATGTTCTATTATGATGATTGTTGCTGGATGCAAATTTAAACATTTTTTAATAACTGTTGGAGCAGTTGGAATTCCAGCAATTATAGCATTAATTATATTTTCCCCATACAGATTACAAAGGGTAACAACATTTATTGATCCATGGCAAGATCAAACAGGAGATGGTTGGCAAGTTATTCAGAGTTTATATGCAATTGGGTCAGGAGGTTTATTTGGTTCAGGTCTTGGAGAAAGTAAACAAAAATATTTATATTTGCCAGAACCTCACAATGACTTTATATTTTCTATTTTAGGTGAAGAATTGGGATTTGTAGGCTGTGCAATTGTACTTATATTATTTGCAATATTTATATGGAGAGGGGTTTTGATTGCAATGAAAGCACCAGATATGTTTGGAAGCTTACTTGCAGTCCGGAATAACTTCACTTGTTGCAATACAGGTAATAATTAATGTTGCGGTTGTTACGTCATCAATGCCAGCAACCCGGAATGCCACTGCCATTTTTTAGCTATGGTGGAACAGCATTGTTTATTTTACTGTGTGAAATGGGAATATTATTAAATATTTCACGTGCAAGTAATAAGCAACAATAATAAAAAATAAGAGTTTACAAATAAACTTATAGATTGTAATAACAAAAGAGGTGTATTAAATGAGAGTAATTATTGCAGCAGCGGGAACAGGAGGACATATTAATCCAGGTCTTGCAATTGCAAATAAAATAAAAGAAGAGCAAAAAGATTCTAAAATTATATTTATTGGAACAACAAGAGGTTTAGAAAATGATTTAGTTCCAAGAGCAGGCTATGAATTGAAAACAATTGATGCATATGGTTTAAGTAAAAAATTAACAATAGACAATATAAAAAAATTATATAAAACATACAAAGGTTTAGGGCAGGCAGAAAAAATAATAAAAGAATTTAAACCAGATATAGTAATTGGAACAGGAGGTTATATTTGTGGAGCAGTAATTACTGAGGCACACAAAAATAAAATACCAACTATGTTACATGAAAGTAATGCCTTCCCCGGTAAAGCAGTAAAAATGCTTGCAAAAAAGGTAGATACAATATTGGTTTCCTTTGATGAGACAAAGTCTAAAATAAAAAATGCAAAAAATGTTGTATGTACAGGAACACCTGTAAAAATAGAAAAAAAAGAATATGGAATAAATCAAAAAAATGAAATATTAAGCAAACTTGGATTAAATTCTATAAAACCTATTATATTGGTTTATGGGGGAAGTCAAGGTGCACAAAAAATAAATGAGGCAATACTTGAAATTATAGATGAAAAATTAAACAAAAATTATCAAATTATATGGGCAACAGGTCCAAAACAATATGATATTATAAAAGAAAAATTAGAAGACAAGAATATAAATATTAATATGATAGAAAATATTAAAATATTGCCATATATTTATAATATGGAAGAAATAATGAATATTTCTGATATTATAGTTGCAAGAAGTGGGGCTATGACAATTACAGAAATATCAAATTTAGGAAAGCCATCAATATTAATACCACTTCCAAATGTAAGTAACAATCATCAAATGTATAATGCAAAGGTATTAGAAAAAGTAAATGCTGCTAAAATTATTGAAAATGATAAATTAGAAGGAAACATTTTAAATAAAACAATAGAAGAAATTATATTAAATAAAAATGTTTTAAAACAAATGGGAATAAATAGTAGCAAAATTTCAGTAAAAGATACGCAAAGTAAAATATATAATGAAATATTAAAATTAGTTAAATAACTTTAGGGGGATATATGAACAAACATATTCATTTTAAAATAATTATATCAATTTTTATAATAGGAATTATCATAATAGGATTAATGGGATTTCAAAATGTAAGCAAGTTACATGAGCTTAAAGCAAGTATTTCACCAGATAATGAAGAATTGAATTTACAAATAGAAACTGCAAAAAATGAGACTATAGTAACAACTGCAATAGGAATTGGAGTTTTAGCTATTTCTTTAATATCAATTAGAATATATCTTTCTAAATTTGTTATATATCCAATAAATAGACTAATAAAAAGTGCAGAGAAAATTACCAATACAGAAGATAATAAAAATAAAATAGAAAATAATATAGATAATGTTGATGATATATTTGGGCTAATGACTACTGAATTAAAAGATCAATTAAATGATGTATCAACCAAGAAAAATCAAATAGAAACAATTTTAAGACATATGACAGATGGAATAATTGCATTTAATATGGACAAAGAAATTATTTTAATAAATCCAGAAGCAAAAAAATTACTAAGCATTAGACCAGAAGATGTAACATTTGAAGATATATTTAGTAAATTTAAATTAGATATAAATATGGAAAAAATAATATATTTGGAAAATTGGACTTCAACAGAGCAAAGGGTTCAAGTAGAGGATAAATATATAAATATATTCTTTGCACCATTTAAAAATCAAGATGATAGACCAGATGGCGTAATTGCTGTGGTTCAAGATATTACCGAACATGTAAAACTAGACAATATGAGAAAAGAATTTGTTGCAGATGTATCACATGAATTAAAAACACCAATTACATCTATAATGGGGTATGCAGATACTTTATTAGAAGGCGAATATGATAAAGAAACACAAGAAAAGTTTTTAGGTGTAATTGCTTCAGAAGCAAGAAGAATGGCTAAACTTGTAACAGATTTACTAACGCTTTCAAGATATGATAATAACAAAAACAAAACACAAAAAGAAAGTTTTGATTTAGGCGATTTAGTAAAAAAATGTCAGGACAAGCTTGCAATAGAAATAAAAAAGAAAAATCATACTGTAAATTGTTTTGTAACAGCAGATGTACCTCCTGTATATGCAGATAAATATGACATAGAAAGAGTTGTATTAAATATTTTAACAAATAGTATAAAATATACCAAAGAAGGCGGAGAAATTAAAATATATGTTGGGTTTGTATATAATGATGCATATATAAAAATATTTGATAATGGAATAGGAATTCCAGAAGAAGACTTAAGTAGAATTTTTGAAAGATTTTATAGAGTAGATAAAGCTCGTACAAGAGAAATGGGGGGAACTGGGCTTGGACTTTCTATTGCAAAGGAAATATTAGACAAAAATGGCGGAAGTATTGATATAAAAAGTGTAGTAGGACAAGGAACAGAAGTTGTAATTAAAATTCCAACAAAAGAGAATTGAAAAAATGAAGGAAATATTATATAATAAAAAAATAAGGAGAGAGATAACGTGAATCCAAAAGTAAAAAATATATTAGAATGGGTTTATTGTATAGTAATTGCAGTTGTACTTGCATTATTATTTAGATATTTTATAGGAACACCAACAATTGTAAAACAAATTTCTATGTATCCAACTTTAGAGCAAAATCAAAGATTATGGTTAAATAGATGGGGAAGAACAACAAAAACCCTTCCAAAAAGAGGAGAAATAATTACATTTGAAGAGCCAAGTAAAGTTAGCTATAATGAGAATGAAATTAACCAAGAAAATCCTGTTGCACAGTTTGAACAAAGAACAGGATGGAATTGGTTTGTAAATAATTTTTTGGAAATGGGTAAAAAAAGAAGCTATATAAAAAGAGTTATAGCACTTCCTGGTGAACATGTAAAAATAGAAAATGGAAAAGTATATATAAATGGAAATGAACTTGAAGAAAAATATTTACAAGCAGGGGTTGTAACAGATGTTATAGGTGTCCGGATTTTCAGATTTTACTGTTCCTGAAAATTGTGTATTTGCAATGGGGGACAATAGAAATCACAGCACAGACTGTAGAGCATTTGGATGCATACCATTAGAAAAAATTGAAAGTACAGTTGCCTTTAGAATATGGCCATTAAATTTATTTGGAAAAATAGACAAATAAGGAATTGATAAAATGTTTGAAAATATAATTGGAAATAATAAAATAAAAAATTTATTAGAAAATTCAATAAAACAAGGTAATGTATCTCATAGTTATTTATTTATTGGAATAGATGGAATAGGTAAAAAATTAATTGCAAAAGAACTTTCAAAATATGTACTTTGTTTAAATAACGGGTGTAATAATACATGTAAATCATGTATTGAATTTGAAAGTAATAATCATCCAGATTTCGAAATAATAGAGCCAGATGGAAATAGTATAAAAATAGAACAAATAAGAAATTTGCAAAAAAGAATACAAGAAAAACCAATTATATCAAAAAGTAAAATATATATAATAAATGATGCAGATAAAATGACAAAAGAAGCACAAAATTGTTTATTAAAAACATTAGAAGAACCACCAGAATTTGCAATTATAATATTAATTGGAAACAATGAAAGTTTATTTTTGGAAACGATTAAGTCAAGATGTGTTATTTTGCATTTTGAAAAAATAAGCAATGATGACATTAAAAAGTATATAGAAAAAAATTTTGAAATTAAAAATTTAAGTGAAGATATTTTAAAAATATTTCAAGGAAGTATTGGTAAAGTAAACAGCTTAAAAGATAAAATAGCTGAATATGAAAATATTAAGAATATTATTGACAATATTAATAAAAAAGATTTGATTGATATTATAAACATGTCAAAAATAATATATGAATCTAAAGAAGAAATAAATTCTATATTAGAATATATAAATGCTGTATTAATAGAAAAGGCAATAAATGACTATAGGTTCACAAAATGTATAGAAATTGTGGAAAATACTAAAGAAAGATTGAAAAATAATGGAAATTATGATATGTGTATAGATAATATGTTATTTAACATGTGGAGGGAAATTAATTGAAAAAAATAATAGGGGTAAGATTTAAAAAATTAGGAAAAATATATTTTTTTAATCCAGAGAATTTAAATATTAAAAAAGGCGACAAGGTTATTGTTGAAACAGCTCAAGGAGAAGAATATGCAGAGGTTTTAATAGCAAATAGAACAGTTGATGATGATAAAATTGTTGCTCCATTAAAAAAAGTTTTAAGAATTGCAACAAATAAAGATACTAAGCATTATGAAGATTGTAAGAAAAAAGAAAAGGAAGCATTTAATGTTGCTCTTAAAAAAATAAAAGAACACAAATTGGAAATGACTTTAACAGATGTAGAAGTAAAATTTGATAATAGTAAAATATTATTTTATTTTACTGCAGATGGTAGAATTGATTTTAGAGATTTAGTAAAAGACCTAGCTACAATATATAAAACTAGAATTGAATTAAGACAAATAGGAGTAAGAGATGAAGTTAAAAGAATTGGTGGAAATGGTGTATGCGGAAGAGAACTTTGCTGTTGTACATTTTTAAGTGATTTTGAGGCTGTGTCTATAAAAATGGCTAAAGAACAAAACATTTCTTTAACACCTTCTAAAATTTCAGGAAATTGCGGAAGATTAATGTGTTGCTTAAAATATGAAGATAATGTTTATACAGAAAAATTGTCAAGATTACCTCATGTTGGAGCAATTGTGAAAACTCAAGATGGGGAAGGCGAAGTTGATAATATAGAAATTCTAAAAGAAAGAGTTAGAGTGAAAATTAAAGATGGAGACGGAATTTTATATAAAAAGTATGATGCTAAAGATATAAAAGTAATAAAAGATGCAGTAGCCGAGAAAATGAATGAAGAAGAGGTTGAAAATAAGAAAGAACTTGATGAGTTAGAAAAATTAGAAAAACAAGATCAAAAGGAAAAAATAACAGAAAAACATAAAAGGTAATATATATATAAACTTAATTTTTAGGAGGTGAAAAGAAAATGGCATATAGAATAACAGAAAAATGCATATCATGTGGTGCATGTGCTGCTGAATGTCCAGTTGGATGTATATCTCAAGGAGAAGAAAGATTTGTAATTGATCAATCAGCTTGTATATCATGTGGAACTTGTGCAGGTGTTTGTCCTGTTGAAGCACCAATTGAAGAATAATAAAGAATAACAAAAAAGCATTAAATGAGTTTTTATTTCATTTGATGCTTTTTTGCTATTTTATATTAAACATTATTAATGTTCGTTTTACTTTTTTTTACTGGTATTAAAAATAATGCACCTATTATAATTGGTAAATAAAAAGTATATAATCTCCAAAATAGTATTGCCATATTAATAGTTCCTTGTTTAAATATAGAATTAAAAATAAGTAAAAATCCGCCTTCTGCACCAATGCCAGAACCAGGTGTTGGTATAAAAGTCATAATAAGTAATAAAAATGCTTGGGCAGGTACTATTTGAAAGTAGCTAATTCCACTATTTCCAAAGGCTCTGTATACTATATAAGTTAAAGAATAATATAAAAAGCTTTGAATGGTAGCAATAATAAATATTTTAATAACAGTTTTTTTCTTAGAGTTCATAAATTTAAATTGATTACTAAAATTTGTTACACTTTCATCAAATTTATTTGTTGTCTTTTCTACATCTTTTACAATTTTTAGTTTTCCACATAATTTTATAAAAGGTTTGCAAATGGTTAAAATTATATTTTTATTTATTCCTGCTAAAATTACAAATGCAATAGCTAAAATATTTATAATGAAACTAACAATTACAAGCCAAAAGAAATCTTGCATAAGGTTTTTTAAAAAATCAAATTCAAATATCATAATAATAAATGTAAATAAAACTAAAGCAAGTTGTGTAATTATAAATTTCATAGACATAGCACATAAAGAATCACTTACACGTAAACCATTTTTATTAAGTTCATATGCTTGCATTGGTTGACCACCTGATGAAAATGGGGTTATATTATTAAACAATTGTCCAATCATTGAAACCTTAAATGAATTAGAAAATTTTTGATTTTTATACATTATTTTTAATGGAATGTGAAGTGTTAGACTTTCACAAAACCAAAATAATATTAAAATTCCAATACCTAATATAACCCATTTATAATCAACACTTTTTAGAAGATTAAGTATATTTTCTATACCATCTACATTTATCATATATATTGTAAGCCCAATAAAAATTGCTATAATTAATATTATATTTATTATTGTGACTTTTTTGTTCCCAGGCTTTTTGGTTATTTCTAAATTATTATCCATAATACCTCTAGTTTTCTTTATTATTTGTTAATTCTTCCAAATCTAGTAGTTCTTGCCATCTGTTATCAACTTCTTTTTGGAATTCTTCAATCATCCATTCATTTCCAGGTTTAAACATGTGTTTAAATCTTTTTTGAGGTCTTAAAAATTCTTCTATTGGAAGTTTTTTTGCTGGTTTATAATTTATATGGTATACTCCGTCTATAACTTCATATAAAGGCCAATAACATGTTTCTACAGCTAATTTATTTATTTGCATTAACATGTCTGTAGGGTACCCCCAACCTCTAGGACATGGAGACATAACATTTAAAAAACATGCACCTTTAGTGTAAATTGCCTTTTCAGATTTTTCATATAAATCTTTAAAATTGTTGACAGCTATTGTTTGTGCAACATATGGTAAATGATGTCCAACCACTATTTTTGTTAAATCTTTTCTAGATTGCATTTTACCAGGAAGAACTTTTCCAGCAGGGGATGTTGTTGTATCTGCAAATTTAGGTGTTGCAGAAGAACGTTGAATTCCTGTGTTCATATATGCTCCATTATCATAACAAACATATACCATGTCATGTCCTCTTTCCATTGCACCAGATAATGATTGAAGTCCTATGTCATAAGTACCCCCATCTCCACCAAATGCAAGAAATTTTGTATGTTCATCTTCTGGTAATTTTCCTTGTTTTTTTAAAGATTTATAGGCAGCTTCTGCACCAGATAATGTTGCTGCTGCACATTCAAAAGCTGTATGAATAAAAGAGTCAGTCCAAGCTGTATATGGATAAATAAATGTTGAAACTTCCATACAACCAGTTGCTACAGAAACTACTGCATGGTCTTCAGGTTTTAATGCTCTCATAATCATTCTTGCAACAGGAGGAGCTCCGCATCCAGCACACATTCTATGTCCTTCAGTAAAACGAGAAGGTTTATTTGCAATTACTTCTTTTAAATTATATGCCATTTATTTTTCCTCCATTCTTAATCCTAAATATCTATAAGGATTATCTATTTTTTTAGTATTTACTATATTTATTAAATCATTGTATACAGATTCTATTTGTTCAGAAGTTGTATCTCTACCACCAATTCCATAGATATAATTTACCATTGGAACATGAAAATTATTTACATACATACTAGAAGAAACATCTTCAAATAATGCACCTCCAATAGCATTTAAAGAATCAGATTTATCAAGTACTGCAACAGCTTTTAAATGTGATAGGGCTTTTGCAACTTCTTTTCCTGGAAATGGTCTATAAACTCTTATTTTTAATAAACCTGCTTTAATTCCATTTTCTCTTAATTTGTCTACAACAAATTTTGTTGTTCCAGCTGTAGAATTCATACAAACAATTGCAATTTCTGCATCATCTAATTTATATTCTTCAAATAGTCCGTATTTTCTACCTGTCATTTTTTCAAAATCTTTAGCTACTTCTAAAATAACATCCTTAGCAGCTTCCATTGCTTTTGCTTGTTGTGCTTTGTGTTCAAAAAGATATGCTTGTAAGTCTAATGGTCCTATTGCAATTGGTTCTTTTTTATTTAATAAATAATGTTCTGGTTTATATGTTCCAACAAATTCTTTTACTTTTTCATCTTCTTCAAGTTCAATATTTTCAATTGAATGTGATGTTATAAAACCATCTTGGCATATCATAATTGGAAGCATAACATCTTTATGTTCTGCAATTCTATGTGCCATTAATGTATTGTCATATGCTTCTTGGTTATTTTCTGAAAATAGCATAATCCATCCACTATCACGAACTCCCATTGCATCAGAGTGGTCATTATGTATGTTTAATGGACCAGACACAGCTCTGTTTACTAATGATAAAACTATAGGAAGACGTAAACTTGATGCGATGTAAATCATTTCCCACATTAAAGATAAACCATTTGCAGATGTTGCTGTCATTGCCCTTGCACCAGCAGCTTCAGCACCTATACAGGCACTCATTGCACTATGCTCGCTTTCAACTGCAACAAATTCTGTATCAACAGTTCCATTTGCAACAAATGTTGAAAAATATTGAGGTATTTCTGTAGATGGTGTAATAGGGAATGCTGCTACAACATCAGGATTAATTTGTTTCATGGCTGTTGCAGATGCTTCATTACCACTTAATCTTTCTCTAATACTCATTTTTAAACACCTTCTTCCTTCATTGTAATTGCTCCAAATGGGCATACTTTTGCACAAACTCCGCAACCTTTACAAAAATCATAATCAAAATCTTCTCTTTTTAAATCTTTGTTTACCGGAATTGAGTCTTCTGGGCAAACAGGAAAACATAAGCCACATTGTTTGCATTTTTCTGAGTTGAAAATTGGTTTTAAGCTTCTCCAATCGCCTGTTTTAAATTTTCTTGCGTTTCCTGCTTTATAAATATTTCCACCTATTGTTAATTTTTCCATAGGTGTTTTTGAATTTATATCACACATTTTAAATCCACCTTGTATAATAAATTTAGGTTTTAAGATACCTATAAACTGTTAATATTTTATAAATTTAGTTAATTTAAGTTTACTTAGTTAATTTTTTTAACTTCATTTAAAGCCATTTTTAAAGCTTTCATATTTCCATCGATAACTTCAGGCTTTTTAGCAAATTTATGTTTAAAAGAGCCTTCCATGTCATTTAGCAATTCTTCGTCTGACATTATATGTGAAACTTTTACTATTGCAGCAAGCATAGGAGTATTTGGAAAATATTTTCCTAAAGTTTCCATAGATACCTTTCTTGCATCAATTGTATAGATATTACCATTGTAGCCATGTAAAGCATTTTTTAAGTAATTTTCATCTTTTGTTGTATTAATAACGATTGCACCAGTTTCTTTTAGACCTGCTGTAACGTCAACTGTTTCTAATAGTGTGTCATCAACAACAACAACATAGTCAGGTTCATATATATTGCTATGTATAGTAATAGGACAATCACTTATTCTGTTATATGCTGTAATTGGTGCTCCCATTCTTTCTGGTCCATATTCAGGAAATCCTTGAATGTATTTTCCAGTATTAAATGCAGCATCTGCTAAAAGTAATGATGCTGTTTTTGCACCTTGACCGCCTCTACCATGCCATCTTATTTCTATTAGGTTATTCATTTTTATATTGCCTCCTTTAAATATAAAATTATGCATTAAGTATATTCTTAAAAGCCGCTAATGTCAAGTGAAAAAACTATACAAAGGAGTCGAAAAAAATTGCCACCGGTTCCGGGTTTGGATGGCAATAAATTGTCAATGGTTCCGGGTTTGGATGGCAATAATATTTATTTTTGCACCTTGGTGTCGCAACCAACTAAATTTTATATTTATATGTTGGTTGCTCCAATTCGCACTCGTGCTAAAGCACTCGTTTGGTCGCTTACGCGGTACATCAAAATAAATATATATTGCCATCCAAACCCGGAACCGGTGGCAATTTTTAAATTTTAAAAAAGTTGCAATTGCAACTAAAAAACATGAGTAAATACTATATAATTAACAAGTATAACAAAGGAGGCAGTGAAAATGAAGGTAATAAAAAGAGATGGAAGAGTAGTTGATTATAATAAAGAAAAAATAGTAGTTGCAATTCAAAAGGCAAACCAGGAAGTAATGCAGACTAAAAGAGCAACTAATGAAGAAATAAAAGAAATAGTTAAATATATTGAAGACTTAAATAAAAAAAGAATGTTAGTAGAAGATATACAAGATATTATTGAAGAAAAATTAATGGAAATACATAAGTATGAGCTTGCAAAAAAATATATTGTTTATAGATATACAAGAGCACTTGTTAGAAAGTCTAATACAACAGATGAATCAATATTAGGATTAATTAAAAATCAAAATAAAGAAATTTCTAATCAAGGTCCAAATTCAAATAAAGATGCTGTTTTAGCATCTACCCAAAGGGATTATATTGCAGGAGAGGTATCAAAAGATTTAACCAAAAGAATGTTATTGCCTGAAAAAATTACTAAAGCACATGAAGAAGGAATATTACATTTTCATGATACAGGCTATTTTTTGCAACCTATTTTTAATTGCTGTTTGATAAATTTAGAAGATATGCTAGATAATGGCACTGTAATAAATGGAAAATTAATTGAAACACCTAAAAGTTTTAAAGTAGCATGTATTGTTACAAGTCAAATAATTGCTGCGGTTGCAAGTAATCAATATGGTGAACAATCTGTTGATATTAAGTGTTTAGGAAAATATTTAAGAAAGAGTTATATTAAATTAAAAAATAAATTAGAGGAAAAATATAATGGAAAATTATCAGATGACATTATAGAAGATATAGCAAATCAAAGCCTGCAAGCCGAACTTATTTCAGGAGTTCAAACAATGCAATATCAATTAAATACATTAATGACAACAAATGGTAAAGTACCAAATGTAACTTTGTTTTTGAATTTAGATGAAGAAAATAAATATTTAAAAGAAAATGCAATGATTATTGAAGAAATATTAAAACAAAGATATGATGGGATGAAAAATGAAAAAGGAGAAGATGTAAGTCCAGTATTTCCAAAGCTTGTATATGTATTATATGAACATAATTGCCTAAAAGGGGGAAAATATGACTATATAACAAAACTTGCAACAAAGTGCATACAAAAAAGATTGCAACCATCTTATATATCAGCAAAAAAGATGCGTGAAAATTATGATGGCAATGTGTTTAGTCCAATGGGAAGTAGCAATTTTTTATTGCCATTTAAAAGCAAAGATGGAAACTATAAATTTGAAGGAAGATTTAACCAAGGAGTAGTTAGTATTAATTTACCACAAATAGCAATTGTTTCAGATGGAGATGAAGAAAAATTTTGGAAATTGCTAGATGAAAGACTAGATATATGCTATGAAGCTTTAATGTGCAGACATTATGCATTAATTGGAACTTTGTCAGATACAAGTCCAATTCATTGGAAGTATGGAGCAATTGCACGCTTGAAATCAGGGCAAAAAATAGATGAATTATTGAAAGATGGCTATTCTACAATATCATTAGGGTATATTGGAATATATGAAGTAACCAAATTGATGAAGGGAGTATCACATACAACTTCAGAAGGACATGATTTTGCTATAAAAGTAATGAAAAAATTAGAAGAAACAACCAAAAGGTGGAAAAAAGAAACAGGGTTAGGTTTTGGATTATATGGAATTCCATCAAAAAGTCTAAGTTATAGATTTGCAAAAATTGATAAAGAAAGATTTGGTATTATAAGTGATGTTACAGATAAAGGTTATTATACTAATTCATATCATGTAGATGATAGAGAAAAAATGGATGTATTAAAAAGATTAAGTTTTGAAAATGAATTCCAAAAACTTTCATTAGGGGGAGCTTTATCATATGTAGAAATATCAGATATGAACAGTAATTTAAATGACTTGGAAAAATTAGTTGAATTTATATATAATAACATCCAATATGTGGAGTTTAAACATAAAAAATAGAATATGGTGTAATTTATTTAAATTTTAATATTAGTATTTTTTAAGCAAATTTTAAGATTGTAAATTTATAATAATATTGTAAGATATAAAAGAAAGATGAGGAAATTTAGTATGCAGGTTTTAATAGTAGAAGATGACAAAATTTTATCAGATACAATAAAGCAATGTATAAAAGGTAAATATAGTGTTGAACAAGCATATGATGGACAAGAAGGAGTTTTATTTGCAACCCAGGATATATATGATGTAATAATTTTAGACTTAATGATGCCAATTATGAATGGATATGAGGTTTTGGCTGAACTTAGAAAAAAACATATATATACACCTGTATTGATTTTAACTGCTAAAGATGCTCTAGAAGATAAAGTAAGAGGATTTAATATAGGTGCAGATAGTAAAAACATTTGAAAAAGAAGAGCTAATTGCAAGAATTGAAGCAATGATAAGAAGAAATAATAGAACATATATAAAAAATGAATTGATTTTTGAAAATATGAAACTAGATCTAAGTTCAAGAAAAGCATATATTGAAAATAAAGAAATAACACTTCAAGGAAAACAATTTGACATGCTTGAATATCTTATAAATTATAAAGATAAAATAATAACTAAAGAGCAAATTTTTGATAAAATATGGAGATTTAATAGTGAGACAACAACAAATGTTGTAGAAGTATATGCAAGAAATAAAAGAAAAAAATAATGAAGAAAATAAAATACCAAATGAAGCCTTATTAGATGATACTCAAAATCCAAAACCACCACAAAAAGAAGATATAGAACCTGAAAAACAATAAGAGCTATACCCAACCAACCCAAAGGAGTTAAAATTGAAATAAAAATTGCCATTTAAACCCGGAACCGGTGGCAACCCGGAACCGGTGGCAATTTTTATTTCTTCTTTGGTTCAGGTATTACTATATCTTTTGGCTTTTTATCATTAGACTTTGGTCTTAAAGTATTTACATCCTCATAAACAGGAGATATATCTAAATTTGAACCATCGCCAGAAACAATTTCTATTTCTTTTTTATTTTCGTTTTCTTCCATAAAAAAACCTCCACTACTTATTTAAATTTATATTAGCATATAAAAATAAAAAACACAAGAAAAAAATCAAATTATTGACATTAAGCCAAAATCGTGTGATAATATAGAAAGTAAATTTATGAAAAGTAGGAAAAATTATGGAAATTGAACAAACAAAAGCAATAATAGAAGCAATACTTTTTGCAGCAGGAAGACCAGTAACTGAAAATGAATTAATGTTAAATTTAGAACTTTCTAAAGATGATATTAAGCAAATTATTGAAAGTATGAAAGAAGATTATAATAGTCCAAATAAAGGAATAGAATTAATTACTATAGATAATTCATATCAATTATGCACAAAAACGAAATTGCATGAATATATTTATCCAATTATAGATAAAAGAACAAAACCTAATTTGTCAAATGCAGCGTTAGAAACATTGTCAATAATTGCATATAATCCGCGCATTACTAGGGCAGAAATTGAAAATATTCGTGGGGTTAATGTTGATGGTTGCATATATAAATTATTAGAATATGGGTTAATTGAAGAGGCAGGAAAACTAGACCTTCCAGGAAAACCAATGTCATATAAAACAAGTAAGGATTTTTTGCGTATGTTTGGTTACAGTTCTTTAGAAGAATTGCCACAATTACCAAAATTTAAATTAGATGAGAATAGACAAATTGTTATAGATGAATTAATAGAAGAAAATACAAAGCAAGAAAGCAAAGAAATAACACCAATAGAGGCTCCAATGCCCGAAAGGGAGGAAACAGATAAAATAGACAATAATAAATAAAGAAAGAAGGAATTTTAATGAAATTATCACAAACAGGTATGGGAACAACCAAATTAAATAATATAGATGAAATGTACCCAGGGCAAAGTATTTTATTACAAACAGGTCAGCTAGTACAATATGGTGCTGGAATATTTGGTTATAATAATGTTCCATTATTAGTAAGAAGAAATATAGAAAAAATAATACAAGATACATTAAATGAACATGGATGCATAGAGGTATTGCTTCCAACATTGCAACCAGACACAATATGGAAAAATTCAGGAAGATATGATACATATGTAAATGATGGAACAATGTTAATTACTGAATCTAATAAAGGTGTATTTTGTCTTGCACCAACTGGTGAAGAAGCAATGTTAGAATTTGCAAGGGAAAAGCTAAAATCTTATAAAACATTGCCAGCAACATTCTATCAAATAGGAGAAAAATACAGAAATGAAATAAGAACAAGAGGATATTTATTAAGAGGAAAATCTTTTCCAATGCTTGATGCATATAGTTTTGATACTGATAGCGAAAAAATGGCTTATTCATATGAAAATGTAAGGGAAGCATTTTTAGAAATATTTGAAAAAATAGGATTACCAGTAATTCCAATTGTTGCTGACAATGGAGCAATGGGAGGAAAAAAATCTGAAGAATTTATGCTAATTTCAAATCAAGGTGAAGATAAAATTTTATATGATGAAAATACAGGAATTGGATTAAATACAGAAATACTAGAAAGAGATGACTATAAAGAATATTTAAAAAATGAATATGGAATAGAAGACATATCAAATTTAAAAGAAATTAGAACTATGGAATTAGGACATATATTCCAATTAGGTACAAGATATTCTGAAATGATGAATGGAAAATACATAAATAAAGATGGAAAAGAATCATTATATTATATGGGATGCTATGGAATAGGAGTTAGTAGAACTGTTGCAGCTTTATATGAATATTGCTTAATAAATGATGAAAAGTGGGGACCATGTGGATTTGTATTACCAGAAAATATTGCACCATATAAAGTTCAAATTATTCCAAAAGTGGAAAATGAAGAAAAAATGAAATTTGCAAATAGTGTATATTCAAAATTAAATAATAGCGGAATTAGTTGTATAATAGATGATAGAGAAAATCTTACAATAGGAGCAAAAATAAAGGATTCAAAGGTACTAGGAACACCATATATAATTGTTATTGGAGATAAACAAGAAGGGGAAATTATAGAATTAGAAGATAACAAAAAAGGTAAAAAAGAATCTCTTACAGTAGAAGAATTAATAAAGAAATTTAGTAAATAAAAAAAGGCATTAGACTTACAAAAAGCCTAATGCCTTTTTTGAAGAAAAAATATTCACTTTTTACGTAAAGAAAACATAATATATAGCAAAATAAAACGTGAAAGGTGGTAGAAAAATGGCCAAATACATAATAAAAGGATCAAACAAGCTAGAAGGAAAAGTTAAAATATCAGGCTCAAAAAATGCAGCACTCCCAATAATTGCAGCAAGTATATTAAATGCAGGAAAAACAACATTATATAATGTACCAAATATACATGATACCCAGATGATGTTTGAAATTTTAAAAAACTTAGGAGGAAAAGTAGAAAAAAAGAATAATAAGATTATAATAGATACATCAAAAATAAAAAAATATGAAATTTCAGAAGACCTAATGAGACAAATGCGTTCATCTGTAATTTTAGCAGGAAGTTTAATTGGAAAATATCAAAAAGCTATATTTTCATATCCAGGAGGATGTGACATAGGAACTAGACCAATAGACTTGCATTTAAAAGGATTCGAAAAATTAGGAATAAATATTACAAAAAACTATGGAAATATTAGTTGCATATGTGATAAAATAGTAGGCGAAAAAATAGACCTAGATTTTCCAAGTGTAGGAGCAACGGAAAATATAATGCTTGCAAGTTGTTTAGGAGAAGGAACAACACAAATAAATAATGCGGCAAGAGAACCAGAAATAATAGACTTACAAAATTTTTTAAACAAAATGGGAGCCAAAATTCAAGGTGCAGGATCAAACAAAATACAAATAGAAGGTGTAAAAAAATTAAATGATGTAAGTTACAATATAATGCCAGACAGAATAGAAACAGGAACATTTTTATGTGCAGCAGCAATGTCGCAAGGAAATATAATAATTGAAAACACAAACATAAACCATATAACACCAATAATTTCAAAGTTAGAAGAAGCAAACTGTAAACTAAAATTAGAAAAAGACAAAATAGAACTAAAAGCACCAAAGAAACTAAAAGCACTAGAAATAAGAACAATGCCATATCCAGGATTTCCAACAGATATGCAATCAATATTTGTATCAATGTTAACAATAGCAAAAGGGACATCAATAATTGTAGAAAATATATTTGAAAGTAGATATAAATTTACTCAAGAATTAATAAGAATGGGAGCTAAAATAACAATAGAAGGAAAAAGTGCAATTGTAAAAGGAACAAGAAAATTATATGGAGCAAATGTTAATGCAACAGATCTAAGAGGAGGAGCAGCATTAGTATTAGCAGGGATTGTAGCAAAAGGAGAAACGACTATAGAAAATATAGAGTATATACTAAGAGGCTATGAAAATCTTAATAAAAAATTAGAAAACTTAGGAGTAAATATAAAAATGGTATAGAAAAGGGGAAATCTCTTTTCTATACTAAAATAAGAGGTGAAAAAATTTGAGTAAAATACAAGCAAAGCATGAAGAAAAAAATATAAAACAGAAACAAAGGCAAAGAGAAAAAAGAATAAAAGAGATGAAAAAAAATGAAGAAACAGAATTTGACTTTGACACAGAAACTGTTATAAATATGACAAACAAAAACAACAAAAACTTTATGAAAAAAAATAATGCGGCAATTTCTAAAAATCAAAGAAAAATTGCCAAAAAGAAAAAAAGAGTAAAAAGAATTATAAAATGGACAAGCCTTGCATTAATAATAATTGCAGGAGCAATATTTGCATTTGCATCACCACTTTTTAATATAACACAAATAGAAGTAATAAATACAAATTTATTAAGTAAAGATAAAGTAATAAGCTTATCTGGAATAAAAAAGGACCAAAATATTTTTAGATTTTTAAAATCAGATGTAATAAAAAAAATAAAAGAAGATCCATATGTTCAAGATGTAAAGATAAACAGGCAATTACCAAACAAAGTTCAAATAGATATAGAGGAAAGACAAAGAAATTTTAGTTTGGAATTTTTAAATGGGTATGCATATATAAATAATCAAGGGTATATATTAGAAATATCTCAGGACAAACTTAATCTGCCAGTTATAAAAGGTGCTAGTACTGAAGAAAACAATATTACACCGGGAAAAAGGCTAGAACAAAAGGATTTAGAAAAACTAGAAGTGGCAATAAAAATAATGACAATTGCAAAAGAAAATGAATTAGACGAAAAGGTCACAAGTATTGACATTTCTAATAAAAACGAATATATTTTATATTTAGAGTCAGAAAAAAAGACAGTATATTTAGGAAATCAGGAAAATTTAACTACAAAAATGTTATATACTAAAAAAATAATAGAAAAAGAATCTGGAAATGAAGGTACAATATACGTAAATGGAGATTTTACAAACAAATTTAAAGCATATTTTAGACAAAAGGTATAAAAGAAAGGATGATACTATGAATAAAATAAAAATAAGTATAGTATTAGGAATTATGTGTTTTGCCCTTACATTTGGAATATTTTTACAAATAAAAACTGTAGAAAATTCTAATATGCAAGTTAGTCAAAATTATGAAGAAAATAATTTAAGAGCTGAAGTATTAAAATTTAAAGAAAAATATGACAATAAATTAAAAGAAGTAGAAAAAGCAGAAGAAACACTTGAAAAAGAAAGAGAAAGTGCTACAAAAAATAATTCAGAATTAGAAAATGCTGAACTTCAAATAAAAAAGGCAAATAAGATACTAGGACTTTCAGAAGTAAAAGGACCAGGGGTAATAGTTACATTAAAAGATAGTAAAACAAATTCAGCAAATGTTTTAAATATAAATGATTTGTTGGTACATGACTTAGATGTGTTAAGTGTAATAAATGAATTAAAAAATGCAGGAGCAGAGGCAATATCAATAAATGATCAAAGAATAATATCAACTACAGCAATATCATGTGAAGGAAATGTAATAAATATAAATGGAGAAAAAGTAGGAGTTCCATTTACAATAAAGGCAATTGGACTTCCAGAAAGTTTAGATGCTTTATCAAGACCAGGTGGCTATTTAGAAATATTAAAAAGATATGGTATAGAAGCAGAACTAAAAAAATCTAATGATATAACAATTCCAAAGTATACAGGAAAAATAGAATTTAAATATGGTAAAAGTGTAAAATAGATAAATGTATAAACGAGAAAGGAATGAAGTAGTATGAAAAAAGGCAAAAAGACAATGATGGTAACAATAGGAATTGCATGTTTTGCTTTATCTTGTGTAACATTTATGCAATTTAAAATTGTAAACGAAACAGATATTACATCTATAGAAACAATGAGAGAAGGAGAACTTAGAACAGAACTTGCAAATTGGAAATCTAAATATGAAGAAGCAGATAAACAATATCAAGAACTAGAAGCAAAAGTAGAAGAATACAAACAAAAGAGAGAATCAAATAATGAAACTTCTGAATTGGTTATGGAAGAATTAGAAGAAGCAAATATGAAACTTGGAAAAACAAATATAGAAGGTCAGGGAATAGAAATAACTATAAAACCAAGTCAAAGTGAAGAAATTGCAGCAATAACTGCAGATGATTTAATAAATATTGTAAATTCTTTAAAATCTGCAGGAGCAGAAGCAATATCTATTAATGATGAAAGAATACTAACAATGACAGATATAGTAGATATAAATGAATTGTTTATAAAAGTAAATGGTCAAAGAATATTAAGCCCATATGTTATAAAAGCTGTTGGAAATAAATCTTACCTAGAAAGTGCATTAATAGGCGCAGGTGGAGTTGCAGATAATTTGAAAAAATTAGGACATGAAGTTACAATAATACAAAGTGACAAGGTATTGGTTAAAAAATATGATGGAGACATAACTTATAAATATATTAATGACTAATAAAAAATGGAGGTAGAAAAATGATTTTTATAGTGATAATAATAGGATGTATTTTAGGAGCAATACTTGGAATGAACGCTCCAATGATTTCATATACATATTCAAGTTACTTAGCGATAGCTGTTATTGCTGCATTGGATTCTGTATTTGGAGGAATTGCTTCAGTGGTTAATAAAAAATTTGATATGAAAATATTTATATCAGGATTTTTTGGAAATGCAATACTTGCAATTTTATTAACAATGTTAGGAGAAAAGCTAAATGTAGATATTTACTTAGCAGCAATTGTAGTATTTGTATGGAGAATGTTTATGAATTTAGGAATAATAAGAAGATATTATGTAGAAAAATGGACCAATAAGTTTGCTAAAAAAGACAAAAATAAATAATAAAAAATGTATAAAATTTTTATATATTTATAAAATAAGCGGCTTAAAACCGCTTATTTATTTTGGCTTTTAAATATATTACAAAAAGGTTACAAAAAGATTACAAAAATATAACAATTTCTATTGACATTTTTTTTAAAATGTAATATAAATATCACTAGAAAATTTATTACTTGGAAAATGGAGGAATTAACTTGGCTATAGGAGATATCATAGTAGGTATTGATATAGGAACTACCAAAGTTTGTACAGTTGTAGGAGAAGTAAATAACTTTGGACAAATAGAAACTATAAGCAGTACGTCATATAAGTGTAGTGGACTAAAAAAGGGAAAAATTATAAACGAAGATGAAATTAGTTTAAGCATAGCAAAAACTATTAAAGATGCCGAAGATGAAACAAATTTAAAAATAAATTCAGCATATGTAACTATTCCAGGTAAATATGTAACAATAGTTCAAAATAGCATAGTTAAAGATGTAAAAGACAAATACTCAGGAATATCTATGAAAGATGTTCAAGGTGCAATAAGTCAAATAAAAGACATAGAAGTACCAGAATCACAAGCTTTGGTAGATATTGTATTAGACAAAATTGTATTAGAAAATGGAACAGTAGTAACAGATCCAGTAGGAAGTATAAGTTCAAGTTTTACAATGAATGCACAAATAATTTTAGCCCAAAGAGAATATGTAAGAAAATTAACATCAATATTTAAAAAAGCAGGATTAGAAATTGACGGAATAGTACCTACAACATTAGCTGAAAGAAATTTAGTTTTAGATACAAACGAACTCCATGACAATATAATGTTACTTGACATAGGAGCTGGAAATATAGATATAGGTGTATTTGAGGGACAAACCTTTATATACACAAACTCAATACCAGTTGGTGGAGACAATATAACAAATGATATAGCATTAGTATTAAATATATCAGAAGAGGAAGCTGACAAATTAAAAAGACAATATGGTTTAGCCTTAAAGTCATTTATAGATAATGATAATGACATAATACTAAATACATGTAAAGATACAACAAAAAATAAAATAATAAAAAGTTCTGAATTAATAGAAATAATTGAAGCAAGAATAGAAGAAATGTTTTCAATTATAAATAAAGATATAACAAACCAAGGAATAAAACAAAAAATAAATAATGTTATATTAACAGGACAAGGTATTGTAAATATAAACAAAAGTGATGTGGCAGGAAAAATTAACTTAAACATTCCTGTAAAAATATCAACAGGAAGAGCAATTAGTACAGTAAAACCAAGCTTTAGAACAAGTTATGCACTTGTAAGATATATTGCTGCAAAACCTTTTACAAGAACTGTATCTAGCAGTATAGACACACAATCAAATGACAGTTTCTTTAAAACAATTATAGAAAGAATAAAAGAATTTTTCTATAGTTAATACATATAGTTATTAAATTTTAAGAATATAAATAAAAATTAAGGGAGGAAAAATCAAAATGATGGAATATGATGATAACAACATCACAATGATGGATGGAACAGCTACAATAAAAGTTATAGGAGTAGGTGGAGCTGGAAATAATGCCGTAAATAGAATGATCGAATCAGGAATTAAAGGAGTAGATTTTATTGCTGTTAATACAGATAGACAAGCACTTCAAACTTCTAAAGCAAGCACAAAAATACAAATTGGTGAAAAAATCACAAGAGGTTTAGGAGCAGGAGCTAATCCAGATATTGGAGCACAATCTGCAGAAGAAAATAAATCAGAAGTTGCAGAAATACTAAGAGGAGCTGACATGGTATTTGTTACAGCCGGAATGGGTGGAGGAACAGGTACAGGTGCTGCACCAATAGTTGCTTCTATAGCTAAAGAAATGGGTATATTAACAATAGGGGTTGTTACAAAACCATTTACATTTGAAGGAAAGAAAAGACTTTCACAAGCAGAAAGAGGAATTGAAAGCTTAAAAGGTAAAGTTGATACTTTAGTTGTAATACCAAATGACAAATTATTACAAATTATAGATAGAAAAACATCAATTATCGAAGCATTCAAAATGGCAGATGATGTATTAAGACAAGGTGTACAAGGTATATCAGACTTAATTGCAGTACCAGGACTTGTAAACTTAGACTTTGCAGATGTAAAAACAATAATGTTAAATACAGGAATGGCACATATGGGAGTAGGTAGTGCATCTGGAGAAAATAGAGCAGAAGATGCAGCAAAAGCAGCTATTGAAAGTCCATTACTAGAAACATCTATAGAAGGTGCAAGAGGAGTAATTATAAATATTACTGGTGGAGAAAACTTAGGATTACATGAAGTAAATACAGCAGCAGAATTAGTACAACGTAGTGTTGATCCAGAAGCAAATATTATTTTTGGTACAGTTACAGACCCATCAATGGAAGATGAAATAAAAATTACAGTTATTGCAACTGGATTCGAAAAAAATGAAAATATTTCAAGTATTGGTGTAGATAATTTAGTATCAAAAACATGGGAAAAGAAAATAAATTCAATTCCATCAAGCTCAGATGTTGGTTCATCACAAAATGATTTGGACATACCTTCATTTTTAAGAAAAAATAAAAATAAAAATATGTAATATAAAAAGAACTTAAATTGTTAGATAAAAGGGTTTGACAATTTAAGTTCTTTTATGCTTTTTTATAATATTAATATTTAAATTTATTTTTGTTTAAAATCAACATGCTTATTATAATAAAATAATAATTATAAAAAAATAATCGAATTTTTTAGATTATTTCTTTTTTTCTACAATAGAAAAAGACAGTTTTTTCATAATACAAGTAGTACAATATTTTAGCAGGTGATAAAAATGACAATTTACATAGATGTTGTACTTTTTGAAAATCTAATAATGAACTACATAATTTTACTAGCAACAGGAATTATTCTAAAAATAAAAATCAAACATTTAAGATTAATAATAGCAAGTTTAATAGGAGCAATATATTCGATTTTTGGATATATATCAAATATAAAAGCATATTCAAATATGATATTAAAAATAATACTTTCAATAATAATAATATATGTAGCCTATAATCCACAAGATGTCAAAAAAATGTGGAAAGAACTATTAGTATTTTATTTAACTTCATTTGCGTTTGGAGGTGCAGCATTTGCTCTAATATATATTGTAAAACCACAAGACATACTTATGAAAAATGGACTATTTTTAGGAACATATCCGCTAAAAACAGTTATACTAGCTGCAATTGTCACATTTATTTTAATTATTGGAGTATTTAAAATTGTAAAAAGTAAAATATCAAAAAAAGATATGTTTAAAGATATAAAAATAAATATTGAAGGAAAAGAAGTACAAGTAAAAGCAATGGTAGATACAGGAAATATGTTAAAAGAACCTATAAGTGGAAAACCTGTAATAGTTGTAGAACATACACTTTTGTATGATATCTTGCCAAAAGAAATATTAAATAATTTAGAAAAAATCTTAGGAGGTGATATTGAAAGTTTGCCAGATGAGATAAAAAACAAATATATATCAAAATTAAAATTTATCCCATTTTCATCTTTAGGAAAACAAAATGGAATGCTAATAGGAATAAAACCTACATATGTAGAAGTAATGCAAGAAGAAAATACAAAAAAAGAAGATGTAATTATAGGAATATATAACAAGTCATTTACTAAAAATGGAGAATATAGAGCACTTATTGGGATAGATTTAATCTAAAAAAGGAGTGATAGCATGAAAATTAAAGATTTTATAAAAAACAGTATTAACACAATATGTGCTAAATATATAAATGAAAATAATGAGATAGAATATTTGCCAATATTTTATATAGCAGGTAGTCAAACATTACCACCGCCATTAGAACCAGAAGAAGAACAAAAATATATAGAACAATTAGATAATGAAGATAATTTACTTGCAAGACAAACACTAGTTGAAAGAAATTTAAGGCTTGTTGTATACATAGCAAAAAAATTTGAAAATACAGGAATAGGATTGGAAGATTTGATATCAATAGGTACAATAGGATTAATGAAAGGAGTAAATACATTTAAATCAGACAAAAATATAAAACTTGCAACATATGCATCAAGATGTATAGAAAATGAGATATTAATGTTTTTGAGAAAAAGCAATAGATTAAAAGGAGAGGTATCAATAGATGAACCATTGAACAAGGATGGAGATGGCAATGAATTATTACTTTCAGAAATACTTGGAACAGATCCTGATATAACATCAAGGGACTTAGAAGATGAAGTAGATAAATCATTATTGAAAGCTTCAATATTAAAATTAAATAGTAGAGAAAAAAATATCATGGAAATGAGATTTGGATTTTTAACAGGAAAAGAAAAAACACAAAAAGAAGTTGCAGACGAACTTCGGAATTTCTCAAAGTTATATATCAAGATTAGAAAAGAAAATAATAAACAAAATGAAAAAAGAAATCTCTAGTAAAATTGGATAAAAGTATAAAATGTCTTCTTTTGGAAATAATGTAAATAACAATATTTCCAAAGGAGGTTTTTTATTTGATTAACAAGGTAGAAATTGCCTCAGTAAATACTTCAACATTACCCTTGCTAACTAAAGAAGAAAAAGAAGAACTTTTTATAAAGATAAAAAATGGAGATGAAGCGGCAAGAGAAAAATTCATAAATGGTAATTTAAGATTAGTTTTAAGTGTAATACAAAGATTTTATGGAAGAGGAGAAAACGCAGATGATTTATTTCAAGTAGGATGTGTTGGATTAATAAAAGCAATAGATAATTTTGATCTAAGTCAAAATGTCCAATTTAGTACTTATGCAGTTCCAATGATAATTGGTGAAATAAAAAGATATTTAAGAGATAATAATAGTATTAGAGTTAGTAGATCTGTAAGAGATTTAGCATATAAAGCAATGCAATTTAAAGAAAAATATATAAAACAGCACGGAAAAGAACCAACAATATTAGAAATTGCAAAAGAATTGGAAGTTGAACAAGAAGATGTTTCTTTAAGTTTAGATGCAATACAAGATCCAGTATCATTGCAAGAACCTGTGTATAATGATGGAACAGAAAGTATATATTTAATGGATCAAGTTAAAGATACAAAAAACACAGATGAATTTTGGGTAGAAAATATGACTATAATGCAAGCAATGAAAAAGTTAAATGATAAAGAAAAGATGATAATAAATAAAAGATTTTTTGACGGTAGAACTCAAATGGAAGTTGCAAATGAAATTGGAATATCTCAAGCACAAGTATCAAGGCTTGAAAAAAGTGCGATTGCACATATAAAGAAAACTTATAAATAATTAAGTAAAAGAAAAAAGTATTTTTAGAAATCTTTTTTCTTTTTTTGCATATAATTAATAATGAATATTTATTATAGGAAGGAAATAAAAATGGGAGATAAAGGGTTAGATTTTAAACATAAAGAAGTAATAAATATAAACAATGGAAAAAGACTTGGCTATGTTCAAGATGTTTGTGCAGATTTGGAAACTGGAATGATTACATCTATAATTGTGCCAGGAAGTAATAAAATAATGAGCTTTTTTAATCAAAATAATGATATTGTCATACCATGGCAAAATATAAAATGTATAGGAGATGATTTAATTTTGGTAGAAATATAGATATTCATAGTTAAAATTATATGTTTTTCTTATGATTTACATTATATAAAATGTAAATTATATTTCATACATTTTTAAAGAATTTTGGATTACATTTTACAGGATATATAATTAAAATAAAGAATAGTAACAATTTGCAAAAAGTTTAAAAAAATTTAAAAAATGTGTTGACAAAAATCGACACGTATGTTAAGATAAAAAAGTACCAAGAAAACACAAGAAAATGTAATAAAAAGAAGCAAAAGAATTAGTAATAAATTATATAACTTTAAATTTTACTTACTTCAATTACTAGTTTTTTATTTTGCCAAAAATTACAATAAAATATTTTTAAAAAATATTTTAAAAAAGTGTTGACAAGGACAAAAAAACATAGTATAATACAAATCGTTCCGCAAACAGAAGGAACAAAAGTACATTGAAAAGTAAACAGTAAATATCCTTTAGAGAATAAACCGAAGCGGTATAATTCTTTAACCTAAGAATTAGTACCGAACAAGTAAATTTTTTAAAAGTTTTTTATCAAAAAAAGCAAGAAGCAAAATTAAGAGCTTGAGAAAAACTTAATGTTTGATTTATAGTTAGTCGAAAGACGAAATATAGATACCAAAAACAAGAGAGTTTGATCCTGGCTCAGGATAAACGCTGGCGGCGCACATAAGACATGCAAGTCGAACGAACTTAATCGTTAGTTTACTAATGAAGCGGTTAGTGGCGGACTGGTGAGTAACACGTAAGCAACCTGCCTATTAGAGGGGAACAACAGTTAGAAATGACTGCTAATACCGCATATGCCATAAGTATCGCATGATACAAGTGGGAAAGGAGCAATCCGCTAATAGATGGGCTTGCGTCTGATTAGATAGTTGGTGGGGTAACGGCCTACCAAGTCGACGATCAGTAGCCGAGTTGAGAGACTCTACGGCCACATTGGGACTGAGATACGGCCCAGACTCCTACGGGAGGCAGCAGTCGGGAATATTGCGCAATGGAGGAAACTCTGACGCAGTGACGCCGCGTGCAGGAAGAAGGTTTTCGGATTGTAAACTGCTTTAGACAGGGAAGAAAAAGACAGTACCTGTAGAATAAGCTCCGGCTAACTACGTGCCAGCAGCCGCGGTAATACGTAGGGAGCAAGCGTTATCCGGATTTATTGGGTGTAAAGGGTGCGTAGACGGGAAAATAAGTTAGTTGTGAAATCCCCATGCTTAACATGGGAACTGCAACTAAAACTGTTTTTCTTGAGTGCTGGAGAGGAAAGTGGAATTCCTAGTGTAGCGGTGAAATGCGTAGATATTAGGAGGAACACCAGTGGCGAAGGCGGCTTACTGGACGGTAACTGACGTTGAGGCTCGAAAGCGTGGGGAGCAAACAGGATTAGATACCCTGGTAGTCCACGCCGTAAACGATGAATACTAGGTGTCGGGGACGTATAGGCTTCGGTGCCGCCGCAAACGCAGTAAGTATTCCACCTGGGGAGTACGTTCGCAAGAATGAAACTCAAAGGAATTGACGGGGACCCGCACAAGCGGTGGAGCATGTGGTTTAATTCGAAGCAACGCGAAGAACCTTACCAAGTCTTGACATCCCTCTGACCGGAACTTAACCGTTCCTTTCCTTCGGGACAGGGGAGACAGGTGGTGCATGGTTGTCGTCAGCTCGTGTCGTGAGATGTTGGGTTAAGT